>OATC01000418.1_pt1 | contig 11492 bp, 10 predicted proteins | sample 1475871 | NCBI WGS metagenome assembly OATC01 (sample SAMEA2579940, study PRJEB22360) | human gut metagenome | biome: human gut; feature: human-associated habitat; material: faeces | place: Denmark | collected 2008/2010
CTTCCGGCACCGAGCACCACGGCGGCGTCTGCTTCCTGATCAAAAAACGTAACGGCACTACCGTGCAGCAGTGGGTTAGCCAGGCGGATGCCGATGACTGCGTGCTGGCGCTGGAAGATGTGGGTAACCCGCATAACCTGGGCGCTATGATGCGTAGCTGCGCGCACTTTGGCGTAAAAGGCGTTCTGTTGCAGGATGCCGCGCTGCTGGAATCCGGTGCGGCGATTCGTACCGCGGAAGGTGGTGCAGAGCACGTTCAGCCGATCACCGGCGACAGCGTGCTGGAAGCCCTTGAACAATTCCGTAACGCGGGCTACACCATTGTCACCACCTCAAGCCGTGCCGCTACGCCGTTGTTTAAAGCGACGTTGCCGTGCAAAATGGTGCTGGTGTTAGGTCAGGAGCGCGATGGTCTGTCTGATGCGGCACTCTCCAGCGCTGACCTGAGCGTCTCTATCGACGGCACTGGCAACGTTGAAAGCCTGAACGTATCCGTTGCGACCGGCGTGCTGCTGGCGGAATGGTGGCGTCAGAACAAGGCATAAGCCTTTTATGTGCCGGGCCTGACCCGGCACATTCAAACCCTACTCGCTCTCTGCCGGTAACACAGGCATCCAGTCAATCGGCTTTTCGCCACGCTTTTCCAGCCACTCATTCGTCAGAACAAAATGATTACTGCCAAAGAAACCACGATGCGCAGACAGCGGCGACGGGTGCGGCGCCTTCAGCACGTGATGACGCTGACGATCGATAATCGCCCCTTTCTTTTGGGCATGCGAACCCCAGAGTAAAAACACGACGCCTTCACGATGCTCATTGATCAGGCTGATAACCTTATCGGTAAAGGTTTCCCATCCCAGACTGGCGTGGGAGTGTGCCTGACCCGCCCGGACAGTTAATACTGTATTCAGCAACAGCACGCCCTGGCGCGCCCAGCTTTCCAGATAACCGTGATTAGGACGGGTGAAACCCGGAATCGTTCCTTCCAGCTCTTTATACATATTCAGCAGAGAAGGTGGGATGGCCACGCCCGGACGCACGGAAAATGCCAGTCCGTGAGCCTGCCCGGGGCCGTGGTACGGATCCTGCCCCAGGATAACCACCTTTACATCGCTCAGTTCGGTGTAGCGGAAGGCGTTAAACACATCTTTCTGCGGCGGATAAATTGTCTGGCCGGCCTGCCGTTCAGCCGCAACGGTACTGAGGGTATTTATAAAATAGGGCTGCTGCTTCTCTTCAGCCAGCACGTCATGCCAGGTTAAAGGTGTTGTCATCTCGCTCTCCTGCGAATCTCATTCTGTGTCTAGCTTACCTGTTAAACCCCAACGAGCAAAATTACCCGCGGAAAACCAGGCTAAGTGACTCAATTTATGTTGAAAACCAGGCAGGATAAGTTGAATTGGTAAACCTTTAAAATTGATCTAAAACAAAAAATACAGACCACACTCTTTGTGTGGTTGGTGGTTTTGTTGATTTAAATCAATAAATCACCCGGGACTGAATGTTATATATACACACAACAAACAATGGTTTTACCAATTGGCCGCAAAAGGCCAGCATCAGTTAATGTAGCCTAAGGGAGGCAACACATGATTACAGGTATCCAGATTACTAAAGCTGCAAATGACGATCTGCTGAACTCTTTCTGGCTGCTGGACAGCGAGAAAAACGAAGCGCGCTGTGTAGTAGCGAAAGCAGGTTTTACGGAAGACGAAATCGTTCCGGTGAGCAAACTGGGCGAAATTGAATACCGTGAAATTCCAATGCAAGTGCAGCCAGAAGTACGCGTGGAAGGTGGTCAGCATCTGAACGTTAACGTCCTGCGTCGCGAAACGCTGATGGATGCCGTTGAGCACCCGGAAAAATACCCGCAGCTGACCATTCGTGTGTCTGGCTATGCGGTGCGTTTCAAGCGCGACGTTATCGCGCGTACCTTTACTGAAAGCCTGTAAGGTTTCAGCTTTGGGGGTGGAATAAAAAAGCCGGGAATGTCCCGGCTTTTTTTTACTCTTCCGTTTTTGTCTCTGACGCAGCAGAGCTTGGCTTACGGCGCTTACCAATATTTTTGGTATCGCGGTGGCGCTGTTTAACGCGCGGCTTCTCTTTTTCTTTCTCTTTTCTCTCAGCACGTTTCGCGAGCGCTTTCTTGGACGGTTTACCCGTCATTTTTTCACTCGGCGCACGTGTGGTCGGACGAAGTCCGTCAATCACGCGAGCTTTCAGCGGCTCCTCAACGTAGCGGCCAATTTTCTGTAGCAGCAAATGGTCGTGCGCTTCTACCAGAGAGATAGCAATACCTTTGCGGCCCGCACGGCCGGTACGACCAATACGGTGCAGGTAAGTATCACCGCTGCGCGGCATATCAAAGTTGATCACGTGGCTCACGTCCGGGATGTCGATCCCGCGCGCGGCAACGTCGGTGGCAACCAGCACATTCACGCGGCCATCGGTCAGGCGCTTAATCCCTTCGGTACGCTTAACCTGCGCCATTTCACCTTCGAGATAGCAGTTGTTGATACCGGCATTGCGCAGCATTTCTGCCAGTTCATGCACGCGCTCACGTTTGCGTACGAATACGATGGTACGGGTTGCCTCTTCCTGCTTCAGCAGGTGTTTCAACAACTCAACCTTATGCTCAAGGTTATCTGCGCGGTAGTACCACTGGTGGATCTTCTTACGCTCACGGGTAGATGGCGTAGCGGACACTTCCACCGGATCTTCCAGCAGACGTTCGGCGAAATCTTTAATGGCATCCCCTTCAAGGGTTGCCGAGAACAGCATTGTCTGGTTACGCCAGCGCGTTTCACCCGCGATGTGTTCGATGTCCTGGGCAAAGCCCATGTCCAGCATGCGGTCAGCTTCATCGAGAATCAGCGTTTCCACTGCGCGGCAGTCGAAGTTCTCTTCTTTTATGTATTGCAGCAGACGGCCTGTCGTCGCGACAACGATATCCTGGTTTTCGCTGAACACTTCGGCGTGGTTCATATACGCTACGCCGCCGGTGATGGTCGCGATATCCAGATGGGTGTTCGCCGCCAGCTCACGCGCGTGTTCGGCAACCTGCATCGCCAGTTCACGGGTCGGGGTCAGGATCAAAATGCGCGGCGGGCCTGATTTTTTACGCGGAAAGTCGAGCAAATGCTGCAACACAGGCAGCAAGTAGGCTGCTGTCTTCCCCGTGCCGGTTGGCGCAGAACCGAGCACATCGCGGCCCTCAAGCGCAGGCGGAATGGCCGCGGCCTGAATGGCGGTCGGGCGTGTAAAGCCTTTGCTCTCAAGGGCATTGAGCAGGCTTTCATCGAGTTCAAGTTCGGAAAAAGTCGTTACAGTCATGTTCTACCTCTGTGTGGGGCGCTGATTATAGACGTTACGGCTGTAATCTTCATCTGTTTGTATGGATATCGCTTTTCGACCACTTCGCTTTCCCCTATGCTACTCCAGTTTCACTCAGAAGGTTGCCCCGACATGTCTCAACTCAAAGCGCAGTTGCGCCGCGATGGTTTTACGTTTAAACAGTTTTTTGTGGCGCACGATCGTTGTGCGATGAAAGTCGGTACAGACGGTATTTTACTGGGGGCATGGGCTCCTGTCGCAGGTGTAAAACGCATTCTGGATATTGGTACGGGCAGCGGACTTCAGGCGCTGATGCTGGCGCAGCGAACGGAAGAACACGTCACGATCGATGCCGTTGAGCTTGATCCTCAGGCGGCCCGGCAGGCAAGTGAAAACGCTGCCGACTCTCCGTGGGCAGAACGCATCAGGGTAGAATGCGCCGATGTCCTGACCTGGGCGCCGGAGCAGACCGCGCGTTACGATTTGATTGTCAGCAATCCGCCGTATTTCACGCCAGGCGTGGAATGTGGCACGCCGGAACGCGAGCAGGCACGTTACACCGGCTCGCTCGATCACAAGGCGCTACTGACCAGTGCGGCGGAGCTCATCTCGGAAGAGGGATTTTTCTGCGTGGTCTTGCCTGAAAGCACGGGTAATACCTTCATTGAGATCGCACATGAGATCGGCTGGAATCTGCGTCTTCGTACCGATATTTCGGATACGGAAGGACGCTTACCGCACCGCGTGTTGCTGGCACTCTCGCCGAAAGAGGGCGAGTGCTTTATCGACAGGATGGTCATTCGTGGGCCAGACCAGCGTTATTCCGAAGATTACACAGCTCTGACCCAGGCCTTTTATCTTTTTATGTGAACCTGCGGCGTCAACACCGACGGCCCGGACGTTTCAAGCGGTTCGGGATAGTCCAGCGTATAATGCAGGCCACGGCTCTCTTTGCGCATCATTGCACAACGCACAATCAGCTCGGCAACCTGCACAAGGTTGCGCAGCTCCAGCAGATTATTAGAAACGCGGAAGTTGGCGTAATATTCATCGATTTCCTGCTGCAACATCATGATGCGGCGTAACGCGCGTTCCAGACGCTTCGTTGTACGTACAATCCCGACATAATCCCACATGAAAAGCCGCAGCTCGTGCCAGTTATGCTGGATTACCACCAGTTCGTCCGGGTTTTCTACCCGACTTTCATCCCATGCCGGCAAGTGTGTTGTCGGACGTGCATAGGGCATGCGTTTGGTAATATCTTCCGCAGCCGACCACCCATACACCAGACACTCCAGCAGCGAGTTTGAGGCCATGCGATTCGCACCATGCAGGCCGGTATAGCTGACCTCGCCGATCGCATACAAACCATCCACGTCGGTACGACCATGATCGTCAACCATCACCCCGCCACAGGTATAGTGGGCGGCAGGTACAATCGGCACCGGATCGCGGGTTAGATCAATACCCAGACTCAGCAGCTTTTCATAAATCATCGGGAAGTGCTGGCGAATAAAGTCTGCCGGTTTATGGCTAATGTCCAGATACATACAGTCCACGCCAAGCCGCTTCATCTCGTGGTCAATGGCGCGGGCCACGATATCCCGCGGTGCCAGTTCACCTCGGGGGTCGAAGTCCGGCATAAACCTGGAACCGTCCGGACGCTTCAGATACGCGCCTTCGCCACGCAACGCTTCAGTTAACAGGAAGTTACGCGCCTGCGGGTGGAACAGGGCGGTAGGATGGAACTGGTTAAACTCCAGATTCGCCACGCGGCAACCTGCGCGCCAGGCCATGGCGATACCGTCTCCGGAGGCGATATCCGGGTTAGTCGTGTACTGGTAAACCTTGGAGGCGCCGCCGGTGGCCAGCACAACGGCTTTTGCCTGGCAGGTTTCCACCTTCTCTTTATTCCGATTCCACACCCATGCGCCGACAACACGGCGCGTGCCGGGCAGGCCAATTTTATCGGAAATAATCAGGTCGACGGCGTTGCTGCGCTCCAGCACCCGAATATTGGGATGGCTGAGGGCTTTGCTGACCAGCGTGGTTTCAACCGCTTTTCCGGTTGCATCAGCAGCGTGCAGAATACGGCGGTGGCTGTGCCCGCCTTCACGGGTCAGGTGATAGCTCTCTTCACCATTAGGCTGAACCTGCGTATCAAACAGCACGCCCTGATCGATAAGCCATTGCACGCAGTGGCGGGCATTGCTGGCGACAAACTCTGCGGCATGCTCATCCACGATCCCGGCACCGGCAATCAGGGTGTCTTCTACGTGCGAGGCAATGCTATCCGTTTCATCAAACACCGCGGCAATACCGCCTTGTGCATAGAAGGTGGAACCTTCGCTCATCGGCCCTTTACTCAGCACGATTACGTTCTGATGTTCCGCCAGGCGCAGTGCGAGGGAGAGGCCGGCAGCACCGCTGCCAATGATCAGTACATCACAATGAAGTTCAGGCGTCGTGTTCATGATGTTTGTTTAATTTACTAAACATGGTGTGGGGAGAATAGCATTGCGATGCGAGATATCGCACGTTTTTTTTGAGGTGTGTTGCAATGACTAAACGGAATCCCGGAGGTTAAATCTGCGCTAAATGGCCGGAAATATTTTGCGAAGCAGATCGTTAGCTTCAGATTTTGTGGTGAAATAAAGCCTGTGTTGCGTTACTCTTCTGACGATAAAGTTAATGATTCTTGTCAGAAAGCGGGTGCGTATCGTGAACAGACTTATAATGAGAGAAAATGAATGGTCTGCGGCGCGATGAACAAAAACAAAGGCGTTACGGAACTTATTGAAGAACAGTCACTCTAATTCGGTGCTTGCTCAAAGTGCAATGTTGTTAGAGTGGCGTTTCGATAACGCGTGGAATTTGGTTTGGGGAGACATTACCTCGGATGAGCGAGCAGTTAACGGACCAGGTCCTGGTTGAACGGGTCCAGAAGGGAGATCAGAAAGCTTTTAACCTACTGGTGGTGCGCTACCAGCATAAGGTAGCGAGTCTGGTTTCCCGCTATGTACCGTCAGGCGATGTTCCTGATGTTGTACAAGAGTCTTTTATTAAGGCCTATCGCGCGCTGGATTCATTCCGGGGGGATAGTGCTTTTTATACCTGGCTGTATCGTATTGCAGTCAATACGGCTAAGAATTATTTGGTTGCTCAGGGCCGGCGTCCGCCTTCAAGTGATGTTGACGCTATCGACGCAGAAAACTTCGAAAGTGGCGGCGCGCTGAAAGAAATTTCGAACCCTGAGAACTTAATGTTGTCAGAAGAACTGAGACAAATCGTTTTTCGCACGATCGAGTCGCTCCCGGAAGATTTACGCATGGCAATTACGTTACGGGAGCTGGATGGCCTAAGCTATGAAGAGATAGCCGCCATCATGGATTGTCCGGTCGGCACGGTTCGTTCACGAATTTTCCGTGCGCGAGAAGCCATTGATAATAAAGTTCAACCGCTTATCAGGCGTTGACGATAGCGGGATACTGGAAAAGGTATTAGGCATGCAGAAAGAAAAACTTTCCGCTTTAATGGATGGTGAAACGCTGGATAATGAGCTGCTCGATGAGTTGTCTCATTCTCCCGAAATGCAACAGACCTGGGAGAGCTATCATCTTATCCGCGACACGCTGCGCGGTGATACCAGTGAGGTTCTCCATTTCGATATCTCAGCACGCGTTATGGCGGCCATTGAGAACGAACCTGTTCATCAGACCACGCCGCTGATTCCTGAAGCGCAGCCTGCACCTCACCAGTGGCAGAAAATGCCGTTCTGGCACAAGGTGCGTCCATGGGCCAGCCAGCTCACCCAGATGGGGGTCGCTGCGTGCGTATCGCTTGCAGTTATCGTTGGGGTCCAGCACTATAACACTCAGTCTGAAGCCAATCAGCAACCTGAAGCGCCAGTGTTTAATACGCTGCCGATGATGGGTAAAGCCAGCCCGGTTAGCCTGGGCGTACCGGCAGATGCCTCCGCAAGCGGCGGACAGCAACAGCAGGTACAGGAGCAGCGCCGTCGCATTAATGCGATGTTGCAGGATTACGAGTTGCAGCGCCGTCTGCACTCCGAGCAGCTTCAGTTTGAGCAGGCCCAAACCCAGCAGGCTGCTGTGCAGGTGCCAGGAAACCAAACTTTAGGAACGCAATCGCAGTAATGAAGCAACTTTGGTTCGCCATGTCTTTGATGGCGGGTAGCCTGTTCTTCTCTGCTAACGCCTCGGCTGATGTTTCATCCGGGGCGTTGTTGCAGCAAATGAATCTGGCCAGCCAGTCACTCAATTACGAGTTGGCATTTATCAGCATCAATAAGCAGGGTGTCGAATCGTTACGCTATCGCCACGCCCGCCTTGATAACCAGCCGCTCGCCCAGCTTTTACAGATGGATGGCCCGCGTCGGGAAGTGGTCCAGCGTGGGAACGAAATCAGCTATTTCGAGCCTGGCCTTGAGCCGTTTACGCTCAATGGTGACTACATCGTTGACTCCCTGCCGTCGCTCATTTACACCGATTTTAAACGTCTCGCCCCCTACTATGATTTTATCTCGGTGGGGCGAACGCGTATTGCCGACAGGCTGTGCGAAGTGATCCGCGTTGTTGCGCGGGATGGGACGCGTTACAGCTATATCGTCTGGATTGACGCAGAGACGAAGCTGCCGATGCGCGTTGATCTGCTCGATCGCGACGGTGAAACGCTGGAGCAGTTCCGTGTGATCTCCTTTGACGTAAACAGTCAGGTCGGCAACAGCATGCAGAATCTGGCCAAAGCCAGCCTGCCGCCTTTGCTTTCCGTGCCTGCCGGCGATTCTGTCAATTTTAACTGGGTACCATCCTGGATCCCGCAAGGGTTCAGCGAAGTTTCCAGCAGTCGTCGCCAGCTGCCTACTATCGAAACTCCGGTTGAGTCGCGACTCTATTCCGATGGGCTGTTTAGCTTCTCGGTGAATATTAATCGCGCTACGGCGAACAGTTCCGAACAGATGCTCCGTACCGGTCGCCGGACGGTCAGCACGACGGTGCGCGATAATGCGGAAATTACCATTGTCGGTGAATTACCGCCGCCAACGGCAAAACGTATTTCCGACAGCATTAAATTCAGGGCTGCGCAATGATTAAAGAGTGGGCCACGGTCGTATCCTGGCAGGATGGCGTAGCGCTTGTTAGCTGTGACGTTAAAGCATCATGCAGCAGTTGCGCTTCGCGAGCCGGTTGCGGCAGCCGCGTGTTGAATAAGCTGGGGCCGCAAACGTCGCACACTATTGCTGTGCCGAGCGATCAGCCGCTGGTGGCAGGGCAAAAAGTGGAGCTGGGCATCGCTGAAGGTAGCCTGCTCACTTCCGCCATGCTGGTTTACCTTTCTCCGCTGGCAGGTCTGTTCGTGATGGGCGGGGTTTTCCAGATGCTGTTCGGCACAGATTTGGCCGCCATGTGCGGGGCCGCGTTGGGCGGCGTGGGCGGGTTCTGGCTTGCTAAAGGCGTTTCCCCAAGGCTTGCCGCCCGGGAAGCGTGGCAGCCCGTTATCCTCAGCGTTGCACTGGCACCCGACCAACTTCGTGTTGAGACGCTCTCTTCTGAGGCCCGGTGATCTGCCGGGCTTTATTATTATTTACATCGCAATAAAGAAAACGCCGTCTCTTCGCGCTATACCTGGCTCTAAGTGCAGTTCCAGCTGACGAGGATGTAGTGTAGAATGCTGCGTTTTCGCACTGAAAAACGTCAGGCTAAGAACAGCGGCCTCCAGGAATTCGTAAGGCATAATTATTTAACTATATGAAGAACATACGTAACTTTTCGATCATTGCTCACATTGACCACGGTAAGTCGACGCTGTCTGACCGTATTATCCAGATTTGCGGTGGCCTGTCTGATCGTGAAATGGCAGCCCAGGTTCTGGACTCCATGGACCTGGAACGCGAACGCGGTATTACCATCAAAGCGCAGAGCGTGACGCTCGACTATAAAGCTTCCGATGGTGAAACCTATCAACTGAACTTTATCGACACCCCAGGGCACGTTGACTTCTCTTATGAAGTGTCACGCTCGCTGGCGGCCTGCGAAGGCGCGCTGCTGGTGGTGGATGCCGGACAGGGCGTAGAGGCCCAGACGCTGGCAAACTGCTACACCGCCCTGGAAATAGTTATCAAAGTGGTGCCGGTTCTGAATAAAATCGACCTGCCAGCCGCCGATCCTGAGCGCGTAGCGGAAGAGATTGAAGACATCGTCGGTATTGATGCGACCGATGCTGTGCGCTGCTCGGCGAAAACCGGCGTCGGCGTTCCGGATGTACTGGAACGTCTGGTGCGTGATATTCCGCCGCCGGAAGGTGACCCGGATGCGCCGCTACAGGCGCTGATCATCGACTCCTGGTTTGATAACTACCTCGGCGTTGTTTCGCTGGTGCGTATTAAAAACGGCACCATGCGTAAAGGCGACAAAATCAAGGTCATGAGCACCGGCCAGGTCTACAACGCTGACCGTCTGGGCATCTTCACGCCAAAACAGGTTGACCGTACCGAGCTGAAATGCGGCGAAGTGGGCTGGCTGGTCTGTGCCATTAAAGACATCCTCGGCGCGCCGGTGGGTGATACCCTGACCGGTGCACGTAACCCGGCAGATAAAGCGCTGCCAGGCTTCAAAAAGGTGAAACCGCAGGTTTATGCGGGTCTGTTCCCGGTCAGCTCTGACGATTACGAAAACTTCCGCGATGCGCTCGGAAAGCTGAGCCTCAACGATGCCTCCCTGTTCTACGAGCCAGAAAGCTCAACGGCGCTGGGCTTCGGCTTCCGCTGTGGCTTCCTCGGTCTGCTGCACATGGAGATCATTCAGGAACGTCTGGAGCGTGAATACGATCTGGATCTGATCACCACCGCCCCGACGGTTGTCTACGAAGTAGAAACCACGTCGAAAGAGGTGATCTACGTCGACAGCCCGTCCAAGCTCCCGCCACTGAATAATATTCAGGAACTGCGCGAGCCTATCGCAGAGTGTCACATGCTGCTGCCGCAGGAGTTCCTCGGCAACGTGATCACCCTGTGTATTGAGAAGCGTGGCGTGCAGACCAACATGGTTTACCACGGTAACCAGGTGGCGCTGACCTATGAAATTCCGATGGCGGAAGTAGTGCTCGACTTCTTCGACCGTCTGAAGTCTACCTCCCGTGGCTATGCGTCGCTGGACTACAACTTCAAACGCTTCCAGGCCTCGAACATGGTTCGCGTGGATGTACTGATCAACGGCGAGCGTGTTGATGCCCTGGCGCTGATCACCCACAACGATAACGCACCGTACCGTGGTCGTGAGCTGGTTGAGAAGATGAAAGATCTCATCCCGCGTCAGCAGTTTGACATTGCGATTCAGGCGGCCATTGGTAACCACATCATTGCCCGTTCAACCGTGAAGCAGCTGCGTAAAAACGTTCTGGCTAAGTGCTATGGCGGCGACGTCAGCCGTAAGAAAAAGCTATTGCAGAAGCAGAAAGAAGGTAAGAAGCGTATGAAGCAGGTCGGTAACGTTGAGCTGCCGCAGGAAGCATTCCTTGCCATCCTTCATGTTGGTAAAGACGGTAACGGTAAATAACCTTAAGGAGTTGGCATGGCGAACATGTTTGCCCTGATCCTGGTCATCGCTACCCTGGTGACAGGTCTGTTGTGGTGTCTGGATAAGTTTATCTTCGCCCCAAAACGCCGTGAACGTCAGGCTGCCGCGCAGGCAGCCACGGGCGATGCGCTGGACGCGAAAACCCTGAAAAAAGTCGGCCCAAAACCGGGCTGGCTGGAAACAGGGGCATCGGTATTCCCGGTGCTGGCGATTGTGCTGGTGGTGCGTTCTTTTATCTATGAACCGTTCCAGATCCCGTCAGGATCGATGATGCCAACGCTGCTGATCGGTGATTTCATTCTGGTTGAGAAGTTTGCCTATGGCATCAAAGATCCGATCTACCAGAAAACGCTGATCGAAACGGGTCATCCGAAACGTGGCGACATCGTGGTGTTTAAATATCCGGAAGATCCACGGCTGGATTATATTAAACGCGCGGTAGGTCTGCCGGGCGATAAAGTGACCTACGATCCGGTGGCGAAAGAGGTGACCATTCAGCCAGGCTGTAGCTCTGGAACTGCATGTGAAAATGCGCTGCCAGTCACTTACTCCAACGTTGAGCCA
>OATC01000421.1_pt1 | contig 11453 bp, 8 predicted proteins | sample 1475871 | NCBI WGS metagenome assembly OATC01 (sample SAMEA2579940, study PRJEB22360) | human gut metagenome | biome: human gut; feature: human-associated habitat; material: faeces | place: Denmark | collected 2008/2010
CGCCGGGGCTTTTTTATCTCACCCTTTAGGGAAGATCCACAGGTCGCTGACGGGCAAGGCCAGATGGCAGCGCTCGGCATCGCGCAGCGCGCTGCCGTAGGCGCGAATGGCGAAATCATCGCCCTCGGTGCGAAACAGGTACTCCCAGCGGTCGCCGAGATACATACTGGTCAGCAGCGGCAGTGCCAGCATATTCTCCTCAGGCGCTGAGGCGATGCGCAGGCGTTCAACGCGGATCACCGCCGTCGCCTCTTCCCCCACCTTGACCCCCTCCCCGACCATCCCCCACAGCGCCCAGCTGGCGCCCTCAATTCGCGCCCGACCATTATCCAGAGCGGTGACGGTGCCATGCAGCCGGTTATTGCTGCCCATAAACTCGGCGACAAACAGCGTTCTCGGGCTACCGTACATCTCCTGCGGCGTTCCCTGCTGCTCGATCACCCCGTTATTGAGCAGCAGAATGCGATCGGAAATCGCCATCGCCTCGTTCTGATCGTGCGTGACCATCAGCGCCGACAGCCCCAGCTTGACGATCAGCTCGCGCAAAAAGACCCGCGCCTCTTCCCGCAGCTTGGCGTCAAGATTCGACAGCGGCTCATCCAGCAGAATCACCGGCGGGTTGTAAACCAGCGCCCGGCCGATGGCCACGCGCTGCTGCTGCCCTCCGGAGAGCTGGTGCGGATGGCGATTGCCAAGATGCCCCAGACCCAGCTGTTCAAGCACGGTCTGCACCCGCTGCTTGATCTCCGCGGCGGCAACCTTACGCAGCTTCAGCGGATACGCCACGTTTTCAAACACCGTTTTATGCGGCCACAGCGCGTAGGACTGAAATACCAGCCCCAGGTTGCGCGCCTCCGCCGGGATTTCGCTACGCGGGTTGCCGTCATAGACGCGGGTTTTACCAATAGTGATAATGCCGCTGGTCGGCTTCTCCAGCCCGGCGACTGCCCGCAGCAGCGTGGTTTTTCCGCTGCCCGATGGCCCGAGCAGCGAGACCACCTCTCCCCGCTTCAGCTCCATTGACACGCCCTTGAGCACCGGGTTATCACCGTAGGTCAGATGCAGGTTTTCTACCGATAATTCAATCATGTAATTTCACTCCAAAGCGCAGGGCGATACCCAGGCCCACGACCACCAGCAGAATATTAATGAAGGAGAGCGCGGCAACGATATCGATAGCCCCCGCCGCCCACAGCGACACCAGCATCGAACCGATGGTTTCGGTGCCCGGAGAGAGCAGATAAACCCCGGTGGAATATTCGCGCTCGAAGATAAGAAACATCAGCAGCCAGGAGCCGATTAAGCCGTAGCGCGACAGCGGAACCGTGACGTGGCGGGTGATCTGCCCGCGCGATGCGCCGGTACTGCGTGCGGCCTCCTCCAGCTCCGGCGCTACCTGCAGCAGCGTCGAGGAGATGAGCCGCAGCCCGTAAGCCATCCATACGACGGTATAGGCCAGCCAGACGCTAAAAATGGTGTTACGCAGCGCGCGCAGCTGAACGATCAGATGTTCACGCAGCCAGTCTGCCACCGGCAGCGCCGAGAGCCAGCCGTTTTTCAGCGACTGATCGAGCCACATCGGCAGAAACAGAAATACCCACAGAAACGCCAGCCCGGCCAGCAGCCCGGGCACCGCACGCGGCACCAGCACGCTATAGTCCAGAAAGCGCGTGACGTTATCCGGTTTGCGGTGCATCGCGATGCCCACGAACAGATAGCAGACCACCGCCAGCGCGCCGCCAATCACCCCAATCGCCATAGAGTTAACGATGGCGCGCAGCAGATTCGGCTGCTGCCAGATGTTACGGAACGTCGCCAGCGAGAGTTCATCCCACAGCGAAACGCCCACGCCCCAGTTTGAAATAAAGGCCCGCAGCGCCACGCCGATCAGCGGCACCCCAATGGTGACCGTCAGCCATGCCACCACCACAACCCCGGCGACCCAGCGCCACTTCCCCAGCGGCAGCGCGCGGGCCTGGGACGCTTTTCCCTTCATGGTGACAAAGCGGTTGGCGGTGCGCATCAGGCGGCGCTGGAGCATCACCACCACCGCCACCGCCGCCATCAGGTGATAAGAAGGCGTACCGAGCTTGTTGGTGAGCTTATAAAGATAGGTCGCCAGCACCATGTTGCCTTCCGGATCGCCCAGCACCAGCATCAGGCCAAATACCTCCAGGCCGAGGAAAAACAGCAGTACGCAGGCGTAGAGTATCGACGGTCGCACCATCGGCAGGCTCACCGAGGTCATCACCTGCAGCGGCGATGCGCCCACCGTCCGCGCGGCCTCCTCGACATCCGATCCGACGCTGCGCAGCGCGGAAGAGATATAGAGATAGGCATGCGGAACGTGCGTCAGCCCGGCAATTACCACGATGCTGAACATCGAGTAAATATTCCACGGCACGAAGCCGATCAGCTGCTCGGCCCACTGCGAAAAGAAGCCCACCGGCCCGGCCGCCACCACGTAACCAAAGCCCAGTACCATCGGCGAAACGAAAATCGGTACCAGAATCAGCGGCTCGATAAACCGCCGCCCGGGCAAATCGGTACGTACCATTAAAAAGGCGAGGATCCCGCCGAGGGGGATGGCAATCGCCACCAGACCAAACGCCAGAATAAAGCCGGACTTGAGCGCCAGATAAAAATCCGGGTCGCTAAAGATGAAAGCGAAGGCTTCGAGGCTGAACGATTTCGTGCGGGCAAAAAAAGGCGCCGAGAGAAAGCTCTGCACCACGATAAATAACAGCGGGACATAAATCGCCAGCGCCGTCATCACGACGACGATACCGCGCGGCAAACCCTGCCATTTTCGACGTAAGACATTCATAAGCGATCCCTTTAAACCTGGCGGGCGTTAAGCGGGCTGCGCATCCTGAAATGATGCGCAGCGCCGGAGGGTTATTTCGCCGCGGCGGTACGCCACTGTTTGATAAATTCCAGTCGTTGTTTCGGCTCAAGATACGCCAGCAGCGTTTCATCGACCGGAATAGGCTTCAGCGCGCTGCCAAGCATTTTGGTCATACCGTCGATATCATTTTTACCTTCGATATCATTGCGCAGGGAGGGAATATCGGCCTGGTTCGCCAGGATGCTTTGTCCCTTTTCCGACAGCACGTAATCAAACCACAGCTTCGCGGCATTAAGGTGCTCGGCTTCTGCGGTAATAAAAGAGACCCGCGAGAGCACCAGTACATAATCTTTCGGATAGGAGATGCCGAGCGAAGGATCGTTTTTGGCCCGCGCCTCCGCGTAGGATCCGAGAATATTGTAGCCAATCAGGTTTTCCCCGGAGGAGACGCGCTCCATCATCGTACCGGTGGACGATTGCACGGTCAGGCCGCCTTTCGCTATGCCCGCCAGATCGTCAAAGTAGCTGACATCGGCTTTGCTGTCCTGTACCGCCAGCATAAAACCCAGACCCGATTTTTCAATGTCATAAGTCGTGACCTTACCTTTGAATTTATCGGCCTGGCCGGCGATCAGCTTCGCCAGCGCGGTATGCGAGTCCGGTACTTCGCCCTGAGGGATCAGCCGCTTATTGTAGATAAAGACCACCGGCTCGTAGGTCGTGCCGTAGGCTTTCTGTTGCCAGACCGCCCATTTTGGCAGCTTATCCCGCTCCGGCGAGGCGTACTCTTCGGCGTAATCGGTGGCAAGCTTCAGCGCCGTATCCATGGAAGAGCTCCAGACCACGTCGCCGCTGCCGCCGCCCGCCGCCTGTTCGCTGATATAGCGGTTGTACAATTCGGTGCTGTTCATATCGTTATATTCAACTTTAATGCCGGGATATTGCGCTTCAAAGCCTTTAATTAACGGGCCTGCGGCCTTGGTATCGGTCGTTGAATAGATAACCACTTTGCCTTCTTTAATCCCGGCATCCACCACCTTTTGATAATCCGCCGGATAGCCCTGAGGAACTGCGGCAAGGACCTGTCCGGAGATAGCTGCCGTCAGTGAAATCACTAAGCCACTAATTTTCATATACATAAAATCAACCTTTAGGCATCAATTATTAAACGTAAATTTAACATATAGTGGGACACCAGAGCCTTGCAACGCCGGGGTTTGTTTTTTTACGGCTTTTGTGACGCTGGCGTAATTTAAAGGAAGATTCGTGGGGCGCTGCTAAAGAGATAAAGGTTGTTGGGCGGGAATATTAAGAAAACATTAATTTTTTTGTTTTTTACCCCCTCAGTGTTGCGTTTTCTTGCACACAAAAATAATACCCGCTGGCGCCGGGCGAACATCAATCGCGCTTATGGATATTGCCATCAGGGTAAATTTTGCGATCGGCCTTACAATTGAGCTGTTAAATAACGTAATGAAAAGGCATTTCATCAAATGAACTCGCCATTCTCCTGAATTTAAAATGGAACCAGGCCTATGTAGCCAGAAAGCTATCTCCGCTATGTCCTTGACGTCATTGCTGGCTGGCGGGATTACCACTTAGCATTTCATACAGCGAGGGGGTGTTGTGTCCCTGTGGCATTAGTCCTCCTTCAGCGGCTGTAATGCAAAGTGGTTATTTCCGGCTTCCAGAACACGGGGTTTATCCGGATCGAGATCTTCACGTCTGAGAACCTGCTTCCAGGTATTGTTGACCATATCCGGATGGCGGAACAGTCCGGCCACCGCGACAAACTGCGCGCGTTCTTCCATTGGCATATCAAGATTCGCATCCCCACCCGGCTTTATCACCACGTCGCGGGTCGCCAGCAGGTCGGCTTTCAGGATCGTGTCGCCGTTCTTGAGGAGTTGCTGATAAACCGTTTTGTCGAAGTTTTTGCGGTCTTTCAACTGGTAGACACGAACCACCACCGGCTCAGACAGTGAGTTACTCTCGCGGGAATCCGTATTCAGTGCTTCACGGGCTATAAAATCCAGATGCAGCACCTTAATCTTCTTATAAAACACCGCCGTATACACCGCTTTGGTGCCATCCGTAATACTCTGCGTCACCCCACAGCCTGCCAGGCTGAACGCCAGTAGTGCAGATAGCCAGCACGCGGGTTTAATCAAATTTGTACTTAGCACGTCGATTTCCTTGTTGTGGTTTCGCAGGCGCCAGCCCGGTGTAGTAACCCAGTTCTGTCGTAAAGGTCAGCGGGAGATCGTCCGCAAACGCCCCCTCCTCCGCTCCCAGCACGCCGTTCATGCCGAGCCAGAAAGGTTCTTCGCCGAGCGGCGGGACGGCCAGCAGTCGGGTCCGGGTGGTCAGGGTGATCCTGGCCTTAAAACGCCAGCCGAGATAAACACGCAGCATCACCAGAAAATCCTGATACAGCAGACCATCCGGTTTCCAGCCCTGCGCTTCCTGTTCGTTATCCGTCCTGAGCGCAACCAGCAGTTGACTGCCCGCATCCATCGCTTCTTCCCCCAGCGGCGTATTGCCGTCCAGCAGAAAATCGTCATCGCCGTAAAAACCCAGCGGCTGGCCGATCTCCCCCCGCCGCAGGCAGTACGGACTCACCTGCACCGTAGTATCCGGGGCCAGCAGTCTCACCAGCGCCTGCATCCCCTCCTGGGTTTTGCCGGGTTGGCGCAGCACACCGAGCAGCGCCAGAAAGCGGGATACCGGTGTGGCGATGTGGTTTGCGGTTCCCGGTATGCCCAGCCCCACCAGACCCAGCAGCGACTGCGAAATGCTGTCAGTTCCCCCTGCCTCAAACGTGGCCGGATAAGAGTATTTCCGCCAGATGCGGTAAAACTGCGTCAGGATGCGGTGGCTGAAGATATCCAGAAAGCCCTGTAGCACCTCATGCCCTTCACGGCACTGAGTGATGTCATCAAGATAGGCTGTCGGCAGGGGTGAGTCGACACCGTACATCCCCATAAAGGTTGTGCGGATGAGCGGTGGCCTGCTGTCATCATCCTCGTCATATTCGACAGCTTTCAGTTCGCTGCCCGGAAACCCCATCCCCGGATGCGGCGCAAACCGCACCGGGTCATCAGCAGGGTGGCTGGTTGACCCCATCAGCGGCCTGTCCGGATTACGCTTCTCCAGAAGCTGGCAGAAGCGATAAAAATTCATGCGGTGCAGGTCGGCTGCCAGCCGCGGGCTCAGCCGGGAATGCGGCGGTTGTGCTTCTCTTCCCATTCCAGGCGCTCTCCGGTCGGTTGCAGAATAATAATCAGGCGGTTAAACAGATAGATGTCGGTGTAGAGCGCGAAGAAGCGGCTCAGCATCTCGCCGAACAGGCAGATGTCGCCGCGCCCGGCAAAGCCGTGGCTGTCGAGCGTCACCTCAATCTGCACGCCGCGTACCAGGTAGCCCTGCTCAAATCGCCCGGTCTCACTGTGCTTCACGTCAATAATGGCTTCCAGGCGACGGCGGTTCATCTCGCTGTCGGTCCATTCATACAGCGCCAGGGTGCCGCGCAGCACATCGGCATTATCCATCATCGACAGAAACCCGCTGCCGAGGTGGCTCAGCACGCGCCAGTGAAAACGGTCCTGTGCCGGGGGATAGCAGGGCAGCGTCGGCGCACACAGGTTACGCACGGCGACGCTGGCCGAGGTGCTTTTCATCACCGTATCCAGCACGGTGCTTTGTAATGCGCGTCGCGGCAGCTGGCCATTGGTACCGGTGAGCGTGAGGGACAGGCTTTCGTTTTCCGGCACCGTGTGATTATCAAAGGCTTCGCCGCCGAGGATAAGCCAGGTGTTATACAGTCCTGACGGACCGCGGCGCACGCGGGTGTGGTAGTAATATTCCGGCGCTTCATGGCGCATCATGCCGCCTTTGTGGCGGAAACTGGAGAACGGTACATAGGTATGCTGGCTTGAGGATATCACCGAATCGACAGCATAAATCTCGGTATGGCCATCCTGCACGCGCATCGGGCGCAGCATGTATTCGGTCTGCAGTGAATTCAGCGTCAGCGGGTCAGATTCCAGCGGAAACAGGTTAATCACCGGCACACAGTTCAGGCGCAGATGTTTTTCGGTAAAGCTGAAGTCATGCTCCCAGCGCTCGGCCAGCACCACGTCGATTTCGAACCACGCGAGCTCAGCCGGAAAGACTACGGTCTCCAGCCCGCGCAGAGCCGTGAACATGAATTTTTCGCGGAAGGTGAAGTACTCCAGCAGCAACTGGTAGCCGCTAAAGCTGCTGCTGTCCTTCGGCCACAGCCCGTCATCATCACCGAATCCCAGCGCGGTGAAATACCCGTCGAGTGACTTTCTGTCCGTGTCACCCGGCATCCGCAGCCAGAGACGCGCCGTGTTCATGGTAAAGGCTTCATGCATGGCGCAGGCCAGCGGTGCATCAGCATTGAAGTAGAACGGGATCTGGCTGAGATCGGCACGACTCCAGTCGGCGAGATGGCTGCAGTTAAAGCGCAGGTTGATGACCGAACGCCCGTCAGGGGCAGTCGACAGACGGGCATGCTCCAGCGACAATGGCTGAAGGGAGATTTCTTTGGTGGTGGTGTATCGGCAGCGGGTAGCCTTTTCGCCGATCGGCTGCGAATTGACCTCGAAACCTTTGACGATACGCATCTTCTCTTTCATCTCGCGCCAGTCGGGCGTGAACTCCACCACCGACATCGACGGAATGGTGCGCAGGTATTGCGGCCACAGCAGGCTGACTAGCCCTTCGGTCAGTTCCGGCAGGTCGTCATCGAGTTTCTCGCGAAGACGACCCATCAGGAAAGCAAAGCCCTCAAACAGGCGCTCCACGTACGGGTCGCGCGCACCCGCTTTATCGAGATTGAGCATTGCCGCCTGCTCGGGGTGAGCGCGGGCAAACTCTTCGCCGGCTTCCAGCAGGTAGCGCATTTCGGCGTCGTAATAACGCAGGGTTAAGTCGTCCATATTTATTTTTGCTTTGTTTCCGTTGGATTCAGAGCACAGCTGCGCCCTGTAGTATCTTCAGCATAAGGAGAAAACACATAACGATGGCAGATGCTGTCGTTAGCCACCATAAGTACGTTGATGCCGGGAAGGGATAAATTTTGCGCCGCAGGGGCAACTGCTGGTGCTATGTAGCGAACCAGCATATTTCCGCCCACTGGCATTATTGTTCGGAATATGTCCCACTATTTTGTACGTGCCGGCATGTTTTCCGCAGGTCACATTCTCCTGCTCCCGGGCTACAGGGATCCCCATGACGGTATCGGTCGGATCACCTCCAAGAATTTTTCCACCACAAGTGGTCATGTCACCCTTTACCAGATAATAACCTTTCGCCATTTTTCCCATCCTGAGTTCATCAACCATTCAACCGCAAAGCACCGCACTGCCTGCCGCAGTCCGGCCAGAAGCTGGTCCATCTCTGGCTGTAACCACGTCTTATCGGTTTCACTACGTGCGGCTTTCACGCGCAGCAGTCTGAGGCGGCGCGATTTCACTTCAAACAGCAGTGCCGGCACCCACTGCGTGAGGGTTAGTGCCACGCGAAAAGATGCGGTCGCCTGCTCCGGTATTTCCAGCCAACTCTATTGCAGGTACAGACGTTTGAGCATCGCCCGCTGATCAGCCCGCGGCGTATGCCGGAGAGTTTATTGACCTCCTCCCGGATGAGCTGGGAATCATCGTCATATCCCGGCACCTCTCCCCTCGGACGGGTAGCGCTGACCGGGGCAAGCTAGGGCTGCCAGCTTTCCGTGCGTGCCTGCGCCTGCTGTCGCAGCAGATTTTCATTCGCCTGACAGGCAGTAACCAGATCCTGCAGAGTGTCCATCATTCAGTTCCGTCCATATCACTGTCTTCCGTTTTGGTCATCAGCGCCTGAGCCGTAGCCGCGCTGTCGACGCTGAATATCTGTTCCGGCAGCGTGAAGCCGCGCAGTGCCAGTAACGCCAGCGGCCCGCTGCCAAGCTGTGAACGCAGCACCCACTGCAGGGTATGACCATCCGGTGCGGTGAAACTCATCATCCACTGGCTGCGGTCAAGCTGCTGGCGCTTACCCAGGTCAAGCCAGCGAATAAAGCCCCAGGTCCCGCTGTAATCACCAAACAGACGCGCACCGGCATTGACGGTGGTCCAGGTCAGCATGGTTCCTGGCTTGTAAGTGTCGCCAGGCCAGCGAATGGACTGCCAGTCAGCCATCTGGTTAAAGTAGTGCAGCTTTTGCCCATCAATGGTCAGCTGCGTTTCCACCACCTGCGGCACAGGGCGCGCCTGCAGCTCAAAGGTAATGCCCTGATTGCCATCGGTAAACAGAATGTCCGACAGCTGGCTCAGCTGATTAATGGCCCGCAGGAAGGCCGGGTTGAAGCTCAGCCCCTGGCTGTTGACCTTATCCGGCACCCACTGGCTGCCCTCCTTGTGCAGCACACCGCTGAGCTCCGTCGTCAGGAAGCGCTCAATGCGCCCGCTGTCCTTGCGCACAAACTCCGCCAGCATCGGCAGGGAGGCATCACTTTTGCTGGCGGCAAACGGGAAACGACCGTCAAAGGCAGTTTGCCAGTTCGCGACAACCGAGCGGCTCCATTTATCATTCAGGCTGGCTGCCGACGGCTGAAGCACGGTCTCCCAGGCCTGAGTCAGCGGCTGCACAAACATTGTGCTGCCAAATCCGCTCCACTCCTCGCCAAGGCTTGCCGAAATCAGGCTGCCGTACTGCCAGGTGTCGGTGAGGTCCACGCTTTTGCCCTGGAATACGGTCTGCGCCAGGGTCTGCATCATCGCCTGCGGGTCAGAAGCGCTGGCTACCTGTTGCAGGCGCAGACGCACGCGGGTGATACGGGTCAGGTAAGTCTGCAGGCTCAGCGTGTTATCCGCCGACATCACGTTGCTGCCTTTGTTTTTGCCCAGCAGCTGAAGCAGCGGACCAAAGGTTTCATCCAGCGGCCCCTGCGGGCCTGATGCAGACTGGTCAATCACCGGTTTGTCTTTTCCGCCGACCAGGTCTTTGGCCGATTTGATGATGGAATCCGAAAGGCCTTCGCTTTGCTGGCCGGTCTGTCCCTGCCAGGCGAGCGTATTCATCAGGGCAATCAGCGGCGACTGGCGGACGTCACTCATCAGCGTCAGCTGATCGGTAACGTCTGCAATATTGTTCGCCGGATTAAGCTGCAGGCTGTTGAGGAAGCTCAGCCAGCTGCCGGCAAAGTCAGTGAAGTAACGCTGTGTCAGACGCGCTTTCAGGGCTTCCGGCGACAGGTCTGAGGAGACGGCTTTTCGGCTGTCGCTGAGCACCCAGTCGATTTCATCCCGGCGGGAATTCGCCGCCTTTTCGATGGCCTGCTGAATCCCCCCATCCCAGGCCTGGCGGGTAAACATTCCCGGCACCACCTCCTCGGTGGTAAACAGTCGCCGCGCATCGGTACCGCCAGTCATGTCCTCCAGAGACACATCGGCAAAGTTACGACGCACGGATTTGAGCATGTTCTCATACAGCGTGCTTTCCGCGTTGCGCCGTCCTATCTGCTGCAGCAGGACCTGGCGGCTCTGGCTGATCAGCTGCGCATCCGGCGTGATTACCCACTTTGGCTGCGCAGGCAGTTCGGAAATGTAAAAAGCCCACAAATCCGGCGCCAGGCTCTGCCACAGACCGGCTGAGATACCTGTCCGCGTCGGCTGCACGGTTTTCATGGTCTGTGCGTAGAATGCGCCGTCGGCTTTATCCGGCCGGGCCATCATCAGCCAGGCCTTCAGCTGGTCGTAGCCCGGTTTCGCCAGCTGCGCCCGCTGGTCGCTGTTGGGTGCAGAGTTTGCCAGCGCACTGAGCTTTTGCTTAAGCGCCTCATTTGCCGGGTCGCGTATCAGGCGGTTGTTGGCCACGCCGTACCAGGGGAGCATCGCGCGGAGCAACTGCTGGTTATGGTCCAGGCCGAAGCGCTGATACCAGGGGGCGCCCTCCTGAGCATTATGCTGCAAACGCCCGGCATCATTACGCAGAGTATGCAGGGCCGTCAGCTGGTTGTCCGATACGGAAGGATGCGCCACCAGGGCATGTGCCTGTTCGGCGACGGAGACTATCTGCTGGCGGTTGACCGTAAACGACAGCAGCATTCCCGCCCCCCAGACAACGATGATGGTCATCAGTGTCCAGGCAAGCGTCCTCTCCCACGCCATGCCGACACGGCGGCCCCGCACACGGGTGCAGTCGTCAACGATACCCTGCCAGGTCGCCGGCAGGGTCAGGGCATGGCGCTGTAATTCAGGGATATATTGCTCAGCATCGGCTGTTCCCGCTGACGTACTGGCGGATTTATTCTCCGGCAGGCTGAACATCAGGCCACGTAGAGGAACACGCTGCTGAGAGTCGTAGAGCCATGGCAGCAGTTGCTGAGCCCGGCGGACGATACCGCCGTCCTGGAGGTGCTGGCCCAGACGCAGCAGGAAGTCGTGGCTGTTGTTCTCAGCGACCTGGCTTACCCCCTGCGCCCGCAGGGCCGGGAGCATCCGCTCCAGCTGGCGGATAATATCGTCTTCTTTTGCGCGTAGGGGAAAACTTGCCCCCACAGCCTGCTCAGGACGCATACCCTGCGACCAGTTGCTGTCGC
>OATC01000434.1_pt1 | contig 11153 bp, 7 predicted proteins | sample 1475871 | NCBI WGS metagenome assembly OATC01 (sample SAMEA2579940, study PRJEB22360) | human gut metagenome | biome: human gut; feature: human-associated habitat; material: faeces | place: Denmark | collected 2008/2010
CGCTTCCCGGCGCCAGCAACAGTAACTCAGCGGCGCGCTGGCCCCCTTCACGGAACAGACGCGTATCATGGGAGGAGAGATAGCTCAGCACATTAAAACTTTGCAGCTTTTCTGCCATTTGCTGCCAGGTCAAATCCATATCGGCCAGGCAGTCCACCGCTTTTGCCGCCTGCTCCTGATAGTCAAAATTGATCATCGCATCGAAGCCGTGGCGGTAATAATCGCTCTGCATCACGCCGTGGCCCCAGGATTCACCGGTCATCCAGAACGGCGCATCGTCGAGTTTTTTGTCCGGGTTGGCGGCTTTCCACGCGGCCAGCGCCTGGCTGGCCTGGTTTTTCAGTTGCTGCCAGGCTTCAGGCTCAACGTGCTTAGCGGTATCGACCCGGAAACCGTCGATGCCGTAGTCACGTACCCACTGGCTAAGCCAGTGGGTCAGGTAATCTCGCGGCGTGAAATTCGTCATCACTTTCGCGTTGGTATCGGGCTTGTGTTGATAAAAGTTCGGCAAACCTGACGGGATCTTAGATTCCGTTTTCAGATCAGGCAGGAAGGCCAGCGACATGGTCAGATCGTCAAAGCCCGGGTTGTCGTAATCACCGATATCGGTACGGATCCATTTTTTACCCCACCATTTTTCCCATGCGGCTTTGTCACTGAAGTTGATGTAATCGTTGAAGCTGTGCCAGCTTTGCCCCGCTCCTGGCTTCCAGTCAGTCCAGCGCTCGCCGAGGGTTTTTTTCAGCTCATCGCCCTGCAAATAGAGCGCGCCAAACTGATACTCCTGCATATCTGCAAGCGTCGCATAACCCGCGTGGTTCATGACAATGTCAAACAGGACGCGGATACCGCGCCTGTGCGCGTCGTCGACAAGCTGGCGTAAATCATCTTCGTTGCCCATGTTGGCGTCGAGCTTCGTCCAGTCCTGAGTGTAATAGCCGTGATAGGCGTAGTGGGGGAAATCCCCTTTGGTGCCGCCGCCAACCCAGCCGTGGATCTGCTCCAGCGGCGAGCTTATCCAGAGCGCATTCACGCCCAGCTGCTGAAGGTAATCCAGTTTGCTGGTAAGCCCTTTCAGATCGCCGCCGTGGAAAGTACCAATCTCCTGCATACCGTCTTTATGACGGCCATAGCTGTTGTCGTTGGTGGGGTCGCCATTCACGAAGCGATCGGTCAGCACGAAATAGACGGTGGCGTTTTGCCAGCTGAACGGCGCGGGTTTGTCCGTCTCGGCGCGCTCAAGCAGCAGCAGGCCATTGCTGTTGGCGGCTGGCTGAAGAGTCACTTTGCCATTTTGAACGGTCGCGGTCTGTTTAGTGTAAAAATCACGCACCACCGTGCCTTCCGGGAAGGTGTTAACGACGTCGATCGTCAGCGGTTTGCCGTCCCACTTCGGGCACTGGCGGGTGACGTTTGCGACAGGCTGTGGCGCCGCACTTTGCACCGTCAACATCAGCGTCGGCGTTCCCGAGCGCGTATCAATACGCATCTGATAAACGCCGTCACGGAATAACCGCCACTGCGGTGGGGTGCCTTCGCACGGTTTGAGCGACAGCATCTCGTTGAGCTTAATGGCACCTGTCGGCTGCCAGCACGCGTTGTCAAGACTCAACGTCAGCGGGCGGGTACCCTTCGCAAGCGTTGCCTGGCTGGTAAAGACGCCGGTACCTTCAGCGCTAAACGCGTTAAATCCCGGCGATGACCAGTCGGCATGCGCGAATGCGGGTAACATCAGAACAGCTAATGCAGTGCGTTTCATTCCATTTTCCTGTCGCGGCATTTTTGACCAGTGTGCCATTCGGCTCAGGGGAAAAACTCCTCCTCTACGGCTTTCTGCAAGGAGGACGCGAAGGGATGAGTGATCCCGCGCAAAATTAGGCAGTTATCTGCGATATCGCGCACATTTTTCCAGCGTTGATGCTTTAATGAGCATGTTCCGGATGACATAGTTTCGGAATTGGACTATTTATAGACGTGCTCTTGAAGACTATTTTTGGTACGATTTGAGATTCCGCTCTCAAATTTTTGAAGAAAATAAGGTGTTGGAATGTTTATATCCGACCAGGAGACCTAATGATATCGACTCCCATTCGACGATATGGGGCCGCGATACTCATGTTACTTACCTGCATATTTTCAGGTAGTGTGCTGGCAACAACACACACAGCAACAACGAGTCATAAAGCCCCAATAGTTAAGAAGAAAAGCACCGTTAAAGTAAGCAAGGTAAGCAGTAAACAAGAGTATTCTCGCAATAGTGTAAAGAGCAGTTCACTTCCTGATTTGCGAAAATACCCTTCCGGGACACCAAGGAAAAAAGCGTTTCTCCGGACGGTAATGCCTTACATTAAAAGCCAAAATGCCGCGATTACTGCGGATCGTAACTGGCTGATCTCCAAACAGTACGACAGCCGCTGGTCGCCGTCTGAGCGCACTCGCCTGAAAGATATCGCCAAACGCTATAAAGTGAAGTGGAGCGGGAACACGCGTCGCGTGCCTTGGAACTCACTGTTAGAACGTGTGGACATCATTCCAGGCAGTATGGTCGCGACAATGGCCGCCGCCGAAAGCGGTTGGGGCACCTCGAAGCTGGCGCGCAACAACAACAATCTGTTTGGCATGAAATGCGTAAAAGGTCGTTGTACTAACGCGCCCGGCAAGGTGAAGGGCTATTCACAGTTTGAATCGGTGAAAGATTCCGTGAATGCCTACGTGGTGAACCTGAACACCCACCCGGCCTATTCCTCGTTCCGTAAGTCACGCGCTCAGCTGCGTAAGGCGGATCAGGAAGTGACGGCCACGGCGATGATCCATAAGCTGAAAGGTTATTCCACTCAGGGACAGCGTTATAACAATTACCTGTTCTCCATGTACCAGGATAACCAGCGTCTGATTGCCGCACATATGTAATGAAAAACGCCTTCCACTGGAAGGCGTTCTTTTTTCTAGAGCAGGACTTCACTGTACCGTTCCCGGTACTCCTTCGGCGTGGTGTCATACTCTTTCCTGAACACCGAATAGAAATACTGAAGCGACGGATAGCCACACATCTGTGAAATCTCGTTGATCGACAGCGAGGTGGAGATCAGCAGACTGCGCGCTTTCTCCAGCTTTTCCGCATGGATCACGGCGTGGATCGTCTCACCCACTTCCTCTTTAAACCGCTTCTCCAGATTCGAACGTGAAATGCCGACCGAATCGAGCACCTGATCGACCTTAATCCCTTTGCAGGCATGATTGCGAATGTAGTGCATCGCCTGAATCACGGCCGGATCGTTTAATGAGCGGTAGTCAGTTGAGCGACGTTCGACCACGCGAACGGGAGGAACCAGCAGACGCTGGAGCGGCAGGGATTCGTTGTCTAACAGTCTGTGCAGCAGCTTTGCGGCCTGATAGCCCATCTGACGGGTACCCTGAGCCACGGATGAGAGCGCCACGCGCGACAGATAGCGCGTAAGCTCTTCGTTATCAATACCAATCACGCACAGCTTTTCAGGCACCGGAATATGCAAATGTTCGCACACCTGTAATACGTGGCGGGCGCGGGCGTCCGTCACGGCGATAATCCCTGTCTGGGGCGGCAGCGTTTGCAGCCAGTCAGCCAGACGATTTTGTGCGTGCTGCCAGTTTTCTGGCGCGGTTTCCAGCCCCTGATAAACGACGCCGCGATACTTCTCCTGGGCAACCAGCTGGCAGAAGGCATACTCACGCTCCATCGCCCAGCGCTTTCCGCTCGTGGCGGGCAATCCGTAAAACGCAAAACGATGGACGCCTTTCTCCTTTAAATGGAGGAAGGCGGTCTCGACCAGAGCATGGTTATCCGTGGCGATGTAGTGAACGGGAGGATAATGTTCCGGTGTATGATAAGAGCCGCCAACGCCCACGATAGGCACGTCAACGCCACTCAGCAACTGTTCAATCACGGGGTCGTCAAAGTCAGCGATGACCCCGTCGCCCAGCCAGTCTTTGATGTTCTCCAGACGGGTACGGAAATCTTCTTCGATGAAAATATCCCATTCGGATTGCGACGCCTGCAAATATTCGCCAACCCCTTCAACCACCTGCCGGTCATAGGCTTTGTTGGCATTGAATAACAACGTAATGCGGTGACGCTTTTCAAACATGGCTTATTTCCCAAATTAGTCACGATACTGTTATCAGGCGCGCCGCTTGGTGGCAGAGTCCATCCAGACTGCCAGCAAAAGAATGGCACCCTTGACGATATACTGCCAAAACGTCGGCACGTCCATCATACTCATCCCGTTATCCAGCGAAGCCATAATAAATGCGCCCATCACCGCCCCCGCCACGCTGCCAATGCCCCCGGCGAGGCTGGTCCCGCCAATCACGCAGGCGGCGATGGCGTCCAGCTCGGCAATATTACCGGCAGAGGGGGAGCCCGCCCCCAAACGTGAGCTGAGGATCAGCCCCGCGATGGCCACCATCAGGCCGTTGATGGCAAAGACGGCGAGTTTGGTGCGTTCTACGTTAATGCCGGACAAACGCGCGGCTTCAAGATTGCCACCGATGGCATAAATACGGCGACCGAATGCGGTACGCGTGGCCATAAACATCCCACCTAACAGCAACAGCGCCAGCAGCAGAACGGGCGTTGGGACGCCGCGATAATCGTTTAACAGCCAGATGGCGCCCAGTACAATCACCGCAGTAAGCGCCTGACGGCCGACAACCGAGGTTGAAGCAGGCGAGGCCAGCCCCAGCGCCTGGCGACGCATGCGTCCTCGCCATTGCCACGCGACAAACGCCATCAGCCCAACCACGCCGATCGTAAAACCGACGCCATCAGAGAGGTAGCTTTGGCCAATCTGGGACATCGAGGCGCTGGTCGGGGAGACGGTAGTGCCGTTGGTGATCCCAATCAGAATGCCGCGGAAGGCCAGCATCCCCGCTAAGGTGACGATAAACGACGGGACCTTACGGTAGGCCACCCACCAGCCATTCCACGCCCCGAGCAGCAGACCCAGTACCAGCGTGACCGCAATCGTCGCGTGGCACCCCGGCCGGCGCGGCCCCCCGCCGGAGCCAGACGTCAAAAATTGCCGCCACGCCGCCGAGCAGACCCATCATCGACCCTACTGACAGGTCAATTTCCGCTGAGATAATCACAAAGACCATCCCCACCGCCAGGATCCCGGTGATGGCGGTCTGACGCAGCAGGTTAGAAACGTTACGTGCGCTCAAATAGGAGCCATCGGTCATCAAGGTAAAGAACAACATGATCACGATAATGGCGGCAATCATTACAAAAACTTGCAGATTCAGCGATTTAAGTCCTGCGAACGCACCGGGCGTCGGAACAGCGACTTTGATATCAGACGGGTTGCTTTTCGACATGGCGTTCGCTCCTTAAGGCAGCTTCCATCACCTGCTCTTGCGTCAGGTTCTGGTTGTTCAGGTTGGCTTTGAGTTTCCCTTCATGCATGACCAGCACGCGGTCGCTCAGCCCCAGCACTTCAGGCAATTCGGACGAGATAACAATGACGGCAATCCCTTGCTGCACAAGCTGGTTGATCAGCTTGTAGATTTCATACTTCGCGCCGATATCGATCCCGCGCGTGGGTTCGTCCAGAATTAAAATGCGCGGATTAAGCAACAGGCAGCGCGCCAGAATCGCTTTCTGCTGGTTGCCGCCGCTCAGGCGACCTATCGCCAGTTCCGGCGAGGAGGTTTTCACCTTGAGCCTGGCAAGTGACTGAAGAATACACTGCTGTTCTGCGGCATCATCCAGGCTGCTCAGCGCGCCGGAAAACTGGCTGAGCGCCGCCAGCGTGATATTTTTACCCACCGCCATGACCGGCACGATGCCGTCTTTTTTGCGGTCTTCGGGCACCATAGCAATGCCTTTGGCAATGGCCTGCTGGCAGTTGTCGATTTTTACCGGCTGACCGTCGATATAAATTTTGCCTTCCCAGCGCCCCGGCCAGACGCCAAACAGACACTGCACGGCCTCGGTTCTTCCGGCACCCACTAAACCCGCAATACCGAGAATTTCGCCGCGGTGCAGCGAGAAGGAGAGGTTATCCACGCGCTTGATGTGGCGGTTAACGGGATGCCACGCCGTCAGGTTTTCCACGCGCAGGAGTTCTTCGCCTATGGTGTGTGGTTCGTTGGGATACAGTGCGGTGAGTTCGCGACCCACCATCATGGTGATGATGTCATCTTCGCTCATGCCTTCTGCTTCACGCGTGCCAATGTGCTGCCCGTCGCGGATGACGCAGATGGTGTCGGAAATAGCTTTCACCTCATTGAGCTTGTGCGAAATATAGATGCAGGCGATACCGTGGTTTTGCAGGTCGCGGATGATATTGAGCAGAACGGCGGTTTCCTGTTCGGTGAGTGAGGCGGTTGGCTCGTCGAGGATCAGCAGGCGTACCTGCTTGTTCAGCGCCTTGGCGATCTCCACCAGCTGCTGCTGGCCCAAACCTAAGTCGCCCACGCGCGTATCCGGTGAGATAGCCAGGCTCACCTGGGCCAGCAGTTTTTCGCAGCGCAGCGTCATGGTGTCGTAATCCAGTACGCCGTGGCGTGAGAGTTCGGCGCCGAGAAAAATATTTTCCAGCACGGTAAGGTGCTTCACCAGCGCCAGCTCCTGGTGAATAATAGCGATGCCTTTACGTTCGGTATCGCGAATGTGCGTGGCCTGGAGCACCTCGCCGGCAAAGACGATTTCGCCCTCGTAGCTGCCGTGCGGATAGATCCCGCACAACACTTTCATCAGCGTGGATTTTCCCGAGCCATTTTCGCCGCACAGCGACATCACTTCGCCGGGATTCAGCCGCAGGCTTACGTTATCGACTGCTTTCACCGCCCCGAAGGCTTTGGTGATGCTTTTCATTTCAAGTAAATAAGACATAACTGCTCCGCATGGCCCGACAGATGTACAGGGCAGGTCGATGCGCCCCTGCCGGGCAGGGGCTGCGCTGGATTACAGTTCACTCTTCTTATGGAAACCGTCTTTCACCACGGTGGCGTCAATATTCTCTTTGTTGACTTCGATAGGGGTAAGCAGGCGAGCAGGTACGTCTTTCAGGCCGTTATTTAACGTCGCGTCTGCTTTAGGTTGCTGGCCATTGCCCAGCTCAACGGCAATTTCGGCGGCCGTATTGGCAAGCTCGGTAATGGGCTTATACACCGTCATGGTCTGGGTACCCGCGATGATGCGTTTTACACCCGCAAGGTCGGCGTCCTGTCCGGAAATAGCGACTTTCCCGGCCAGACCCTGCGCGCTCAGCGCCTGAATGGCGCCACCCGCAGTGGCATCGTTAGAGGCCACCACCGCATCGATTTTGTTGTTATTTGCAGTCAACGCGTTTTCCATAATTTTCAGCGCGTTTTCCGGTAACCAGCCGTCAGCCCACTGGTCGCCGACGACTTTAATTTTGCCCTCGTCGATATACGGCTTCAGCACTTTCATTTGTCCCTGGCGGAACAGTTTGGCGTTGTTATCCACGGGCGAGCCGCCCATCAGGAAATAATTCCCCTGAGGCACTTTTGCGACCAGGCTTTTAGCCTGTAATTCGCCCACCTTTTCATTGTCGAACGAAATATAATAATCAATGTCGGCATTATTAATCATGCGGTCATAAGCCAGGACTTTTATGCCTTCCTGTTTCGCTTCTTTCACCACGTTGCTTAATACCTGGCCGTTATACGGGATAATGACCAGCACATCGACGCCACGGTTGATCATATTCTCGATTTGCGACATTTGCGTCTCTTCGTTGCCGTTAGCGGACTGAACGAACACCTCCGCGCCGAGAGATTCCGCTTTTTTAACAAAGATATCGCGATCTTTTTGCCAGCGCTCCAGGCGTAAGTCATCAATCGCCATGCCGATTTTGACCTCTTTGGCGTGGCCGGCAAAGCTTGCAAGCAGGAGAGTAGTGCAGAGCGTTAGGGTCAGGTTCTTTATCTTCATAATTATTAGGCCTTTTTGTAGGGGTATGTGTAGCTGAGATAAAAGAAACATTCACTGCTGAGACGCAGCAAATTTTTAACGTGGAAAGGCCTGCTGGCAATTACAGATTTTTATCTTCTCATTACGATATTTGGTTTATTTCTGAATTTATGACCGCGATCGGATTTTAAAAAGCGTAACCTATTAATTACATTTGATTCTGGAATGCGCGCCGAAAAATAGTTTGTCTGCACATTATTTTGCGAGCCAGCGCACAATTGCGCATTCTCTCAATAGCAGTGTGAAATAACGTAATTGAGCAACCTCCAATGTCTATTCACTATTACTCCAGAAGCAAGACCACGCCGCATACCCTGATTATGGAGCTCAATATGCAAGCTTATTTCGACCAACTCGATCGCGTTCGTTTCGAAGGCACGAAAACGACCAATCCTTTAGCATTTCGTCACTACAACCCGGATGAGCTGGTGCTGGGTAAGCGCATGGAAGATCACTTGCGCTTTGCCGCCTGCTACTGGCACACCTTCTGCTGGAACGGTGCCGATATGTTCGGCGTGGGCTCTTTTGACCGTCCATGGCAACAGCCGGGCGAGGCCATTGAGCTGGCGAAGCGTAAAGCCGACGTCGCGTTCGAGTTCTTCCATAAGCTGAACGTGCCGTACTACTGTTTCCACGATGTGGATGTGTCGCCGGAAGGGGCATCGCTGAAAGAGTATCTGAACAACTTCGCGCAGATGGTCGACGTACTGGCTGAAAAACAGCAGCAAAGTGGCGTCAAGCTGCTCTGGGGTACGGCTAACTGCTTTACCAACCCTCGCTATGGCGCGGGCGCGGCAACCAACCCGGATCCGGAAGTCTTCAGCTGGGCGGCAACCCAGGTCGTGACTGCGATGAACGCCACGCATCAGCTGGGCGGTGAGAACTATGTACTCTGGGGCGGTCGTGAAGGATATGAAACGCTGCTGAATACCGACCTGCGTCAGGAGCGTGAGCAGATTGGTCGCTTTATGCAGATGGTGGTGGACCACAAACACAAAATCGGTTTCCGCGGCACGCTGCTGATTGAGCCAAAACCACAGGAGCCAACCAAGCATCAGTATGATTATGATGTCGCCACCGTGTATGGCTTCCTGAAGCAGTTTGGTCTGGAAAAAGAGATCAAAGTGAATATTGAGGCTAACCACGCTACCCTGGCGGGCCACTCGTTCCATCACGAAATTGCCTCTGCGATTGCGCTGGGCATCTTCGGCTCTGTCGATGCTAACCGTGGCGATCCACAGCTGGGCTGGGATACCGACCAGTTCCCGAACAGCGTTGAAGAGAATGCGCTGGTGATGTACGAGATCATCAAAGCGGGCGGTTTCACCACCGGCGGCCTGAACTTCGACGCCAAAGTGCGTCGCCAGAGCACCGACAAATACGATCTGTTCTACGGGCATATTGGCGCGATGGACACCATGGCGCTGGCGCTGAAAGTGGCAGCCCGTATGATTGAAGACGGTGAGCTGGATAAGCGCGTGGCGAAGCGCTACAGCGGCTGGAACAGTGAGCTGGGCCAGCAAATTTTGAAAGGTCAGTTATCGCTTGCGGAGATCGCGAAGTACGCTGAACAGCATCAGCTTGCGCCGCAGCATCAGAGCGGCCATCAGGAGCTGCTGGAAAACCTGGTCAATCACTACCTGTTCGATAAATAACAGCATTCATGCCCGGTAAGCGCTGCGCCACCGGGCATTTCTGTCAAAGGAGTCACCACATGTATATCGGGATCGATCTTGGCACGTCGGGGGTGAAAGCCATCCTGTTAAGCGAGCAGGGCGATGTGTTAGCCACGCAGACTGAAAAGTTGCAGGTTTCACGCCCGCATCCGCTTTGGTCGGAACAAGATCCGGAGCAGTGGTGGCAGGCGACGGACCGCGCGATGACAGCCTTAGGCGAGCAGCACAGCCTGCGCGACGTTAAAGCGCTGGGCATCGCCGGACAAATGCATGGCGCAACGTTGCTGGATAGCCAGCATCGCGTTCTGCGCCCGGCTATTCTCTGGAACGATGGCCGCTGTGCGGAAGAGTGCGCGATCCTTGAGGAACGTGTGCCTGCGTCCCGCGAGATTACGGGCAACCTGATGATGCCCGGTTTTACCGCGCCAAAACTCCTGTGGGTGCAGCGCCATGAGCCTGATATTTTTCGCCAGGTGGCGAAGGTTCTGTTGCCGAAAGACTACCTGCGTTTTCGCATGACGGGGGATTTTGCCAGCGACATGTCTGACGCCGCGGGCACGATGTGGCTCGACTTGGCGAAACGGGACTGGAGCGAGGCGATGCTGGATGCCTGCCAGCTGACGCGCGATCATATGCCTGCGCTGTTTGAAGGCAGCGAAATCACGGGCGCTTTGCAGCCTTCTGTTGCTGAACGCTGGAATATGCCAGCCGTACCTGTCGTCGCTGGCGGCGGCGATAATGCGGCGGGGGCGGTCGGCGTGGGGATGGTCGAGGCAGGACAGGCCATGCTCTCGCTCGGCACTTCCGGTGTCTATTTTGCCGTCAGTGACGGGTATCGTAGCAATCCTGGAAGCGCCGTACACAGCTTCTGCCACGCGTTGCCGGGTAAATGGCATTTAATGTCGGTGATGCTGAGCGCGGCTTCCTGCCTCGACTGGGCGGCAAAACTAACCGGAATGGCGGACGTCCCGGCGCTTATCGCAGCGGCACAGCAGGCGGATGATAATGCCGGTGCGGTCTGGTTTTTACCGTACCTTTCCGGCGAGCGGACGCCTCATAACAACCCGGAAGCGAAAGGGGTGTTCTTCGGTCTTACCCATCAGCACGGCCCGGCAGAGCTGGCGCGCGCGGTGCTTGAAGGCGTTGGCTATGCTCTGGCGGACGGAATGGATGTCGTGCATGACTGTGGACTTACGCCATCCAGCATTACGTTAATTGGCGGCGGTGCGCGAAGCAGCTACTGGCGGCAAATGCTTTCCGATATCAGCGGGTTGCAGCTGGACTATCGTACGGGAGGCGATGTCGGCCCGGCGCTCGGTGCGGCACGGCTGGCGCAAATTGCGCTGAACCGGGATAAACCACTGCCCCAGCTTTTGCCCCAGCTGTCGCTTGAACAGCAGCATCGTCCTGATGCGAAAAATCATGCTCGCTATGCTGAAAGACGAGACGTGTTCCGCAAAATTTATCGGCAGCTTTTGCCGCTAATGTCATAAACAGGA
>OATC01000437.1_pt1 | contig 11062 bp, 8 predicted proteins | sample 1475871 | NCBI WGS metagenome assembly OATC01 (sample SAMEA2579940, study PRJEB22360) | human gut metagenome | biome: human gut; feature: human-associated habitat; material: faeces | place: Denmark | collected 2008/2010
CGATGGCGTCCAAACCGGGGGGGGGGGGGCGGGGGGCCATGGCCGATATCGTCATCGACTCCACCCATCCATTGCCCGAGATGCTGGCCCAAGTGGGTGAGATATACGCAGGATGGTGCGCAGGTCGCTAAGATGAGGCCCTATGGGATTCAATATCGAGCGCGCGGACAAGCCTTTCGTCGTCAAATCGCCATATAAGCCATCCGGCGACCAGCCGCAGGCCATCGCCGAACTGGCCGAACGCATCGAAAACGGCGAGAATGATGTGGTTCTTATGGGTGCCACCGGTACTGGCAAAACCGCAACCACCGCCTGGCTGATCGAAAAGCTGCAGCGGCCGACCCTGATCATCGAGCCCAACAAGACGCTCGCCGCGCAGCTATGCGCCGAATTCCGAGAACTCATGCCGGACAACGCCGTGAGTTATTTCGTGAGCTACTACGACTACTACCAGCCCGAGGCATACATCCCGCAGACCGACACCTATATAGAAAAGGACTCCAACATCAACGACGATGTGGAGCGCCTGCGCCACCAAGCCACCGCAAACCTGCTGACCCGCCGCGACTGCGTGGTTGTGGCCACCGTCTCCTGCATCTACGGCTTGGGCACGCCGGAAGAATACGCCGGTCGCATGCTCTTCCTCAAAGTCGGGCAGGAAATCAACCGCGACGACCTGCTGCGCCAATTCGTGGCCATGCAGTACAAGCGCAACGACATCGCCTTCACGCGTGGCACCTTCCGCGTGCGCGGCGATACGGTCGAAATCATCCCCGTCTACGAGGAACTGGCCGTGCGCATCGAATTCTTCGGCGACGAGATCGACCGCATCTCCACGCTGCACCCGCTGACCGGCGACGAGATCGACGAGGAAAACGAAGTCCACATCTTCCCGGCTTCCCATTATGTGGCCGGCCCCGAACGCATGGAACGGGCGCTCAAAACCATTCGCGAGGAACTCGACGAACGCCTGGCAGAACTGCGCAAACAAGGCAAGGAGCTGGAAGCGCAGCGCCTCAACATGCGCACCACCTACGATCTGGAAATGCTCACCCAAGTTGGCGTGTGCTCAGGCGTCGAAAACTATTCGCGCCACTTCGACGGCCGCGCCGCCGGCACCCCGCCGCACACGCTGCTCGACTTCTTCCCTGACGACTTCCTGCTGGTCATCGACGAATCACACGTCACTGTGCCGCAGATCGGTGCCATGTACGAGGGCGATGCCTCCCGCAAGCGCACGCTGGTCGAACACGGCTTCCGTCTGCCCTCCGCGATGGACAATCGACCACTCAAATGGCCGGAATTCCTGCAGCGCGTCGGCCAGACCGTGTACCTGTCCGCCACGCCAGGCGACTATGAGATGGGACTGTCCGATGGGGTGGTCGAACAGATTATCCGCCCAACCGGTCTGCTGGACCCGAAGATCGACGTACGCCCGGTCAAGGGGCAGATCGACGATCTGCTCGCCGAGATCAAGGCCCGTGTGGCCAAGAACGAGCGCGCGCTGGTCACCACTCTGACCAAGAAGATGGCCGAGGACTTGACCGACTATCTGCTGGAACGCGGCATCAAGGTCGAATACCTGCATTCCGATGTGGATACGTTGCGCCGCGTCGAACTGCTGCGCATGTTGCGCGAAGGCAAGATCGATGTGATTGTCGGTATCAACCTGCTGCGTGAGGGCCTCGATTTGCCGGAAGTATCGCTGGTGGCGATTCTTGACGCCGACAAGGAAGGGTTCCTGCGCTCCTATCGTTCGCTCATCCAGACCATCGGCCGTGCGGCCCGAAACGTGTCCGGCACGGTGATCATGTACGCCGACGAGACCACCGAAGCCATGCGGCAAGCCATCGACGAGACTGACCGTCGCCGCGCCAAGCAGATTGCCTACAACCAGGAGCATGGCATCGATCCCAAGCCCCTGATCAAGAAGATCAGCGACGTCAACGACATGCTCGCCAAGGAGGATGTGGACACCCAGACCTTGCTTGAAGGTGGCTACCGCAACGCGGGCAAGGCCGGCAACACGCACCTGGGCGTGCCGGTACTCGATCCCAACGAGGCAGACAAACGCCACGAGGAGATCCTGAAGGCCGGCCTGCCCGCGCAGGACCTCGCCGACCTGATTCGCCAACTGAGCGAACAGATGCACACCGCCGCCGAACAACTCCAGTTCGAACTCGCCGCCCGTCTCCGCGACGAAATCCGAGACCTCAAAAAAGAACTCCGTCAAATGACGGAAGCCAACAAGTAACCAAATTCCCATACCCGAGTCGGGCAGTCAGGGGATGCGTTGTTCGACCGTAAAGACTTGGCCTGAGCGGCCCGGAGCGTGTCGAACAACACATCCCCTGACTGCCTGGCGATCAGCGCTACCGGAACGGCCCCAAAACCGTCACATACATAAGTTAGTGTAGGGAATCATGGCAGAAACCCCACTCGCATTTGAAATCATCACCCTCGTGGTGCTCGCGTTGTTCTTTATCGTCGACCTGTTCGTCATCGGGCGCCGACCGCATGTGCCCTCCACCAAGGAATGCGTGCAGCATATCGCCTTCTTCGTGGTTATGGCGCTGATCTTCGGCGGATGCATCTGGTTCTTCGCCGGCTCCAAGCCCGCCATCGAGTTCTATTCCGGCTGGCTCACCGAATACTCGTTGTCCATCGACAACCTATTCGTGTTCGTCATTATCATGTCGAACTTCGCGGTGCCCAAGCAGATTCAGAAGTATGTGCTGTCCATCGGCATCACCATTGCTTTGATTTTCCGTGGCATTTTCATTCTGATCGGTGCGGCCCTGATCTCCCGCTTCACGTGGGTGTTCTTCCTGTTCGGTGCCTTCCTGATCTACACCGCCGTCAAACTGGTGCTCGGCGGCGATGAAGATGAGGAATATCACGAGAACGGCATCATCCGTAATCTGCGCAAGATCATCAAGATTACCGACGACTACGACGGCGAGAAGCTGCGCACCACCAAGAACGGCGTGCGTTACTGGACCCCGATGCTCATCGTGTTCCTGACCATCGGCACCACCGACGTCATGTTCGCTTTCGACTCGATTCCCGCGATCTTCGGCCTGACCAAGGATCCGTTCCTGGTGTTCACCTCCAACGTGTTCGCCCTGCTCGGCCTGCAGCAGCTGTACTTCCTGCTGGGTGCTCTGCTCGACAAGCTCGTCTACCTGCCTGCTGGCCTGTCCGTGGTACTGGGCTTCATCGGCGTCAAGCTCATTATGGAGGCCCTGCACGGCAATACCTTGCCGTTCATCAACGGCGGCGAAGGCATCCATTGGGTGCCGGAGGTGCCCACATGGCTGTCGCTGGCTGTGATTGTGCTCGCAATTGGCGGCGCATCCGTGGCCTCCGTGATCAAGATGAAGAGCATGGAAAGCGCTGAAAAGGGCTGAAATCGTTAGAGAATACAATCCTTGAACCCAGTCAACACAACAATGTGAGCGCTCACAACACACCGTGAAGAAAACTTGTCATGAGTCGGCTCGCGCTAGTAGACTGGGTTTCGGCAAATGGGGCAATCGCGCCTCGAACCAAATTGAACAAGAATAGGCAGGCATTCATGCGTAAAGCCAAGATCGTAGACACCATCGGTCCTTCCACCGAGGATTACGACAACCTCCTGAAGCTCGTTGAAGCCGGTATGGACGTTGCTCGTCTGAACCGCTCCCACGGCACCCCCGAGGATCACCTCAAGGTCTACAACAACGTGCGCAAGGCCAGCGAAGCCACTGGTCGCAACGTTGCCGCGCTTGTTGATTTGCAGGGCCCGAAGATTCGCTGCGGTTGGTTCAAGAAGAACGCCGATGGCGAAGACAAGGTTCAGCTGCAGCTCGGCCAGGAATTCGTCATCACCACTGATGACATCGAGGGCGACGAGCACATCACCTCCACCACCTTCAAGGGCCTGCCGGGCGATTGCCACCCGGGCGACCCGATCCTGATCGATGACGGCAAGGTCCGTCTTGAGGTCACCAAGGTCGAGGGCAACAACGTGTACACCAAGGTCGTCGTGGCCGGTCCTGTGTCCTCCCACAAGGGCATCAATCTGCCGGGCGTCGCCGTCTCCCTGCCGGCTCTGACCGAGAAGGATGAGGCCGACCTGCGTTGGGCCATCCGCACCGGCGCCGACATCATCGCCATGTCCTTCGTGCGTTTCGCCACCGACATCGACCGCGCCCACGAGATCATGGACGAGGAAGGCCGTCGCATCCCGATCGTTGCCAAGATCGAGAAGCCGCAGGCTCTGGAGAACCTCGAAGAGATCGTCAAGACCTTCGACGGTGTCATGGCCGCCCGTGGCGACATGGCCGTTGAGTGCCCGCTGGAAGAGGTCCCGCTGGCCACTAAGCGCATCATCGAGCTGGCTCGCCAGTACGCCAAGCCGGTCATCGTGGCTACCGAAGTCCTCGGCTCCATGGTGAACTCCCCGGTTCCGACTCGTGCAGAGGCTTCCGACTGCGCCAACGCCATCCTCGACGGCTCCGACGCCACCATGACCTCCAACGAGACCGCCGTTGGTAAGTACCCGGATGTGACCGTGGCCACCATGGCCCGTATCTCCGGCTACGCCACCGACCACGGCTTCGACCGCATCCCGGAGCTCAAGAACCTTGACATGTCCTCCACCGGCGCTGTCTCCTCCGCCGCTGTGGACCTGGCCGACAAGCTCAACGCCAAGGCCATCGTTGCTTACACCCAGACCGGCGCCACCGTGCACCGCGTCTCCCGTGAGCGTCCGGCCGTCCCGATCTACGGCCTGACCAGCAACGAGCACACCTACCACTGGCTGGCTCTGTCCTGGGGCACCGAAGCCTTCATGCTCAAGGAGGACTACCACGACAAGTCCCGCAAGGATCTCATGATCTACACGGACAAGGTCCTTAAGGATGCTGGCAAGGTTGCTGACGGCGACAAGATCGTCATCCTGAGCTCTGCTCAGGGCGATCACCAGCCGGGCCGCACTGACTCCATCTACGTGCACACCGTTGGCGCTTGCGACTGATTTCAGGCCTCTGCTAGCTGCTGACAGCTAGCATATAGCACACGAAAGCCCCCATCCAAAGTGGATGGGGGCTTTCGTTATCTGTTATGTTGCGATTGCGTGGTGATTGCAATGGCCCACAGTCACCGCGGTGACCGAGCGTGACGATCAGTCGTCGAGATGATCGAGCGTGCCGCTCTTCAGGCGCAAAATGGCGACCATGGTCTTGGCATCCACAATCGTGCCATTGACCACCATCTCATAGGCATCGTCCACCGACACCATACGCACGTCGGAACGCGGAGTCTCCGGGCCGATTTCCTGACGGGAAGCCGGGGTAAGACCGGTGGCGAAGAAGATTGCGGTGTGCTGGGTGGAATAGCTCGGCGTGTTCATAAAACGGGTGAACTGCGTAAGCTTGGTGGCGTCGAAACCGGCTTCTTCGGCCAGCTTGCGCTTAGCTACATCGGTCGGGCGTTCGGACGGGTTGTTGGCGTGGCCGGCCGGAATCTCCAACGTCCAACGATGGTTGGCGATGTGATACTGCTCGACCAGCGGAATCATGCCATCATCGGTGACGGCCAGCACAGCCACAGTGTCGCCATTGTTCTCCTGAACAAAGTAGCGTTCAAACGAACCGATTTGATTCGACTCATAGGAGACGTGATCGACATTGAAATAATGCGTCTCCACAATCTGTCTACGGGAAATCTCCTTGACCGGAGAGGGGCGCCAAGGATCGAACTGACGGTAAGTTTCGTTGCTCATAAGCCCTCCTAACAAAAGCGATACATCGAAACTACAGCCCATTGTAAGCGGTGAAACCACGCAGGAGAACGGGCAACACACAGGTACGCCGTCCGCGATATCGACGTGTTTCGCCTGTTTTGCCGGGGGAATGGAGGATTGGCGCGTGTCTTGTGTCGCAAGAGTCGAATTGGTATGCTATTCTCTTCAGAGTGCTTTGGCACGCCCTCGTATCCCAATTGGTAGAGGAAGCAGCCTCAAAATCTGCGCAGTGTGGGTTCGAGTCCCACCGAGGGCACCAAAAAGTCCGGGTCATACGGCATCACGATGGCGCGGGGCGAATTGTTCGCTCCGCGCTTTTTCGTATTCTCGGCGTCGTCATTAGGACGCACTATGTAGCGCGGGCCCTCGGCACCGGCCAGCTCTTGGGATGGGATTGCATTATCAACTGCGTACTGAGTACGCAGCTGATAATGGTCTGATGGCATGGTGACATTGTTCGTCACGAGGTATGCAACGGAGACATTGAAGAATGCGGATAGATATGCGAGATCGTCGGCGTTCCATCGAACTTTCCCTCCCAGCTTCAGGTTTAGAGTGGATTGAGTGATGTGCATGGCATTAGCGATACTCGTCTGAGGAACGCGATGACGCTGCTTAAGGAAATATACGTTGTCGGTAATAATTTGACTTAAAACCTTAGGTAGGCCGTTGTCAGTGATTTCTGTCTCTTTGTTCATTGGTGAAGTACTCATAAAGCAATGATACCTTCTTCTTTATCGGTTTGTCCAATACCATGCTATGCTATAGGTATGCCCAATAGAACGATAGATAAACTGATGGCGGACAGGGTGGACCGTTTGCGTCGCCAGGCCAATATGACTCAGCAGAGATATGCGGCTGAGGTACTGCATTGCTCGCAGGGCACGGCTTCCACGAAATTGGCTGGAAAGACTCGCATGAGTTCATCAGATGTGCTGAACAGCGCGAAGGCATTCAATGTCTCCACGGATTATATTTATGGACTTGCCGATAGTCCCGAGCCTGGATGTCAAGAAGGGGTGACGGTATGAGTGAGCGAGTGTTGTGGCTTCGGTTGTGCGTGACCGGTCCGACTCCCGAGTGCGGGGAGATTGTCGGATTGCGCATCGTCGACAGGCAGGCGCGTCGCATGGTGTTCGACGCGTTCTTCCATCCCGTCAGGGAAGACGGCTGGAAGAGCGTGCCGGCAGGAGGGGTGAACGTGGACCTGGCGAGCCGTTTGCCGTTGAGTATCTACGTGGATGGGATCGAACGGATCCTGTCCGGTGCGACGCTGCTGCGCGGAGAGCACGTGGCACGCGACGTCCGGTTCCTGCGCGCCGCCGGCGTCCATCTGGAGGACAAGGTCGTGGCGCGCAGCGTCATGGCCGAACGGCATAAGAGACTTGCGTCGGGGATTGCCGTCCCCACGCGCGCCGGGAACCGGGCTTGCCGGCCCATCCCGGTGGGATGAACAACCATCCCTTACCCGAAACAAACCCATCCATTACCCATTTGCAGCGAAAAGAGAGAACCGGGAATGCCAACCCTACAAGCGCGTGCGGCCCACGGCGGCCACAGCGGATCGACGCCCCTCGGCGACCGCGGAAGCGACGTCGTGGACGAACCCGTACGCGTCATCACAAATCGTGGCGGCGAGCACGCAGCCGGACATGACACCCGGGTCATGCAGCTCGCCGTCCGTGACGCCCACCGATCATTTGGTCTTGACGATATCCGTTCCGTCCATCCACGCGGCCCACGGGTGATATCGGCCGCGCGGGCCGGCCCGTGAAAAAGAGAATGCCCGCACGCGAATTGCCGTTCGCGTGCGGGCGATGGTTCCATCCTTTACCCATTTGCATTGCCCCTTGCCGGACGAATCCGGCTCGGGCGAGGGAACCAGCAGAAGCCAACCCCACCAATCATCACATCAGAAGGAGCCGGCAAGACCGACCCCGACCAATCGTCGGACCAGAAGACCAATCGTCGGACCAGAAGGAGCCAATCGTCGGACCAGAAGGAGCCAATCATGACCAATTCTTACATCAATCCCACCCAGCCGACCACCGGCGAACCCCGATATTCACAGGATGCCCCCGCATGGCAGGACGTCGAGATCGTCGACGTGCCCGCCGTGGAGGAGCCGGAGCCGGCCGAGGGCGCGCCCGAGCCGATCCGCATCATAGACGAGCCGGACCCCGGGGAGGCCACGGCAGGCGACGCGGTCATCGAATACACGCGCGACCACCTGCCCGTCAACATGGGTGTCGACACGGACCGAAGCGATTTCACGCGCGAGCAGGCCGAACAGCTCGTCGGCGACATCCAGGAACAGCTCTACGAGACCGCGAAAAGCCAGAAAAGCCTGCACGACCTGATCGCCCAGGCATACGACGGGCGCGCCTGGATCGCCCTCGGATACCCCGCGGGACTGATCGGCTGGAACCGGATGTGCCAGGACAGGTTCACCGCCGACGCGGTCCGTATGACCGTCCAGCAACGCACCAACCTCATCCTCAGCTTCCAGGAAGACCCGATCAGCAACAGGTCCCTCGCGGCCGCGCTCGGAGTCAGCGAGGGCACGGTCAGGAAGGCCGTCAAAAAGGCGAAGGGCGCCGCCGTGAAGCCGAAGCCGGTCGTGGGTGCGGACGGCAAACGCCACAGCGTGCCGGAGCTCACGCCGGCGGAACGCCTCGAACTCGACGCGAAGATCCATGACATGAACCTGCCCGTCGAGGAGGGCGGCCAGGGCATGACCCAGCAGGAGATCGCCGCCAGGCTCGACCTGGCGCAATCCACGATCTGCGCGAGCATCAAACGCGAGACCATGCGGCGCATGAGCGAGGGACTCGAACCCGCGGCCCCCGCACCGGTCGACGAGACCGGCGCGATCGGAGTGCTGCCCGACAATACTGCGATCGACCTGGGAGGCGACCGGCTCGCCGCGGACGACATGAACTTCGTGGAAGCGTTCCGCACCGCCGCGGGAGACGCGAACGCCGGACTGGCCCGCCTCGTGGAGCTGATGAGCTCCGAACGCTGGCAGCCAGGCAGCGAGACCGTCGACGAGATCGTCACGCGCGCCGGCCGCGACATCAAGGGCGTGCTGGCCAACGTGGGCCCGTTCATGCGCCTGGTGGACCACGATCTCGAGGACATGTGGCCCGCCGACGAGAACGACCGCAGCCGCGACCAGGACGAGGTCAACGGCCTGTTCGACCAGATCCTGACCGTCGCGTCGGAATGCGCCTGACCCGTTAGCGGAGAAGGCCGGCCATGAGGGCCGGCCGGAGAGGAACCGGTATGAACGACAAGAAAACCAAGGAAGTGGACGGGCGGGAGAGCGTGAGCATGCTGCCCGGCGTGACGGTGGGCGTGATGATCGCGGTCATCGCGTTCGTGCTCTCGTTCGACGCGTTGAGGCTCGTGTTCGTGTCCAGCGGCATCAACCCGCTCCTGTCATGGGGAGGCCCCCTGTGCGTGGACGGCACGATCCTCCTGTGCACATGGGCGACATGGGGATTCCGCAAAGGCCACATCCGCGGACGCTGGTACCCATGGGCCGGACTCGTGCTGTTCAGCCTGTTCAGCGTGACGGGCAACGCGTTGCACGCATGGCTCAACGCCGGCGGCATGCTCCCCACGTGGGGCGCGCCCGCGATCATGAGCATCCCGCCCATCGCCCTGCTCTACTCCACCCACCTGATCGTGATCATCGCCGGAGACCGCCAGGACAAACTCGCCAGGACCACCGGCAAGGCCGCCGGCCCCGATAACGGGCACGCCGGACCCGCCGCAACCACGCCGGAAACGGCCGGCACGGAACCGGTCCGGACGGAAAACCCGCGGGCCATCCCCACGCCGACGGCCGGACCGGAGCCGGGCAAGGCCACGGAACCCGCGCCCGCCGACCCGTTGGACCGTTACCTGTTCGATCCGCCGGCCCAGGCGGAAACCGACGCGAATCGGGGAAAGAAGGAGGATCCGGAGGACATCCCGTTCGACCAGGACCTCTCATGGCCGACGACCACCACGCCGGCACCGGCCATCGAGCCCACGAATCACACGGACCGGGACCAATCGGACCAAGGCCGGACCAAGGACCACGTGGACCGGAAGCCCGAGATATATCCCAAGGGCCAACCGGGCCCAACGACGGAGGGCCATGCGGGCCACGCAGAACCTGAGCCCGCGGAATCCCACGAAGGGACCATGTCCGGCCCTGACCGTTCCTCCGACACGGGATCGGCCCACGATGCCGGCCCAAAAGCCGGTGAGCCGGCTCGCAAGGCGACGGCCGGCTTCGATCCCGACGAATGGCTCGCATGGGCCGACCGGCTGAAGGCCAACGGCGAGACGGTCACCTCGACCCGGGCCGTGGCCGACGGTCTCGCCCTATCCACCACCACGGCCAAACGACGCCTGCACACGCTGCGCCGCGAGCATCCCGGAAGGTTCTGACCATGAGGAAAAGCGATGAACCGTTGACGGACACGCTGATCCGCTGCCTCGCCGACCCCACGGACCTGAAAGCCCTCGAACGGCTCGAGAACGACGGGGACCAAGCCGGGGCCAGGCTCATGCGAGCCCGCCTCGCCGACCAAGCCGCCGTCCGGCTCGACGCCGCGCTGGAGGACAACCGGGCGCGCGTGCGCCGGCAACTGGGCCGCGACTGGGCATGGGCCACGGACGAGGTCATGAGCGACCTGACGATACGCACCATCCGCCGACTCGACTACTGGCACCGCACCAACACGGACCGGGCCGAGGGAGGGTCGACGAGCCTGGCCGCGTTCGTCAACCAGCTCACCGGCACCGTGGTCGGCGAATGGTTCAAAACCCAACGGCCCAAACACCGCACGGGCATGACCCAGACCCCGGAACGGCGCGCGGGAAGGCTGAAACCACCCACGGACCCGGACGACCGGACGGCGTGGGAACAATGGCGCCGGCACGAGCAGAACCTCGCCGACTCCGACGTGATCTGCGACGCATCCGACGTGTTCGAGGGACGCGACGGCGAGAGCGAGAGCCCCGGATCGCCCGCCGCGGGCGGCCGGGAAAGCTACCGGCAATGGGACGGGCTGGCCGGCGGCGAACCGCTGACGGTCAGCGCCGGATACAAGACGGACATGGAGGCCCTCACCCTCGCGGTACAGGCCGAATGGGGACTCGCCGCGTGGAGGAGGATCCTGACCCGATGCATGACCTCGAACCGCGCCCGCCCCCTGCTCAGGGAGATCCGCCACTGGCTCTCGGACCACCCCCAACCAACCCCCCCCGCTCCCATGT
>OATC01000439.1_pt1 | contig 11010 bp, 10 predicted proteins | sample 1475871 | NCBI WGS metagenome assembly OATC01 (sample SAMEA2579940, study PRJEB22360) | human gut metagenome | biome: human gut; feature: human-associated habitat; material: faeces | place: Denmark | collected 2008/2010
TCGCCGCCGTTAGCAGTGTACCCGCGCAGATAAAAAGAAGTTTTCTTTTCATTTACCACCCTCCAGAAGAAATAATGGTCCGCTTGCCATATTTTATTCATACTGTTCAGTATGTTAGCCCCGCTTAAACATTCCCCGGCGCGGTTACTGAGAATTTAGTTTATGGTTCACGCTTCAACCACTTTCAACGAAGGTGAGACACCCGCCCCCAATTAACAGACTATTAACAAACATTACAAAGAGTTAGCAAAATAAAACGGGCATTATTCTTGCTTAATCTGAGGATATATCGCGTGTAATGTGATCTGCATCACAATATATCGTTATGATAAAAACAACGAATTTCATAAAAATTAAAAACAAGTTGTAACTCACGCAGCTTTACTTCAATTTATGCCTCGAATATTTTCCTGCGCTTAAATAAAAATTTTGTATGCATCGACGCAGGAAACTCTTTTAGCGCATAGAGGATTTTTTGTGGCAAGTGCAAACAAACTCACGCTCTTCATCGTGATTTTCATGCTGGCGGGGATTCTTTCAGGTGCGGCGATCCATGAGTATGCTTCGTCCGACGCGATACAGGCCTGGTCGGAGAACATTACGCTACTGACCGATATTTTCCTGCGGCTGATTAAGATGGTGATTGCCCCGCTGGTGTTCAGCACCCTGACGGTGGGCATTATGAAGCTGGGTGAAACGTCGACGATTGGGCGCGTCGGGGGTAAAGCGATGGTGTGGTTTATCAGCTCATCCGTGCTTTCCATTCTGGTGGGGCTGTTTATTGTTACCCTTGAACAACCCGGCAGCGGTCTGAACCTGAGCATACCCACAGAGACGGTTGATACCGGCCTGGCCGTTAGTGGGATGTCGCTGAAAGCCTTCCTGTCACACACCATTCCAACCAGCATTGCCGGCGCGATGGCGAACAATGAGATCCTGCAAATTGTGGTCTTCTCGATGTTCTTCGGCATTGGCGGCGCGTCACTGGGCCAAAAATTCAACGCCCCGCTGGTCGCGGCGCTGGATGTGGTCTCCCACATTATGCTGAAGGTGACGGGCTACGTGATGTACGTTGCGCCGCTGGCCATTTTTGCCGCAATTTCGTCCGTCATTGCCACCCAGGGGCTGGGCATTTTGCTGAACTATGCCTCGTTTATTGGCGGTTACTATGTGGCGATCCTTCTGACCTGTCTGGTATTGCTGGCGGTAGGTTACATGGTGCTGAAAAAAGAGATTTTTCGCCTGGTGGCGATGCTGAAAGATCCGGTGCTGGTCGCGTTTACCACCAGCAGCTCTGAAGCGGCATACCCGAAAACGCTGGAGCAGTTAGCGCGCTTCGGCTGTTCACGGAATATCGCCTCTTTCGTCCTGCCGATCGGCTACTCGTTCGCCTCAATGTTTATCGCCCAGGCGTACAACATTCACCTGAGTTTCACCGAGGTGACGGTGCTGATGTTAACGCTGATGCTGGCCTCGAAAGGCATTGCGGGTGTACCGCGCTCGTCGCTGGTGGTGCTGGCGGCAACCATTCCGAGCTTTAACATTCCGGTGGCCGGGATCCTGCTGCTGATGGGGATTGATCATTTCCTGGATATGGGACGGTCCGCCATTAACGTGCTGGGGAACGGGATTGCGACGGCGATGCTGTCGCAGAATGAAGGGGCGCGGGAAGCGGAGGCAGAGCTGGTGGAGCAGGAGGCGTAAGGATACAAAAGAGCCGGGTGGCGCTGACGCTTACCCGGCTTCATTTTATGCTACATGATTCGCCGCAATATCCAGCAGCGCCATCTCTTCACTGTTCAGCAGCTTCTCAATATTCACCAGAATTAGCATACGCTCGCCGAGCGCACCCAACCCCGTCAGGTATTCCGTCGACAGCGTGACCGCAAACTCCGGCGCAGGACGGATTTGATCTGCGGTCAGCGACAGTACATCAGACACGCCATCCACCACGATCCCCACCACGCGCTGCCCCAGATTCAGGACGATCACCACCGTGTTATCGTTGTACTCCACATCGCCCTGGCTGAACTTCACGCGCAGGTCCACGATAGGCACAATCACACCGCGCAGGTTGGTCACACCCTTGATAAACGCTGGCGTGTTCGCAATGCGCGTTACCTGGTCGTAACCACGAATTTCCTGCACTTTCAGGATGTCGATACCGTACTCTTCATCACCTAAAGTGAAAACCAGGAATTCCTGCCCCGATGGCTCGCCCGCCAGTTTCGTTACGTTACTCATACCGGTCATGTTATTACCTTTTACTTAATCAGGCGGCTGTGTTCGCCACACGTTGTTCACGATTTAATCCCTGAAGTGCCGATACATCGACGATCAGCGCGACGCTACCATCACCCAGGATGGTGGCAGCAGAGATCCCCGGCACTTTGCGGTAGTTACTTTCCAGGTTCTTAACCACCACCTGATGCTGACCAATCAGCTGATCAACCAGCAGCGCGTAGCGGCGTCCGGCGCTTTGCAGGATCACAACGATACCCTGCGTGGCCTCGGTTTTTGCCCCGTCCACTTCGAACACTTTCCACAGTTCCACCAGCGGCAGATACTCGCCGCGTACTTCGAGCACGCGCTCCCCGCCCGCCAGCGGATGCAGATCTTCTTCACGCGGCTGGTTAAGAACGCGAGGCAAAAAAAAAACCCCCCCCCCCGCCACTTTAACGGACATGCCGTCAAGAATGGCCAGCGTCAGCGGCAGCAGGATACGAATCGTGGTGCCTGCACCCTGCTTAGACTGGATCTCAACGTGACCGCCCATCTCCTGAATGTTACGTTTCACCACGTCCATGCCCACGCCACGGCCGGAAACGTCGGTGACCTGCTCTGCGGTTGAGAAGCCCGGGGCAAAAATCAGCATGCCCACTTCTTCGTCCGTCATGTTTTCGTTGACCGCCATTCCCTGCGAGATCGCCTTCGCCAGAATGCGCTCGCGGTTCAGGCCCGCGCCGTCATCGGTCACTTCGATGCAGATGTTGCCGCCCTGATGTTCCGCTGACAGGATCAGGTTGCCCACGGGCGATTTTCCGGCTGCCACGCGATTTTCCGGCAGCTCGATGCCGTGGTCGAGGCTGTTACGCACCAGGTGCGTTAACGGGTCGATAATGCGTTCGATCAGGCTCTTGTCCAGCTCGGTGGAGCTGCCCATCAGCGTGAGTTCGATCTGTTTGTTGAGCTTGCCGGCCAGGTCGCGCACCAGGCGCGGGAAGCGGCTGAAGACATATTCCATCGGCATCATGCGGATGGACATCACCGATTCCTGCAAATCGCGGGCGTTACGTTGTAACTGGCCCATGCTGGTGATGAGATCGCCGTGAGTCACCGGGTCCAGCTCGTTGGAACGCTGGGCCAGCATCGACTGGGTGATCACCAGTTCACCCACCAGGTTGATTAGCTGATCCACTTTCTCCACCGCCACGCGAATGCTCGTGGACTCGCTGGAACGCGCCGCCGGTTTTTCACCGCGGGCCGGGGCAGCCGTCTCTTTTGGCACGGCTTTCAGTGCCGGGGCAGCGGCAACTACCGCAGGGGTATTCTCTGCCGGAGCTGGCGCTTCAACGGCCCCCGCCTCGGTTTCAAACGCAATCTGATCCGCTTCAATGACGAAGCAGAGCACTGCCACGATGTCATCCTGACCGATCCCGCCGTCAAGCGTCGCGGCCAGGCTGTCTTTGCCCTTCACCACGTTGCTGAGCGTCGCCAGGTTCCCCAGCTCCTCTTCCAGCAGGTTGACCTCGTTCTCCTTCAGACGTGACAGCACCACGCGCAGTTTTCCTGCGGGCGCGTCAGGCGCCGTAGCGGGTTCGGCCACGGCGTCAACAACGCTCAGTTTTGCCGCAGGGACAGCGGGCGCAGACGCCTCACCTTTGGCTTCCAGCGCTAACTGACGCAGCGCGTTGCAGATGTATTCAAAGCTGGCGGCATCAGGCTCTGCCGAACTTTTATAGGCGTCGAGCTGTTCCTGCATAATATCTTTCGTTTCCAAAAACAGGTTGATAATGTCGGTATTGAGCTGCATCTCACCGCGTCGTGCTTCATCCAGCAGGTTTTCCATTAAATGGGTGGTTTCCTGCAAAATGGTAAATCCAAACGTTCCGGCTCCGCCTTTAATGGAATGCGCCGCACGGAAGATGGCATTGAGCTGTTCTGAGTCCGGCGCCTCGGGCACCAGATCCAGCAAATGTTGCTCCATATCGGCCAACAATTCGTCGGCTTCATCAAAAAATGTCTGGTAAAAATCGGTAATATCCATGCTCACGCTATCACCTCGGATTGGCTGGTGGCGATGTTGGAACGGCAGCCGAAGGGACGGCCCCAGGCTGTTTTAAATCGTCCAGTGACTCATTCTGACTTTCGGCGTTTTCATGCAGGATGGCCTGCTCCGCCTGCTGGTTCAGCACTAAAAGACTGATACGACGGTTGATGGCGTCATCCGGTCCGCGGTCGGTAAGGCGCATGGTTGCAGCCATGCCGACCACGCGCAGGACCTTGCCATCATCAAGCCCACCCGCCACCAGCTCGCGACGCGAGGCGTTGGCGCGATCGGCAGAAAGCTCCCAGTTGCTGTATCCTTTCTCTCCCGTGGCGTACGGGAAATCATCCGTGTGTCCGGACAGGCTAATGCGGTTAGGAATACCGTTCAGTACCGGTGCAATCGCACGCAGAATATCGCGCATGTAGGGCTCGACATCGGCGCCGCCGGTTTTAAACATGGGCCGGTTCTGGCTGTCGATGATCTGAATACGCAGCCCTTCCTGTACCAGGTCAATTTTCAGATGCGGACGCAGCGCACGCAGCTTGGGGTCCGCTTCAATCAGCTGATCCAGGTCACCGCGCAGTTTTTTCAGGCGCGCCTGCTCCATCCGTTTTTTCAGCTCGTCGATGTTAGGCTGTTTTTTCACTTCGCCCTGCTGCTGGGTGTAATCGTCACCGCCGCCGGGGATCGGGCTGTCGCTGTTCGAAATGCGCGGCCCGCCGGTGACCGCCGTCGCCAGCGGCGTCCTGAAATATTCCGCAATCTGGATAAGCTCTTTCGGGCTGGAGATGGAGATCAGCCACATCACCAGGAAGAACGCCATCATGGCGGTCATAAAGTCGGCGTACGCGATCTTCCAGGAGCCGTGAGAACCGTGCCCGTGCCCCTTATGCTTGCGCTTTTTTACGATGACGATCGGATGGGACTGGTTTTTCATGCGTCCTCAGTTGTCGTCTGTTGGTTGGGGTTTTTCACCGCGCGCACGTGCTCTTCCAGTTCGATAAACGACGGACGTTCGCTGGAGTAGAGCGTCTTACGACCAAATTCGACGGCGATCGGCGGGGCATAACCGTTGAGGTTTGAGAGCAGCGTAATTTTCACGCACTGCATCATTTTGGTGGTTTCGGCGCTCTTCTGGCGCAGCACGCTCGCCAGCGGGGAGATAAAGCCGTAGGCCAGTAAAATACCGAGGAACGTCCCCACCATCGCGTGGGCAATCAGCGCGCCCAGCTCAGCCGCCGGGCGATCCGCCGAGGCCAGAGCATGTACCACGCCCATTACCGCCGCCACGATGCCGAACGCCGGAAGCGAGTCGCCCACCAGCGCCAGGCTGTTGGCCGGCACTTCGGATTCGCTCTCATGGGTTTCAATCTCTTCGTCCATCAGGGCTTCAATTTCGAAGGTGTTCATGTTGCCGCTGATGATCAGGCGCAGGTAATCGACGATAAAATCGAGCATCATCGCGTCGGCCAGAATACGCGGGTAGCTGGCGAAAATTTCGCTCTCTTTCGGATTTTCGATGTCCCGCTCCAGCGAGAACATCCCCTGCTGACGTGACTTCGCCATCAGGCGATAGAGCAGCGCCAGCAGATCCATATACATGCTTTTGGTGTATTTCGAGCGACGAAACAGCAGCGGAATCGCCTTCAGCGTGCCCTTGATCGATTTACCGTTGTTACCAACGATAAAAGCCCCTACCCCTGCACCGCCGATGATGACAAGTTCAGCCGGTTGATAGAGTGCTCCAAGGTGCCCGCCGGTCATCATGTAACCGCCGAAAACTGTACCGAGAACTACCAGGTAACCTAATAAGATAAGCACGACATCATCCTTCCGCTAGTGACTATGGCAGGACGTTCATTTCGAGCGCGAGACCTGAACGCAGGGTAAAAAAAAGCAGCGGTAATCGCTTACCGCTGCTGGAATCTTGCCCACAGGTTCGGGTTAAACAGCGTGTTCGATCTGTTCATCCAGCAGTTGTGGAATAATATCGGCAGCATCCCGGGAAAGTTTACGTCTTTTTACGGCTCGGGATGGAGGCTGGCATAAACTACAGGCGAAGCTGCCCGCAGGCTGATGCGCGTGGGTAATAAAATTGCCGTCACAGCAGTTGCAGCGCGACAATTCAAGCATGCCGCTTTCAACAAAACGCACCAGCGTCCAGGCGCGGGTCAGCGCCAGCAGAGGTCCCTCTTCCTGCTGCGGGCATTGCTCAAGGTAAAGTTTGTAGGCTTTGATCACGGCATCAACGCCGCTGCATAAGCCCGTTTTAAGCAGGTACTGCCAGGCGTTACAGAACATGGAAGCATGAATGTTCTGCTCCCAGGTCATGAACCAGTCAGTGGAAAAAGGCAGCATGCCTTTTGGCGGCGGGCTACCACGCAGTTCTTTGTACAGCTTGATCAGACGACCACGGCTCAACTGCGTCTCGCTTTCCAGCATTTGTAAACGCGCGCCCAGCGTGATGAGTTCCATTGCCAGCTGGATATCACGGGCTTCCTGAACAATGCTTTTTTCGCTCATTGTTAAGCCCTTTTCTTCCGGGCTACGTCATCAGGCTGGCTGATTTCGTTGAGCAGACGGGTGGAGAGAAGAATACCGGTGTGGATTTGTTGCAGATCGTCCACGCGAGATTCCTGAGTCAGACGCGTAATGGTCTGCGGGTTATCAAAACGGAACTGGCAGACAAGTTGATTGGTTTCAGCCAGCTTGACCATTTGCGGGAGGGTTAATCCACCCAGCATGGTTGCCATCTCTTCGTTAACACCCAGACGAAACATCGCTGACGGTTTGTCCTGACTAATCAAACGCTGCGCGAGCAATAAATACGACAAATTGATGTCATAAATATGTTTTAGCAACTCGGATGTATGCATTTTTCCCATCCCGAATAACCAACTATTATTTTTATGCGGAAAGACCGCACCCCGTGATGTCGCCGGGAAATCACCCGGTATAAAAAGAAAAGGCCAAATGCATAGTTGAATTTAGGTTTGTACGTCGTAAAGCGCGTGACCGGTTAACATGGCCAAAATGTCGGTTACACATTTTATCTTTTCTTACAAATAACTAAGATTTTTCCTAATTCGACGCAAACTCTACTCGTCAGTTTTGACACATACAATGCAGCCCCCCCTGGAATTTAAAAAAAATGTGATCTTCGTCACATAATTTACGCGAATGTAACCCATAAATCCATCAGCGCGACTTGTAATTTGACTATTTATTGAGCAACCGAAGCTTGGTTATATTCTTATGGAACGAATACTCATGCAGAGGGATGAGTGGATCGGGTATGAAAATTGCTATGTCGGAGAAGCGCTGCCCTTCCGCGTCTGAACGGGCGCGAACGTCAGGGAACAGCCATATTTAATTAAGTAAAAACAGCAGGTTAAGCTTTCAATTCGAGACAGGAGCTTCCATGGGTCAGCATCACGCTTGCGTTGACGATCGGTTAACGCGATTTAACAGCACGGAAGGCTAAATGTGTGATTTACGTTAAGTTGTTAATTACTTTCATTTTGCGCTCCCATTTCGTTATTCTTCTTATAAGAATAATTAATGAATAATTATGATAAGGTTCACACTATTGTCGCATGTAGCTCTTGCAGAAGCGGCAGATTCGCGGTAAAGCTTGAGAAACGTGTCATTTTGACATAAAAGGAGTGTGTGATGAGTTACTCCCATCTTCTTGTTTCTGTTGCGGTTTCCCCAGAAAGTCATCAACTCGTCGCCCGTGCCGTTTCCATTGCCCGCCCGAACAACGCCCGCATAAGTCTGATCACCCTGGCAGCTGAACCCGAAATGTATAACCAACTGGCAGCGCCTATGCTGGAAGATATTCGTGAGGTTCTTCAGGAAGAAACGCAGCAATTTCTGCGCGAGCTGGTTGAGCGGGCAAACTATCCTGTCCATCAGAAGGTGATTGCCACCGGGGAATTAAGTGAACATATTCTCGACATTTGTCGGAAACAGAATATTGATTTGGTCATTTGCGGAAATCATAACCAGAGCTTTTTTTCCCGGGCGGCATGCTCGGCAAAATCCATCGTTTCGTCAAGCCAGGTGGATGTCCTGCTGGTGCCTCTCGGGGGCAATTAATGCCCCCGAAGGAAATCAGGCGAGTTTAGGGAAGGTCGCGATCTTTTTTTGCAGATCACCTTCCTGACTTTGCGGCTGGATCGCGCGCAAATCGTCAATAAAACGCGCCTGCCAGCGGTTGATATCATTCTTGACGATGGTCTCCATCATTTCCGAATGACGTGAAATGCGTTCCGCAAGCGGCATGGTTAACGCGCGATTCAGGGCATTTGCCACGTCATCGCGATCGTAAGGGTTCACAATCAGCGCTGAGGTTAACTCGTTTGCCGCACCGGCAAATTGGGACAGCACCAGCACGCCCGGGTCAGCAGGATCTTGTGCTGCTACATACTCTTTTGCCACCAGATTCATCCCGTCGCGCAGCGGCGTGACCAGCCCGACGTCCGCATAGCGGAACACTTTCATCAGGATTTTACGCTCAAAATGCTGATTCAGATAGAAAAGTGGAGTCCAGCCGAGCTGGCCATAGCGCCCGTTGATGCGCCCTGCTTCGGTCTCAAGCTGGTGACGAATATCCTGGTAGGCCTGAACCTCACCGCGCGAGGTCGGCGCTATCTGGGTGTAGCGGATCTTGCCATGATGCTGCGGGAATTTATCCAGCAGGGTTTCATAGGCGAGGAATCGCTCCGGCAACCCTTTGGAATAATCCAGTCGTTCAACCGAAAAGATATTCTTAACGTGCTTGAGTTCGTCCTTGAGCTGGGCAAGCTTCGGCGGCAGCGGACCGGAGGCCTGCTCGGCAATTTCGTCTGGCTCAATACCGATTGGGTAGACTTCGGTATGGAAATTTCGTCCCCACGCAGTATGAGATTTACCGCCGTGAGTGACCAGCCGGGTTTTGCCCGACACGCTGTCGAGGAAGGCCAGCCTGTCATTTTCCGTCTGGAAACCGAGCAGGTCGTAATCTGACAGCGCCTCCAGGATCTCCTCGTGCTGCGGCAGCGCCGTAAAGATCTCCGGGGTCGGGAACGGAATATGCAGGAAGAAACCGATTCGGTTATTCACACCCCGTTTCCGCAACTCCCTGGCGAAGGGCAGCAGATGATAATCGTGGATCCATAAGATATCGTCTTCTTCGATCAGCGGCAGTAGTTTATCTGCCAGCAGCGCGTTGACGCGCATGTAGCCTTCATAGGATTCACGCTGGAATTTCACCAGATCCAGACGATAGTGAAACGCTGGCCACAGCACGGCGTTTGAGAACTCGGAATAATATTCATCATAGTCCTTCTCGCTAAGGGCGAAGGAGGCCCACGTGATATTGCCCCGTGACACCTTTTTTAGCGGTTTCTCTTCATTACTGATTTCCCCGCTCCAGCCAAACCAGAGACCACCCGCGGCTTTGAGGGCACCTAATACCCCGACCGCCAGGCCACCGGCACTGGCTTTTTTATCATCCGGCGGTGCGATGCGATTAGAGACGACGACTAAGCGACCCATAATGATTTCTCCCGTTGTTTTGCGCTATTTGTTGTTGTTGCTGGTTAGCGACGTCAGATATCCACTGCCAGACGCTGGCGACATTTTCCAGCCGCCATCCGGCAATGGTTTCACCAGATCCAACCTTGACAGACATGCCCTGGGCCTGGTTTACCACCCTGAACCCGGCCTCGTCGGTCAGGTCATCCCCAAAAAAGACTGGCGTACGCCCTTTGAACGGCGCTTCCGCCATAAACGCTGCAATGGCAGCGCCTTTGTTAATTCCTGCCGGTTTAATCTCGACCACACATTTACCCGGCTGTAACGCCAGCTCCGGATGGGCTTCGGCCACGCTTCTTGCTATCGAAAATATCGCCGCCTCATGATGGGGCGCCTGACGGTAGTGCAGCGCAAAAGCCATGCCTTTGGCTTCCAGTTCCGTACCGGGAAGCATTTCCAGAGCCGAAGAGAGTTGCGCATGCAGCGCCTGAATCAGCGTGTCGGGGAGTGAAACTATATGCAGTTGATCATGGATATCGCGGCGCTCCGCTCCGTGCACACCGGCCAGCGGAAAGTGATAAGGACTGGCGAGCACGTCCAGCTCGGCCATTGAGCGCCCTGAAATCAATGCCAGTGCCCCCTCGTTCTGTCGGGAGAGCTGCTGCAAATTCTCTAACACCGTGTCCGGTACAACAACGTCATCCGGATGCGGTTCAATCCCGGCGAGCGTCCCGTCGAGGTCAAAAAAGAAAGCAAATTTTCCGGGCAGTACAGGCGGTGCGGTTAACAAGTCAGCCACCCTAATCCTCCTTACAGTGAACAAAACAGCCATGTAAGTATAGACAGTGTGACGGTGCTCGCCATTTAGCAACCGGCCCGTCAGCAAAACTGGCGGGCCGGTCAGGGGGTCAACTATGGTTAATAGTTGAGCAGGTTAGTGGCTAAAAATAAATCAGACGGTACGCTTCGCTTTTTGCTTGTAACGGTCGAAGATCACCGCTGCCAGCAGGATCAGGCCGCGTACGACGTACTGAGAGAACGGAGAAATATTGAGCAGGTTCATGGCGTTCTCCACGGTCCCCAGAATCAGGATCCCCGCCACCACATATGAGATTTTTCCGATGCCGCCCTTGAGGGAAACGCCCCCCAAAACGCAGGCTGAGATAACGATCAGCTCATAACCAATGGAGGTCATAGGCTGGCCGCTGGTCATGCGCGAC
>OATC01000441.1_pt1 | contig 10984 bp, 10 predicted proteins | sample 1475871 | NCBI WGS metagenome assembly OATC01 (sample SAMEA2579940, study PRJEB22360) | human gut metagenome | biome: human gut; feature: human-associated habitat; material: faeces | place: Denmark | collected 2008/2010
CAGCAGAAAAAAATCCGGCCCGGGGCTCAGCAGGGCGACAAAATGGGAGAGCGCCAGTGCGGGGAAGGCGGAGGGAAAGAGCGTAGCGAGTATGTCCATAGCAACCTCAGTATTAATCTGAGGTCACCTTACGCCAGCGTAAACGCTAATTATTGTCTGTTATTGATCGGGACTGCGCATACTGGCGCGGCGTGGCGGCGGTATAGCTGACAAAGGTTTTATGAAAGTGGCTCTGGTCGGCAAACCCGGCCTGGTAGCCCACATCGGCGATATTATCCCCGGCCCGCAGGCGCGTTTTGGCGAACTCAATCCGCGCGATATTGATAAAGCTGGCGGGCGTCAGGCCGGTATCCTGCTTGAAGGCGCGGATCAGCGTCTCTTTGCGCAGCGCAAACTCATCGGCGAGGCTATCCAGCGTCGGCGGCGCCTGCAGATTGGTTGCCAGACGACTGAACAAACGTGCGCTGGTCTGGCTAAGCGCCACAGGCGCGAGCGGGCGCAGCGGCAGGTCGCGCAGGAACCGGGCGACGCTGACGGGTAACGCGGCGGTGTTTTGCTGAGTCATCAACGCCACGATCTGCAGATACCGGGCAAAGAGCCCGGCATCGCGAATCACCGGCCGGGAGGTTATCAGCCGCTCGTGATGCGCATCGTTTGCCAGCTGTCGCAAGCACCAGCTTAGCTCGAGATAGAGCATATGGTAGCTGCGCGGCTGGCCGTCGCGCGGATTGCAGCTGTGGGGCGCCTGGGCGGGGATAATAATCAGATCGCCCGGCCGCAGCAGATACTCCTGCCCGTTGCAGATACAGCGCGTTTCCCCCTCGATAATCGCCCCCACGGAGAGCTGCGGATGGCGGTGACGTTTATAGGCCTGACGGCTTTGCCAGGTGCTGCGCAGCTCCAGCCAGGGCAGCTGTTCGTCGCGCCAGAAGGTTTGCTGAATATCGCGCGTATGGCTCACGGTGGGCTCCTTAGCTGAGGGGGATAGCTGTTTATACCATGCCGTTTCCGCTGGTGGATATTACCGTCGTACCTGATGACGAAATTGTCCAGCATCGAAGAGTCGCCTTACTGGAGCTGATGCAAAAACATATTCGTCAGCGCGATTTGCTGGGCATTGTGGAACATCTGACGGCCATTTTGCTTAGCGGATACGCTAATGACAGGCAGCTAAAAACGCTGTTTAATTACCTGATTCACTCGGGCAAAGCGCTTCGGTTGGGGAAATTTATCCGCGAAGTGGCTCAGCGTGTTCCGCAGCATAAGGAGAAGCTCATGACTATCGCCGAAAGGTTACGTGAAGTGGGGCGCAGGCAGGGGAAGCGGGAAGGTCGCCAGGAAGGTCTCGAAAAGGGACGACTTGAGGGCGTTGAGGAGGGGCAGCGCGCCGAAGCGCAGCGTATTGCTCAAACGATGCTCGCCGAAGGTATGGCCCTGGAAACGGTGCTGAGAATTACCGGTTTGTCGGAGGCGGATATCCGGGCGGTTACTCACTAAGTTATTGATATTACGGTGTTGTTTATGGGCGATTTATGCCGATAGCGCGCTCCGTTCCATTTCGGGAAAATTCCGTATCTCTCTGAGTCTGGACGCATACTCAGCTATCTCGACTACCCTTAATATCCTGTGCGGTATTTATGACTGCGTTAACAGCGATAACAAGGAGACATGCGATATGGCTTATCAGACGGTGAATCCTGCAAACAATCAGCTTATCAAAGCGTACCCGGCACACAGCGACGCGGACGTGGAAGCGGCTCTGCAGAAGGCGGATGCGCTATATCATTCGTCGTGGTCGAAGGGCGATATAGCGCAGCGGCTATCGGTGCTGTACAAGCTGGCGGATCTGATCGACGGCCGGGTTGACGAGCTGGCGAAAATCGCCAGCCAGGAAATGGGCAAACTCATTGAGCAAAGCCGCGGTGAAGTGAAGCTGTGCGCGCAAATTGCCCGCTACTACGCCGATAACGCAAAACAGTTTTTGGCGCCGGTAAAGTATCCGTCCGAGTTGGGTGAAGCCTGGGTTGAACACCATCCCATCGGCGTACTGATGGCGGTAGAACCGTGGAACTTCCCTTATTATCAGCTTATGCGCGTGCTGGCACCGAACCTGGCGGCGGGGAACCCGGTTATCGCCAAACATGCCAGCATCGTCCCACACTGCGCGGAAACCTTCGCCCACCTGGTACGCGAAGCCGGTGCGCCGGAGGGGGCGTGGACAAACCTGTTTATTTCTCAGGATCAGGTGGCGAAGATTATCGCCGACGATCGCGTACAGGGTGCGGCCCTGACCGGCTCGGAAAAAGCCGGTAGCGTGGTGGCGGCGCAGGCGGCTAAACACATCAAGAAAGCGACGCTTGAACTGGGCGGCAACGATGTCTTTGTGGTCCTGGACGACGCCGATCTGGAGAAGGCGGTGAAGATCGGCGTGCAGGCGCGGCTCAACAACGCAGGCCAGGTGTGCACCGCGGCGAAACGTTTTATCCTGCATGAAAAAATTGCCGACGCTTTCCTCAGCCAGTTTACCCAAGCCTTCCGCGAGGTGAAAATTGGCGATCCGCTGGACGAAAGTACCACGCTGGGCCCGCTCTCCTCAAAAGACGCGCTGGAAACGTTGACCAAACAGGTTGACGAGGCGGTGAAAAACGGCGCGAAGCTGCATCTGGGCGGCAAACCCGCGCAGCGGGAAGGCAGCTTTTTCGAGCCCACCATACTCACCGGCATTACCCGCGATAACCCGGCCTACTTCGAAGAGTTCTTCGGCCCGGTCGCGCAAATCTACGTGGTGAAAGATGACGATGAGGCGGTGAAGCTGGCCAACGATTCGCACTATGGCCTCGGCGGAGCCGTATTCAGCCAGGATATCGAAAGGGCGAAACGCATGGCGTCGCGGATTGAAACCGGTATGGTCTATATCAACTGGCTAACCGATACCGCTCCGGAGCTGCCGTTTGGCGGCGTTAAGCGCTCCGGGTTCGGCCGCGAGCTTTCCGATCTCGGGATTAAAGAGTTTGTGAATCAGAAGCTGGTGGTCGTGCATAAATAACGGCGTGAAGACAAAAACCTGCCATCTGGCAGGTTTTTTTGGCGTTCACTGAACTTCAATCTTATCCCAGCCGCTCTTAAACATGCAGCTGTCGACGAGCGTATCCCTGCGCCCCTCATTGGCGTCCTCAACCGTATAGCTGGTGGAAATATCCTTTTTCTTGTTCTTTTTGTCCGTTTTTTCCGAGCTTGAACCGGTGACGACGTTATCCGGGGGGAGATCGATCAGCGCCTGCGCTTCGCACTCCGTGAGCTTTTTATTCATCTCCGTATCGCTGACTCCCGGCTTTACCCATTTGTACTGGACGCAGCCTGACAGCAGCACGGTGAAGCTCAGAACGCAAAGCGCGGCGAAGCGGCCGTTCATCAGAAGGTAACCCCGCCGCCGACATAGGCGCCGTCAATCAGCGTGTGGCCCGGACGGCCATCTTTGCCGTCGACGCTGACATGGCGATAGCCCACTTTCAGCGTGACCGGGGTGATTGGCGTCCAGCTTACGCCGCCGTTGGCTTCAACGTAGTTTTTGACGCTATTGTTCAGGCCCTCCGGTGCGGCATAGCCCTCACCATAGAGATGGATGCTGTCGGTCAGGGCCACGTTGACGCCGCCGCCGATGGGGAAGGCCACGCCGTTATCGCCTTTTTTAGGGCCGAGGTAGATGGCTTTCGCGCCGGCATTGAACATCACCGGGCCGAGTTCCAGGTTATAACCCGCGCCTACGCCGCCTGTCTGGGTACCGTCATCGGTATTTTTGAGCCAGTTGCTTTCCACATACAGGCCAGAAGAGGATTTCCCCATTTCCAGATTCAGGTTGGTGAAGTTCTTGCCCTGCTCAACGGTGCCGCCCATCGCGAGTGCGGATCCCGAGACGGCAGCCAACGCCGAGAGAAGAAGGATATTCAGCTTTTTCATGTTTTATGCCTCATCATTACATTACGCGGAGGGCACCTTAACAATCGATTTTTATGACTGCAAATCAGCGAGGGATGACTGTTTTATGCTAATTTTGTTATTAGATATATTTATTTGTGTTGTTTGTTAGTTGTTTTTACTGCGGAGTCAATGGGTAATCTTTAGCTGTTGAGCGTGAGTTGAATCTTTTGGCTAAATATTCGCTGAACAGGCGCGAAAAAGCGGTTGTGGACGCAATAATTGGCTTTCTAATTATTTTCAAAAACATTTCTGTTGTTACATATAAGAACAGAGTTTTACATTTAATCCGCGCATTCCCCCTCCAGAAGAGGGGGAATGCGACATGACTACTTGCGCAGGCTCGCAAATGCGGTGCGAATCTCATCTTCCGGAAGCTGTATCCCAATAAACACCAGGGTACTGTGCGGTTGCTCATCGCCCCACGGCCGGTCCCAGTCGGCGCTGTATAGCCGTTGAACGCCCTGGAACAGCAGGCGGTTGGGCTCGCCGTCGATCCACAGCATCCCTTTATAGCGCATCAGCTGTTCAGCAAAGGTGAGCAGCAGGTTTTCCATCACCCGCGACACGTCGCTAATATCCACCGGATAATCCAGCTCCACCACGATAGACGACACGTCGTTCTGCTTATCGGCCATAAAGTGGAAGCGCGGTTTGCTGCTGACCACGTTCTCTTCCAGCATAAAGCCGCTGGTGTTAAACAGCAGATTCAGGTCGATATCGCCGTGGGTGACGTTGTAAATCGGCGCGCGGGCGTTAATACGCATCAGCCGTTCGCGGAGCTTGTCGCTGTCGCCCGCCACGTCAGTTTTGGTGAGCAGGATACGATCGGCGTAGCCCACCTGCGACTGGGCAATGGTGAACTGATTCATCTGCTGGTCGGCATGCACCGCGTCAACCAGCGCAATCACGCCATCCAGCAGATAGCGTTCACACAGCACATCGTGAGAGAAAAAGGTCTGGATAATCGGGCCGGGGTCGGCCATGCCGGTACATTCGATCACCAGCCGGTCAAAATCAATTTCTCCGCGATCGCAGCTGTCAAGCAGATCGAGCAGGGCGTCTTCCAGTTCGTTGGAACGGGTACAGCAGATGCAGCCGTTGGTCAGGGTTTTAATCTGCGTGGCGCGATCGCCGATAAGCTGGTCATCGACGGCGACTTCGCCAAATTCGTTTTCTATAACGGCAATTTTAAAGCCGTGCCGTTCGTTCAGGATATGGCGCAGCAGGGTGGTTTTACCCGCGCCAAGAAAACCGGTGAGCAGGGTGACTGCAATCGGTGCCATGTTTGCCTCCATTAGCAGCAGCGTACGCCGCCTTTGCCGTCGCCGCCGTAGCGGGCCTGCTGGCGTTCGCGAAAGAATTCATCGTAGGTCATGTACGGCTTGTCCGGATGGTTAGTCTGCATATGCTCGACGTAATTATCGTAATCCGGAATGCCAATCAGCATTTTCGCTGCCTGACCGAGGTATTTTTTTGCCTGACCTAAGTTACCAAACATTGTGAGTCCCAGAGAACGAATAAAGCCGGATGGCGGCTAGCGCCTCATCCGGCCTACAAACATTCGTTTGTGTAGACCGGATAAGCGTAGCGCCATCCGGCATTAAGGTTTAGTGATGCGAAGAGGTCTTCACACCGCCTTCCGGTACCGGCACGTACGGGGTCTCTTTGTCGGTACGCACTTTATTGTTACGCACGTTGAGCCAGGTTTTGATGCCGTAGAAGATGATGCTGTAAACCACCACCAGGAACAGAATGCTCAGACCCGCGTTGGTGTAGTTGTTCACCACGATATGGTTCATGTTGGCAATCTGCTGCGCGGTCAGTTCGCCGCCGGCGGCGATCTTCTCTTTATACTGCTGCGCCATGAAGAAGAAGCCTTCCATCTGCGGGTTGGTGCTGAACAGTTTCAGGCCCAGCGCCCAGGTGGTGCACAGCAGCAGCCATGCGGCCGGGATCACGGTGACCCAGATATATTTGGTGCGCTGCATTTTGACCAGCACCACGGTGCCGAGCACCAGCGCTACGGCGGCCAGCATCTGGTTAGAGATACCGAACAGCGGCCACAGGCTCTTAACGCCGCCCAGCGGGTCAACCACGCCCTGATACAGCAGGTAGCCCCACAGGCCGACGCAGCCCGCGGTACCGATAACACCGGCCACCAGCGAGTCGGTTTTCTTGAGGAACGGTACGAAGTTGCCCAGCAGATCCTGCAGCATAAAGCGGCCTGCACGGGTACCGGCATCCAGCGCGGTGAGGATAAACAGCGCTTCAAACAGAATACCGAAGTGGTACCAGAAGCCCATATCCGCCATCGGGATGATTTTGTGGAACACGTGAGCGATACCCACGGCCAGCGTCGGCGCGCCGCCCGCGCGGTTCAGTACCGACGGTTCGCCGATATCTTTCGCGGTTTGCAGGATTTGCTCAGGTGAGATCACGAAGCCCCAGGAGCTGACGGTCGCCGCCGCGTGTGCGGTGACATCCCTCAGCTGGGCGGCAATCAGCGCGGCGTTTTCACCGCCCATTTCGTGCAGGTTCGGCATGGTGATGCCCAGACCCGCCGGCGGAGTGTTCATCGCGAAGTAGAGGCCCGGTTCGATAATTGAGGCCGCTACCAGCGCCATCACCGCCACGAAGGATTCCATCAGCATCGCGCCGTAGCCGATAAAGCGGGCGTCGGTTTCGTTAGCCAGCAGCTTCGGCGTGGTGCCGGAGGCGATCAGGGCGTGGAAGCCGGAGACCGCGCCGCAGGCGATAGTGATAAACAGGAACGGGAACAGCGCGCCTTTCCACAGCGGACCGGTACCGTCAATGTACTGGGTTACCGCCGGCATTTTCAGGTCCGGGTTGAGGATAACAATGCCCAGCGCCAGGCCGACGATAACGCCAATTTTCAGGAAGGTCGCCAGGTAGTCGCGCGGCGCCAGAATCAGCCAGACCGGCAGCAGCGCCGAGATAAACGCGTAGCCAATCAGGGTAAAGGTAATGGTGGTGTCTTTAAAGGTCAGCGCCGGGCCCCAGTACGGGTCGTGGGCAATCACGCCGCCGAAGTAAATCGACGCTACCAGCAGGACGATACCAATCACCGATACTTCGCCTACGCGGCCCGGGCGCAGGAAGCGCATGTAGATCCCCATAAACAGGGCGATCGGCACGGTCGAGCAGACGGTGAAGACGCCCCACGGGCTTTCCGCCAGCGCTTTCACCACGATTAACGCCAGCACCGCAAGGATGATGATCATTATCAGGAAGCAGCCAAACAGCGCGATGGAGCCCGGCACCGGACCCATCTCCTGCTTGATCATTTCCCCCAGCGAGGCACCGTTACGGCGCGAGGAGATAAACAGCACCATAAAGTCCTGCACCGCCCCTGCCAGCACGACGCCCGCCAGCAGCCACAGGGGACCCGGCAGGTAGCCCATCTGCGCGGCGAGCACCGGGCCCACCAGCGGACCGGCGCCGGCAATCGCGGCAAAGTGGTGGCCAAACAGCACGTAGCGGTTGGTCGGAACGTAGTTCAGGCCATCGTTATTAATCACCGCAGGCGTGGAGCGCGTAGGATCGAGCTTCATGACCTTTTGCGCGATATACAGGCTGTAATAACGGTAGGCGACGAGGTAGACGGAAACCGACGCCACCACGATCCACAGCGCACTGACGTGCTCGCCGCGGCGCAGAGCGACGACCGAGAGGCAAAATGCCCCGATGATTCCAAGAATCACCCAGGGTATGTGCTTGAATAACTTTTTAGTATCCATAGTAAAACCTGGCTTAATAAGATGAATAATGGGCCGAAGCCGTCTGGGTTTAGTTAGGGTTTGAGGAGGCATTGATTAGCTATGCTGGGGACCATCTTGCCAGAACGTCGCGCGCGTAAAGTTGGGTAAATCTGTGAGTGGTTATATCCGGGGTTAAGCGGTCACTTGCGAGGGTAAGCGGTTGGGCAGGAATCCCGGTAGGCTTAAATATGTGATTGAGATCACAGGGATATTCCCGCCGTGACGATGGGGGGAAGCGAGGTAATCCCCTCTCCCGCGAGAGAGGGGAAGGCAAAACTACGCCACGACGTCCATCTCCATCATCACCGGATGGAAGCGGCGCTTAAAGTAGATCAGCCCGTGGCCCTGCTGGCTCAGGGTTATATTCCTGATTTCCACCAGATAGACCAGGTGGCTACCGATGGTCTGCACCTGGCTAATCTCGCCCTCGAGGCTCGCCAGCGCGCCTTTCAGCACCGGCTGGCCCAGCGCGCCTTTTTGCCAGCCGATGAGGCCGAAACGGTCATCCATCGTCATCCCGGTCATGCCGGCGAAGTGGCGGGCCATCTCCTCTTGCTCGTGGTTCAGTACGTTGATGCACAGCTTGCCGTTGCCCTGGAACACCGGATTCATCGCGCTGTTAGCGTTGATGCAGACCATTACCGACGGCGGCGTATCGGTCACCGAACAGACCGCGGTGGCGGTGATACCGCAGCGGCCCGCCTCGCCTTCGGTGGTGATGACGTTAACGGCGGCCGACAGACTGGCCATGGCATCGCGAAAACGCAGACGTTGTTCATCTAATTGCATTGTGACCTCCCGCTGCCGGTTACTTCAGCAGCTTATCCAGCATGTTGATATCGGTATTGTTGTGCAGATGCGGCACCGTCCAGCCGTTCTGGTCGTACTCGGACAGGCAGCGATCCACCATCGCCATCATTTTGTCCATGTTGCCGGAGCTCTGCGCCTGACGCAGGCACTGCAGGCGAATCTCATCCTGGCTACCGGAGTAGTTGATTTCGTACAGCTCATGACGGCCGCCAAACTCGCTGCCGATGGCGTCCCACATCAGTTTGAGGATCTTGATGCGCTCGACGTGATCCATACCGTTCGATCCGCGCACGTATTTCGCCAGGTATTCGTTGATCTGCGGATTATTGAGATCGCGGGCGCTGGACGGCAGATAGATCAGGCCGCTGGTGACGTTGCGTTCAATAATGTTTTTGATTTTGGCGTAGGCCATCGGCGCCATCACGCGATAGGTTTGCAGCGCGGCATGATCCGGCAGATACGCGCCGTTAACCCACGGCGTGGCTTCGGCGCACATCGAATCGCTCAGCGCCCAGAACATATTGCGCCAGGCCACCACTTCGCCGAGATCCGCCTGCACGCCGCGGAATTCAAGGGTGCCGGTGCACTCCAGCGAGCGCTTGAGAAGGGCGGTGATAAAGTCGAGCTTCACGGCCAGACGCACGCAGGCCTGCAGCGGATACATGCGGGCGAAGCCGCCCTCCATCGTCCAGCGGCGGCAGCGATCGAAGTCGCGATAGATCAGCACGTTTTCCCATGGGATCAGCACATTATCCATCACCAGGATCGCATCGTTTTCGTCGAAGCGGCTGGAGAGCGGATAATCGTAGGGCGATCCGGTTGCTCCGGCGACCAGCTCATAGGAGGCGCGGGAGATAAGCTTGACCCCTTCGGCGTCCATCGGCGCGACGAACATCAGCGCGAAGTCCGGGTTTTCGCCCATCACCTGCGCAGAGCCGAAGCCGATCATGTTGTAATGGGTCAGTGCGGAGTTGGTGGCCACCACTTTCGCGCCGCTGACGATGATCCCGGCGTCGGTCTCTTTCTCCAGCTTGATGTAAACGTCTTTCACCTCGTCTGCCGGTTTATGGCGGTCGATCGGCGGGTTGACGATGGCGTGGTTAAAGTACAGGCCGGTTTCCTGAATACGTGTGTACCAGTTGCGGGCGTTCTGCTCGAACTGACCGTAGAAGGCAGGGTTCGCCCCCAGCGCGCAGCCGAACGCGGCTTTGTAGTCAGGCGTACGCCCCATCCAGCCGTAGCTCAGGCGCGACCACTCGGCGATGGCGTCACGCTGCTGGCGCAGATCGTCGGCGCTTTTTGCCACGCGGAAGAATTTATGAGTGTAGCCGCCGCTGCCGGTGTCCGTGCCCCAGCAGAGGGTATCCTGCATGTCTGGCTTGTGCAGGGCATCGTACATCTGGGCGATGGACGCCGCCGCATTGCGAAATGCCGGGTGGGTAGTGACGTCCTTAACGCGCTCGCCGTAGATATAAATCTCACGGCCATCTTGCAGGCTTTTTAAATACTCTTCACCGGTTAACGGACGTTTGGCATCAGCGCGGAAATCTTCAGGCTTCATAGGGACCTCGTATCGGAAGATGGTTGTTAAATTTATGTTTTGTTTTTGTTGTTTAATTGAATCGTGAGAGGGGCGGAACGTGAAGGGACGATTGGGACAACGGCAGGTACTTTTCGCGAGAGATCACAGAGTGTGATTTCCCTCACCCTAACCCTCTCCCAGAGGGAGAGGGGACGGTTACTCTCTCTCCATCTGGGAGAGGGCAGGGGTGAGGGGAACAGGCGACACCGGTACTTTCTGCGCCCGGTACGCGCTGGGTGAGCACCCCGTCAGTCGGTTAAAAAAACGGGCGAAATAGGCCGGATCTTTAAAACCCAGCTGCCAGGCAATTTCGCTCACTGTGCTGTCGGAAAACAGCAGCAGGCGTCTGGCTTCCCGCAGCTGGCGGTCGAAGATCAGCCGTTTCGGCGAGCGGTTGGCGAAGCGGCGACAGATATCGGTCAGGCGGGATTCGGTGAGATGCAGTTCGCTGGCGTATTCCGGCACCGTCCAGTGCTCGTGGTAATGAGCATCTGTCAGCTGGTTAAAGCGCTGAAACAGCTTCAGCTCACCGCGCATGCCGCCTGACGCGTGGTCGTCGAGCTTCGCGTTGCGCAGCAGCAGGGTAAAAACGGCCTGCGCCAGCAGGACCAGCGTATGCTCGCGACCGGGCAGCTGTTCCGTGGATTCCCGGGCAATCAGCTGCCAGTAGTGCTTCAGCGCCGCCAGCTCATCAGGCTTGTCGGCAAGCGACAGGCAGATCCCCGGCAGGCCGAACGCTTCCCGCGTGCCCGGGTAGAGCACTTCTAACAGCGGCCAGATGAGATCCTCGCGCACCGTCAGCACGTGACCGTCGCTATCGGACTCGGTGATAAAA
>OATC01000446.1_pt1 | contig 10928 bp, 9 predicted proteins | sample 1475871 | NCBI WGS metagenome assembly OATC01 (sample SAMEA2579940, study PRJEB22360) | human gut metagenome | biome: human gut; feature: human-associated habitat; material: faeces | place: Denmark | collected 2008/2010
TATCGAGAACCTGGTGCCCACTGTGGGCTATGGGGATGACGCCCCGGCCGATCGGCGTGGGGGAGCACTGCACCTGTCCGCCGTGCTGCCCGCCTTGTCCGCCGCCATCGGACATCCGACCCCCACCAAGGTCCACGCCGATCCCAAGGCCTGCCAGCGCGCGTTGGGGCTGCCCGATGCCGAATCGGCCATCGTGGTGCTCGTGGACGGCCTGGGCTACTGGAACCTCGCCATGCGCCTCGGCCACGCGCCCTATCTGCGTTCGCTGATGAACGAAAGCGCCAATCAGCGTCCCATCGCTACTTGCGCTCCAAGCACCACTGTGGCGGCCACGGCCGCATTCGGTACCGGAACCTGCCCGGGACTGACCGCAATGGCGGGCTATACGCAGCTCGAACCCGCCAGCCATAAGCTCATCCAACTCATCCAGTTCAAAGACGCGCTGGCACCCAAACCAGCCAATCCGCACATTCCTGTGCCGCCCATGGTCGATCCGCTCGACCAGCAGCGCGAGGAGACGGTGTTCGAGAAACTTGCGGCTCAAGAGGTGCGCGTCACGAGCTCGGGGTTGCCCAAGTTCTCCAAATCGCCATTGACCGAAGCCGCATTGCGAGGCACCGACTATCAAGGCAATGTCACCCCACGCGATCGTGTGCTGGCCGCCGCACGCGCCTCCCGCACCCCCGGCCTGACCTACCTGTACATCCGTGACGCCGACAAAGTCGGCCACAATTACGGGTGGGATTCCGAACACTGGGTGGCCGCATTCGAACATATCGACGCCCAGCTCGCGCTCCTGAAACGCAGCGCACCCAAAGGCACGCTGATCGTCATCGTAGCCGACCACGGCATGGTGCAAACCGACATGGACCAGCGGATTGACATCGCCGTTGAACCGCAGCTCACCCGAGGCGTGCCACTGGTCGGGGGAGAGCCGCGCTCGCTGATGCTGTATGCCGAGCCGGATGAACGACCTGAGGATATAGCTTGCCGGTGGCGCGATTATCTGCAAGACCGAGCCTTGGTGCGTACCAAGGATGAGGCCATCGCGGACGGATTGTTTGGACCGGTCTGCGAGCGAGCCCGGCCAATACTCGGCGATGTGGTCGTGCAGGCAGCGGGAGCCGTGACCCTCGTCGATTCGCGTACTCAAGGAGACAAAGCCACCCACCTGCCGAGCGTGCATGGCTCCCAAACGGCATTGGAAATGGATATTCCCTGCCTGATCGATATGGCCTGATTCGGGAATTCAGTCTCCGAACAGAATCTCGTCCCAGCTTGGTACGGCCGAACGTCCTGATTTACGTTTGGCCGGTTTGGCTGGTGCCTCATGTTCGGTGGCGGCGGATTCGGCCGCCCGCTCCTGCTCGGTGGCTACCAGCTGTGCATTGGAGCCACGCCGTATGGTCTTGTCCGAAACATCGTCAGAGCCCTGCTCTGGTGCCGTGGCAGGCGATTGCTGTAATCCTGCGGCAGATGGCGAAACAGATCCGGCGGTCTGCGAAGAGACCGGGCTGGGGGCCGTAGTGCCATGAGCCTGGGTCGTGGCCGGTGAGATGGACGTGGATAGGTCCACCGGAGGCATGGAACCTGTGGAAGTGACAGAGGACCGGATTGCGGCAGGCCGCGCGGCCGGAATCGAAGGCGTAGGCGCCGCCCAAGCAGACACGGCGCGCTCGATACGCGCGGAGCGTACGGAGTCGCCGGGCAGTTCAGGAATCGTCGGCTTGAGTTTGGAATCCGTGGCTGATTCCGGATTCTGTTCGCCGAGCAGTTTTCGAGCGGCATTGTTCAGGCTCATCACGGAATTGTCATGCATATTCCACGTCCATTCGGCATGGATCTCACGGCCCGCGGAAGTGAATATCGCCACGATGCGCCAAGGCTCAAGTCCACGTCGGGTGGATTTCCAGGTCACTGATTCCATGCCGATTCCCGCAGAGGCCAGCGTGCGTTCCACCAGTTCGCTGATGGTGCGCACCCTGCTGTCTTTGGGTGCCGCCACGGCAAGGAACTGTTCGATGGCATACTGTTTCTCGGTCTCCACAGCCATGGAGAAACGACGTACCAGCATTTCGCTCAGATGATATTTCTCCGCGACACGGGCCGGATCGGCGCCGGCACGAATCAGCGACTGTATCTGGGAAATCGGCAAAGTGGACTGCTGATGCGGCTGGGGAGCCTGTCGCATCTCGCTTCTGACCTGCTTGGCCTCAAGAATCGCCCGTTCGAGCGTGTCGTCCACGCTCACAGCCATTTCCCTGCCGCCAAGGGAGAATACGAGGTCCCCCGTCTTGCTCACGCGCACGAAACGGGCTTTTTCAAGCCGATCATCTGGCATATTCGCACCACTTTCCGTCGCAAAGACATTACTTCTTTTAAGTATGCCCCACGTGTCGAACTTTACGAGTATTTCAAATCGTGTATCCTATGGGCGAGTACGGCGCTGACCGTGCTGTATATATCGACTTACGAACCAAAGACGACGAAAGGACCATGATGGCTCAGGATTATGATTCCCCCCGTAACAAGGATGAGGACGAGGAATCGCTGCAGGCGCTGGGGAAGTCCTCGCAGAACGCCTCGAGCGACATCGACGACGATGAGAACGCCATCGCCGAAGACTACGAACTGCCGGGCGCCGATTTGAGCAACGAGGATTCCTCGGTGACCGTCATCCCCATGCAGGGTGACGAGTTCATCTGCTCGCAGTGCTTCCTGGTCAAGCATCGCAGCCAGCTCGCCTACACGGACGAGGATAGCCAGCCGGTGTGTGAGGAGTGCGCCGCCTGATGGCGTTCGACGAGACCTACAACGAGCCCGAATCCACCGAGGTCCTGGTCAAGAGCCTCGACCCCGAACATCCGGCCCGGCTGCACTATGCCCACGCGGGCGATGCCGGTGCCGACCTCATCACCACCGTCGATGTGACGCTGAAGCCTTTTGAACGGGCACTGGTGCCCACCGGCGTGGCCATCGCCCTACCTGCGGGCTATGTGGCGTTGGTGCATCCGCGTTCCGGGCTGGCCGCCAAGCAGGGCGTCACCGTGCTCAACGCGCCTGGCACCGTTGATGCCGGCTACCGTGGCGAGATCAAGGTGCCGCTGATCAACCTCGATCCGAAGCACACCGCCGTCTTCCATCCGGGCGATCGCATCGCTCAATTGGTGATTCAGCGGTATGTTGAGGCTCGGTTCATCCCGGCCGAGACACTGCCCGGATCCGATCGCGCCGAACGCGGGTTCGGTTCGACGGGAGTGGCGTCCTGACCGGATTAGGCCGGTCGAATGATTAAGGTGATGACGGCAACAACGGTTGCGGAACCAATGATGGCGAACAGGTGCATGCACAAGGCTCCGGTTCGCGGCTACAATGAACTTCATGACGAGGGAGGTGACTGGCATGGCAGAGATTGATGGCGAGCAGTACGCCGCCCGTAAGTTGGGTTGTGAGATCAGTGCCGATCCGCTCAATCCGCTGGATCCAATCAAGAAGGTGTGCGAGTCCCATCACCCCGATGAGGATTTGTCCATTCTCGACCGTGCCTACCGGCGTGCCGTCATCCAGCACTCCGCCCAGCGCCGCAAGTCTGGCGAGCCGTACATCATCCACCCGCTGGCCGTTTCCCAGATTCTCGCGGATCTGGGCATGGGCCCGATCGTGGTGGCAGCCGGCCTGTTGCACGACACGGTGGAAGACACCGACTATACGTTGGATCAATGCCGCGCCGAATTCGGCGACACCGTGGCCGGTCTGGTCGATGGCGTTACCAAGCTGAGTCAGCTTGAAGTGGGTGATTCCGCCCAAGCCGAAACCATTCGCAAACTCGTGGTGGCCATGAGCCGCGACGTGCGTACCTTGGTGGTCAAGCTCGCCGACCGCGTGCACAACGCTCGCACCTGGCGCTATGTGAAGACCACGTCCGCCCAGAAGAAGGCGCGTGAAACCCTCGACGTGTACGCGCCTTTGGCCAACCGACTCGGTATGAACGCCATCAAGACGGAGCTCGAGGAACTGAGCTTCAAGGTGCTCTACCCGAAGATCTACAACGAGATCGTGGTGCTGGTAGCTCGCCGAGCCGGCCAGCGCGATGTGCACCTGAAGCAGATTCTGGCGGAGGTCAACGAGGATCTCGACGAGCAGAACATCAAGGCATACGTCACCGGACGCCCGAAGGATTACTTCTCCATCTACCAGAAGATGATCGTGCGCGGCCATGATTTCGCGAACATCTACGATTTGGTCGGTGTACGCATCATCGTCGACACCATTCAGGACTGCTATGCGGCGCTTGGTGCCGTGCATGCGCGGTGGAACCCGGTTCCCGGCCGGTTCAAGGACTACATCGCCATGCCGAAGCTCAACATGTACCAGTCGCTGCACACCACGGTGGTGGGCCCCGGTGGCAAGCCGGTCGAAATCCAGATTCGCACTTGGGACATGCACCGCCGCGCCGAATTCGGCATCGCCGCGCACTGGAAATACAAGGAAAACGGCCAGGCCGGCCGCGCCCTGAGCTCGCCGGACAAGTCCGATCGAAAGCGTGATGAAAACAATCAGGAGCTTTCCGAGGTCGATAACCTCAAATGGATTCAGCAGCTCGCCGACTGGACCAGCGAAACCCCTGATTCCAACGAATTCTTGGGCTCGCTCAAGGAAGACCTTGGCTCGTCCGAAGTCTACGTGTTCACGCCGAAAGGCAAAATCGTATCCCTGCCCGCTCACGCCACGCCGGTCGACTTCGCGTACGCCGTGCACACCGAAGTGGGCCACCGTACGATGGGTGCGCGCGTCAACGGTCGTTTGGTGCCGCTCGACACCACGCTCGATAATGGCGATACCGTCGAAATTCTGACGTCCAAATCCGATACAGCCGGCCCGTCACGCGATTGGCTGAGCTTCGTCAAGAGCCCGAAGGCCCGCAACAAGATTCGTCAGTGGTTCTCCAAGGAGCGTCGTACTGAAGCCATCGAGGAGGGCCGCGACGAGCTGACCCGCGCGATGCGCAAGCGCAATCTGCCGGTCAACACATTGCTTACGCCCGAAGCACTGGTGGGTGTGGCCGACGACCTTAACTTCCCGAACGCGGACGCCGTGTTCGCCGCCATTGGTGACGGACAGGTCTCCACGCAGAACGTCATCTCGCATCTGGTCAAGGATGCGGGTGCCGACGAGGTCGATGAGGAAGTCGAGCAGGAAGTCCTGCCGCTGAAGCCCGTGGAGCGCAAGGCCTCCAGCAGCTCCACCGGCGTGTCCGTCAAGGGCGTGGGCGATGTGTGGATCAAGCTGGCCCATTGCTGCATGCCGGTGCCCGGTGACAATATCATCGGCTTCATCACCCGTAATCAGGGCGTATCCGTGCACCGCACCGACTGCCAGAACATGATCGATCTGAAAAACAAGCAGCCTGAGCGTGTGGTCGAAGTCGAATGGACCAGCACCAAGGGCCTGTTCATGGTCAAGATTCAGGTCGAGGCGCTGGATCGACGAAACCTGCTTTCGGACGTGACACGTGTGCTTTCCGACCATGGCGTGAACATCATTTCCGGTACGATCGCCACCGGTTCCGATCGCGTGGCCACCAGCCAGTTCAGCTTCGAAATGGCCGATCCGCAGCATCTCAACTCGTTGCTGGCAGCCGTGCGCAAGATTGATGGCGTGTTCGACGTGTACCGCATCACTGGTGCCAAGGAATCCGCCGAACCTCGACTGCGCAAGATGAAGTAGGCCGTTGCCTTACTCTGGCTCCCCTCTGTGAGGGGAGCCAAGAACACGAAAAGGTCCTGACTGGAATACCAAACAGGACCTTTGCCGAATATGTTGTCGGTCTTACTCCGCCACGTCCACAGAGAGAATCACGGCCGGCTCGAGCGGGCGATCCATCGGATCGGTGTCCAGTGCTTCGAGCTTATCGACGACCTTCTTGGAGTCGTCATCGGCGACCTCACCGAAGATGGTGTGGTGACCGTCCAGCCACGGGGTCGGCACGGTGGTGATGAAGAACTGGGAGCCGTTGGTGCCATGGACCTTACCGTCCATGCCGCGACGCAGACCGGCGTTGGCCATAGCCAACAGGTACGGCTTGTCGAACTTCAGGCTCGGGTCGATCTCATCGTCGAACTCGTAGCCAGGGCCGCCGGTACCGGTGCCCAGCGGGCAACCGCCCTGAATCATGAACTGCTTGATGATACGGTGGAAGGTCAGGCCGTTGTAGAACTTGCCGTGGGAAGGCTGGCCGGTGTACGGGTCCGCCCATTTCTTCTCGCCGGTGGCGAGGCCCAGGAAGTTGGCCACGGTGTTCGGAGCCTTGTCGTCGAACAGGTCGATGGTGATGCTGCCCTCAGAGGTATTCATAATGATGGTAGTCATACGTTCCATGTTCTCATTGCCCCACGTCATTGACTGGCATTGCCGCCATCGCTGCCATCGAGTCGGCGATTGTCAGCCAATGAATTTGATGCCGGTTTCGCTGCTGCTACCGGTTGAGGAGCCGCTCGAACCGCTATTACCGGAGTTTGAACTGGATGATCCGCCCGTGGAGCTGGAAGAGGAATCGGAGCCATTGGTTGATCCTGAACCCGATCCGGTTGAACCGTTGCCGGTGCCGGTGGAGCCTCCGGTGGTGCCTCCGGTGGTGCCTCCGGTGGTGCCGGAACCGGTGGAACCGCCAGTCGTGCCCGAATTAGTGGAGGAATCGGTGCCGGTCGAACCATCGGTGGATCCATTGGCGTTGGAATCGGTAGAGGAGTCGGTGCCGGTCGAGCCGGACGTGCTTGAATCGGTGCCGTCGTTGGACGAGCCGGATGTGGAGTCCTTGGTGTTGGAATCATTCGAACCGTCGGTAATGCCCGGCTGCGGCAGCCCGTTATTCTGATTGGACGTGTCGGTCTGCGGATTGGTGTCGGTTTGCGTGGGCGTGGTGGACGGAGTGATGATATGGTCCGTGCCACGGCCCTGCGTGACCAGCATGACGATGCCGGCGGTCACTGCCACGGCGAGCAGGCCAGATACCAGCGTGACGATAATGGCGGTGCGCTTCGAATTATGGGAGCGGGCCTTGCGCAGTTCATTGACCGAATAGGTTCGTCCGTTCGCTCGATTGGACACGACTTCGCGCGGCTTGCGCGCGGTGGGAATGGTATTGACCATGCCGGTCATCGTCGTATCGGACTCGGATTCGGCTGCCTTATCGGACTTATTGGCCGTAGTGTCATCGTCATTGCCGGAAGACGAGACCGACTGTAGTTTCTCACCGGAGGCGGTGAGTACGTTTTGATAGATTTTGGTGGCCACCGCGGAGACGATGTAGCTGGCTGCCGCGCCGATTACCGAGCCGGCGATACCGATTTTCGATGCCAGTAAGAATGAGGTGACGGCGGCAAGGGTGCCCGCCACGATGGATGAGAGGGAAAGACCTTCGAAAAACTTCTTCACAAGACACGACCGTAAAGTGTCGGGCTGGAAGGTTGCTTAAGGCTCGGTGATAGCGAGAGGATGCCTACACGAGACCTTCAAAACCTAGCCAGCGGAATGTGGAATGACTCAAATATATGGTGCCGATGAGCAGTGGAAATCAGCGCAAAGTGGCGCAAAGTAGCGCAAAGAACAACCGAAATTGGTTCTCTTGGAGCGAAAACGACGTTCAGCAGGACTTCATGCAGCCCAAGCGAAGCTGCCGTTGCCGGCACCCAACTCGAAATGCAGTTTGGCGATGCCAAGTCCGATTTCCGATTGCACGCCTTCAAGAGCCTCGGCCTTCACCGTATGGCCATCCGCCAGCAGCGTGAATCGGAATGGTTGCTTGCCTAAAGCACTGGGAGCCAGCATCGCCGCCTCGATACCGTTATGGAACCAAGCAGGCGCATCGGCATATTCGCCGTTCTCCACAACGCCCAATTCCTCGGCCGGTTTGCTACGATGCGGGCGGCCGGGGCTGTTGGCGTGCCCGAGCGCGATGGCGGCGGGCATGCGCTCGTCTTCACCGAGCGTCCACGCGCCATCATGTTCGCTGGTCTCATGCAGTACCACCCAAGAGGTGTCGAGTCCCAGCGAGACCGCGGTCAGCGCCAGGAACTGCCCGGCATGGCCGATTTTTTCGTCCAGAACCGCTGCGCTGTCGTCCTTGTGTTCCGGTCCGATAAGGGCGATGAGATTACGTACGTTCTTGAATCGCCCATAATGGGTCGGGCAACCGCCGAAAGCGTCGTCCACATCGTGAACGAGTTGGATGTCAAGCCCGTCATCGCTGTTGATGGTGGCGATGGCGTTGCCAAGTGCGTCGATCTGGTCGCCGGTCAACGGCTCGTCCGTGTAATCGCGCACGGCATGGCGCGCTTCCACGGCCTCAAGCAGATTCATGATTCCTCCCGATACGGCGGTACGACATGCCGCATCTCACTAGTGTAGTAACGGTTCAGGGCAATGGAGAACCCATGACCATCCATGGCCGAAACTGAATCGTCAGTTCCGGTGCAGCGACTGTTTGGTCGGCTTGATTACCGACATCAGCACGGCGACGAAGATCAGCGCAAAGCCCACCAGTGAACTCCACATGATTGTCTCGCCCCAGAACAGCGCGGAGAACGTGACGGCGAACAGACTTTCCGTACACATGATGATTGACGCCTGCGAGGCAGGCACGTGAGCCAGACCGATGTTTTGCATAATCTGGGCACTCATCGTGGCGCCGAGGAACAGATAGAGCACGCTGGCCACTACTGAGGGTGCCAGCCAGCTGGCGTTCGGCATGGGTTCGGTGAACAACGCGCCGATGATGAACAATACGCCGGCAACGCCGAACTGCACAAAAGTGACGGCGATAGGGTCGAAACGTTTGGTGTAGACACCAAGGCAGGTCAGATTGAACGAGAAGATGACCGCGGTGGCGATGGTCAGCCAGTCGCCGGCGCTCAGTGACAGCGACCCGCCCGGCTCCAGCGAGACGAAGCCGACGCCGATCAGACAGATCACGCCGGCGACCAGATTGATGGCCTTCGGACGGGTTTTTGAAATAATCCACGTGGCGAACGGGGTGAGTACGCAGTAGGCGGCCGTCAGGAACGCGCTGCGGCCTGGTTCAATGGTCTGCAGGCCGATGGTCTGGGTGACCATCGTGCCCCAGTAGGTCAGGCCCACCACGAGCGCCGGCACAATGATTTTCGGCGTCAGATACGGCACGATGTGCTTATGGAACAAGGCCAGCATGCACAGGCAGGCGCCGATCATGCGCAGACCCATCAGCCATTGGGGCGGAATCGCCTCCATGGCGAATTTGGCGAGCAGATAGCTGCCACCCCATAATGCGGCGCAGCCCAGCAACATGAGTCGGGCGAGATTCGGGGGAAAGCTGCGGGACCAGCGGCTGCGCAGCTTGCTGAAACGTTCGACCAAACCCATGGTGCACCTCAGGACAGTTAGGAAAACTTGTGGCTCTCTCGGCTCACACATTACGGGAACTACCGGCCAAAATCGACCGGTCGATGGGCGTCGGGTGTGTGACAGGTGTGTGGCTGGTGCGCGACCAGGGCATGGCATCGCCAAGCAGGCAAAAACCGGATGAAAGCTGTGCGAGGGTGAGGTTACTCACAGCGAACATCCGGGCTAGTCGCGTTCGAAACCGATACTCTGGAAAGAGTAAGGACGTTATCCGTAGCAATCATGAAAGGATTCGACATGGCAGTCATTACTCCGGAAATCAAGGAATTCATCAAGAACAACCTCGGCTGGATCACCACCGTCTCCAAGGACGGCGAACTGGATCTCGGCCCGAAGATGTCCCTGTTCGTGCTGGACGACACGCACATCGCCTACCACGAGCGCACCGCTGGCCAGCACTACGAGAACCTCAAGAACGGTTCCCCGCTGGTCATCGCTTTCGCCAACCTCGAGAAGAAGCAGGGCTACCGCTTCCGCGGCAACGTGGTGCTGCACGTTGACGACGACATCTACAACGAGCAGGTCAAGGTCGCCGAGGAAAAGGGCACCAAGAAGCCGGCCGTGATTCCGGTTCTCGAAGTCACCGAGATCCAGGACCTTGCCTCCGGTCCGACCGCCGGCAAGACCATCGCCAAGGACTGATTAGCTGACGTATTGGTGGCTTCCTCGTCAGAGGGAGCCACTTTTTCGCTTTCTAGTGCGCAGTACTAGGTGACGGCCTTGGGTGCCGGTGGTGGCGAAGAGGTAGGTGTTGCCGCCGTCCTTGAGTTTGAGTTTTTTGCGTAGCTGGGCCACGGTTAGGGGGAAATTGCGTACGGCGATGTTGGCGTGCGTGAGGCCGGCCAATAGCTGTTTCAGTTCTTTCTTGTTCATGGTGGCGATGGATTCGATGGCGAATGACCTGCCTGGAAAATCGGCAATAGGTTCGGCCGCCACGAACAGGTGGCTATTCGGGCTGATGTGATGCGCGGCGAAGCGCTGTCCGAGAACATCAAAGCATCCGGCCTTCATGATTGAGGCGTTGGGCTCGTAAAGGTACTTCCAATGCGAGGAATCGAAGTCGTTCGCGCTTTCCTCAGACGGGGGATCTTCGGTATTGCAAGTATTGCGTGCAGCCAAGGCAGAATCGCTGATAGTGGTGTGATTGTCGCTGTTATCGCCAGCCTTGTACGACAGCACCTGCTCGTCATTAGCACATACCACGAGCGGTGAGGCGCAACGGCCGCGCCCCAACACCAGCAACAATTCCTTGCACTCATTCCCGGTGGAGACGATATGCACCTCATGTACCGCGCCGGCGAAATCGGCGACGGTCTTATGCCAGTCGAGCATGGGGGAGAGCTTGACCATGACCGTCGGTGCCTTGGCCAGCAGCATATCCTTCAGGGTCAGCACATCCGGCGTGCAATCGGCAATCGCGTAGGTACGCGAGCCATAATCGTCACGGCGGGCCGGATCGAGGAAGATCATGGAGACCCGGCCAAGTACAAGGC
>OATC01000455.1_pt1 | contig 10726 bp, 11 predicted proteins | sample 1475871 | NCBI WGS metagenome assembly OATC01 (sample SAMEA2579940, study PRJEB22360) | human gut metagenome | biome: human gut; feature: human-associated habitat; material: faeces | place: Denmark | collected 2008/2010
GAGTTTGGCTTCACCGTGGACAACGTGGTCGCGAAAGCGAAAGCGCTGCTGTAGTCCTTTCCCCCTTCCCGGGGGCGGCGCGGTAAAGCCGCGCCTTGCCCGGGCTACGGGGCCAGCGCGGTCGGGTAGTCCGGACCGGTGCGCGGCACCGCCAGCGGGAAAAGAATCTGGCTTCACCGTAGACAACGCGGTTGCCAGAGTAAAAGCACTGTTGTTATTTTCGACCGTTAAAATCCGGCCCCTCATCGCTGTCTGGTGGGAGGGCCGTTATAATGTTGATTGTCTATTTCACATATATGTAACGTTGTGATTAACAAAACAGTATCAGACAGACATTTGTGGCATGTTTCTTCACTCGGACAACAGAGAAGGAATAACACCATGGCCACTGAATATGTTGACTACCTGATCCTCGGCGACGAGCATCACGGCGAAATCCACAGGGATATTAAAAGCCACTCTCTCCGGGTCCGTTCGAAATACGCCGCCTGTTCCGTCCGGGGAGATACCTCTGCCGAGCAGCCAAAAATGGTGAACTACAATGTCCATGAATATCCGGCGCAGGATGGGCGATTTTATCTGGTGGCGACCAACTACCCGCTGGCCGATTTTGACGTTGAAGACGCGCTGGTTAAATCAAGAATTCATCCGTTGAGAAGCTAGAAACGCACTTCCTGAAGCGGTCGGGTAAGCACCATGCTACCCGACCTGTGAGGTGATTAACGACCCGCTTTCAGCTTCTGATAATACTCTTCATAAAGCGTACTGGCGCTGCCGACATCGTTCTGCCATTCGCCTTTCTGAATCGTTGCGGCGTCCGGGTAGAGCGATTTATCGTTGGCGATTTCCGGGCTTAGCATCTTCCGCGCGGCAAGGTTTGGCGTCGGGTAGCCGATAGTTTCCGCTACCTGTTTGGCCACTTCCGGGCGCAGCAGGAAGTTGATCAGCTTCAGCGCGCCATCGACGTTTTTGGCGTTTGCCGGAATCGACAGGCTATCCATCCAGAAGATGCCGCCTTCTTTCGGCCACACCACTTCCAGCGGCGTACCGGCCTGACGCGCAACCCACGCGGAGCCGTTCCATACCATGCCGAGGTTGACCTCGCCTTCCATATACGGGTTCGCCGGGTTATCGGAGTTGAACGCCGCGACGTTCGGCATCAGTTTTTTCAGCTCGTTATAGGCCGCTTCAATCTCTTTCGGATCGGTGGTATTACCGGAGTAGCCCAGTTTACGCAGCGCGACCTGGAACACTTCGCGCGCGTCGTCGGTCAGCAGCAGGCTGCTCTTATACTCGGGTTTCCACAGATCCGCCCAGCTGGTGACGGTCTTCGGATCGATCTCTTCGCTATTCACCCCAATGGCCGTCGCGCCCCAGATGTACGGAATGGAGTAGTCGTTGTTGGGGTCGAACGGTTTGTTGAGCATTTCAGGGTCAAGATTGCTGAAGTTGCTCAGTTTGCTCTTGTCGATCTTCTGCAGCATGCCCTCTTTACGCATTTTGTCGACGAAGTAGGTGGAAGGCACGACCAGGTCGTAGGCGCCGTCTTTATAGGTTTTGAGCTTGGCGTACATGGTTTCGTTCGACTCGTAGGTCGAATAGATCACCTTGATGCCGGTCTCTTTGGTGAACTGCTCCAGCAGCCCCGGCGGGACATACTCGGTCCAGTTGTAGAAATAGAGCGTTTTGCTATCGTCCGCGTGCGCGGCGCTCATACCGACTGCCAGAGCGCCCGCAGCGAGCAGGTGGCGTGACCATTTTTTCATTTTAACGTCCCCTGAGTTTTATCACGTGCAATTATCTGGCTGGCAATAACCATCACCAGCGACAGAACCAACAGAATGGTCGCCAGCGCATTAACCTCCGGCGATACCCCAACTTTAACCATCGAATAGATCTTCAGCGGCAGGATCTCATAACCCGGCCCGGTGACGAATGAAGAGACCACCACATCATCCATCGACAGGGTAAAGCTCAGCAGCCACCCTGCGGCCACCGCGGGCAGCGCCAGCGGCAAAATGATCTTTCGCAGAATGGTCAGTTCGCTGGCGCCGAGATCTTTCGCTGCTTCCAGCATCCGCACGTCAAAACCTTTCAGGCGCGAAAATACCGTGACCACCACGAAGGGCAGGCAAAAGGTGATGTGGGAAAACAGCAGCGACCAGAATCCCAGCTGAATACCGATCAGCATAAACAGCACCAGCAGCGAAATCGCCATCACGATATCCGGCGACATCATCACCACGAACAGCATCCCGCTGACGAACGGCTTGCCGCGAAAACGATAGCGGGACAGCCCCACCGCGGACTGCTGCGTACAGCGCCACGGCGGTCAGCGAGCCGATAAGCGTAGCAAAGGTCGCCGAGAGCACCGCCATGGTCAGCGAGTGCTGCGCCGCCTGCAGCAGGCTGTCGTTATTCATCAGCAGGCTATACCAGTTGGTGGTAAAACCCTGCCAGTTAATGCCAAAGCGTGAACTGTTAAACGAGTTAACGATCAGAATAATAATGGGAATATAGAGATACGCGTAAATAGCGGTCATAAAGCCGCCGCGCAGCAGTCGACCGATCATTCCAGTTCCACCTTTTTATTCAGTAAACGCGCCGCGCGCCAGTAAATCAGCAGCATCAGGCCCATCACCAGCGTAAGCGTGATGCTGGTCGCCGCGCCAAACGGCCAGTCGCGGATGTTGAGGAACTGGCTCTTAATCACGTTACCAATCAGCAGGTTCTTCGCGCCGCCCATCAGGTCGGAAACGTAGAACAGCCCCATAGCCGGAAGCATCACCAGCAGGCAGCCGGCGATAATCCCCGGCATGGTCAGCGGAATGATGATACGGATAAAGGTTTGTAGCTTACCGGCGCCAAGGTCTTTTGCCGCTTCCAGCAGCGGGCGGTCGAGCTTCTCGATGCTCGAGTAGAGCGGCATCACCATAAACGGCAGCAGAATATAGACCAGGCCGATAATCACCGCCGAGGGGGTGTACATGATGCGCAGCGGCGTATCGATGATACCCAGCCACAGCAAAAATTCATTAAGGTAGCCCTTGGTGCTGAGGAAAATCTTCAGGCCGTAGATACGAATCAGCGAATTGGTCCAGAACGGCACGATCAGCAGAAACAGCATCAGCGGGCGCACCTTTTCCGGTAGCCTGGCCAGGAACCAGGCGAAAGGGTAGCCGAGCGCCAGGCAGGCCAGCGTCGCCAGCAGCGCCATATTCAACGAATGCAGCAGCACGTCGTAGTAGAGCGGGTCGAGCAGGCGCGCGTAGTTGTCCAGCGTAAAGACCAGCTTGACGAAGTTGGTGTCGTCGCGGGTCAGAAAGCTGGTGGCGATGATCATCAGGTTGGGCAGAAAGACAAACAGCACAAGCCAGCCCACGATGGTGGCGATCGCAACATTCTGGAATTTACTGGTGTTCTTCATCGGCCAGCACAACCTCCCAGCTTTCTACCCAGTTAATGGCCATTTTCTGGTCGAGCGAGTGGTCAAAATCAGGGTCGTCTTCATTAAAGAATTCGCTGACCATCACCATTTTACCGTTTTCCAGTTCAACCACCGATTCCAGCGTCATGCCTTTATAGTTGCGTTCGCGGATATAGCCTATCAGGCCATCGGCGTCATTACTGTCGTGGATCTCGTCCACGCGCAGGTCTTCCGGGCGCAGCAGAACGTTAAGCCGCTGGCCTTTTTCAACGGCGAAGTTGACGTAGATATTGCACTCGCGGCCTTCGACGCTGGCGCGCACCCGCCGATCGTCAATCCGTTCAATGACCGTGGCGCTGAAAATGTTGATTTCGCCGATAAAGCTGGCGACGAACAGGTTTTTCGGTTCTTCGTAGATTTCGCGCGGCGTACCGTCCTGCTCGATTTTACCCTCGCGCATCACCACGATACGGTCGGACATGGTCAGCGCTTCTTCCTGATCGTGGGTCACGAAGACGAAGGTGATGCCGAGCTTACGCTGCAGCGCCTTCAGTTCGTTTTGCATCTGCTTGCGCAGTTTATAATCAAGGGCGGAGAGGGATTCATCAAGCAGCAGCAGGCGCGGTTTGTTCACCACCGCGCGGGCAATCGCCACGCGCTGCTGCTGGCCACCAGACAGCTGATGCGGTTTACGTTGAGCAAACGCTTCAAGCTGCACCATGCGCAGGGCATCGTGGACGCGGGGCGCGATGTCCGCCGTCGGGGTTTTCTGCATACGCAGGCCGAAGGCGACGTTTTCAAACACCGTCATGTGCGGAAACAGCGCATAGCTTTGAAAGACGGTGTTCACGTGGCGGTTTTCCGCCGGGATATGGGTGATATCGTGATCTTCGAGATGGATTTGGCCGCTATCGACGCTTTCCAGTCCGGCGATAAGACGAAGAACGGTTGTTTTACCGCAGCCAGAGGGGCCAAGCAGGGTGAGAAACTCACCGTTGTTGATGGTCAGATTGAGGTCGGAGATAACCGTTTTACCATCAAAGCTTTTGCGAATTCCCGCCAGCTGAACCAGCGGAGAACGCGAACGCGGTTGTGTATTCAATTTTCGACTCTGTCCCATGTAGACGCAGCGGAAAGCTTACCGATGCGGGGTTTGTGGTTAACCACCTTTGGTTTTGCACATAAAATAATAAGGCCGAGCATTCTACGGCAAACGATTGTAATCGCCAATGATTGATGCGCCATGATGAACTACCTTTACAACATTATCGTGTGAAATGTATTAAATTCTCATTTGCCGGGCTAAAAATGACCTGACGCAATATTTGGTTTTTCCGGCTTATCAATAATGTTGTCACAAAAGAAGAGGGTGGCTACATGGATAAATTGCTTGAGCGTTTTTTGCAGTACGTTTCTTTAGACACGCAGTCGAAACCGGGCGTGCGTCAGGTACCGAGCACGGAAGGTCAGTGGAAGCTGCTACGTCTGCTTCAGGCGCAGCTGCAAGAAATGGGACTGGTGAATGTAACGCTGAGTGAGAAAGGGACGATCATGGGCACCCTGCCAGCTAACGTTGAGGGTGATATTCCGGCCATTGGCTTTATTTCTCATGTCGATACGTCGCCTGACTTCAGCGGCAAGAACGTGAATCCGCAGATCGTAGAAAACTATCGCGGCGGCGATATCGCGCTTGGTATTGGCGATGAGGTCCTCTCGCCGGTGATGTTCCCGATACTGCACCAGCTGCTCGGGCAGACGCTGATCACCACCGATGGTAAAACGCTCCTCGGCGCCGATGATAAAGCCGGTATCGCAGAGATCATGACCGCGCTGGCGACGCTAAAGGCGAAGAATATTCCTCACGGCGATATTCGCGTGGCCTTTACCCCAGATGAAGAGGTGGGCAAAGGGGCGAAGCATTTCGATGTTGCCGCGTTTGACGCCTGCTGGGCCTATACCGTCGACGGTGGCGGCGTGGGTGAGCTGGAGTTTGAGAACTTTAACGCCGCGTCGGTGACGATTAAGATCGTTGGCAACAATGTTCATCCCGGTACGGCGAAAGGGGTGATGGTCAACGCGCTGTCGCTGGCGGCGCGCATTCATGCCGAAGTCCCAGCGGACGAAGCGCCGGAAACCACCGAAGGCTATGAGGGCTTCTACCATCTGGCCAGCATCAAAGGCACGGTCGATCGGGCCGATATGCACTACATCATCCGCGATTTTGACCGCAAGCAGTTTGAGGCCCGCAAGCGCAAAATGATGGAGATCGCCAAAAAGGTCGGCAAGGGGCTGCATCCGGATTGCTATATTGAGCTGGTCATCGAAGACAGCTATTACAATATGCATGAAAAGGTGATGGCGCACCCGCACGTGGTGGAGATTGCCCGCCAGGCGATGGTGGATTGCCAGATCGATCCGCAGATGAAGCCGATTCGCGGCGGTACCGACGGCGCGCAGCTCTCCTTCATGGGTCTGCCGTGCCCGAATCTGTTTACCGGCGGCTATAACTACCACGGCAAGCATGAGTTTGTGACGCTTGAAGGCATGGAGAAGGCGGTGCAGGTGATTGTACGCATTGCGGAGCTGACGGCGAAACGAGGCGCATGAAGGCTATAAGCTACGGGCCCGGTGAGGCGTCAGCCGTCACCGGGCAGTCGAAGACTCAGTCCTCAAAGAACCAGTAGCCGCTGTTGACCAGCGCGGCCAGCAGGGCGAGGAAGGAGGGATCTTCCAGCGCATCGCCGAGATGCTCAGCGTTTAGCGTCAGGTGGGTTGCCAGAGCATCCAGCGCCGGACGGTGCGGAGAGTTGATCTTCTCGCCGTTGACGAATACCTCGCCATCAATCCGCAGCACGCGCAGGCCCCCAAGACGCGTCAGCTTATCTCCCTGCTGCAGGGCATCGTAAATTTCATCCGGCTGATACGGTGGCTCCGGCGGCGCCACGTCCAGCTCGTGCCGGGACTGGGTGATAAATTCGCCGAACCACTGCTTAAAGTGCTCCGGCTGATTAATCAGCCCCAGCATCATATCGCGCAGGCGATCCAGCTCCGCGGGCAGAATATCCGCAGGGTGCTCGCGAGACGGTACGTCCGGGTCGGCGTAACGCTGGCTGCCCAGTTCACGCTGCAAAATATAATCAGCAAAGCCGCTGAACAGCTCACGCGCGTTAGGCGCGCGATAGCCAACTGAATAGTTGAGCGAGTTTTCCAGCGAGTAGCCTTCGTGCGGGAACCCCGGCGGAATATACAGAATATCGCCCGGCTCCATCTCTTCATCAATAATGGCTTCAAACGGGTCGACCTGCAGCAGGTCCGGGTGCGGGCAGTGCTGTTTCATCGGCACTTTTTCACCCACGCGCCAGCGGCGGGGGCCGGGGCCCCCAAAGGTAAACACTGGCTATGGCGACCGGTACCCTGAATGATAAACACATCGTACTGGTCGAGATGCGGACCGACGCCGCCGCCAGGGACGGAAAACGAGATCATCAGATCGTCGATGCGCCAGTCGGGCAGGGCGCGGAACGGATGCATGAGCGCCGCCGTTGGCTGATGCCAGTTATTGACGGCCTGTACCAGCAGCGACCAGTTATTCTCGCTCAGGTGATCGTAGCTCTCAAAGGGGCCGTGGCTGACCTGCCATTTACCGTCCTGATGACTGACCAGGCGGCTGTCGACTTCGCTCTCCATAGCCAGTCCGGCCAGTTCGTCCGGGCTTAACGGATCGACGAAATTAGCAAAGCCCCGTTTCAGCACCACCGGGCGTTTTTGCCAGTAGCGTTCGATAAAGTCGGGCCAGTTAAGCGTTAATTGATAATCCATATTTATATTCCACAGCAGGTGTCTGTTAGGGATTATAACGGATGCGGCACCAGCATGATGCAGGCGCCGTTAAAAAACCGACTGTTTTAGCTCTCTTTATCTTCCAGGGCCTGGCGACCAAAAATAACTTCCATGCAGGCGCCGCCGAGCAGGCTCTCTTCGGCGAGGATGCGGCCATCGTACTGGGCTACGATATCGCGGGCAACCGAGAGACCGACGCCCTGTCCGGGGCGCAGCGTATCTGCGCGCTGGCCGCGGTCGAACACCGCGCTGCGCATCGCGGCGGGGATCCCCGGGCCATCATCTTCAACCAGAATATGCAGATGGTTGTCGTTGGTCTGCCGGACGGAGACTTCCACAAACTCAAGGCAGTATTTACAGGCGTTATCGAGCACATTGCCCATAACCTCCATAAAATCATTCTTTTCACCGACAAAACTGATTTCCGGGGAGATATCCAGGGTAATGTTCACGCCTTTACGTTGATAGACCTTATTCAGCGCCGAGGTCAGGCTGTCGAGGAGCGGAGCGATGGGATGCAGCTCGCGACTGAGCAGCGAACCGCCGCTGCGCATGCTGGCGCGGTGCAGATAGTAGCCAATCTGCTGCGAGATGCGGCTAATCTGCTCCAGCATCACCGGCTCTGCTTCATTGACGCTCATTTTCTCGCCGCGCATGGAACGCAGCGTGCTCTGCATCACCGCAAGCGGGGTTTTCAGACTGTGGGTGAGGTCGGTCAGCGTCGTGCGGTATTTATCATAGCGTTCGCGTTCGCTTTTCAGCAGGCGGTTGAGGTTGCTGACCAGCCGCGTCAGCTCGCGGGTGGTATTCGGATTGAGCATCTCACGGTGATGCTCCTCCAGTTCGCGCACCTCTTTGGCCAGCGATTCGATAGGGCGCAAGCTCCACCATGCCGCGACCCACAGTAGCGGGATCACCAGCAGCAGGTTAGCCGCGAGGACATAGATAAACCAGCTCCACACCATGTAGGAGCGCTTAAGCTCTACCGGAATGGTGTCGACAACCACGATACTGAGCTGCGGCATGGTGCTGGTGGCCGGATAGATATTGATCGCCACCGAGTGGGTCATTTCGGAGCCATCGTCCTCTTGCCGAATGGCGTCCAGCTGTTGCTGAATCTCATGGTTGTTGTGCTGCAGCATACTGCTGCTGTCAACGTCGGCCTCAATTTCGTGAAAGCCGTTGTTTTTGAGCCAGTCCGGTTGAATACGTTTTACCAGCCAGGGTACGTCGCGCTGTGCCCACAGCAGCTGGCCGCGGGCGTCGTAAATGAGCGTCACCGTGGGGCTTTGCATATTCAGGTTTTCGGGGATATCAACATCGATGGTGTTGTTTTCCCATTTCGCCAGCATATAGAACAGATTGCTCTCGCCGCGCAGCAGGCGGAAGGTGGTTTTATCGAAACTGACGCTATACCCCACCAGCGCGACCATGCCATAGGAGAGTGACAACACCAGCACTACGGCGGCCGTCGCCAGCAGAAAGCGAACGCGTAACGACAGCGGCAGAATATGCCGCAGCACCCCTTTCATCCGCGCAGTTCGAACAGATAGCCCTGACCGCGCACGGTGGTAATCACATCCTGCGGATACTCAGCCTGTATTTTTTTGCGCAATCGTCCCATCAGCACATCGATGGTATGGCTTTCGCGCAGCTCGGCGTCGGGATAGAGCTGCAGCATCAGCGAATCTTTGCTGACCACTTTGCCCCGATTGCGGATCAGGGTTTCCATAATGGTGTATTCAAATGCCGTCAGCTTGATGGGCTGGTCGTTGACCGACAGCTCGCGACGCGACAGATCCACCTGGAAAGGCGGAATGGAGATAACCTGTGATGCCAGGCCGCTATTACGCCGCAGAAGCGCCTGCATGCGGGCGGCAACCTCTTCGATATGGAACGGCTTAGTGACGTAATCATCCGCTCCGGCGCTCAGGACCTCAACCTTATCCTGCCAGCCTTCGCGGGCGGTCAGCACCAGCACCGGTACCGACACGTCGTGGCTGCGCCAGCGACGAATCAGCGAAAGGCCGTCTTCATCCGGCAGGCCAAGATCGACGATGGCGATGTCCGGAACGTGCTCACCCAGATAGTAATCCGCTTCCTTTGCGTCTTCCGCCGCATCGACCTGATGTCCCAGCTCCTGCAGCTGAACTTTCAGGTGGTGGCGCAGCAGAGCGTTATCCTCAACCACGAGTACGCGCATGCCAGTTCTCCATTTTATTTATGATATTGAACAATTTAGCGTTTATTATACACCTTTAATATAAACAGCTGTTAAATAAAGAATTTTATTCGATTTTTTGTACCTCGGTCTCTTGGGCGGTGAGGACAAGTCCATCTTCGGCCGCGGGCGACATCATCGGTATCGGGCGCAGCGTACGTTTATCGATCAGTACGGAATGGGGTTCCCCATGGGCAAACAGATGCAGCTCTCCCCACTGGCGTAGCGCAACGACAACGGGGAACAAACGCTCTCCTTTTGCCGTCAGTACGTATTCCTGATAAGCCGTGCCATCCGAGGCGGATTGCATAGTGAGAATACCTGAGTTTACCAATTTGTGCAGACGGTCAGAGAGAATATTACGCGCCATACCGAGGCTTCGCTGAAAATCGCTGAAGCGGCGTATGCCATCAAAGGCGTCGCGTACAATCAACAAGGACCAGCGATCGCCGATAATATCCACGCTTCGGGCGACGGGGCAGGTTTCGTTTTTCATTTTTTCACGCGTTGGCATGGGCTCTCCGAACGGCCTGGTAAGTAGTTGCATTTTAAAACTTGATGTTCTAGCCTTCAACTGGTTTCATTTTGAAACCAGATAACCAAGGTGGGCATCATGAAAGCGACACTGATATCTCCAGTGCTAAGCGATCCGCAAACGGTTATGCCTCGCAGCCTGGTCTGGCTGTTTGCTATCGCCAGCGGCCTGAGCGTGGCAAACGTGTATTACGCGCAACCGCTGCTCGACGCGCTAGCGCGAGATTTTGCGATCGGCGACGCCGCGATTGGCGGGGTGATTGCGGCGACCCAGATTGGCTGCGCAATGGCGTTGCTACTGCTGGTGCCGCTGGGCGACAGGGTGAATCGCCGCCGCCTGATGGCGACGCAGGTGATTTTACTGATCGCTGCCCTGGCGGCGGTGAGTATGGCTTCCACCGCCGTGATGCTATTGGGCTGTATGCTTGCCGTTGGCCTGCTGGGTACCGCGATGACCCAGGGGCTAATCTCGTATGCCGCCAGCGCCGCCGCGCCCCATGAACAGGGACGCGTGGTGGGCGCTGCGCAAAGCGGAGTATTTATCGGGCTGCTGCTGGCGCGGGTATTCTCCGGGTCGATTAGCGATCTCTTCGGCTGGCGCGGGGTGTACATCTTGGCCGCTTTACTGATGCTGGGCATTGCGCTTCCGCTGTGGCGTCGGCTGCCGGTATTGGGGGGGGCGGCGCGACCCCCTATTTACCGGC
>OATC01000456.1_pt1 | contig 10723 bp, 7 predicted proteins | sample 1475871 | NCBI WGS metagenome assembly OATC01 (sample SAMEA2579940, study PRJEB22360) | human gut metagenome | biome: human gut; feature: human-associated habitat; material: faeces | place: Denmark | collected 2008/2010
AAGAACGTACGGAAAAAGTACAAAACAAAACTAAAGGGTTTATCCATTATGGCTACCACCATTAAGCTTGAGGGCGAGGCCCGTTCCGAGTTCGGTAAGGGCGTTGCTCGTCGTCTGCGCGTTGCCAACAAGATTCCGGCCACCATCTACGCCGGCGGCGAAGAGCCCGCCTTCGTGACCTTGCCGATGCGCGAGACCACCCTGGCCCTGCGTCGCACCAACGCCCTGTTCACCATCGCCTTCGACGGCAACACCAAGATGGCCGTCGTCAAGGACGTGCAGAAGAACCCGGTCAAGCGCATCATCGAGCACATCGACTTCCTCGAGGTCAAGGCCGGCGAGAAGATCGACGTCGAGGTGCCGGTGTTCGTGGAAGGCACCCCGAAGGGTGCTGCCGTGGCGTTCGTCGACATCCAGGAGCTCAAGGTCCGCGCCGACGTCACCAACCTGCCCGAGAAGATCGTGGTCAGCGTCGAAGGCCTGACCGACGGCACCAAGGTGTTTGCCAAGGATGTTGTCCTGCCTGAGGGCGTCGAGCTGGACGTCGAGGATCCGGAAGAGTCCGTCGTCACCGTCGAGGTGCCGGAGGATGCCACCGAGTCCACCGCCGCTTCGGAAGCTGCTGCCGCCCCGGCTAACGCCGCTGCTGCTCCGGCTGCCGACGCCAAGTGAGTCGGTCGCTTCGATAGCGAACAATTCAGAACATAACTGAAACGTGGAAGCCCGCAGCCGTTGAGAACGGTGCGGGCTTCTTCGTTTTTTCACCATGTGAACTCTGCCACACGAGTAACACATGGGTGTGCAAAAGTATGCAACAGAGCTCGCGCCACAAGCGCACAGCACCCACCCCATATGGTGGCTTTCGGGCCGCCAAAGCCTAGAAGAAGTAGCTAGTAATGACTGAAAACACGCACCACGATCCGGCAGCGCTCGACAAGCTCACCGAACCGTTCACCGTACTGCCGAACGACAACCCCGCATCCGATGAGAAGCGTCAGTCCCTCATCGACAAGCCGGCTTTCGGCCAGGTGTTCTCCGACAACATGACCCACATGACCTGGACCAAGGGCGAAGGTTGGTCCGACCGCCGCGTCGAGCCGTACGCGCCGCTCAAGATGGATCCGGGTGCTTCCGTGCTGCACTACGCACAGGAGTGCTTCGAGGGCCTCAAGGCTTACCGTCATGCCGACGGCTCCACCTGGCTGTTCCGCCCGGATGCGAACGCCGAGCGTTTCCAGAACTCCGCCAAGCGTCTGTACCTGCCTGAGCTGCCGATTGACGACTTCCTCGGTTCCGTGGCCGCGCTGGTCAAGCGCGACGCCAACTGGGTGCCGTCCCGCCGCGAGTACACGCTGTACATGCGTCCGTTCATGTTCGCTTCCGAGCCGTTCCTCGGCGTACGCGCCCCGCAGGAGGTCGACTACTGCGTGATCGCCTCCCCGTCCGGCCCATACTTCCCGGGCGGCGTCAAGCCGGTGAGCATCTGGGTTGAAGACAAGTGGTTCCGCACCGGCCCTGGCGGCACTGGTTTCGCCAAGTGCGGCGGCAACTACGCCGCCTCCCTGCTCGGCGAGTACAAGGGTGTTGAGAATGGCTGCGAGCAGGTGTGCTTCGTGGACGCCGCCACCAAGACCTACCTCGAAGAGCTCGGTGGCATGAACATGATGGCCGTGCACAAGGATGGCCACGTGGAGACCCCGTCCCTGACCGGTAACATTCTGCCGGGTGTGACCCGTCGCTCCCTGATTCAGCTGCTGCAGGACAAGGGCCACGACGTAGTCGAGACCATGATCGCCCTCGACCAGCTGCTCGAGGACATCAAGTCCGGCGAAGTCACCGAGGTGTTCGCTTGCGGTACCGCCGCCATCATCACCCCGATCGGTCGCTTCAAGTCCGAGAAGTTCGATGTCACCGTCGCCGACGGCGGCTCCGGCAAGCTCACCTGCGAACTGCGCGACGAGCTGCTCGGCATCCAGCTCGGCGAAGTCGAGGATCCGCACAACTGGATGTGGAAGGTGTGCTGAACTAGCACCTTTTGTTTCTGACTAAGACCCCTTGGAACGTCAACAATTCCAAGGGGTCTTGGCGTATTGGAAATGTTCTTGGCTAGAGAGATACAGATGGATTTAGCAACATTTCGCAACAAATAATATGATTTAGGTCTTCTGCACGTTGCGGGGGTTGGTTATGGTTCATCCAGATGAGAACAGGAGCAAACCTATGAGCAAGATGAGTGACATGACGGAATACCATGCTTCAGCCTACCGTTTGCCGTCAGGCTTCAAGCATTGCTCGAAATTAAAGCCGGTGGTTGAGGCGGTTACGGCGCTGGACCGGGTCAAGGCTGTGGTGGATGTGCTGTATTCGCCGGGCGGCTGCCCGTGGGATGGCAAGCAGACGAACGAGTCACTGCTCAAGAATCTGCTTGAGGAAACCTACGAATACGTCGACGCGGTGGAGACTCACGACCGCGACAACATGCGTGAGGAAATGGGCGATGTGCTGCTGCAATCCGTGTTTCAGGCGCGGGTCTGCGAATCGGATGCCGAGGATCCTTTTGGTATTGACGAGGTCGCCGACCGCCTGGTGAACAAGCTCATTACCCGTCATCCGCACGTGTTTGCTGCTGATGATGCTGCCGATTCTTCTGATGCTTTTGATGCTGACAGTAACGACGGGGGAGAAGCTGCCCAACCCGAATCCCCGGAAGCCGTACTGACTCTATGGGAAAAGATGAAACAGCAGGAAAAGCATCGTAAATCCGTGCTCGAAGGCATTTCCCGTGCGCAAGGTGCGTTGCCTCGCGCGGCCAAAGTCGTTTCTCGCATCTCCAAATCGCCGAATGCTGATAGATTGTTCGCGGCGTTTGATGAGCCGGCTGCGGCTGATGCTCAGCGAGATGACGAGCAGCCTCAAGCGGCGATTCAATCCGAATCAAACGGTGACAATTCTCCTGAACATGAGAAGGCCGATGCCTACGCCGATGAAATCCTCGCCATCGTGCGTCGAGCCCGCGCGGACGGTATCGATATTGAAGCAGCATTGTGCAACCGTCTACGCGATGTTGAATCACGCGTTGAATCCATTGAAAACTACATTCGGATGCGATGAGTGAATCTATATTTGGGCTCTTGATGAAGGCCCCCACTACTATAGCGTCGGTGGTGAACAAGACATGAGCTTCTGGCGACGCTGGGGGATGTTCAATGTCAGTAATGGTTCAAGGTTTGGACTGCTGACGTCGCTGAGACACCTTAGCGTCGTTAACGGGTCAAGTTCTGGCGATCAAACGACGGTAAAAAGGGGCTTAGCGTCGTTAGCTGTACATAAGTTGGCGCGGCAACGACACTGGAGCGCGTGATCGTCGGTGCCGTGCCAAACTTTGGCCGACCTCCGACAAATGAGAAGGACTAACGTCGGTGGCTGCTCAAAGTTTGGCGCGCTGGCGACGCTGTAAGAGAAAAAGAGTGGAGTCGAACCGGCAATAGCATTTATTCGGTTTGTTCTCTAGTCCAATATTGCGTCAGGCAAGGCCTGTTGTAGGCTCGGGTACGGCGGGCGGTAGCGCCGAATAAGGATGAACGGGAACAGAACGAAGACGGACTGAGACGAACCGAAGCGATACCAGAGGGGAGTGGCTCATGCAGGTGGCGTTGGAGAACAACATCGTTTTTGTGGTCATCGAGTATTTAGCAATCCTGTGTTGGGGATTATCGGGCGGACTTGCCGCCATTCGCAAGGGCTACGACATCTTCACCATCATGCTGTGCGGATGGCTCACCGCTCTCGGCGGCGGACTGGTGCGCGACGTGATGCTCGGTGCCCTGCCGCCGGTCGGCATCACCGACAAAGGCTATGTGCTCACCACGCTGTTTTCCGGCATTATCGTGGTGGTGGCCCATCCGGAGATCACCAAACTCAAATGGACGATGATCGTTATTGACGCTCTGGGCCTCGGACTATTCGCAGTCAGCGGCACCGCAAAAGCTCTGGCCTACGGCTCATCAGGCATGACAGCCGTATTCCTTGGCATGTTCACAGCACTGGCCGGCGGCCTCATTCGTGACATCTTCATCGGCGACGTGCCAATGATTATTCGAGACAAACACCTCTATGCTGTGCCCTCGTTTATCGGCTGCATATTGACTGTGTTGGTATGGCGTGGCGTGAGATACGGCTGGTTCGACATGCGCTCGGAAATGCTGCTCGATGTACTGATCGTCATCATCGTGGTGGCGCTGCGCCTGCTCTCGGTCGGCTTCAACGTCACCTTGCCCGGTGCCATCGAACGCCACCGCGTCTACCTGCCCAGTGAAAGCCGATATCTCAAGCGCCCGGTCATCCATCCGCACGCCGATACCGTCGATCCCGGCGATACCACCAAGGACGAAGAAGACAAGTCTTAGGATGATTCAAGGCTGCCTCAGGGCTAGCTGCCTTCAAAGAGGTACATTTGGCCTTCTGCAGAATGACAACTGCTTTCAAAGAGGTACCTGAAGCACGAAACGTCGAGTATAAGCGTTGCAATGACGGCGTTTATACTTGGGCTTTCTCGGATTCGGTACCTCTCTGAACGGAGATGTCATTTCGCAAGACCGCCAATGTACCTCTTTGAACACAGATACAAAAGTCCCGCAAGCCAGATGACTTGCGGGACTTGCTAAAACCTTAAGAGGCTTATGCTCACAGAGCGTTGATCGCAACAGCGAGGCCGGACTTGCGGTTGGCGGCCTGGTTCTTGTGGATCACGCCAGCGCCAGCAGCCTTGTCGAGCTTCTGGGCGGCAACCTTGTAGGCGGCCTCGGCGGCAGCCTTGTCACCGGCGGCGATGGCTTCGCGGGTGGCGCGGATGGCGGTCTTCAGGCCGGACTTCACAGCCACGTTGCGAAGGTGCGCCTTCTCATTGGTGAGCACGCGCTTCTTCTGCGACTTAATGTTTGCCACGTTTACTCCAAACGATGTGTGTTATAAGGACATACAAAAATTAAAAGATAGCATGAGCCCCGGAAAAACCCGCGCAATGCCACGCCGAATACAGTCCCTCGGCTACACTAGGTGAAGTTTGAGTATATGCCAAGAGGAGGAATGCGTTGGTCGTTCAACACAATCAGCCGGGTTCCACGGATCAGTCGGTGATTCGCAACTTCTGTATCATCGCGCACATCGACCACGGCAAGTCGACCGTGGCCGACCGCATCCTGCAGTTGAGCGGCATTGTGCCCGAGCGAGAGATGCGCGATCGCTTCCTCGACCGTATGGATATCGAGCAGGAGCGCGGCATCACCATCAAATCCCAGGCCGTGCGCGTGCCATGGACCTTTGACGGCACCGAATACACGCTCGGTATGATCGACACCCCCGGCCACGTGGACTTCACCTATGAGGTGTCCCGCGCACTGGCCGCCTGCGAAGGCGCGGTGCTGCTCGTCGACGCCACCCAGGGCATCGAGGCGCAGACCCTGTCCAATCTGTATATGGCCATTGACCATGATCTGGCCATCATTCCCGTGCTCAACAAAATCGACCTGCCGTCCGCCGAGCCGGACAAGCATGCCGAGGAGATCGCAGGTCTGATCGGCTGCGAGCCGAGCGACGTGCTGCGCGTCTCCGGCAAAACCGGCGACGGCGTGGCCGACCTGCTCGACCAGATCGTCATGGACGTGCCCGCCCCGCACGGCGACCCCGATGCCCCCGCCCGCGCGCTGATCTTCGACTCTGTCTACGACTCCTACCGCGGCATCGTCACCTACATCCGTATGGAGGACGGCGAACTGCACGACCGCGAAAAGGTCCACATGATGGGCATTGGCATGACCCACGATCCCATCGAGATTGGTGTGATCAGCCCCGATATGACCCGCACCAAGGCACTCGGTGCCGGCGAGGTCGGCTACATCATCACCGGTGCGAAAGATGTGAGTCAGTCCAAGGTGGGCGACACCCTGACCTCGGCCGTCCGCCCGGCCACCGAGCCGCTGCCTGGCTACCGCGACCCCAAGCCGATGGTCTACGCCGGTTTGTTCCCGATCGACAACGCGCAATTCCCCGAACTGCGCGATGCGCTCGACAAACTCAAGCTCAACGACGCTGCCCTGATCTACACGCCGGAAACCTCCGTGGCCCTAGGCTTCGGCTTCCGCTGCGGCTTCCTGGGTCTGCTGCACATGGAAATCGTCAACGAGCGACTCTCCCGCGAGTTCGGACTCGACCTTATCCAGACTGCTCCGAACGTCACCTACGACGTGACCGCCGAGGATGGCGGTCAGCATCATGTGACCAACCCGAGCGAATTCCCGGACGGCAAGATCAAGAAGATCGTCGAGCCGATGGTTGCCGCCGACATCATCACGCCCAAGGAATTCATCGGTGCGGTGATGGATCTGTGCCAGGACCACCGCGGCATTATGGGCACGATGGAGTACATCTCCACCGATCGTGTCGAGATGCATTACCGCATTCCGTTGGCGGAAATCGTGTTCGACTTCTTCGACCAGCTCAAGTCCCGTACCAAGGGCTACGCTTCCCTCGATTACCATGAGGATGGCGAGCAGTCCGCCGATTTGGTCAAGGTGGACATCCTTATTCAGGGTGAGAAGGTCGATGCGTTCAGTGCCATCGTTCACCGCGATAAGGCGTATTCGTACGGTGTGATGATGACCAAGAAATTGCGTAGTCTGATTCCGCGCCAGCAGTTCGAGATTCCGATTCAGGCCGCGATTGGTTCGCGTATCATCGCGCGTGAGAACATTCGTGCGTTGCGCAAGGACGTGCTCGCCAAGTGCTATGGCGGCGACATCACCCGTAAGCGTAAGCTGCTCGAAAAGCAGAAGGCTGGCAAGAAGCGCATGAAGATGCTCGGCCATGTGGAGGTGCCGCAGGAGGCGTTCATCGCCGCCCTGTCCACCGGCGAGGACTCCAACGACCGCGACACCAAAGACAAGATCCGTGCCGCCCAAAAGACCGAGGGCTAGTGTTCGAGGTCTACATCCACGTCCCGTTCTGCTTGCGGCGCTGCGGTTACTGCGACTTCAACACCTACACGGCCACAGACCTCGGCGCGGGAGCCTCGCGCGGCAATTATGCCAATATGGTCATTCGTGAAATGGCCCTGACCAAGCAGTGGCAGCTCGACCACGGCATCGAGGAGCCACCAGTCTCCACCGTGTTCTTCGGGGGTGGTACACCCACGATTCTCGCCGCCCGCGATTTGGTCGCCATGCTCGATGCCATCCGCAAGATCTGGAGCATCGCGCCCGACGCCGAAATCACCACCGAAGCCAACCCGGACACGGTCAACGAATATTACATCAATGAGCTCGCTGCCGGCGGCTTCACCCGTGTTTCCTTCGGCATGCAATCTGCCGTGCCGCACGTGCTCAAAACCCTTGACCGCACGCATACGCCGGTCAACGTGGCCGCAGGCGTCAATGCCGCCAATAAGGCCGGCCTGCGCTCCAGCGTGGATCTGATTTACGGTGCACCGGGGGAGAGCCTTGACGATTGGCGCACCTCGGTCACGACCGCCATCGACCTCGGCGTGAACCACATCTCCGCCTACGCACTGACCGTGGAACCCACCACGAAAATGGGTCGTCAAATCGCGGCCGGCACTCTGCCCAAACCCAATGACGATGACGAAGCGGCCAAATACGAAATCGCCGACGACCTGTTCTCCCAAGTCGGCCTCGAATGGTACGAGGTCTCCAACTGGGCCCGCCCCGGATACGAAAGCCAGCACAACCTCGGCTACTGGCGCAACGTCGATTGGGCCGGTCTAGGGCCAGGTGCCCACTCCCACTACAACGCGGTGACCGAGGCTGACCACCCCCAGTCGGCTTCGCTGACAGCCCCCGCCAGCGGGGGCAAGTCCGGAGCCATCGCCTCTACCTCAGCTGATGGACAGGCCAACGCCGAACTTGGAAAAACCAACGCCGAACTAGGTATGATCAACGCGCATGGGAACAACTCCCAAGAAATTCATGCCCCCGCTGGCGGGGGCTGTCCGACGGATGCCGGACTGGGGGTGGTTTCTGTCTCACACGGTCTGCGCAGCTGGGACATCGCGCACCCGCGTTTGTGGGGCACGGCCATCAACGAGAACCGTGTGCCGTGGGCCGATAGCGAGACGATCACTCCCGAGGGAAACCTCGAAGAGCTCATCATGCTCGGGCTGCGCCTGCACGAGGGCCTTGACCTCGACCGCATCAACCGCGCCATCAACGATGCGGGTATGAGCAGCACGCCCCAGACTCTCCGAACCGTTTCGGTTGACCAACTCGCCCCCATGATCAGCGAAGGCCTGATTACCGTATCCGATAATCATCGAGTGGTGCCCACTCGTCGTGGCCGGTTGCTCAATGACTCGGTAATCGAACAGTTCTTCGATTTCGTCGGTGTATGAATCGGTGGTATGGTGCGTGGCAGTCGCCATTACCCGTTCGCTAGTTGTGGTTACACCGTCAGAGGGAGCTATTTTTGTTTTACCGGCGGGGGAGGGAACCGCGTAGGACTACGTCCGGGGCGCTTTGCACGTAGATCAGGCGGTTGGCAGTGCCGCCGGTGGCCTCCGCATCATCGCGGTTGGACAGAATGCTGTCCACGGCGGCCTGGCCCATTTCGGCCAGCGGCAGATGCACGGTGGTCAGCGGCGGAAACACGTCGGCGGAGTAGGGGATGTCGCCGAAACCGGTGACGCCGATTTCCCGACCCGGCTCGATGCCGTTGGCGCGCAACGCGGTCATCGCACCGATGGCCATCACGTCGTTGAGCGCGATGATTGAATCGATGCCTTTGCCGTTGTACAGTGCGCCTTCGCCCGGCTTCAGCAGTCCGGATCGGACCATTTGCATGACGGCCGCATAGCCGTCGGTGCGGCTGAACTTACCGTTCGCCACGGCTTTCGGATCCACGGTGATGCCTGCCTCGTCCAGCACTTCCATCACACCGGCCAATCGTTCTTTGGAGGAGCGATGTGCGTCATCGCCCTTGAGAATCGCAGGGCGCGTATACCCGGAATCGGCGATCAGCTTTGCGATGGCGTGCGCGCCGACATCGTTCGCCACGTCCACGGCCGGGAAGGGCAGGCTGCGGTTGAGCACGAACACGGCACGTCCGCCGGATGCTTCGTACTGGGTGAGTTCCGTCTGCAACGCCTGGCGTTCCGGCGCGTCGGTGTATTCACTTTCGGAGATGATGATGCCGCGCGGCCTGGTGGATACGGACTTACGCACCGCCTCCAACTCTTCGTGCGGGGTGGTTGCCACGCCGATGGTCACGGAAATGCCGCGTTCGGCCGCCGCCTTGACCACGCCTTGCGACACGGATGCGAAGTAGGGGTCGGAGATATCGGAGACCAGCAGCACGATGTTCGGTGCGGTGCCTTTGGCCACTGCCTGAGCATAGGCGTTGGGACGATAGTTGAGCCTGGTGGCTGCTTCCATCACCTTGACATACGATTGGTTGCGTACCTTGCGGGTGCTGCCGTTGAGTACACGGGATGCGGTGGCGATGGAGACTTGGGCTTCTTTGGCGACATCCATCAATGTCGCTGGCGATTGTGCCTTATCGTTCTGTACAGCCACGATCGAATCGGTCCTTTTCTTCCTTGGAACGGAAAACATCTCTAAACGTTTACCGCAATGATATCGCAATTTTGCTTGCAATAGTAGCATTGTGGATTGGAAAGCCTGAATTCTGAACAAAAATAATCGCGCGAATTACGGAAAGCGTTTACCGTTTTGGCGTGTCGTGCGGTATGCTCGAAGCATGACGCGATACTTATGCGCCCCTGACTCCTTCAAAGAGAGCCTGACCGCTATGGAGGCGGCCCGAGCGATGGCTCAGGGGATCGAGAATGCCGACCACGATGCCGAGGTCCGTTGCCTTCCCATGGCCGACGGCGGTGAAGGCACCGCACGCGCGCTTGTCGACGCCACTGGCGGATCGATGCACGCCGTGCCGGTCCACGACCCGCTCGGCCGGCCTGTCGAAGGCCACTTCGGCCTGCTCGCCGACGGCACGACCGCCGTGGTCGAGACAGCCGAAGCCAGCGGCCTCGCACTGCTTGAAGCCAAAGAACGCAACCCGTTGATCACCTCCTCCTACGGCACCGGCGAACTCATGCTCGCCGCCGTCCGTTCCGGAGCCAAGCGCATCATCGTCGGGCTCGGCGGCAGCGCCACCAACGACGCCGGTGCCGGACTTCTGCAGGCCCTCGGCGTTCGTCTTCTGGACAAGAATGGTAACGACTTGGCACACGGGGGAGCGGCCCTCGCCAATCTGATCACCATCGATATCAGCACGATGGACCCGGCCCTCAAGAACGTCGCCATCACCGCCGCCTGCGACGTGACCAACCCGCTGACCGGCCCCACCGGCGCCAGTGCCGTGTTCGGCCCGCAGAAAGGTGCGTCCAAAGATGATGTCGCCACATTGGACGCCGCCCTCGCGCATTTTGCACAGGTAATCGACAGCCAGCTCGGCGTCGCCGTGAACGACGTGCCGGGTGCCGGCGCGGCCGGTGGCATCGGTGCAGCACTGAAGGGCTTCCTAAACGCCGAATTCCGCTCGGGCATCGCCATCGTCATCGAACAATCCGGACTTGATGCGGCCGCGCAATGGGCTGACGTGGTGTTCACCGGCGAAGGCTCCATCGACTCCCAGACCAAGTTCGGCAAAACCCCGGCCGGCGTGGCGGCTACCGCTAAGCGCCACGGCAAGCCAG
>OATC01000458.1_pt1 | contig 10706 bp, 6 predicted proteins | sample 1475871 | NCBI WGS metagenome assembly OATC01 (sample SAMEA2579940, study PRJEB22360) | human gut metagenome | biome: human gut; feature: human-associated habitat; material: faeces | place: Denmark | collected 2008/2010
GGTGGCGGTACCCATCCCCGTCCGTCACCGTACCCCCCATCGCATCGAACACCGTTCCGGTGACGCTTCGCCGCGTCCGTCGCCGCCGCCTTTCCTGCCGCCCTTGCCTCCTGCGGCCTTGCGCACGCCGGCACCGGCCAAAGCGACTCCCATGCCGAGTATGGAGGGCAGGATTCCGCCGCCGCCACCGCCGACCGAGGATTGCACTGCGGGCACGATCACGCGGATCATGGCGGGAAGGAGGATGATGACGCTCAGGGTGAGCATCAGCGTGATGGCCTGGCTGTCGTCGCCGGGCCCGGCCGTGGCCATGATCGCCGAGCCGGTCGCCATGACCAGTGCGGCGACGGGCTTGTAGGCCAGGAACGCGGCCAGCCAGCCGATGGTCTTGGCGAAAGCCTGCTTGCCCGATTCCATCCAGCTCATGGCGGCCCACATGGGTGCCACGCCCACCAGGATCGGCAGCATCCCGGCGCGGAAGTAGGCGAATATCTTGCTGATCAGCCCGCAGATCCACATCACGATGGTGAGCACGATGGCGACCGGAGCGCCCAAGTTGAAAAACGAGCTCGCGGCCAGGCTTTTCGATTCCCAGGCGTCGTTCATCATGCCCGAGGCGGACCTGAGCACGTCGGCGGTCCACGTGTCGAACGTGGCCTGGAACGTGTTGACCAGTCCGGCAAGGCACACGGCGCTCAGGATCGCCCACATGAACGCCTTGCCCAAGGGGATCAGGTCGCGGCCCTCCTGTTGGGTGACGAGCTTCCAGCCGGCCGCGATCACGCCGCACACGGCCGCGATGATAAGGAACGGGTCAACCTGCATACGGATGTAGTCCGACAGGAAGAACGTGGTGCCGCCGCCCGGCGTCCATGACGGCAGGCCCGGATTGCCGCCGGACGAGCGGGAGAAGAACGTGAGCGCGATGCTCGCGCACGAGGAGCCGAGCAGCACGCCGAGCAGTATCCAGCCGATGCGGTCGAGCAGACGGCCCTCGCCGCCCTGGCCGATGTTCCACACGATGCGCGCGCTCAGCACGATCAGGCTGATCGCGGCGGCAGCAATGAGCACGCCCTGCGCGATGCGCAGGTACCGGTTCACCGGCGCGAACCATGAATCGTAGTCCGGCGTGGCGTTCGCCTGCAGCGTGGACACGCGGTCGTTCGCGGCGACCAGCGTGTTGCGGCTGGTGGACAGCCATTCGATCGTGGAATCCGATTGGACCTGGTACATGTTCCACAGGGTCTTCTCCAGCCAGGAGAGCTTGCGCTGCTTCTGGCAAGAGGAGTCCTTGTACTCCCATTTGCCCTCGTCGGGAGACTCCTTCTGGTACGTGTTCTCCAACGCATCGCATTGCAGGTTCGGTGCGGCCTCGAACTGGACGCGCGCATACTTCTTGAGCTCCTTGCCGGTCGGATTCGCGGACACCATTCCGGCACGCACCCAGCCGGCCTGGTACTTGTCGATGACCCATTGGATCTGGCTGGGGCCGATCAGGTCGCCGAGCCTGCCTTCGGGTATCTTCATCACGTAGGTGGTCTGGGTGTCGCTGATCTGCTTGTCGCCGAACTCCAGTTCCTTGCTGAACGAGCCGAAGTCGGGTCCGCCGCAGGCGGCGAGGCCAATGAGGCAGGCGAGGGCGAGCGGCAGCGCGCACAGGCGCTGCCGTATGCGTCGAATCCCTTTCATGGCTTTTCTCAGCAGCTTGCGGTGACGGACAGGCCGAGTGCGGCGAGGATGGCGACCGCGCCCGCCCCGAGGAAGATGCCGATCACCCAGTTGACGAGCTTGTCGAACGTGTCGTCGCGGTCTGGCACGCCGTCGCCCTGCTGGCGCAGGATGTGCACGCCGATGCGCACCAGCGCGACCACGCCGATCACCAGGCTCAGCGCCTTCACCCAGCCCAGGGCGGTGGATACCGGCCCCGAGAATCCCGGAGGCAGGCACGGGGTCGGGTCGGAAAGGGTCTCGGCGAGGATCACGTATGTTTCATGCAGCATTGGGTCGTTCCTTTCGTGTTAGGTTCATGCACCATCGTCAGCCGACATGGGCCGTGGCGCGGGGCACGGCGTCTACGTCCCTGGCAAGCCGTGAGTACGCGGCCGGATAACGCCGGGGAAACCCGTCGAGTTCAAGCCCTTTGATATGGGGCAGCCGCCACACGCGGACTGCGGATGACAGCTGGATGCGCGCCGCCACCAGGGGGCGCGGCATACGGGGCACGGGGTCGGTGATGGCCGCGCCCAACAGGATCGATGCGCCGAACAGTCCGGCCGACTGGTCGGCGAGCAGCGCGCGCAACGATTCGAGACCCCTCCCGGTTCCCATGGCGCACAGGATGACGCGCGACGGCATGGAGGGATCCCGGCTCACCGGCAGCGCGCGGCCGGCGTCGGCGAACCGGTCCGGATCCGAATGGCGGATCGTGGTGCATCCGGCACCGCCGTGCGCGCCCACCAGCCACACGCGGTCGGTGACGGGTGCCGCGAACGCCGGGATCAACGTGGTCAGTTGTGGCATGGTGTTGGTCCTTTCATAGGCTCGGGTCGATGCCGGGCAGTTGCGAGGGGTCCGGGTTCGCGGGCACCGACCAGCCCGGAGACGCGGAACCACCGGCCGAGCCGGCGGAACCGCCGGAGGAATGGTATCCGCCGCCGGACGGGCCGGAACCCGAGCCCGAAGCGGAGCCGGAGGGCGTGTACGAGTACTGTTGCGGTGCCGGCGTGCTCTGCTCCTGCGCCGCCGCAGCCGCTGCGGCCTCCTCCTGCGCTTTCCTTTCCTCGTCGGCCTTGGTCTTCGCGTCGATGGAGGCGTTCACCTGGTCCATGGCGTCGGCGATGGCCTTCTCGTCGCGCTTGTCGATTGAGGCGCGCAGCAGGGCGCGCGAATATTCGTCGGCCACCTTGCCTTCGGAGGAGGAATGCAATCGTTCGCCCTGTTCGACCGTATGGGCCAGCCGCGAGGAGAACACCGCCTCCACCGCTTTCCGCACCCGTGCGAGCCGTTTGGCGTTCCGCTTCTCCATGGATCGCAGCGTGCTCGTGGCGGCCTGCGCCGTTTCCGTGCCGCCTGCGCATGTGGGGATCCGTTCGCCTGCGGCGTATCGCTCGGCCAGGTCGTTGAGGGTTTCCAGGGTTTCCGGGTCGGCGAGCTTGTCGGCCGTGACCGCTTTCGCCTGTGCGAGCCGGTCGCCGTCGAGATATTCGGCCAGCTTCCGTTCGGCTTTCTTCGCCGCAGCGCGCGCGGTGGCGCAGTCCGCCGTCGCCTGTTCCAGCTCGCGTGCGGCCGTGGCGGATTCATGCGATTCCCACGCGGACATGCCGGCGACCGTGACGCAGGCCGCGAGCAGGATGCCGCCCGCGGTCGTGGCCATGCGCCCCCATTCGCGCACGGGCAGGGCGGCATCCCGGTCGCCGACCGGCGTGAGGTCGATCGTGTCGGCGAGATCGGCCGGCTCCACGGCACCGCCGACGTGCCGCGGTTCCGATGCCGGGGCATCGGCCGGGATATCGTTCCCCACCGGATTCGAGGCCGATGGCAGCGGGCCGATCTCCCACGGATCGACGGCCGTGTCCGCCCGGCCTTCGCTTCCGGCGTCGTCCACGCATCGCGCATCCGGCTCCGCTTCGGGCCCAGGCTCGGGGTCGGGTTCGGCCGGTGGCCGGCGTTCCGGTTCCGGTTCCCGTGCCGTGTCGATGGCGACGGCGATCATGGGGCCCATCTCCCATGGGTCCGTGCCGGAGGTGTTCATCGGTTCGGGAAGAGGCGCTGGCGAAGGCTCGGCCGGTCCGGCGCGGTGACGGTCATGCCGTCGGCGGCGTCGGCCGTCCGTTCGCGCAGCTGCCGCTGTTCCATGACCCATGCGGGATGCTGGCCGTGCTCGTGCGCGTCCATGAGGCAGCGCGTGACCTCGCCCTCGGGTGAAACCGCCGCGAGCCGGCCCAGATGGCCGGTGAACGCGGCCTCGGGATCGCCCTGCATGAAGCTCATGTACGCGGCCGCCTCAAGCGCGCCCTCCCTTCGCGCGGAATCCGGGATGGTGTTGGACAGCCGCCACAGCAGTGCGGGTATGTCCTGGTGGAACTCGCTGTTGGCGATCTCGCGCACGTTGTAGTCGGCCTGGTACCACGGTTTGACCTGGCCCGAGGCGAACAGGGGCAAGGCGCGCGGATCATGCTCGGCGACCATGAGGAAACGGGCGCGCTCCAGGCCCGGCGATATCAGCTTCGCGCACACGGCGTCGCGCAGCCCCGTGTCGCCGGACAGCGACGCCAGCAGTCCCGCCGTGGCATGGTCCTTTCCCGCGTCCGCGCCGATGCGGTATTGTCCGGCGCGCAGCGAGTCGAGAAAATCGAATACGGCCAATGCGGTTTGCCTGTCAGCCATGTGCAACCTCCAGAGGAATGATGATGGTGCGAACAATGTCAGAGTCGATGATGCGCCGGGTCGCGGGCCGCTGCGGGGCGCACCGTCTACAGGCCCCATCGGGAGCACGGTTCCACGGTTCCACGGTTCCACGGTTCCACGGGTTCCGGGCATGGGAAAGGCCCTTCGCCGGGGGAGAGGCTGGCGAAGGGCCTGGGGGTTCACACGCCGTCCGGGGCACGGGATTCGGAAAGCTTTATGCCCCTTTCCGGAATGTGAAGTCAATGGGGGGCGTCCCGGCCGTCATCGGACGACGAGGCCGGAACGCCACGGGGTCACTTGCCCGCGTTCACGCCCGTGTGATGGCCGGAACCCTGGGCGCAGTGGCGCTTGCGGAACACGAGCAGCGAGCCGCCCGCGAGCAGCACCGCCAGGGCGCCGCCGGCAAGGCCGAGCACGGCCACGCCGGTGGAGGCCAACGGCTTGGCACGGTAGCCGTTCCAGTCGTCGGTGTTGCTGGCGGTCTGGGTGTCGGCGCACAGCCGCCTGCCGTCGATCTCGGTCACGTCGCCGGTGGAGTATTCCGGATCGGTGCCTTCGCCGCCGTCGGTCTTGTCGTTGAACGGGTCGCCGTTGGACGGCGCGCATTCCACGAGCGGGGTTCCGGTGACGATGGCGCGGTCCGTGTGGGTATCGCCTTCCCTGACGCCCTTGAGCGTGCCGGTCACGCTGACCGACTCGCCCGGCTTGAGCACCAAGGTGTCCCAGTCGGCGGGATAGGCGAGCGAATCCATGTCCACGTGCGCGTCGCCGACGATGGTGGAGTCGGCGAGGTCCAGGTCGCTTGCCTTGAACCACGCGCCGTCACCGGTGGCCGGGTCGGTCTTGGACGTGTTCGTGATGATGAACGTGATGCCGATGCTGTCGGCGTCCATCTTCAGCGCCTGCTTCGGGTCGTCGCGGTCCGCCTGCTCCTGGCCTTCCTGCTTGAGGGTCGGGGTATCGACCTTCTCCAGGTGGATGCTCGGGGTCATGTCCGGGGTCTTGGTGACGACCTTGTTGGATTCGCGCGGCTGGCCGTCGATGGTCTCGGTCCACGTGTTGGGCACCTCGTCGGCCACGGCGATGCGCTTGCACTGGAGGTAGAGCACCCAGCCGGCCTCGTGCTCGTTGTCGGCGCCCACCAGGTCGAGGTAGGCCCGGGTCGCGTTGACCGTGACCTTGCCGTTGTCGCCGGCGTCCACGGTGAACAGGTTGCCGCCGAACCTCGAGGAGTCGAAGCCGCTGCCCGCGATCTTCTCGCCCTTGGCCGCGAGCACCTGGCCGTCCCTGTACAAATCACGCGAGGCGTAGACGGCCCAGTTGCCCAGGTACTGGTCGTACTCGGTGTTCAGCCGGTCCGTGCCGCCCCAGTCCGTGACGGTCTGGTAGGCGCGGTCCGGGGGCAGGATGCTGGAATCCAGGCGGTAGAGGAACGTGTGGTTCAGATACACGCTCCTGCCGTCGACGCTGTCGCCGCCGACCTTCACGGTCACGTCCTTGGTCGGGTTGATCTCCTTCAGCGGGTTGGTGACGGTGTTGGTCTTGTCATGCTTGTCGTTCGTGACCTGCGTGGCGGTGTTCTTTACCGTGTGGCCGTCCTTGACCTTGGTGACGGTCATCGGCATGACCACCTGGTAGGTGTGGCCGAGCAGCGACCGGTCGATGCTCGGGTCCTTCAGCGGGTCGTAATCCTTGTCGGACTTCTCGCTGTACGCCTTCAGGTCGCCGGGCTGCGGGTCGCCGGGCACGGTCTCGCCGGTCGCGGGGATCTGGGTGTCCACGGTCCTGGCGAAGGCGTAGAGCACGCCGTCCTTGTCCTGGATGTTGAACTCGCCGGTGCGGTCCCTGCCGGTCTCGTCAAGGATCTCCACATGCTTCGCGTCGAGGGTCAGGTACTCCTGGTCGTAGTCGTCCGTCATGCCCAGTCGCCATACCTTGTAGGCGGTGTCGGCGAGCCTGGAGGCGTCGATGTTGACGCGGTAGTACACCTTGTCGCCCAGCAGCGCGGTCTTGCCGTCGATGTTGATGGTCGGGTCCTTCTGCGTGTCCTGCTTGGAGGGCTTGATGACCGGCGGCTCGTTCTCGACCTTGTTGGACGGGGTGACGCCGTTGTTGACGGTCAGCGCGGCCTTGTTGCCGACGGTCTTGTCGGTGGGCGCGTCCTCGTTCACCTTGGCCTCGAAGCGCAGCAGCGCGCGCGGGTTGGAGCCGGCCTTCCAGTTGGCGGCAACCCAGTCCCTGGCGAACGTGGCCTCGAACGAGTGGGCCTTCTCGTCCCACTGCACCTTGTAGGCGCTCTTCGGGATGATGCCGCCGGTTCCCAGGTCGGTGATCTCCAGGGTCTGCTTGTTCGCGGTGGTGTACTCGGAATAGGTGTCGCTCAGCTTGATGGCGGTCACCGAATATGCCTGGTCCGCAGGGATCTGCGGGTCCACGCGCACGGTGTATTCCACGGTCTGGCCGGGGAACACGGTCTTGGTGTCGATGCTGGACTGGTCGCCGCCCTGGGAGGATTCGGCGATGACCTGCTTGTGGATCGGGGGCACGGTCACGCAGATCTTCGGCGTGTTGGTGTCCACCGTGCTGCCGCCGACCGTCTGGCCGCCCTTGTTGTCGAGGTCGTCGCCCTTCGGGTCCGCGCACGTGTTGAGCTCGTCGCCCTCGGACTTGCCGTAGGATTCGAGCAGCTTCACGGTGTCGAAGTTCACGTCGAACGGGATCACGACGCTGATCTGCTTCGCGGTCTTCAGATCCTTCTGCGCGGCCTCGTAGGAGTCCTTCGCGCTGACCGTGACCTTGGTGCCCTCGGCGGTGATGTCGAACTGGTCGGTCACGTCCTTGCCGGTCTTGTTCAGGTCGTTGACGCTGGCGTTGGCCTCGTCGGTGGTGTCCTGCTCGTAGACCTTGATGTTGGAGGTGTCCTTCAGGTCGAGGATGCTATCGACGTTGGCGAAGTCGTCGGTCCACGCGATCTCGGGCACGCGGCCCAATCCGGTGGGCAGGGTGCCGGAGATGACCGCCGCCACCTCGTCGCCGAGACGGTAGTACTTGTCGTCGCCGCCCACCTTGTCGCTCTTGGTCGGATCGACGGTCAGCTGCCACTTGCCGTCAACCTTCATGGCCCACGCCTTGTTGGGGTTGGGCGTCCACACGAACACCGGCGGCTCGTTGGTCGGTCGGGTCTCGTTGTTCCACTTCTCGTACGCCTTGTTGGTCAATTGGATCTTCTTGCCCTCGGTGGCACCCTTTTTGATGGTGCCCGTCAGGTAGAACCTGACCTTGCCCGCGCTGTTCTTGAACATCGTCTTCGCCATGTAGGCGGACTTCGCGGTGGCGGTCGCGGTCCCGGCCTTCTGGTCGATCGCGATGGTGAAGTTCGCGGTCTCGTCCTTGCCGTCAACGAACACCTTGCCGGACTTCCAGTCGATCCACTGGATCGAACCGGTCAGATCATCGGTGATGGAATAGGATGCCAGCGGGTTGAGCAAGTGGCTCGGGATGCTGCCGTTGACCACGACGCCCACCTGGTCGCCCACCAGGAAAGTCTTCTGATCGACGCCCTGCTGGTTGGTCCAACCCTTGTCCTCGGCCACGAGAGCGCCGGACTCGTCCAGCACCCACACCTTGTCCGGGGTCGGCGTGACCTTGCCCACGCTGTCGCCGTTGCCGGTCTGGCAGTCGGCCAGGCTGCCGGTGCCGTTGTCGCCGTTCCAGCACGCCACGGAACCGTCGTTGATCTCGTAGTCGCCGCCGGTGGGCTTGGCCGACTGGGGCACGTTCAGCGTGTAGAGGCCGGAATGCGGGGCGGTGGCGTGCGCCTTGACCACGCGCTTGCCATCGATGGAATCGTCGATGGAAATGTCCGCCGGCACGATGTCGCCGTTCGCGTCGGTCACGGTCACCTTGCTCACGTCGTCCTGCTCGGTGCCGCCGATCACCACGTCCCTGGTGTCGATCGTGTCGTAGATCCAGAACTTGCCGGAGGCGTTGGAATGCGCCTTGATATGCGCCGTGTACAGCGAGCCGGACGCGATGGAGTCATTGCCGTCCCGCACCGTCTGGCCGGCCCCGTTGGTCAGCCATTTCTCGGGCGGGGTGGCGGTCTTCTCGCCGGACTCCTTGCCGTCGTTCGCTCCCTTGTGGGAGACCGCCTCGGCCATGCCGCCCTGCTTCGCCACGTCAACGTCCCACCAGCGCTTGCCCGCAGGCCACGACTCCCACGAGGCGTCCATGTCCTTGAAGGACGCGCTCACCGTGGCATTGCCCTTGTTGGATGCGGTGAACCGCTTCGCCACCGTCTTCTCGGTGCCGTCAACGCCACGCCAATGCAGGGTCGCGGTGCCGTTCACGTTCTCGGTCTTCGACCCGTCGCTGGACAGGCTGATCACATCCGACGCGTCCTCGGTGTCACCCGACTGGCCCGACATCTCCGCAGCCTGCGTGCTCACGCTCAAGTGATAGTTCGGCTGCACCGGCTCGTATTGATTCAACATGATGACGATCGCAACCGGGCTGTTATTCCACTGGGAGGCCGCGATCGAGTCCACCGAACGCTCAGGAGCATCAGAGAAACCGTCGCTAGTTTTATAAGACGCACCATTATTGCGGTATGCAAGCGGTGCGATGTTTTTGTTCCATGCGTCGCTCCAATAGGAGGCGCTGGCGAAGCCTTCGCCGGAATAGACGTGCGTGGTGGGCGTGGCGACCACGCCGACGGCGACCATGCGGCAGTTCGCGGTCTCGCCCGGATGCTTCTCGTTGAAACGGACCACGCATTCATTGTTAGCCATCGTGATCGCGGTGTTCGCCGCCTTATCGGCCCCGCCGTTGTAGTTGTTATAGGTCGCGCCCATCTTCGCCACGGCCTTCTTGAACGCGTCAAGGGTAGCGCCGCCGAAACCGCCGTTGTTGTTGTCCTCATAGGCCCAGCCGATCACCGAGCCGCCGACACTGCCAGCCGAGCCGGGAGCCCAGCCGCCGCCACCGTCGGCCATCGCGGTGGCCGCGACCATGCCGCCGCCGGCCAGCGTCGCCACCGCAGTCAAAGCGGCCACTGCCACGCGCAGCCCCTTCCCGTTGCGGGCATCAGCCCGTTTCCTCTCGTTGAAAACCATAGGGTTTCCTCCTGTTAGATTCTTGTTTCCGACCGGCCTAAAAGCCGGTAGCCGGAGTCCGGAAAACTCCGGCCACAAACCATTAGAACCCCATTTCGGCCGGTCCAGTTTGGACATTTTTCCCGATCAGTTACGCAAGATATTGACCACGAGGAAGGGAAACGCCTAAAACGCATGATTCGGGGTATCTACCGAAATACCGAAACCGGTAAACCGGTGCATACCGAAACGAATGATAAAAAAACTCGCCCGAACGAATCGAACGAGTTTCATGCCTGCATGTCAGCAAGTCAGACGCCGCACACGCTCTCCGGGCAAATTCCGCCCGGAGAACCGCTTCCAAATTTATCGCCGCTGCTGTAGCCGAAGCTCCCGCCGTAGGAGGAACCAGCGGAGCCGCCTGTGGAACCCCCCGTGGTGCCGCTCCCGCCACCAGTGGCGCCTCCGCCGTAGGAGTATGAGGGTGTCCAGGATTGCTGGGGCTGAGACTGCTGATAGTTGTACTGCTGTTGTTGCGTCTGGGCGGTCGCAGCGGAGGCGGCTTCCTCGGCGGCCTTCGCATCGGCCTCGGCCTGGGCCTTGGCTTTCGCCTCCTCGTCGGCCTTCTGCTTCACCGCGATGGAATCGTTCACCGCCTTGGATGCCTTGGCTATCGCGGCCTCGTCCTTGGCTTCGATGGCCTTGGACAGTTCCTCGCGCGTCTTGTCATCCTGCACGTTGCCGTTGCTGGACTCCAACAGGGTTTTCGCCGTGTCGATGGTCTTCGCCAGCTTCGAGTCGTTCACCGCGTCCACCGCCTTCTTCAGGCTCCCGGTGTGCTTTTCGTACCATGCGGCCGCATCGTCCAGTTTGTCGATCGCCGTTTCAAGCCCGTCCTTGCCGTCGGCCGCGCAGCCCTCGTATTCCGGCGCTTCCACGTCCAGCGCGGTTTTCAGCGCGTCGATGGTCTTCGCGTCCTTCACCTGATCGGCCTTGACTTCCAGCAAGTCGGCCGCGTCGCCGTTGACGAGCGTGTTCCAGTCGTTCATCGCGCCGCGCGCCGCGTCGGAGGCCGTGGCGCACGCGGCCTTCGCCTCGGCCAGTCGGCGGTCCGACCATATTTTCCAGCCGATGCCGCCGGCCACCACAAGCGCCAGCGTGCACAGGCCCGCGACCAGCGGCCCCCGCCACCTCCGGGCGGCAGCG
>OATC01000469.1_pt1 | contig 10561 bp, 8 predicted proteins | sample 1475871 | NCBI WGS metagenome assembly OATC01 (sample SAMEA2579940, study PRJEB22360) | human gut metagenome | biome: human gut; feature: human-associated habitat; material: faeces | place: Denmark | collected 2008/2010
CTTCGCAGCAGGGCGGGCCGGTCAGCGGCGGGGCGTTGCTGACCTCTCTGGTGGCGGCCTGGGAAATCAATAGCCGCGTGATTATCTCTCAGCAGCCGAGTCCTGAACGGTTTCAACAAGTGTACGGCGTGTGCCAGCACGAATCGCTGGGGGCGGCGGTGGCGTATGGTTTACTGCGCGGCTGCGATGCCGCGGGGCTGGAAAATAGCCTGGGACTGGCCGCCTCGTTAACCCCTTTGCCCACGTTGCATAAATACAACTGGCAGGCGCGTCCACTGGTTTCGTTTAAGGATTACAACGCGCCGGCGGCAGAGGCCGGCGTACGCGCGGTGGAGCTACACCTCGCGGGGATAGTGGGGCCGCGCGAGATACTCGATGGTGAACAGGGGTTCTGGCGGATGTCAGGCTCCGACCGCTTTCAGCCAGAACGGCTGACGGAGCATCTGGCGACGCACTGGCAGCTCAGGCACGCCAGTTTCAAAGACTATCCGGTATGCCGCTGGATGCATACCGCGCTGGCGTCGTTTGAGCGTCTGCTGGACCGTATTCCGTCGCCAGAGTCGATTGAGCGGATTCGCGTTTACGGTAGTTTTACCCTGGCCCGTTTTTTCGCCGACGCGCGTCCCGTCAGCAATACCGATGCGCAGTTCAGTCTGCCGCTGGCGATAGCCTGCCTGGCGTTTAAAATCGCGCGTCATCAGTGGAGCAGCGATCGGACGCGCGGCGCGGCGCCACTCCTTGCCTTCGCTGACCGGGTTGAAATCATCGCCGATGAGACCTTTGAACAGCTGATGCTGCAGCATCGCCGTCCCGCCGCGCGCGTGGACATTGTGGTAAAGGGAAGGACGATCGCCGGAGAGCGTATCGACTTCCCGCCGGGGTGTGCAGAAAATCCGCTGCCGGAACAGCGGATCGTTGATAAATGTGTGGCCAACCTGTCATCACGCCTCAGCGCGCCGCGGGCAGCGCGGCTGATTGACGCTCTGCTGGATATGGAACGCTGCGCGGACATTGGCGCGGCAATCTCGCCGCTTCTGTCCGCGCCAGGAGAGTAGTCGCTTATTTCCACTCTTCTTTAATCACCGAGGGCACTTTGCTGATATCCACACCGCGTAGCTTAAGGGCGTCTTCATAAAACTGTTTGCTCTGTCCCGACTGGTAAATTTTGGCAAACTCTTCATTCAGAAAGTTGCGGAAGCGGGGATCGCTCTCTTTGCGCAGCGCGCCGCCGGTGCTGATGGCAATAATCGGTTTTGGCAGAATCAGGTTGCCTTTGTGCACTTTTGCCTGCTGCAGAGCCAGCGCCGGGTGAACGTACGAGAGGGCGTCGACGCGTCCGGCGTAGAAGGCTGCGACGCCTTCATCCATATTGGTAAAGCGCACCAGCTGCACTTTGGGTAATTTTTTGGTCAGTATCAGGTCCGGGCTGCTGCCGAGCGTGACGCCAATCTTAATATCCGGGCGATTGAGATCTTCCCAGCTCTCGGCCTTCACGCCGTCGCGGATCAGGACCCCTTGCGCATACCAGAGGAAAGGCTGGTCGGAAAAGTCGGCGGCTTTGCGGCGTTCATCGGTGGGGTCCAGCACCAGCATGGTATCAATCTGCCCAGCCTGCAGCGCGGCGACCGCATTTCCCCAGGTGGTCTCCACCGGCACCAGTTTTACGCCTAAATCTTTTGCCAGTACTTTACCCACGTTATAGCCAATGCCGTTCCACTGACCGGTGGCTGGATCTTTGAAATACCACGGTTCCCCCTGCGCGACGCCGACGCGCAGTTCGCCCGATTGCTTAATATGATCCCAGGTGGACTCTTCGGCATGGCTGAAAAAAGGCGCGGCGGCGATCGCCAGCGACAACAGCAATTTATGAATTTTTGTTGGCATATTTTTACCCTGATGAGAAAGTCATTTCTGAAAAACAACGTATTACGCGAACACGATAACGGAGTTTGTTATCAGTGCATTATTATTTTTTGGTTTAACTCATGCCCGAATGTTATTTGCTGATACCTAACCGGTTTCGCTTAAATTACGGCGCGTTGCACATATTATTCATAACTTAATGCGCTATTGTTCTAAGGTGCTTTATTTCCGTCGCCGAATATAAAAATTCCGATCTGGTGGGAGCCATAGTTTGCCGGGACGTTAAAAATATCACTTCTGACAGCCAGGCTTATAAAAGAGCGACAATAATTGCCAGACGAGCGCGTCCCCGGCCTGAAAATGATATCGCCGCGTCCCTCACGCAGCGTCAGGCGCTAGAGTGCCGAAGATAAAAGCGGCTCTACCGGGTAAATTTCCCTATCCACGGGCTGCTTGTATCCTGTGACCAGAGTTGTAATAGCATCTCCCTGAACTTTTCCGCTGCAGGGCTCAGCGCCGTTTCTCTGCGCAGCACGAGACCGAGCGTGCGGCGAATAACCGGCTCAACGAGCGGACGGCTGACAAGAATGTGATGCTCATCGGTCGGCATGGCCAGACTGGGAACCACCGCCACGCCAAGCCCTGCCTCTACCATACCCAGCGACGTCGACAGATGCCTGACTTCATAGAACCAGTTGGGCTTCCAGTCCATATTCTCCAGCGCTTGATCGATCAGCGAGCGGTTACCGCTTGAACGTCTAACGCCAATAAGCCTGAAGTTGGCCAGGTCTTCCCACAAGATCAGCGATTTCTGCGCCAGTTCGTGGTCTCGTCGGCAGGCTAATACGAAAGGTTCATTGACCAGCGGCGAGAAATCGATATTGGGATGTGTGATGTTTATCATGTTTATGCCGAAATCTGCGTCACCGTTTAAGACGGCTTCAAGACAATCGCTGGCGCTATGCTCGAGGATGCGGATACGGATATTGGGGTAGTGATTGTTATAGTCCCTGATGACCGAAGGGAGGAAATAGAACGCCGCGGTGGGGAGGCAGGACAGGGTGACAACGCCGCTTTGATGGGTGGCCATTTCTTTAATACTCAGGATCGAGCTTTCATAAAAATCTATTAAATTCTTTGCCTTAGGTAAAAACTCTCTGCCTACAGCCGTGAGTTTAATGTTTCTGGTTGTCCGTTCAAATAGCGTAGCTCCCAGCTGCTCTTCAAGTTTTTTAATCCGGCGGGTTAACGCCGGTTGGGATGTGTGAAGAAAATGTGATGCTCTTGTGAAACATCCAATTTCTGCAATTTTAACAAACGCTTGTATACCTTGAAGATCGTGCAGCATGAGATTTCACTCCAGACTTTATCGCGATGCAAACACACTAACCTAACCGCTATTTATACGCAAAGCGTATTAATCGATGGTTTTATTGGCATTAGAATTATGTATTCGTCTGTGGAATCCTGACATTGCTCTTATCAATGCGTGAAACGAGAAACATAATGTTAAAGATTCCTTGTGTACTGATGCGTGGCGGTACTTCGAAAGGCCCGGTGCTTCTGGCCAGTGATTTACCGACAAAAATTGAAGAACGCGATGCTGTGCTGCTGGGCTTAATGGGCGCGGGTCACGAACTTGAAATTGATGGTATTGGCGGCGGCAGCCCCCAAACCAGTAAAGTCGCGATTGTTAGCCCCTCGGACAGTCCGGATGCTGACGTCGACTATTTATTTGTTCAGGTGATGGTCAACGAGCGCCGCGTCGATACCACGCCTAACTGCGGTAATATGCTCTGTGCCGTAGGGCCCTTCGCGATTGAAAAAGGCCTGGTTAAGGCGCAAAGTCCGGTGACGACAGTGCGAATCCGCAACCTGAATACCGGTACGCTGGTTGATGCGGAAGTACAAACGCCGAATTTTTATGTCAACTATGAAGGCGATACGCACATTGATGGCGTTCCCGGCTGCGCTGCGCCGATTGGCCTGACTTTCCTTAACTCCGCCGGATGCAAGACGGGAAAGCTGCTACCAACCGGTAACGTCGTTGATGTGATTGATAGTGTGGAAGTCACCTGTATTGATATGGCGATGCCGATGGTGCTGATTAGGGCAGAGCGGATGGGCAAAACGGGAGACGAATCACCGGCCGACCTCGATGCCGATCGCGCGTTTATGAATAAGCTGGAAACGATCCGGCGCAAGGCAGGTGCGAAAATGGGGCTGGGCGATGTCGCCGATAAAGTGATCCCTAAACCGGTTCTGCTGAGCGCGCCCGGCGCAGGCGGGACCATCAGAGTTCGTTATTTTATGCCTCATACTTGCCATAAATCACTGGCTATTACGGGCTCTATCGGCATATCCACGGCCACGATAATTGAAGGATCGGTGGCCCATCACATTGTGGCCGACCAGCCGAGGACGCCGTATACCAATATTATTAATATTGAACATCCGAGCGGAAAAATTTCCGTATCTTTACTCAAAGAGGGAGATGATATTGAGAAAACGCGTGCCGCAGTGATTAGAACCTCCCGTAAATTATTTGAAGGCACGGTTTGCGTCCCGGAATATGTTTTAGTGGAGGAATTATAAATATTTTATATCATTAATGCGGTGCAATACTGATGTCCTCTCGCGTGTAGTTGCTACATAACTCTGTACCTAAAAAAATAATGTCGAGGATTTTATGGCTATAACCCATACGAAAGATAATCAGCTTAATTCTGCTCCCGTCAAGGTCAGTAATTATATTCGGATCATCCTGGCCCTGGCGCTATCCGGCCTTGCAGAATTAGCCTCACTCTTTTTTATTCAACCTCTGTTACCCGTTCTCGCCGTCGAATATGATGTGCCGGTGAGTCAGGTGAGTATCATTCTCTCCGCAGAAACGGCGCTTCTGGCTATCGGATTATTATTCACCGGGACGCTGTCCGATCATTACGGCAGGAAAAAATTAATTATCGTTTCGCTGCTACTTGGCGGACTGCTGACGATGCTCTGTCCTCTGGTCGAATCATGGGCGATGCTGGTGGCCCTGCGTGCTGTTATTGGCCTGGCGCTCAGCGGTATCGCTGCTGCCGCAACCGCCTATATCAGCGAGGAGGTGGTGGCGGGGGTGGTCACCGGATACTTCGTCTTTGGTAACTCGATGGGAGGGATGTCCGGGCGTATTGTGGCCAGCCAGCTGATCGACCATATCTCAATAAATACCATTTTCTATGGTTTTGCGATCAGCCTGATTTTGGTGGCTTTGTTGGTTTACTTTTTACTCCCGGCGTCTCAGAACTTTAAGCCAACGCAAAGCCTCAACGTTCTTCGCGTGGTGAAAGGCGCGGCATCTCACTTTAAAAATAAAAAGCTGGCGTTAGCCTTCGTGATTAGCTTCATCATCTTTGGGGTATTCACCTCTCTCTATAACTACCTGGCTTTCTTCCTGAAAGGCGAACCCTTTCATATTTCTCCGGCGAATGCGGGCCTGCTCTCCTTTAGCTTTGCCTTAAGCTTTTTTACCGCCCCTCAGGCGGGACGACTTTCCGCAAAATACGGCAGTATGAGAGTCCTGCGCGCGCTATTTGTAATGATGGCGCTGGGAATGCTGCTGACTTTAACGTCTAACGTCGTCACCTTTATTATCGGCGCGGTCATTTTTACCGGTTGTTTCTTTGGTTGTCACTCCATTGGCTTAAGCTGGGTAAGTAAAAATGCAACGCATGCACGTGGCCAGGCCGTCGCGCTGTATCTGTTCTTCTACTACATGGGCGGCTCAGTGATTGGTTTCGTGAACGGCTTTGTTTTCCACTCTATGGGCTGGCAGGGGATGACGGGATTCATTATTGCGCTACTGGCCGTGGGGGCGGTGGTTGCAACGTATTTGTCTTCCAGCGAAACAAAAGTCATGGTTCCGGTTGAGTCTTAAACCCTTCGTGGCGAAGTGAATGACTCACGTCATCTCCAGTGGCGTGAGTAAAGAAATTCAATGTTAGTAAGGTGTCATCATGAAATTAGCAAGCTATGTTCATCATGGTCGTAAGAGTTATGGAATATTGACGGATACAGGCATTATTGACCTGGGTGGCAAGATTGGTCATCAATATCGTACGTTGAAGGACTTACTGCAGTGGGGCGCTATTGAGATCGCCGGCCAATATGTTAATTATCCGGTCGATGTCATGATGGCTGATATTACTTTTTTACCGGTCATTGAAAATCCAGGGAAAATTTTCTGCGTCGGTATGAACTATGCGGAAAAAAGAAAAGAGTTTTCTGAAACCAGCGATGCGCCGACCCTCTTTATTCGTTTTCCTGACTCGCAAACCGGTCATGCAACACCGATATTAAAACCCGCGCTATCCAATGAATTTGATTATGAAGGTGAGCTGGCCGTTATTATTGGCAAACCGGGTATGAATATCGATACTGGCGCTGCCCTGAGCCATGTTGCAGGCTATAGCTGCTATATGGATGGATCGGTGCGCGACTGGCAGCATGCCTGGTTTACCGCCGGGAAAAACTGGCGGCAGACCGGCGCGTTTGGTCCCTGCCTGACAACCGTTGATGAAATACCCGATCCCCACCGCTTGTCTATTCAAACCTATTTGAACGGCATTATGGTTCAGAATGATTCGACGAGCAGTATGATCCATAAAGTTGCCGATCTGATTAGCTATATCAGTACTTTTACGGCGCTCAGCGCCGGCGATGTCATTATTACCGGCTCTCCTGGCGGCGTCGGTAAAAAAAGAACGCCCCCACTCTTTATGCACGAAGGCGATCGGGTCGAGGTGGTAATTGAAAATATTGGGCATCTCATGAATACGATTGTCGAATCAAAACCGCAGCACGAATTGCAGATGTCGACGTCTCCGCGGGCTCAGACAAGATTATTTGACGCTCATTAAGGTATGGGCAGGAGAAACAAGATGTACACCGACCAAACGCTAGAATTCGAGAAAGTGGAAACTAGCAACGGTACCTTCAGAGACGAAATTATTCTCTTTCTGAAGAACAATGGATTAGGCATCGACGGCGACATTGAGCAATTTGTTGTCGCGCGCTGCCAGCGGCAGCTGGTTGCCTGCGCCGGGCTTGCGGGGAATACGTTAAAATGCATTGCGGTTGCCAGAGAGTGGCGCGGGACGGCGTTAGGCCTGAAAATCATTCATGAAGCGGAGCTGCAGGCTGTTCAGAACGGCGAACATCAGCTTTTTCTCCTGACGTGTCCGGACAATGTGCGGTCGTTCCAGGGATGCGGATTTTATCCTTTGGTCACCCTCGATAACAGGGCGACGCTGATGGAGAATTCGCCGGTTGGCATCCATCGCTACTGCCGCCAACTGCGGGGCCAGCATTTGGTGACGGCCGGAAATATCGGCGGGATTGTGATGAATGCAAATCCCTTTACGTTAGGGCACCAGTATCTGATTGAGCAGGCTGCAAAAGCGTGCGACTGGCTGCATGTCTTTGTCGTTGAGGAAGATCTGTCCACGTTTTCCTTTCGGCAACGGTTTGCCATGGTTCAGGAGGGGTCACGGCATCTGCCTAATATTACGGTCCATCCTGGCTCAAAATATATTATTTCTCGAGGAACATTCCCCGGTTACTTTCTCAAAGAAAAACAAATTATTAACGAGGTGTATGCCGCAATCGATTTGCTTATGTTCCGCCGTTACATTGCACCGGCTTTAAATATTAATCAGCGTTTTGTTGGTACTGAACCCTTCTGTAAGGTGACCGCGCAATATAATGACGCAATGCATCACTGGCTGGAGGATGAGATGACAATACCTGCCGCCAGTATCAAGGTGAATGAGATTCAGCGGATGACCGATATGAATAATCTTCCCATCTCCGCCTCTGCGGTCAGGAAATTGTTAAGTCACGAAGATATGCACACCGTTAAAAGTATGGTGCCTGCAACTACGATGCCCTATTTATATAAATGGTTATCAGCGAATCAATCTAAGCAGCCCGATTTAGATATGGTTGATGCTTAATAAATCATTGTTCAGGATATTTATATGAAAATATTACATGCGGCAATCGCCGGGACGCTGGAATCCAGCGACCTGGTTGTCAAAGTCAGCCCCTACGATGATGGGCTCGATATTACTATCAACAGCGAAGTGTACAAACAATTTGGTGAACAGATTACGGCAGTGGTTAATGAAACACTTTCCGCATTAAACGTTACGCAGGGGCAAATTATTGTTGAGGATAAGGGCGCGCTGGACTGCGTTATCCGCGCCAGAATGCAGGCGGCGATTTTACGGGGAACGGCCAGCAACGAAATTGCGTGGGAAAAATTATGATGAAAAAATTACGCCGTAGCATGCTTTTTTTACCGGGTTCAAGCGCCGCTATGCTTTCAACAGCCTTTATTTATAAACCCGATTCAATCATGTTTGACCTGGAAGATGCGGTCTCGTTGAAAGAGAAAGACAGCGCGCGGCTGCTGGTGTTCCATGCGCTACAGCATCCTATGTATAAAGATATTGAAACCGTTGTCAGGATTAATCCGCTGAATACGCCATTTGGCTTAAAAGACCTGGAAGCGGCGGTGCGCGCCGGCGTCGATGTTATCCGTTTACCCAAAACCGATACGCCGGAAGATATTTACCAGCTTGAGCGTGAAATTGTGCGTATTGAAGAGAGCTGCGGCCGCCCGGTGGGCTCTACGCAGCTGATGGCGGCGATTGAATCGGCGGTGGGGGTCATTAATGCCGTCGCTATCGCCAGGTCCTCTCAACGCCTGATGGGGATTGCGCTGGCGGCGTTTGATTACGTCATGGATATGCAAACGGAACGCGGCGACGGTACCGAGCTGTTTTACGCGCGCTGCGCGGTATTACATGCGGCCCGCGGGGCAGGTATTGATGCGTTTGACGTGGTCTATGCCGATATTAATGACGAGGCCGGCTTTTTGAAAGAAGTGGATTTGATTAAACGTATGGGCTTTAACGGTAAGTCGCTTATTAATCCGCGGCAGATAGAGATCTTACATAATGCCTATGCCCCCACTCAGGAAGAAGTTGATTACGCGGAGCGTGTTATTGCCGCGGCCGAAGAAGGGGAGCGTAGCGGACTTGGGGTGATTTCACTGAACGGCAAAATGATTGACGCGCCGATCATCAACCATGCCCGGGTGGTTATTGAACGTAAAAATGCCTCCGGCATCCGGCAATAATCTCCATTCAGTCACCAGCAACAGGATTTAACTATGAATCAATTAACCGAAGCCCTTCATAATATATCCGGCGCCCAGCATCAGTATGAGATATTTTCCGGCGCAAATACCCATACGCCCTATCTTGCTGATACCCGGCAAAAATATCAGCGCAAACTTTTTGACACGCTGGATGAAGTTTTATCGCGCTGCGATTTACGCGATGGGATGACCGTTTCATTTCATCACGCCTTCCGCGAGGGTGATCAAGTGATTAACTACGTTATGGCCAGGCTGGCGGAAAAAGGCCTGCGAGGGCTGACGCTGGCGTCAAGTTCCCTGATGACCTGCAACGCGCCGCTGATCGAGCATATTAAACACGGCGTTATTAGCAAAATCTATACCTCAGGGATGCGCGGTGAATTAGCGGATGCGATTTCACACGGCCTGATGGAGGAGCCGGTACAGATCCACTCGCACGGCGGCAGGGTCAATCTGATTGAAAAGGGTGAAATTAATATTGATGTCGCGTTCCTGGCGGTCTCCTGCTGCGACGAATATGGCAATGCCAGCGGCAGCGGCGGCAAATCCCGATGCGGCTCGCTTGGCTACGCGATGGTCGATGCAAAATATGCCCGCAAGGTGGTTTTGCTGACGGAAAGCATTGAGCCGTTTCCGTATATGCCGGCCAGCATTATTCAGGATCAGGTTGATTATATTGTCAAAATCGACAGCGTAGGCGACCCGGCGAAAATCAGCGTTGGCGCCGCGCGCGTGACCAGCAATCCGCGAGAGCTGATGATCGCGCGGTCTGCTGCGGACGTCATTGAGCATTCCGGTTATTTTCGCGATGGTTTTTCTCTGCAAACGGGATCGGGCGCGGCGTCCACCGCCTGTACGCGATTCCTGGAATCCCGCATGAGGAAACACAATATCGTCGCCAGCTTTGCCTTAGGCGGCATTACCGGCAGCATTGTCGATCTGCATGAAAAGGGGCTGATTACTAAGCTGCTGGATACACAAAGTTTTGATGGCGCGGCGGGGGAGTCGCTGGCGAAAAATCCGCACCACGTTGAAATCTCGACCAGCGTTTACGCCAACCCGGCGGCGAAAGCCGCCTGCTGCGACCGCGTGGATATCGTTATCTTAAGCGCGCTGGAAATTGATACGGATTTTAACGTCAACGTTCTGACCGGCTCCGACGGCGTGATGCGCGGGGCATCGGGCGGACATTGCGATGTCGCGGCGGCGGCAAATTTAACTATCGTGGTCGCGCCCCTGATCCGCAGCCGCATTCCCACCGTCGTCAGGCACGTCACCACCCGCGTAACGCCGGGAGAGAGCATTGACGTGCTCGTCACCGACCTCGGCATTGCCGTGAATCCTGCCCGTCCGGAAGTCAAAGAGAGGCTGACGGCGGCCGGTTTGCCGGTCGTTGACATCGAAGCGCTTTATCAGACATCGCTGGTAATTTCTGGCGAGCCGAAACCTATTGAGTTTACCTCGCGCATTGTCGGCGTCGTGCGTTATCGC
>OATC01000479.1_pt1 | contig 10400 bp, 10 predicted proteins | sample 1475871 | NCBI WGS metagenome assembly OATC01 (sample SAMEA2579940, study PRJEB22360) | human gut metagenome | biome: human gut; feature: human-associated habitat; material: faeces | place: Denmark | collected 2008/2010
ATTTACTCCGCTATCGGCCCCGCCTGACGCACAGATTGCGCCAGCCGAATCGACACCGAGCTCCGGGGGAGATCCGGCGCTGGAAAAACAGGTCGCTGAACTCTGGCAAACGCTGCTGTCTCGCCCCGTGGCCAGACATCACGACTTTTTCGCGCTGGGCGGCGATAGCCTGATGGCGACAAGGATGGTCGCGCAGTTGAACCGCAGAGGGATTGCCAGCGCCAGCCTTCAGGATCTGTTCACCCATTCAACGCTCAGCGACTTCTGCGCCCATCTGCAGGCCTGTTCGTCGGCAGAGGAGAATCCTGTGCCCATTTGCCAGGGCGGTGGCGACGAAACGTTGTTTGTTTTCCATGCTTCAGACGGCGATATCAGCGCCTGGCTGCCGCTCGCCAGCGCGCTGAATATGCCCGTTTTTGGCCTGCAGGCAAAATCGCCGCAGCGTTTTGCCACGCTTGATCGGATGATCGATGAGTATGTCGCGAGTATCCGCCGCCAGCAGCCGCACGGCCCTTATGTTCTGGCGGGTTGGTCGTATGGCGCTTTTCTTGCGGCGGGCGCCGCGCAGCGCCTGGATGCCAAAGGCGAGCAGGTACGGCTGGCGTTAATCGATCCCGTGTGTCGACAGGATTTTCGTTGCGCAAACCGGACGGCCCTGCTGCGGCTGTTAGCCGAAGGCGATACGCCGCTGGCGCTGCCGGAACATTTCGATCGGCTGACGCCCGACCGCCAGCTTGCCGATTTTATCGACCTTGCCAGAACGGCGGGAATGATGGCGCAAAACCTGACGCTACAGGCGGCGGAAGCGTGGATCGACAACATCGCGCATCTGCTGCGCTTACTGACCGAGCATACGCCGGACGAAACCGTTCCGCTCCCCTGTCTCATCGTGCATGCCGCGATGAGACCCGCGCGCTGGACGCCAGCGGAAACCGAATGGCAAACCTGGATAGACCGCGCCGACAGCTATGCGATTAAAGCCAGCCATTGGCAAATCATGCTGGATCCCCCCCACGTTCAGACCTGTGCGCAGCATATCAAGCGCTGGCTCGGCGCAACCTCAACGCAACCGGAGAACACGTTATGATGCCGTCCGCCGCCCCTAAGCAACGCGTACTGATTGTGGGCGCTAAATTTGGCGAAATGTACCTCAACGCCTTTATGCAGCCCCAGGAGGGGCTGGAACTGGTTGGTCTTCTGTCCCAGGGAAGCGCGCGATCGAGAGAGCTGGCCTGTGCGTTTGGAATCCCGCTGTATACCTCGCCGGAACAGATCGCCGAGATGCCGGATATCGCCTGTATAGTCGTGCGCTCAACCGTCGCCGGCGGGAGCGGAACCCAGCTTGCCCGGCACTTTTTGACCCGCGGCGTGCATGTGATTCAGGAACATCCCCTCCACCCGGATGACGTCCGTTCTTTACAAGCGCTGGCGCAGGAACGGGGCCGCTGCTATTGGGTCAACACGTTTTATCCGCACGCGCGTGCGGGTCGCGCCTGGCTCGGGGATGCGCAGCGGTTACGTCGCAGCCTGGATCAGGCGCCGTCGGTTGCTCACGCAACCACCAGCCGACAGTTGCTCTACTCCACGCTGGATTTGTTGTTGCTGGCTCTAGAGGTTGATGCCGCCAGCGTGGCGTGCGAAGTGGTCGGTAGCTTTAGCGACTTTCACTGTCTGAGACTTTTCTGGCCGGCGGGAGAAGCCTGTCTGCTACTTCAGCGCTATCTCGATCCTGACGATCCTGATATGCACAGCCTGATTATGCACCGTTTGCTGCTGGGCTGGCCGGAAGGTCATCTTTCGCTGGAGGCAAGCTACGGCCCCGTGGTCTGGTCATCCAGCCTGTTTGTCGCAGAACATCAGGCGAATGTTCGTAGTCTCTACCGCAGGCCGGAGATCCTGCGCGACCCGCCGGGTCAGACGCGCAGCGCGGCTCCCCTGAGCTGGCGTGATTGCTGTGAAACCGCCGGACCGGAGGGGGTCGGCAGGTTGCTACAGCAGCTGCGCTGCCATCTGGCGGGTGGAAATCTGCCGGCGGCCTGCCACTCCGCTCATCAGCTCGCGTTATCACAGTTATGGCAGCAGATTTTACGCGCGACCGGCAATGCCGAGATCCGACACCTGAAGCCGCCACGTCACGACCGGTTAACGGCTTTCTACCGCCACGATGAGGAGTCCCGGTGATGCAATCTACCATGTGTATACCGTTATGGCCCGCCCGCAACGCCAGTACGGCGCATCTGGTGATGTGCCCCTTCGCGGGCGGCAGCAGTAGCGCGTTTCGCCGCTGGCGAGACCACCCCATGGCGGAGATCGCGCTTTCCCTGGTGACCTGGCCGGGGCGCGATCGCCTGCGCCATCTGGCGCCGCTCAGCAGCATTACGCAACTGGCGTCGCTGCTGGCGGACGAACTGGAAGAGAGCGTATCGCCTGACGCCCCGCTTTTACTTGCCGGGCACAGCATGGGCGCGCAGGTGGCGTTTGAAACCTGCCGGCTTCTGGAACAACGGGGGCTTCCCCCGCAAGGGCTGATTATTTCCGGCTGCCATGCCCCTCATCTGCATTCCCGGCGCAGGCTCAGCGACCGCGATGATGCCGACTTTATCGCTGAACTGATCGATATCGGCGGATGTTCGCCTGAACTACAGGAAAACAAGGAGCTACTGTCGCTATTTCTTCCTCTTCTGCGCGCTGATTTTTACGCTACTGAGCACTATCACTACGACTCGCTCGACGATTTTCCGCCGCTGCGCACGCCTGCGCTGCTCGTGTGCGGCAGCCGCGATCGTGAAGCCTCCTGGCCGGAGATGGAGGCCTGGCGTCCGTGGCTGAACCATATCGCAGGCGAGGTGGTGATTGACGGCGACCATTTTTATCTGCTGCAACAATCCAGGGCCTTTTTTACGCAGATTATTCACCATTTTCCCCACGTATTTTCTGCGACGACCGCTTTGCAAAATCGGTCCTGCACTTCAGAAAGGTGACGCATGCATTCTTCTTTTGATTCTCTGATAAAACAGTATCCCTTCCCCATTGCTGAACAGCTGCGCCACTGGGCAGCTCGCTATCCCTCGCGAACTGCTGTCGTTGATGCCAAAGGCTCGCTGACCTACAGCGCGCTCGATCTTCGGGTCGATGAGCTTGCTGCAGGGTTATACTCGCTGGGTTTGCGTCCGGGAGAACATGTGCTTATCCAGCTCCCCAACGGCAACGCATTTGTGATCCTGCTGTTCGCGCTGTTAAGACTGGGCGTTATCCCTGTTCTGGCGATGCCCTCGCAGCGGGCGCTGGATATTGACGCGCTGATCGCGCTGGCGCAACCGGCCGCTTATGTGATTCATGGAGAAAGCCACGCGGACCTGGCCCGCCAGATGGCGCGCAAACACGCCTGCCTGCGGCAAGTTCTGGTCGCAGGTGAGACCGAAGGCGACGATTTTACGCCGCTCTTCTCGCTCCGCGGCGAACGGCAGGCGTGGCCGCAGCCCGATGCTGCCGGCACCGCGCTGCTGCTGCTCTCAGGCGGCACCACCGGGACGCCAAAGCTTATCCCGCGACGGCACGCTGACTATAGCTATAACTTCAGCGCCTCCGCCGAACTGTGCGGCCTTAAGCCACAGAGCGTGTATCTCGCCGTCCTCCCCGTGGCGCATAACTTTCCGCTGGCCTGCCCCGGTATTCTGGGAACCCTTGCCTGCGGCGGAAAAGTGGTATTGACCGACAGCGCCAGCTGCGATGAGGTGATGCCTTTAATCGCTGAACAAGGCGTGACCCACGTCGCCCTGGTACCGGCGCTGGCGCAGCTCTGGGTGCAGGCCAGAGAGTGGGAAGACAGCGATCTCTCTTCGCTACGCGTCATTCAGGTGGGCGGCGCCCGGCTTGACCCAACGCTTGCTGAGCAGGTTATCTCGACGTTTGATTGTCCCCTGCAACAGGTATTCGGTATGGCGGAAGGCCTGCTCTGCTTTACCCCGTTGGACGATCCTCTGGCCACCGTTCTCCACAGCCAGGGGCGCCCTATGTCTCCCCTGGATGAAATTCACGTCGTTGACGAAGAGGAGAACGACGTTGCGCCCGGCGAAACGGGACAGTTATTAACGCGCGGTCCTTATACTATTACGGGCTATTATCGCGCTCCCGAGCACAATGCGCGGGCCTTTACCGCGCAGGGATTTTACCGTACGGGCGACAATGTCAGGCTCGATGAGGCGGGAAATCTGTACGTTGAGGGGCGTATAAAAGAGCAGATCAACCGCGCCGGAGAGAAAATAGCCGCTGCGGAAGTGGAATCGGTGCTGATGCGTCTGGAAGACGTAAAGGATTGCGCCGTGGTCGCCGCGCCGGACACGCTGCTTGGCGAGCGGATATGCGCGTTTATCATCGCGCAACGCACTCCCTCTGACTATCAACAGCTGCGTCAAAAGCTGGTCCGAATGGGAATCAGCGCGTGGAAGATTCCCGATCAAATTGAGTTTCTGACCCACTGGCCGCTCACCGCCGTCGGCAAGGTAGATAAAAAGCGCCTGACGGCGCTCGCCATTGAGCGTTATCGCCATTCAGCCCAATAAGCGCCCCGCTACCCGAAACAGGTGGAAATAAACCCGTTTCGGGTAGCAGTGCAATTAGAAATAGTTATCATTTTCAATTCACCATTATCGGTATTTTGGCGTCTCGCCGTTTTTCAGGGATTCATAACAATGAAAATGACACGGTTTTATCCTCTGGTTCTGGGGGGATTTTTACTCCCGGCCGCTGCTCATAGCCAAACCTCACAGCAAGATGAAAGCACGTTGGTGGTCACCGCCAGCAAACAGTCTTCCCGCTCGGCATCAGCCAATAATGTCTCTTCTACCGTTATCAGCGCGACGGAGTTAAGCGACGCGGGCGTTACCGCCAGTGACAAACTCCCCAGAGTGTTGCCAGGGCTGAATATTGAAAATAGCGGCAACATGCTTTTTTCAACGATCTCGCTACGCGGCATCTCTTCGGCCCAGGACTTTTATAACCCCGCCGTTACCCTGTATGTCGATGGCGTCCCGCAGCTTTCGACCAACACCATCCAGGCGCTGACCGATGTGCAAAGCGTGGAGCTGCTGCGAGGACCGCAGGGCACCTTATATGGCAAAAGCGCCCAGGGCGGGATCATTAACATCGTCACCCAGCAGCCGGACAGCACGCCGCGCGGCTATATTGAAGGCGGCGTCAGCAGTCGTGACAGTTATCGAAGCAAACTCAACCTGAGCGGCCCGATTCAGGATGGCCTGTTATACGGCAGCGTGACCCTTTTACGCCAGGTTGATGACGGCGAGATGATTAACCCCTCGACCGGTAGCGATGATTTAGGCGGTACCCGCGCCAGTATCGGGAATGTGAAACTGCGTCTGGCGCCGGACGACCAGCCCTGGGAAATGGGGTTTTCCGCCTCGCGCGAATGCACTCGCGCTACACAGGATGCCTACGTGGCATGGAATGATCTCAAGAGCCGTACGCTGTCTCTCGGCGAGGGTTCACCGGACCCGTACCTACGGCGCTGTACTGACAGCCAGACGCTAAGCGGTAAATACGCTACCGATGACTGGGTTTTCAATCTGATCGGCGCCTGGCAGCAGCAGAATTATTCCCGGACCTTCCCTTCCGGCTCGTTGATCGTCAATATGCCTCAGCGCTGGAACCAGGATGTGCAGGAGCTACGCGCCGCCACCCTCGGCGATACGCGTACCGTGGATATGGTATTTGGGTTGTACCGGCAGAACACCCGCGAAAAGCTAAATTCCTCCTACGATATGCCGACGATGCCCTATTTAAGCAGCACCAGCTATACCACCGCTGAAACCCTTGCCGCCTACAGCGATCTGACCTGGCATTTAACCGAACGTTTTGACATCGGCGGCGGCGTGCGTTTCTCGCATGATAAAGCCAGCACGCAGTATCACGGCAGCATGCTGGGAAACCCATTTGGCGACCAGGGTAAAAGCAATGACGACCGGGTGCTCGGACAGCTCTCCGCAGGCTATCTGCTGACCGACGACTGGCGGGTATATACCCGCGTCGCCCAGGGATATAAACCTTCCGGATACAATATCGTGCCTACCGCAGGTCTTGATGCCAAACCGTTCAACGCGGAAAAATCCATCAACTATGAAATTGGCACCCGTTACGAAACCGCCGATGTCACGCTGCAAGCCGCCACCTTTTATACCCACACCAAAGATATGCAGCTCTACTCTGGCCCGGTCGGAATGCAGACCTTAAGCAATGCGGGGAGAGCCGACGCCACCGGCGTTGAGCTGGAAGCGAAATGGCGGTTTGCCCCCGGCTGGTCATGGGATATCAATGGCAACATGATCCGTTCCGAATTCACCAACGACAGCGAGCTGTACCACGGCAACCGGGTGCCGTTCGTACCGCGTTACGGCGCGGGAAGCAGCGTGAATGGCGTGATTGATACGCGCTATGGCGCACTGATGCCCCGGCTGGCGGTTAATCTGGTGGGGCCGCACTATTTCGATGGCGACAACCAGCTGCGGCAAGGCGCCTACGCCACCCTGGACAGCAGCATTGGCTGGCAGGCGACGGAACGGATGAATATTTCCGTCTATGTCGATAACCTGTTCGACCGTCGTTACCGTACCTATGGATATATGAACGGCAGCAGCGCCGTCGCGCAGGTTAATATGGGTCGCACCGTCGGTATCAATACGCGAATTGATTTCTTCTGATCCAACGATCCAGGGATGCAATAATCGCATCCCTGTCATCACCGAATTTAACTCGTTGACGTCCGGAAAACGCCTGGGACAACCCCAGCCAGCAACAAAACCTATATTGTCACTGGCCGGCCTTGAAGATAATTCCATCGGCCTGCTGCTGCCGAAGGAATTCACCGCTTACTTCGCCGGAATAATCAGCACCTGGCCCGGATAGATTTTATCGGGATGCGTCAGCATCGGTTTGTTGGCTTCAAAAATACGTTGATACTCATTGGCGGAGCCATACATCGCTTTTGAAATGGCGCTCAGGGTGTCGCCGGATTTCACCGTATAATAACGACTTTCCGCCCCGCTTTGCGCCACCTTCACGCTGTCATTAACCTGACCAACGCCGGTGACGTTACCTACCGCCACCAGAATTTTTTCCTTATCTTCTTGCGAACCGACATCGCCGGTAACCGTCGCGGTGCCGTCGTCCGCAACATCAATATTGACCTTTTCGGCACCAGGCAGATTAAGACCATCAATATGTTTTTTCAGCTTGTCGGCCTTATCTTCCTTGCTGCCGCCGGAGACGGCGTCCCATATTTTCTCGCCCGCTTCTTTGACAAAATTTAATAATCCCATCGTTCCATACCTCCATTACTGTTTCACGATCAAATATTCATCAGACCGGTTAAGCCCATTTCCAGGATGTCGGTTCTGCTACCCCAGAGCGGCAACCGCCTGAAGCAGCACAACCTGCCATCAAAGTATAATCAATAAGCGTCAACGTGCAGGATATTTGCCCGGATACGGCAGGAAAATCGGTACTCTGCCCAGTGGGCATGGCATAAAATCAGGCGTTAACCCGCAGTGATGGCGAAACGGCTCAGGTCGGGACAATCAGCTGCAGGCCTGGATAGCGCTGCAGCCAGCGTTTTTCCGCGACGCGCTGGCGGAAAATAGCCAGCTTATGCTGCGCAAATACCGGCGTGGGCCGCAGACGGAGTGCAAACAGATCGTCCAGCCCGTAGGGCGCAATAACCTCAATAAGCCCTGAACGTCCCATTCTGACCGCGATAGCCGTCGCCGTTTCAGGCCAGTACAGCAACGCATTCTCCGTGGAGTGATAAGGTTTATTACCGTTACGTTGATGCATTCTGGCCTGATTCTTCACCGACCAGTTAAAGACGGATGATTGCTGGCTCAGCCTCTCTTCCAGCACCCTATCGTCGGCGGCGCTGCCGCTTTTCGCGTCGAACCAGACAACATCCACATCACCCGAAACTGGCCTTTGCCCGTAGCCGTGCAGATGATCCCAGACCGCATCCCTGACAAAGCCGGCGCCAATCCAGCCATCGCTGAGTTCCAGCGCCTGAACGGCGTACAGCGCGTTCATTCTTACCGGGTCGTTTAACAATAATCTCTGCAATGCGTCCTGATAGTTCATGATTTCCCTGAAACGGTGATTAACCTGAGTATGCGTCCAATCATAGTATCAGCGTTCAGGGGGCGCCGCTTCGGCCCCCCTTTATTTAGCGCACGGCTACGCTTCGTACGCAGCGTAATGGAAATCAATTTCCCACTGCAGCACATCGCCGTAAAGCGCCGATAGCGCCTGCTTTTCGCTTTCACTCAGCGCCATGGCGCAGCGGTCGAGTTCGTTCTTCAGCCAGAGCGCCTGCTGATAAAATTCGTCCTCCGCGTGCATTTCCACCCAGCGGCGCACGTCCGCATCGCTCTGGTGATGTTCGCTCGCCCGTCGGCACCAGAAATAATACATCCACTCCGCACCGAACATCAGGGTAACAATCTGCTCATAGCTTCCCTGCCGGGCCGTCCGCAGCATGCCGTCGCGAAAGCGCCGCACGCCGGGCAGATCGTCCGGATAATCAGCGGGAGTTATACGCCGTTCTGATAACACCTGTTCAAACCATGCAATCTGCGTGTCAACCAGGGCATTCAGGACGCCAATAAGCCAGCGCTGCTGATGAATACCCGGCGCCTTGCTAACCCCGAGAGCAAAAATCGCGATTGCCGTCGCGACAAAGTTGCCCTCAAACACCAGATAGCGGTTAAAGACGGCTGTCGGCAGACGATCCTGTTCGATATCAGTCACAAAACGGTGCTGCTGCATCGCCTGCCACGCCGGTTGATGTTCGCGCAGCAGGCGTTCGCTAAACGCTTCCATTATGCTTCCTCCAGCGCGGCCTGAGCGACCGACATAAAATGCTTCACCCGGGCCAGCTCAACATCGTTCCACCAGACGCCATCGACCTTCATCGTACTGGCCACAATGACCCCCTGGGTCCGCCCGAGGATCTGACTCACGTTGGCGGGCGTCACCCCGGAGCCCACCAGCAGCGGTAGCTCCGTCGCCGCGCGGATCTCGTCAATTTCCTCCATCGTTGCGCTATCGCCCGTGCGCTGGCCGGTCGCAATTACCGCGTCGGCCTCGAAGAAATCCACGTCGCGCGTGAGCTCCTGAATCGAACGATCGGCAACGATGGCGTGGCTACCGTGCTTGACGTGGCTATCGGCAAAGACGCGAATATGTTCAGCGCGCAGCATGCTGCGATAGCGCAGCGCCTTAGCGGCCGCCCCTTCAATAAATCCTTCGTTGGCGATATAGGCGTTGGCCCACTGGTTTACGCGGACGAAATCGGCCCCGCCCGCCAGGGCGATCGCCATCGCCGGGATCGCCGCGTTCGCCAGGACATTAATGCCCAGCGGCACACCAAAACGCTCGCGAACTTTCTCGGTAATCACCGCCATCAGCGCAGAGGTTTCATGACCGATATCCTCAGGTTTGGAAAAAGGAATATCACCATGGTTTTCAATAATCAGGCCGTGAACGCCGCCAGAAATATAATTTTCGGCATCGCGAAGTGCACGCTCAACAATACCGGGGACTGATTTGCCTCGATATTTCGGCGTACCGGGAAAAGGATCGCAATGAATAACACCAATAACAACTTTATTACGTGAAAAAATAGCTTGTATTGCATTCGTTTTTTCTGCTGAGATAGCAACCATCTTATCCATCCTGTTAAGGGAACACTATGCGTGTTTACGTTACTGGTAATATTACCGTAGATGAAACCTGGTCCATTCCGGATATACCGAAAAAAGGCGCGTCCATTCACGGCATTAAAGTTTCGCAGGATATCGGCGGTAAAGGCGCGAATCAGGCGATTATATTATCCCGCTGCGGAATCGACACGCGATTAATTGCCGCCACGGGAAATGACAGCAACGGCGAGTGGATCCGTCAGCAGATAAAAAATGAACCACTGACGCTACTACCCGACGCCCATTTCAATCAACATAGCGACACCTCGATTATTTTAAATAGCGCTGATGGCGACAATGCCATCATTACCACGACGGCCGCAGCCGATACGTTCAGCCTTGATGATATTATCCCGCATATGGCGGAGGCCGCTGCGGGCGATATTTAGCAAAACTGGCGCAATTTCTCCCTGGATAAAACCCGGGCGCTGTTCCAGTACGCCAAAGCCCGCGGTATGACAACGGTATTCAACCCCTCGCCTGTCAATCCTGACTTTTGCCATCTGTGGCCGCTCATCGACATCGCGGTGGTCAATGAATCCGAGGCCGAGCAGCTTAAGCCTTACGGCGTGAAAACCTTAGTGGTAACCCAGGGCGCGGCAGGGGGCCGGGCGGGGCGCGCGGGGGGGGGGACCTATCGTT
>OATC01000481.1_pt1 | contig 10373 bp, 12 predicted proteins | sample 1475871 | NCBI WGS metagenome assembly OATC01 (sample SAMEA2579940, study PRJEB22360) | human gut metagenome | biome: human gut; feature: human-associated habitat; material: faeces | place: Denmark | collected 2008/2010
AAAAAAATATAAAATCATGGTGGGTGGGCAATAGCTCCTTCTGTAGTCCTGTATATGAAAAATTTACTTTTCAGTACAAAGTGGGAAATGTAAATTTTTATATATTAAAGGGCTAAGAAGGAGCGACTGGACATCTAAGCCTTTCAGTAATCCTTATTAGCTAATATTTTCGTTTTGGGTGCAATTCGAAAGGAAATAAATATTATGCTAAAGGATTGCGAAAGGCGAATTTGTAATGAAATCTTTACCTCTTCAAAATTTCAAATCAAATAAAATAGGGTGGGCATGACATCTATAACTAAACTTCACGAAGTGAATGTTTTAAAATGATGCACATAAAATAAAAGCATTTAACTTACATGAAATTAATAGATTAAAATTAAATTTAAAAGTTATAACATGTGCCCCATCGGGTACCAAAACATAGGACTAGATTAATCCTAGATAGTCCTTGGGGAATTAAAGGCTTGAGCTTGCCGAAAGACTTTAAGGCACTTAGGAATATCAGGTAATATCCTGTACTATTTTGGGTGATGGATTAGGCACCAGAGGAAATAATAGTAATTGATAAATATAGGAGTGTAGTATATATAGTAGTTATAAATTAACTATTAAAAATAATATGATATTAATAAAAGTAAAGGATGAAAGTGTTAACTATAACTATAACTATAACTATAACTATAACTATAGAAATTATATTAGAGGTAACATTAATAACTTAAAGGTATGTATAAATCAGATTAAAAGAGAATAAGGTGGCGTAGCCACAAAAGAGCACTTAGTGCTCTTTCATATAACAAACTGAATTGGACAAAAGATTGTCCAATTCTTCCTTAGGAGCGAAGTGACGTTATTTGATTACAAAAGATGGACTTAATAAATCGACTTTTAAATCATAGATTATTGCTGAAATAGAGAGAGATTTATTTTGTCCATCTTAACTCCTTTTGATGAGAGGAATATTAGCATCAAATTCTAAAAGAATTAGAGTTGGTTTAGAAATTGCTAATATGTTTAATGAGCTTCTTTCTTTTGAATAGCTAACATTTGTAGATGATTCAGAATATATATTACAACTACCTAAAATTAAGACGTAAATGATTGTATGTAAGGTTGTTGATATAAACTGCATTAGAATATCGTAAAAGACAGTTAATTATGTTTTAAATAGATATAAAGTATTAATTTATGGTAAAATTAATTATTGAAAGCACATAATTAAACTTTTAAAAAGGTTAACCCTTATAAATATGATATTAAATTTAAGTGGATTTATATAACTAAAAAATTATATACAGAGGTGGATGTTTTATGTTATATCATGCTTCGGGTGAGATTGTTGAATTTCCAGAGATAAGAAAAAGTAAGTATACTAAAGATTTTTCATGGGGATTCTATTGCACAAATAATTTTGAGCAAGCTAAAAAATGTGCGAAAAGAAATAGGGAGTATCCTACTCATCAAATAAGTTTTCATACTTTAAAAGCTCTTGATTGTCTTACTTTTGAAAGAGGTGAAATTATTAATGAATGATATTGAAAAAAACAATTTATTTTACGTTTGTTCACTTATTGAATTTATAGGTAGAAAGACTAAAAATAAAAGATCATCTATTGTAGAGTTGTTAGGCAAGAAAGAATTAGATAGGCAATTAGACCTTGCAGAAGTTAATCATTGCCTCTCATATGAACAAGTTTCAGATGAGATAATAGAATATTTTAATATTCCAGTAGGTGATTTTGATTCTGTGGGATTATGTAAATATAATGTTCCAAGTGTTCAAGCAATAGGTAAAGTATATCAGAGATTAATAATAGACGTAATTTCAGAAGAAGATAGTATAGCAGATAGTTTATTTAAAGTATTTAAGTCATTTATAAGTGATGAAATATCTGATTTTAACTCTTCTGTGTACTATAGTAATCCAGAGTATTTAAAGTATTCTTATTTGGAAGGAAAACTCTTGGATTAATAGATTATATGATGAGAGAAACACTAACTAAATTTAAAAGAATATAAGCAAAAGGCAATAAACATTAGGTTTGAATGTTTATTGCCTTTCTTCATGCAACCTTATTAGAATCATCACTATCAATAACAACTCCAAGTTTTGTTGATATTATGGTATTTAGCCTATTAATCGAAGCTGAGAGGGCAGTCATTTGTTTCTCTAAGCGAATAAGTAATAATGATAGGTAAACCTTTGAAGCAATCTCCGGTTTTTCCCCCATTCCACACCGTGCGTGAGACTTTCACCTCACACGGCGTTCCATCAATTTAAAAGTAAAGTTTGTTATAACGCAGAATTCTTATAAAATACTAATTGTTTCGAGTTTAGCCTTTTTTCTTAGAATATTTATTTTATTTATCATTGGTTTAGTTATGTTTAATAGATCCATATATTCATTAATTGTTTTATCTTCTGTTGCATGTATTAGAGAATGTACATCATTTTTGACAAGTATAAGATTTTTATAAGTGTCATCTCCGCCAAGCTCTTTAGGAAGTTTATGATGGCAGATGAATTCACCTGGTATTAGTACATCTCCAGTAATAGCACATTTGCCACATTGTGCACAGTATAAAGAAATTATATTATCAGAAAGTTCAACATTTTCATTAGTTGTTTCTTCTACTATAAGTTGATGAATAATGCTTATATCAACTTTTAAAGAATTGTGTATTTCTTTCCGTCCCATAGGAGTGTAGTCATTAATTATTTTCTTTTTATATTTGGGAATTGCATTCCGTATATATCCTATAGGTGTAAGGGGATATCCATCAACAAAGCGTATTTGAGCACTATGTCCATATTTTTCCTTAAGATACCCTGTTTTTATTGAACCCTTCTTTTGAAGTCTTTTCTTTAGCCTGTTTTCAAGTATTTTTTTGATTTGAAACTGTATTTTACCAAAATCGTTGCTAATGAGTGTGGCGTATTGATAATAGTTATGAACACCCCATACATATGAGTTGTACAGATTTATATTGTTTCTTGATTGAATATTATTTTTACATCTTTGCATATCTTTTATTTTATTTCTTAGAGTATCTGCAATGTTTTTGGCAGCTTTATCTGAAATATGCGATTTAACGATATACTTATTCCGTCTTTTGATTGCTTTAATCTTAAAGCCAAGGAATTCTGAGTATTTTGTCTTTAGATTAACTATTTTAGATTTTTCTTTACTTATTTTCAATGATAGTCTTTTAATCAACCATTTTTCGGTAGCAATAAATATTCGTCGAGCATCATTATAATTCCTACAGAAAATTTTAAAATCATCTGCGTATCTTACAATGTAAATTTCTTTAAGCTTAGTCCTTCGTAGTGCTCTAAATTTAGAAGAATTACAACTATAATTTGTTTGGGATTTCATATTTTCCCATTGATTAGTTATCCACCAATCTAATTCATTAAGAACAATATTACTAAGTAGAGGACTTAAGATGCCACCTTGAGGCGTTCCTTTAGAAGGAAATACAATACTTTTATTTGCCATTATTATTGGAGCTTTTAACATTTTTGTTATAATGCATAAAAGCTTTTTATCTTGTATTCCTAGTGTCCATAATTGCCGACGCAATTTTTTGTGATTTACATTATCAAAGAAACCTTCAATATCAATGTCAACTGCATAGTGTAGATTATAACATTGTATCATTCTATAACATTGAGAGATAGCATGTTCTGCAGACCTGTTAGGTCTGAAACCGTTGCTTCTTTCATGGAATTTTGCTTCACAAATTGGTTCAAGAATCTGCAGTATACATTGTTGTACAACTCTATCCATTATGCAAGGTATACCTAGTGGTCTTGTTTTGCCATTAGGTTTAGGAATATCAACACGTTTAACTGGTTTGGGATTGTAGTTTGTAAGTTTTTTACGTACTATATTAATTATGCTTTCTGTAGATAGTTTTGCTACATCTTCTATGTTTCTTTTATCTACACCTGGTGTTTTACTTCCAGGATTCTTTTTTATATTCCTATAGGCAAGCATAATATTCTGTTTTGATAATATAAGTGGCATGAGTTTAGTAAAAACTTCACCATCTGTACTTTTAGCATAAAGATTATCAAGTATATTTGTCATATTATAATATTCTGAGTTTCTTAGTTTTTGTTTCTTTCTTATTTTATGAGAATCCAATATAGTTAATATCTCCTTTCTGAGACCTTCTTTAATCATACTCGAATCTACATTGATTGCGTTAACAAACTTTTGTTTTATAAATTGACTTGAGGCTATCCCTCCACAGCTTATTATCACTGTTTCATAGGTACTATGCCTCTACTCTCACTACAATAAAGATACTTATAGTTCTTCGATATCACCGCTTCATCGGCTGATAAACGCCTCTGCGTTTGTAGCTTTCCACGTTCCAATATTTATCCCTGTACATATATCTTTAGGTGCTTTCTTTAAGCCTGTGTACTTGATAGTGCCTGTAACACTATATGGAAGTTCATACTTACCAATTTTACTAATCCACATACACGGTATATTAATACCATATGTATTTCTACATATTCAGCGTCTAGACTTGTACAATCGAAAGTTTGTCTGCAAAATTAATTGCTATTCTCACCATAGATATTTTATAGGCATCCGACCTATGGGCTACACCACCCACCTCTGGGCAGATTTCGTTAGTTGGGTATAATCCACAATTCTTTTCGGTAGCTTTCAGCCGACTTCACCGAGCTTTTAACAACTTATTTTTTATCCAATAAATTGCTAATCGGAGTATTAACGAGAGCATTTCAGGATGTTACTCCATCATTCTACTCATGAAAAATATTAGTTCTATTAAAACTAAAGGTTTTAATGTCTAAGCTTTTCACTTAGAAACGTGTCACACAATATGCACTAATTGCTACTGGAAAGCCTACGTTGCCTATCAAGCTCATTAATTCATTAATCTCCATAAAATAATCACCTCCTACATTGGATATATGGTTTTAATGAATGATTGACAGTAGATGATTAAAGAATAGATTAATTTATTTTTAGAGTTTATTGTATACCATCACCATTAACTATATGGTCATAGTAATGAGCTATAGCTATATCTACAATTGTACTAACGTAAGTATTTAATTCAGGATGAATACTTTTAAGTTCATTTATTTTTCTAACAGTAGAAGCTCTTAACATATAAGTTCTTTTAACAGCAAGAAATTCACCATCAATAGGTGGAGCACATCCATTTACTATGGGAGTTCTTCTATTATCATTAAATAAATTATTTTTAATGTTATTATCATTATTCTTAAAGTTATTTTTAACTTCTGGAGTAGCAATGTTAGTATTAGCTATTATAGGAGCTGCATTAACTTCATATGAAGAATTATCATTAAAAGAAAAAGTAGCAATACAAGTACCAGGAATTTTTTCATCAGAACTAAATCCACATATATCAAGATCCTCTTCAGGAGCGAAATCATTTTTAGGTAATTTAGTATTTCTTTTATTGGCCATAAGTTTAAATCTCCTTCATTTATTATTTTTCAATTAAGATATATGTTTATTTAGTAAATATTCTAGTATGGTAATATTCTAAACCATAAATATTCTTTAGAATAAATATGGTGAAGAATATATATTCTTAAGAATATGCACCTTTAAAAAGGGAACGAAGTGCAATTAGGATCTTTTAAAGCCTAAAATAATGAGAGGCTATAAGATTTTAGAGTTTATTAGAATAGTATTTTATAGAATAAAACATATATCCATAATGAAGGCTAGAAAATTTTCATGTAATAAATTTTTTAAGCTGCAATAAATTATGGAGGGATTAGAAAATGGTTAAAGATGAAATTAAAATGAAGGATGAAAATAGTGAGGCGTTTGATAAAAAGCAAATAGCTTTAGCAATTAGAAATTCTACTTTAGACGATGAGCTTAGTTGCTCTATATTAGAAGAAGGAATTTTAAAGAAGTGCCAGGGGTGTAGCCTTAATGGTATTTGTAATGGTATTGATAAGGTTGTTGATGAATATGTGAATAATAATACTAGAGTTGTGAGTAGCTTTAGTTTTTAATAATAGGCTGTGTTAAATAATTATGTTGATTTAGTGTTTAAATTGATGGGATATAGGTTATAATATAACTATAGATATAATTTGAGGTGGATTTATGGCAAGTGTTTCAAGTATTAAAATAGATATTACTACCCTTGGTGATTATGAATTACAAGAATTATTTAATTATATAGGAGAAATGCTTACGCTTGGTTCTTTAAAAGGCTCCCTTAATAATGATTTTAAAGAGTCGAGATTTAGTAAGGGGGAGGTCTGCCCTCACTGTCAGTCAACCTCAATTGTTAAAAATGGTAAATTGAAAGATAAACAAAGGTATTTATGCAAGACTTGTAATAAGTCATTCAACGATTTAACTAAATCTGCTTTGTCTTGCACTAAACTACCTTTAGAAAAATGGATTGAGTATGTAAAAGGTATGATACTTGGACTTTCCATAAGAAAAAATGCTAAAAATATTGATGTATGTGTTAAAACATCTTTTTATATGAGGCATAAAATACTTGATTGTATAAGAGAGTTTATGGGAATTGGTGATGTAGACGGTGTAGTTGAAATGGACGAAACTTTTATTCCGTTATCTTATAAAGGCAACCATAAGAAAAGTGGCTTTGTAATGCCAAGACCTTCTCGTAAAAGAGGTAAGCAAATTAAAAAGCGTGGTATTAGTAATGAGCAAGTTTGCATAGCAACTGCTATAGATAGAAATGGTAATATTATATTAGAACCAATATGTACAGGGAGAATAAGTCATTACGACCTTGAAAGTCTATACAAAGGTCGTATAGACAATAATTCAATCATCTGTACAGATAGCCATAAGTCGTATATTCAATTTGCTAAGAACCTTTCATTAGACCATAAAAGAATAATGAGAGGACATTATAAAGAATGGTATATATCATATAAATCACATCAACTCTTTGCATAGCAAACTAAAGATTTGGATGTATAGATTTAAAGGTGTATCAAGTAAGTTTTTATCAAATTATATGGCTTGGTATAAATGGCTTGAAAGTTTTAATGATGATAAAGAAATAATAAGAACAAAAAACATGCTTATACATAGTGTAATACCATTTGTAGATACTCGAATCCAAGCGTATAAAAACAGAACTCTTGTTTACGCAACAAAAAGTTGTTAATATGCCTAAATTTGTATATAATATTATATATTTATGCTGGTGTTATAGTTATAATAATTTTCAAAGGGGTTGAGTTTATGAACATAAAACATATTGACAATATTATTGATAAAGTTGAATTGAAGAATGGAGCACAATTAATCTTGAGAAAGGCAACAGTAGACGATGCTAACGATATTATTGAATATTTGAATACTGTTGGTGGAGAAAGTAATAATTTACTTTTTGGAGAAGGTGAGTTTAAACTTACAATTGAACAAGAGAGAGCATATATCGAAAATATTAATAAAGATAAAAACTCTCTTATGTTGTTAGGTGTAATTGATAATAGAATTGTGAGTGTTTCTCAAATAAGTAGTCAGAACAGACAAAGAATAGGTCATAATAGTGAACTCGCAATTTCAGTAATAAAAGAATATTGGGGAAACAGAGTTGGTAGTTTTGCTATAGAGCAGTTAATAAAATTTGCAAAAGATAATAAATCTATAAAGAATATTAGTCTTGGTGTTAAAGAGGATAATCATAATGCCATTAAACTGTATAAAAGGCATGGATTTGTAGAAGTAGGCGTTCATAAAAATTTCTTTAATATTAATGGTGATTATTATGATGAAATATTAATGGATTTATATATCTAAAGTTATTAAATAGACAAGCAATAGGTAGTTTAAATTTAACTACCTATTATTATTACTATAAATCAACAAATATATCTAACAGAGCCTAATAATAAAAAGAGATAGCAGGGGGATTATATGCTATCTCTCTTTAAATGGGTTATCATGTATTTATAATATTGACAGATATTACAAGTATTATACAAATGAATTTCTAATATGTTATTCAATATTTTAAGATTAATTAAAAAAATCAAGGTATCTGCAATATACCTTGATTTTTTTATGAATAATGAATAACTTTATTATCATTAATGTATTTATAAATCTTCTTTAAAACACTTCTCTTTCTCATGTGAGCAGTAGAATAGCAAAGCTTTTTTAGATAAGCATATTTTCTAATAGTATTATTCTCAAAGAAAATAAATTGAACCAGTTCTTTTTCCTCTTCAGTCAAATTATTAATAGCGTGTCTTAATTCTTCAATATCACATTTATTACAAAGTCCCTCTTCTAAATTATCATCATCAATTAAATTCTCTTCTAAATCCTGTGAAAAAGGAAGAGCATCATTTCCCACAGTAGAGCTTCTAGTTTTGCATCTTTTAATAAGATCACTTAAATTATTTTTAATTCCATTAGTGGCATAAGCAACAAATCTATGATTTTCTAATTTATATTGAGATAGACATTTAAATAAATTTTTATAACATTCATTTGGTATATCATATAGATTATATCCATCAATAAAGGTCCCTTTAGAAAGATTAAGTATAAAAGGTCTAAATTGTTCTACTAGTTTTTCTTTAGATTTTTCATCACCATCTTTAGATTTTTTTACTAGATATTCGATATAGTTATAATCCATGTGAACCTCCTTATAATTAGGCTTATTTCATAGAAATATCAATATGTTGTATTAGAATAAAAAATATCTCTATATATAGTATATATGTGTTAAAGGCATATATCTTATGTAGAAATAGAAATTTACTTATATTTAAGGTAAATAATTTTTTAGTGCAACATAGCTGCTTTTTTAAGCAAATAAGATCTTGGTTGCAGCATAGCTATTTTTTTAATAGGTGAATAGTTTTTGGTTGCAGCATAGCTGCTTTTTTAAAATGTGTATATCTTATATGTAAATGTAAAAAAGTGATATTAATTTGATGGAGGTTAGGTAATGAGTAATGAAGGTATTAATTTAAAAACTATAGCAATTGATATTGGTCATAATGTGAGCTTTGATGGTGGAGCTGTAGGAATTAGGAAAGAAGATGAATTAAATAAGTTAGTTGGTGAAGCTCTTATTGAAAACTTTAGAGCAATAGGAATTAATGTTGTTAATTGTATGCCAAAGAGTGCAATTAGCCTTTATGACTCTTTAAATCAAAGGTGCATAGCTGCTAATACTGGAAATGTAGATTTCTTTATATCAATTCACCATAATGCGGGGAGGGGAGAAGGTGCAGAAGTATTATGTTATGGTAGTGGAATTGCAGAAGAAGTAGGAAACAGCATACTTAATGAGTTAAGCAAGATTGGATTAAAGAATAGAGGAGTTAAGTATAGAAAGGACTTATTTGTACTTAATAAAACTAAGATGAAAGCAATTTTAGTTGAATGTGCCTTTTGTGATAGTGAGAAGGATATGACTGGTTATGAGTGTTGTAAAATAGCTAATGCAATATTCAATGGGATTTGTAGTAAATTTTTTCTAACCCCCTATGTGTTGTCTAGGAGTTCTTGAACTAAATATAACTTTATTATATCCTTACGATTTTTCTTATGCTAAAATATAGCTATTATTAAATTTCCAAATAAAAAATATAGTTTAAACTTTTAGGAGATATTATGGCAAATATATTAGTACTTGAAGATGATGAAAGTGTAAACAGAGGAATTACATTTTCCTTAAAAAAATCAGGAAATACCGTATTTTCCTGTGAAACTATTTTTGAAGCAAAACAATTAATAAAAAAACATCCTATAGACCTTGCTGTTTGTGACATTAACCTTCCTGATGGAAATGGACTAGATTTTATTATGTGGCTGAGACAAGAATTTCAAACATACGTTATTTGCTTAACTGCATTAGATCAAGAAATAGACCAAGTAATGGGTTATGAAGCTGGTGCAGATGATTATATTACTAAACCATTTAGCTTATCTGTGCTAATGTTAAAAATTGATGCTTATTTAAAGCGTAAAATGATTAATAAAAAGCAAAATAAAGTAATTTCAGGAAATATATATATTCATCTTGATGAAATGAAAGCTTCATTAAATGGTGAAGAAATTTTACTTACAAAAACTGAATGGAAACTATTAATTTTATTTTTAAAGCATCCAAAGCAAATTCTTTCAAAAAATCAAATATTAGAAAATATATTTGATATAAATGGGGAATTTGTAAATGATAATACTGTTGCTGTTAACATTAGAAGATTGCGTGAAAAAATAGAAGATGATCCTGCAAAGCCGATTTATTTAAAAAACATTAGAGGCTTAGGTTATATATGGAATCAGGAAGTTGAAAATATATGATGAAAAAAAGAAAAT
>OATC01000482.1_pt1 | contig 10342 bp, 8 predicted proteins | sample 1475871 | NCBI WGS metagenome assembly OATC01 (sample SAMEA2579940, study PRJEB22360) | human gut metagenome | biome: human gut; feature: human-associated habitat; material: faeces | place: Denmark | collected 2008/2010
TAGAGCTGTTAAAAACAAAGTATTTCTTAAGTTGACCCCATTGTGTTCTTTGATAGACAAAAGGCATTTTTTAAATACTTTAAAAGACTATTTTCTTTTTCGCTTAGAAGATGAGGGTATATTTAATTGTTGGCGATATTTTACAATCACTCGTCTGGAACAATATAAATCCAGTTCTTCTAACTTAGAAACTATGGCTTCATCAGTTAAAGGCTTTTGTTTATCTTCATTGTGAATTAATAAGACAATTGCCTTTTTGATAGAATCACTACTATCACCACTTAAAGTTTTAGATACCAATAAGTTCTTTAAAGGATAAACCTCATTATTAAAACGATAATATTTATGATGAAGTGTACGAGATATCGTAGATTCATGAAAGCCGCATTTTTGTGCTAAGTCAGCTAACGTACAAGAAACCAATTCATCATTATAGAGAAAATAACTTTTTTGTAAGTCAACCAATTCATTAGCTACCATTAAGACAGTCTTATTTCTTTTGGTTAAGTTTTCCAAAAGAAAATGAGCTTCATTAAAAAAGTTTTTCATATCTTCGTTATCTCTAACACTTTGATAGAGATGGTCATTTACCATCACATTTGGTTGGTTAATAGGGACAATTTGAATATTTTCATTTTCAATAATAATATCAATATCTGGTAAAACATAAATATCATTTTGATTTGAATAATTTTGGCATGGAAATGGCTGGCATTGCTTAATATCTTCAAAAAGAATATCTATTTCTCTTTGTGTAAGATGAGTGGTTTGTTTGATTTGATGATAATTACACGTAAGAATAATATCTTTGTATTTCTTCATCAAACAATAAGCATTATCCTTACCCTTTCTCTTTAACTGAATACATATAGAATCAATAGCATCACTAGCAGCGACACCAGCAGGTTCAAAAGACTGTAAAAGTTCTAAATGCTTAAAAAATGTATTTTCATCAATCTGTAATTCTTTTAAATAAACATCATAACTATAACTTAAAAATCCACGGTCATTTAAAGATTCTATAAGATAAGACATAATATGAGAATCATAAGATTTTAAACAAGCATAAAGTTGATGATATAATTCCCCTTGTAAAGAAGGCTGATTAGAAATATTTTCAATGTAAGAATGATTTGAAGGATCATATGCTTTCCTTAATTCTAAAAAAGGGTTTGTTTGTAAAGCATTATCAATAAGACTTTGCATATCTTCACTGTTTAACTTTAAAAAATCAAGGGAATGAATCATTTTTTGATTTAATTGAAAAGTTTGTTTATAAGTTTGTTTCATACCTAACTTTTGCTTCATCACAATCACCTCTACCTAATATAATAATAGCAAAATTCATGCCAAAATATGTAGAAAAAGAGTAAAAAAATAGACCTTGACAGTCGTAATTGAAATGATTAAGATAACAACAAAGGAAGGTGAAATCATGGAAAAGAAAATATTAGATTGTATTCACCAATTTATTGATCAAAAAGCATTTGATAAATGTACTTGTATAGAAATATCTCAACAACTCAAACAAAGTCGTAATTATGTTTCTACCTTATGTAATGAATTGTATGAACAAGATGTATTCATCAAAATAAAACAAAGACCAATCATATTTTTAGATAAAGATTATCTGCAAACAAAATATAAAAAAGAGCATTTGAAAAAGCAATACTCAAAATTACAAGATTTACTTATGGAATTAGAAAATGAACATATTTTACATGATTTTGAAAAACTCATTGGATATAACGATAGTCTCAACCATCTTGTTGAAAAAATAAAAGCAACAGTATCATATCCACCGGTAGGATTACCAATATTACTAAATGGACCTACGGGTACTGGAAAATCTTTCCTTGCTAAGCTAACCTATGAATATTGTATAAACAAGAGATTGATTGAAAAAGATAAACAATTTGTACAAGTCAATTGTTCAGAATATGCAAACAATCCAGAGTTATTAACGGCTAATTTGTTTGGCTATAAGCGTGGTGCCTTTACAGGTGCAGATAAAGATAATTTAGGATTGCTTCATTATGCTAATGGAGGAGTATTATTTTTAGATGAAGTGCATTGTTTGAAAGCGGAATGCCAAGAAAAATTATTTTTATACATGGATCAAGGAATTTATCATATGATGGGTGATAATGATAAATGGCATCAATCACATTGTCGTATTATTTTTGCAACAACAGAAGATCCAGAGCAGGTTCTTTTAAAAACACTTTTAAGAAGAATACCTGTTATTTTACAAATTCCCTCTTTATCACAAAGAGGGGTTAATGAAAGAGTACAATTGATTTATTCCCTTTATCATAAAGAAGAAAAAAGGATAAATAAAACGATTCGGATTTCTTCTAATGTTTATCAGCTTCTATTAAATCATAATTTTATAGGAAATATTGGGGAATTAAGCAATGTGATTCAATCAAGTTGTGTGAGTGCATTATTCAATTGCCAAGATGATAAACTAGAAATTCATGCTTATCATTTTCCTCAAACTATTATGGAAATGGTTAATCCAGCACAATTAATGATGAAGAAACATCAAATGTTATCACTCGATACACTTATTCCAACATCTTTACAAAATCGTACTATTCATTTTTATGAAAATTTAATTCATCTTCATAATCAAGAAGATTTCATAACACAATCAAGAAAACTTATTGAAGATTACTTTGAAAAAATTGTATTTGATAAAAAAGATTTAAGTCAAAATAACTATCTCTTAGATACTGTAGGTCGTGTATTAGACATGATGACGAATCGCTATGGTTTTAAAATGTCGCATAATGAGGTTATTGCACTCACAAGCTATTTATTGGAATATAATCATAATACTTATAAACTGGCAAAATGGGTAAATGAGAATGAACAAACCATTTATTGTTTTCAAGAAAACTTAAAAGCAAAGTTTCATAGAGAATACTTAATAGCAGATGAAGTCTATGACTATTTAAAAAATAATATCAATGATGCCTATGATGCAATGGTACAAGTCATTATGATGATTATTTTAAATAAATATATGAATCATGATTCATTAAACCAAACACTTGCGATTATATTGGCACATGGTTATTCAACTGCAAGTTCTATTGCTGAATCAGCAAATAAATTATTAGATACATATGTTTTTGATGCTATTGATATGCCGTTAAATGTGGATAGCACGACAATTATTAACAAGATCAATAATTATTTATCTTATATGGGAAAAATTAAACATTTATATTTATTGGTTGACATGGGATCTTTAGAAGAAATATATCAAGGAATACAAATAAAAAATGTAAATATAGCCATGATAAACAATGTTAATACCAAACTTGCTTTAGAAATTGGTATGGGAATTAAACAACAACGCTCTATGCAAGACATTTTTGAAGACATCAACAAAAACAATCCTTATCATGTCCACCTTGAACTTCATCACCAAAAAGAACCAATTATTTTATGTAGTTGTGCTAGTGGCATTGGTGCTGCAGAAAAATTAAAAACAATTATTACCTATTCATTACCAAAAGGATTAAATATGAAAGTTTTGACATATGACTATCCATCACTTATTCAAAATCATACTGATCACCAATTTTTAGAAGATTACAATATCGTATGTGTTGTAGGAACATTAAACCCTAATATGAGTGATTTACCATTTATAGGAATCGAAGATTTTATTATTAATAGTGAACATGATAAATTAGAGCAGTATTTTAAAGATTATCTTTCATATGATCAACTGCTTATCTTTGAAAAAAATATTCTTAAAAATTTCTCGTTATCGAATGTTATGAACAATTTAACAATCCTAAATCCAAACAAACTTCTTGAACAAGTTTCTACTGCTTTAGATGAACTACAAAAAATATTAAATCATCAATTTAAAAATAAAACATGCTTTGGCTTGTATATACATATCAGTTGCTTGATTGAAAGATTAATCATGAAACAACAGATAACAGTATATAATAGTGAGGATTTTGAAGAGAAACATCAAGATTTTATTATAGCTTTAAAACAATCTATGAAAAAGGTTGAGGAATTCTATAATGTTGAAATCCCAACTGAAGAAATTGAATATATTTACTCTTATGTAGAAAATGATTAATATATGTCCATATAAACAAAATAGGTTTATATGGATTTTTATTTTGGCACGAGTTTTGCTCAAATATAAGTGTCCGGTAACTTCAACAAAAAAATAAAAAAATTAAAGTACATTTATTATTTTGGCACGCTTCTTGCTCGGTAATCAGTGAAAGGAGTGGACGTTATGGTAAAAATAATTTTAGCATCACATGGTGATTTATCTAAAGGAATGTTAAACTCAGTTTCAATGATTGTTGGAGAACTTGCAAAAGATATTGAAACATATAGTTTATATCCTGGTGAAAATCCAAATGATTATGCTGCTTCTTTAAAAAAGAGAATTGAAGCAGATACAAAAGATTATGTGATTGTATGCGATGTTAAAGGAGGTAGCGTTTATAATGCATTATTGCAGACGTGTAATAATGAAAGAGTGAATCTTATCTCTGGTATGAATATGAATATGGTTCTTGAATTGGTTATATCTAATAATTCCGGAAATGTAAATATTGATCATGTATTAGATAGTGGAAAAGTAGGAATCACATTGGAAAATAGTGTAACTTTAAAAAAAGATATTGAAGAAGAAGAATTTTAGTAAAAGGGGAAGAAGTTATGATTAAATGTTTAAGAGTTGATCATCGACTACTACATGGACAAGTTGCATTCTCTTGGACAAGTGCTCTTGGAGCAGATTGTATTTTGATTGCTAATGATGCACTTATGCAAGATGAATTGAAAAAAATGGCTATTAAGATGGCCAAACCACAAGGAGTAAAGTTGGTTTTAAAAAATATTGATGATGCCATTCAGTCAATCAATAGTGGTGTAACAGATAAATACAAACTATTTATTGTTGTTGAGAGCGTTAAAGATGCATATCGTTTAATGACTGAAACTCATGTGATTGATAGTGTTGTTTTGGGTGGAACTAAGGCTACTGCTGAAACAAAGAATATTTCTAAGGCAGTGAATTTAACAGAAAAAGAAATTAAACTTGTTAAAGATTTATTGAATAAAGAGTATTCTGTAGAAATTCGTATGGTTCCAACTGACAAGAAAATTGATGCAAAAGATGTTATATAGAGAGGAAGAAGAATTATGTTACAGGCGTTTTTATTAGGTTGCGTAGCATTTATTGGAAAATGTGATTTAGCAACAGGTACAAACTTAATACAAAGACCGATCGTACTTGGTCCATTGGTTGGTTTGATTTTAGGGGATTTCCAAATGGGAATTGTTGTAGGGGCAACTTTAGAATTAGCGTTTTTAGGGCAAGTTTCTGTTGGTGCATATATTCCACCAAATGTTATTGTTGGTGGAGTATTAGGTACTGCATTTGCAATTACTACAGGAAAAGGTGCAGAAATTGCTTTTACTATGGCCTTTCCAATTGCTTTATTAGCTCAAGCAATTGACAATGTTATTTTTTCTTTAGTAAGACCATTTATGGCAAAAATTGCAGATAAATATGCTGCTAAAGGTAATGCTAAAGCAATAACTATAGTACATATGGGAACTGGTTTTATTACATGTTCAGTATTATTTTTGATTACTTTTTTAGGATTTGCTTTAGGAAGTTCACAAATGGAGGCTATTGTTAATGCAATTCCTGCTGTCATAACTGATGGACTATCAATTGCATGTGGTTTATTACCTGGAATTGGATTTGCAATGTTAGCTCAAATGATTATGAATAAGAAAGTTATTCCATTCTTTTTCTTAGGATTTGTTTTATCAGCATATTTTAAAATTCCAGTTGTAGGAATTGCTATTCTTGGTGTAATTGCTGTATTCTTAAAGATTGATTTTAAAAATAATAATAATTTAGTAATGGCAGAAGGAGGATATGAAGATGACGAAGACTTCTAATAATGAAAAAGTTATTACAAAAAAAGATTTAATAAAAATGTTTTGGAGATCGTTACCAATGGAATTTTCATGGCATTACGAAAGACAAATGCACATGGGATTTTGTAGTATGATAAGTGCAGGATTAAAGAAGATATACAGAAATGATCCCAAAGGACTATCAGAAGCACTTCAAAGACATTTAGAGTTCTTTAATATAACACCACATGTTTCAACTTTTGTTGGTGGGATTACTTTAGCAATGGAAGAAATGAATGCAACACAAGAAGATTTTGATTCATCATCAATTAATGCTGTTAAAGCTGCATTAATGGGTCCATTAAGTGGTATTGGTGATTCATTATTACTTGGGACATTAAGAGTATTAGCAATTGGTATAGGGACATCTTTAGCAATGCAAGGAAATATTTTAGGGCCAATTTTATTCTTATTAATTTTCAATGTTCCAGCATTCGTTTTAAGATATATCTGTGCTATGAAAGGTTATGAACTTGGAGCAACTTATTTAGAAAAAATTCAAAGTTCTGGATTAATGGAAAAATTCATGTTAGCAGCAGCAATTTTAGGAGTAATGGTTATTGGTGGAATGACAAATGAATTAGTAGCAGTATCGACTCCTCTAGTCATTGGAAGTGGCGAAAGCGCTACAAAAATTCAGGATATTTTAAATGGAATTATGCCAGGGATGTTAGCATTGGCAACAACAGGTATTTATTATAAACTTCTACAAAAAAAGGTTAATGTATTATGGCTAATTATTGGTACAGCAATTATTGGTATTGTCTGTGCACAATTTGGAATTTTAGGATAAGAAAATAAATGGAGGAAAGAAAAATGTTAAATTTCGATGAAAACAGAGTAAGAACAGAACATCAAAATGGAGTAAATTTAATCCCTGAAGTAGAAAAAATTGTTGATAAAGTTTGTGAAGACGGGTATTCAAATATCTTCTTATTTGGAATTGGTGGAACATTATTGTATGCAGGACAAATTATGCATACTGCTAAACAACTTGGTTGTGATTTACCAATTTATTTAGAAAATGCAACTGATTTCTTATATGAAGGGAATGCTAAATTTAATGAAAAATCAATTGTAGTTATTGCATCATTATCAGGTAATACTATTGAAATTGAAGCAGCTATTGATAAAGCACATGAAGTAGGAGCCAAAGTTATGGGATATGTTGAAGTTTTAAATTCTCCTTTGGCTAAAAAAGTTGATTATTTAGTAAATACATTCGGTGGTGAATATTATTGGTGGTATTCAGTTGTATTACGCTTTATGAAAAATGCGGGACAATTTGATAAATATGATCAATTGATGAATGAGATTAAAAACATGCCAGAGAATGTTGTACAAATCTATAAAGATGCTGATGCTAAAATGGAAGCATACGCAAAACAATATTGTGATGAACCAATTACTTATTTAGTTGCATCAGGAAACCTAGAAGATTGGGCAGTGTGCTATGGTATGTGCATCATGGAAGAAATGCAATGGATGCGAACAAGACCAATTTCAGCAGCAAACTTCTTCCATGGAACATTAGAAGTTATTGAAAGAGATATTCCAGTTATTTTGATTAAAGGTGAAGATAAAACTCGTCCAGAAATGGATCGTGTAGAAAACTTTGTTCATAGAGTCAGTGCAAAAGTTACTGTTTTTGATACAAAAGATTATGAATTAAAAGGAATAAGTGATGAATTTAGAGGAATTTTATCTCCTATCATGATGAGATCAGCATTTATGAGATTAAATGTACACTTAGAACATTGTAGACGTCATCCAATTGATATTAGACGTTATTATAAAGCTTTGAATTATTAATACATTGATAATATGGATAATGGCATTATGTATACCTATACCATATTGCCATTATCATTTATTACAAATGAAAAGGTAGGGATATATATGGATGTATGTGCAATGAATTGTCATTATCGTTTTTATACATTAGAAGATTTTTTTAAAAAGTCTTTCGAAAATGGATTTCAATATGTTGAACTTTGGACAGGACCGATGCATTTTTATTTGGATTGTAATGGGTATGATCCAGTTGAAAATTTGAGACAATTGGAACGTAAATATAAATTAAAAGTAATTGGTGTTTGTCCAGAACAAACAAATCCAAAACCGAATAATATGGCTGCTAAATCTACAGAAGAACAAGAAAGAGTATTTGCCTATTTTAAAAATGCGATTGATATTGCTTATGAGATAAATGCGAATCAAGTTGTTGTTACTAGTGGATGGGCGTATTTATTAGAAAATAAGGATGAAGCAAAACAAAGAAGTGCAAAAATGTTGAATCGTTTGGCTCAATATGGAGCATCTAAAAATATTCCTTTAGCGATAGAGGCTTTACAGCCAATGGAATCAGTTTTGGTGAATACAATTTCAGACTTAAAGGATTTTCTCGATTTAGTTAATCATGATAATTTAAAAATCTGTTTAGATTTAGGAGCAATGGCAAAAGCTAAAGAAAATATAAATGATTATTTTGAAGCTTTTGGAAGTAGAATTATTCATTGTCATTTTGTTGATGGGAATCCAACTGGTCATATGGCATGGGGAGATGGCACACGATGCATGTCACAAGATTTAAATACATTAAAAAAATATAACTATACAGGATTGCTTTCTTTTGAAATTGTTAATCGTGTGTATTATAGAAAACCTTTTGAAGCAGATAAAAAATCAAAATTTTTATTTGATAAGTGGAGGAAAGAAATATGTTAAATATTGCTAAAAAATTAGACTATATAAGAGATCCTCAAGATGATTTTAAAACTTATTTGGATAAAGCAAACAAATATGGATTTCGCTGTATTTTTGCTAGAACAAAGCAAGAATATGAATATGCTGTGAATGCTTTGAATGATGATATTATTATTGCCGGTGCAATAGATTTTCCAGAAGGTGTATTAACATTAGAAGAAAAAGTTAATAAATTTAAAGAATATGCATTAATAGGGTATAAAGAAATAGATTATGTATTAAATCAAAATGCAGTTGAAAATGGAAATCTAAAAAAAATAGAAGAAGAAATGTTTTCTATTCATGAAATATGCCAGAAATATGGAATAGCTGAAAAAGTTATTGTAGAAATGTGTAAACTTGAAGGTAGAGACAATATAAAAAGAGAAATTTGTAATATTGCCAATCGTGTAAAACCTACTTTTTTGAAAACATCGACAGGAAGAAGCTTTCGAGGCGCAGATTTAAATGATGTTAAACTAATGAAAAATATTCTAGATGATAATATATGCATAAAAGCTTCTGGAGGAATACGAACATATCAACAAGCAGAAAAATTTTTCAAATCAGGAGCAGACGTTATAGGTGCATCATCAGCAATACAAATAGTTGAAGAATCAAAGAGAAAAATGTTAAATTTCGATGAAAGCAGAGTAAGAACAGAACATCAAAATGGAGTAAATTTAATCCCTGAAGTAGAAAAAATTGTTGATAAAGTTTGTGAAGACGGGTATTCAAATATCTTCTTATTTGGAATTGGTGGAACATTATTGTATGCAGGACAAATTATGCATACTGCTAAACAACTTGGTTGTGATTTACCAATTTATTTAGAAAATGCAACTGATTTCTTATATGAAGGGAATGCTAAATTTAATGAAAAATCAATTGTAGTTATTGCATCATTATCAGGTAATACTATTGAAATTGAAGCAGCTATTGATAAAGCACATGAAGTAGGAGCCAAAGTTATGGGATATGTTGAAGTTTTAAATTCTCCTTTGGCTAAAAAAGTTGATTATTTAGTAAATACATTCGGTGGTGAATATTATTGGTGGTATTCAGTTGTATTACGCTTTATGAAAAATGCGGGACAATTTGATAAATATGATCAATTGATGAATGAGATTAAAAACATGCCAGAGAATGTTGTACAAATCTATAAAGATGCTGATGCTAAAATGGAAGCATACGCAAAACAATATTGTGATGAACCAATTACTTATTTAGTTGCATCAGGAAACCTAGAAGATTGGGCAGTGTGCTATGGTATGTGCATCATGGAAGAAATGCAATGGATGCGAACAAGACCAATTTCAGCAGCAAACTTCTTCCATGGAACATTAGAAGTTATTGAAAGAGATATTCCAGTTATTTTGATTAAAGGTGAAGATAAAACTCGTCCAGAAATGGATCGTGTAGAAAACTTTGTTCATAGAGTCAGTGCAAAAGTTACTGTTTTTGATACAAAAGATTATGAATTAAAAGGAATAAGTGATGAATTTAGAGGAATTTTATCTCCTATCATGATGAGATCAGCATTTATGAGATTAAATGTACACTTAGAACATTGTAGACGTCATCCAATTGATATTAGACGTTATTATAAAGC
>OATC01000487.1_pt1 | contig 10229 bp, 8 predicted proteins | sample 1475871 | NCBI WGS metagenome assembly OATC01 (sample SAMEA2579940, study PRJEB22360) | human gut metagenome | biome: human gut; feature: human-associated habitat; material: faeces | place: Denmark | collected 2008/2010
CGCTGCTGTTACAGATGCTGCATCCTCTGGCGCTGGCGGGCGTCTGGGATCACTCAAACTTCCGCGAAGATATCTTTGGCCGCCTGCGCCGTACCAGCCAGTTTATTTCCGCCACCACCTTTGGTACCACCGCCGACGCCGAACGGCTGATCGCAAAAGTGCAGGGGATCCACCTGCGGGTGAGCGGCAAGGATAAAGACGGCACGCCCTATCAGGCCAGCGACCCGGCGCTGCTCACCTGGGTTCATGTCGCCGAATGCAGCAGCTTTATGGCCTCGCACCTGCGCTACAAGCGGACCGTGGTCAGCGCCGCCCGATCCCAGACGGTGCACAAGGGGGCCGGGGGCCGGCCCCGCCCGCCAGGAGCAGTATTATCAGGAGGCCGCCGAAATTGCCCGCCACCTTGGCGCTCGGGATATCCCGGTAACGCCGCGTCAGGTTGCCGACTACCTGCAGGATATGCGCCCAACGCTGCGCTGCGATGAGCGAACGCAGGAGGTTGCCGACGTCCTGCTATCGACCCGTCTGCCGGGGCGCCTGAGTCATCCCGTCGGGCGAATGATGATGCGCGCCGGGATTGACCTGCTGCCGCCGTGGGCGCAGGCGATGCTCAATTTGCCGATGAGCGCGCTGCAGCGGCACAGCGCACGAATTGCGGTACACGGCGTCGCCCGCGTACTGCGCGCGTCGGTGCGTAACGGCGCGTATCATTGCGCAATGCGCCGGATGAATCAGTTTTAATTATTCCGGCTGCGTTTTTACGCCAAAAATATAGCCACGGCTATTATTGTCATGGCTATATTTTTTAAAAACAAACTATTCTCATTTATATATTTGACAGCAATAAAAATAAGTAAACATTCTCTTAACGGCGGCGGATTATTCAGGAAAAATTAAGCTAAATCGCGTACGTTATTTCTTTTTTTACGGGGACGTCATCATGGCGAAAATGACTGACGATGGTCAGCGCGCCCAGATTGCGCGTAAAACGACGCTGGTCAGCGTGGTGGTCAATCTTTTTTTATCCAGCGCCCAGGTTCTGGCGGGCGTTTTTTCCGGTTCGCAGGGATTAATTGCCGATGGTATTCATTCTCTTTCCGATTTAGTCGCTGATTTCGTCGTGCTGTTGGCCAATAAAAAAAGCGGCAAACCCTCGGATAGCGATCATCACTACGGACACCGGCGCTATGAAAACGGCGCTTCACTGGTGATTGGCGCGCTGCTGTTACTGGTTGGCGCGGGTATGCTGTGGTCCGCCTGCGGCAAACTGCTGCATCCGGCGTCTATCCCGAGCGTGCATATTACCGCTCTGTGGGTGGCGCTCGCCGCGCTGACCGCCAAAGAGATGTTATTCCGCTATATGCTCAGGGCGGCTAAACAAATTCAGTCGTCCATGCTGATTGCCAATGCCTGGCACGCCCGCTCGGATGCCGCGTCGTCGGTGGTGGTCGCGGTCGGCATCATCGGTAACCTGGCCGGCTTCGCCTGGTTCGATCCGGTGGCCGCGCTGGCCGTCGGCGCGCTGGTCACCCGCATGGGCTATACCTTTTCGTATGACGCCCTCCATGACTTGATGGATCGGTCAGTGGATAGCGACAGCGAGCAGCAGATAATCACCACTATTCTGGCAACGCCCGGCGTCGTGGCGCTGCATGACCTGAAAACCCGACGCGCCGGCGATGGGATCCTGGTCGATGTACATATCGAGGTGCCGGGAGATTTATCGGTGGCGGAAGGGCACGATATTGCGCTGTTGGCCCGCGCGCGGGTGCTAAACAGCCAAAACGTGCTGCATATGATGATTCATATTGACCCTTGCCGCGCGGATAGCGACGCGATTATCGCTTAGGTTATTCCCCTGAACGCTTGAGGGCTTTGTCAGCCTGCGGATAATATTGCCTGTGAAATAAAAAAGGACCATAATCCAGCGGCTATTCTTTCATCGCTGATAAATAGCCGGCTGACGCCGTGTCGTGTTTTTAAACAATATAAAAAGGCAATCGCATAATAGAAAGTATCTATTATTCGTTCGAAACTTCAGGAAGTAAAACAATGATTATCCGGCCAGAACAACACTGGTTCCTTCGCTTGTTTGACTGGCACGGCTCCGTGCTGTCAAAAATCGTCTTTCGCCTGCTGCTTAACCTGATGATGTCGATTATCGCGATCATCAGCTATCAATGGTACGAACAGCTGGGTATCCATCTTACCGTCGCGCCGTTTAGCCTGCTGGGGATCGCCATTGCCATTTTTCTTGGCTTTCGCAATAGCGCCGGATACAACCGCTTTGTTGAAGCGCGCAATTTGTGGGGAACGGTGCTGATTGCCCAGAGAACGCTGGTGCGCCAGCTGAAGAATATCCTGCCGGCCGAAAGCGCAGCCCATCAACGCCTGGTGAGCTACCTGGTGGCGTTTAGCTGGAGCCTGAAGCATCAGCTGCGCAAGACGGATCCGAGCGCCGATTTAGCGCGTCTGCTGCCGGCGCAAAGCGTGGCGGAAATTCTCGCCAGTTCGATGCCAACCAACCGCATTCTGCTGCTGGCAGGCGATGAGCTTGGGCGCCTGCGCGCAGAAGAGAAGATCGGCGATGTCACCTTCAGCCTGATGGACAATAAGCTTGATGAGCTGGGGCACGCGCTGGGCGGCTGTGAGCGCCTCGCCAGCACCCCGGTGCCCTTTGCCTACACGCTCATTTTGCAGCGCACCGTGTATCTGTTCTGTACGCTGCTGCCGTTTGCGCTGGTCGGCGATCTTCACTATATGACGCCGTTCGTGTCGGTGTTTATCTCCTACACCTTTCTGTCGTGGGATTCGCTGGCGGAAGAGCTGGAGGACCCGTTCGGTACCGCAGCCAACGATTTGCCGCTGAACGCGATGTGTAACACCATTGAGCGCAACCTGCTGGATATGACCGGCCAGCATCCCTTACCGGAGAAACTGGCGCCGGATCGCCACTACAATCTGACCTGATTTTTGTATGTTTATTATTCGTTAAATAAGTTAAATCTAACGCGTGATAGATAACATTGATTATACAGCCACCGCCCTGATTGTTATGCTTTCGTTAACAAAAAACGCCCGTTACCCTGGCTGGTAACGGGTGATAAGAGATCGTGCGGCGTTTCACCTGCCATACGCCGCCGAAAGCGCATCAGGAGTGAACATGAGTAACAGAAGACGCGTCGTTCCCGGCGTCCATCCCTATGATGGTCCGGCGGGCGGCTGGGGTGCCTTAAAAGCCACCGCTATCGCCGTTCGTACGCAAATGGATGCGCTCGATGCCCCCGCCACGCTGCTGCGGACCAATCAGCCGGATGGCTTTGATTGTCCCGGCTGCGCCTGGCCCGACAAAGAGCATAAATCGACGTTTCAGTTCTGCGAAAACGGCGCCAAAGCGGTGACCTGGGAAGCCACCAGTAAACGGGTCACGGCTGAGTTTCTCGCGGCTAACACCGTGACGTCGCTGCTGGCGCGCAGCGATTTTGAGCTGGAAGGCTACGGGCGCTTAACCCAGCCCCTGGCCTACGATAAGGCCAGCGATACCCTGCGTCCGGTCTCATGGGACGCGGCGTTTACCCGCATCGGCGCCATTCTCCGTACGCTGCAGCCCAATGAAGTCGAGTTTTATACCTCCGGGCGCGCCTCTAACGAAGTGGCCTTCCTGTTCCAGCTGTTTGCCCGCGAATATGGCACCAACAACTTTCCGGACTGCTCCAATATGTGCCACGAGTCGACCAGCGTCGGCCTGCCGCAGTCCATCGGCATCGGTAAAGGGACGGTCTCCCTCGATGACTTTGATAAGACCGAGCTGGTTATCTCTATCGGCCACAATCCCGGAACCAACCATCCGCGCATGATGGGCACGCTGCACGAACTGGCGCGCCGGGGGGTGCCGATTATCGTCTTCAACCCGCTAAAAGAGCGGGCGCTGGAGCGTTTCGCCGATCCGCAGAACGTCATTGAGATGGCGACCTACGGCTCAACCAACATCGCGTCGACCTATTTCCAGGTCAAAGCGGGCGGCGACGCGGCGGCGCTTAAGGGTATCGCGAAGGCGCTGCTCCGGCTGGAAGCAGAGCAGGGCGATGTGCTGGATCGGGCGTTTATCGATGAGCATACGCTGGGCTTTACCGAGTTTGCGCAGGATGTGGACGCGACGCCGTGGCCGGATATTGAACGGGAGTCCGGCCTGACGCGCGGCGATCTTGAACGGGTGGCGGCGGCTTACGCTAAATCTAACGCCACGATTATCACCTACGGCATGGGCATCACCCAGCACAATAAGGGCACCTCTAATGTACGCCTGATAGCCGACCTGCTGCTGATGCGCGGGAATATCGGCAAGCCGGGGGCCGGGATCTGCCCGCTGCGCGGACACTCCAACGTACAGGGCAACCGTACCGTCGGCATCACGGAAAAGCCGAGCCCCCAGTTTCTCGCCAACCTGCAGCGGGTGTTTGGTTTTACGCCGCCGCAGGAGCATGGTCACGATGCGGTAAAAGCGCTACAGGCGATGATCGACGGCGAATCGAAAGCGCTGCTCTGCCTTGGCGGGAACTTCGCGGTGGCTATGCCGGATAGCGAACGGGCTTTTCCGGCGATGCGGGGGCTGGATCTGAGCGTGCATATTGGCACCAAGCTCAATCGTTCGCATCTTCTGGTGGCCAATGAGACCTTTATCCTGCCGTGCCTTGGCCGAACCGAACTCGATATTCAGGAGACGGGACGCCAGTCGATCACCGTGGAAGATTCGATGTCGATGGTGCACGCGTCGTCGGGCAAGCTGAAACCCGGTTCGCCAGAGCTGCGATCGGAGCCGGCGATTGTCGCGGCGATGGCCATGGCGACGCTGCCGGAAAGCAGCGTTGACTGGCTGTCGCTGGTCGCCGACTACGATCGCATTCGCGATCTGATCGAGCAGACCATTCCCGGCTTTGACCAGTACAACCAGCGTATTCGCCATCCCGGCGGTTTTCGCATGCCGCTGCCGCCGACGGAGCGTATCTGGCCGACGCCGACCGGCAAAGCGATGTTTTCCGTTTTTCACGGGGTGCACGAAAACCAGCAGGTAGCAGGGCATGACGTGATGCGCCTGGTGACGCTGCGCAGCCACGATCAGTACAACACCACCATTTACGCCATGGACGACCGCTACCGCGGCGTGTTTGGCCGTCGCGACGTGTTGTTTATGAACGAGCAGGATATGGCTGAGCAGGGATTCGAACACGGCGATCGGGTGGATATCAGCTCCGCGCTGCCGGGCCACCATCAGCGGCTGGAAGATATCACCCTGGTCGCGTACAGCATCGCGCCGGGCACCGTTGCCGCCTATTACCCCGAAGCCAACGTGCTGGTCCCTCTGGATTATCTCGATAAAGAGAGCGGCACGCCGTCGTATAAATCGGCGCCCGTCCGTTTAACGCTGCGCTCGAAAGAGATCCGCGCGCTGGCGGGGCTTCGCTAAAGCGCCGTTTGCCCGCGGCGATCGTCGCGTCGTGGGCAAAATCGCTACCTCTGCGCCAGAATCAGCTTAATCCCCAGCCCGACAAAACCGGCGGCAAAGCAGGCTCTCAGCCCCTGTAACACCCGCGGACGCGACAGCACGTATCCGCGCATCGCCGCCGAAAAGGCGCCATAGAGCATAAAAACCAGCAGCGTCATCAGCATAAAAACGGCGCTCAGGATCAGCATTTCCCCGATCGGCGAAGCCGAGCCGCGCTGGATAAACTGCGGCAGAAAGGCGAGAAAGAAGAGCGGCAGCTTGGGGTTAAGCAAATTAATCAGAATCGCGTGGCTGATGACCTGGCGCGGGTTGCGTTGCTCGACGCCTTCCACGTTCAGGCTGCCGCGCTGGGTCAGGGTGGCCCATGCGAGGTACAGCAGCCAGGCGACGCCGGCGTACTTCACCAGCTCGAAGGCGCCGGGGGTGCTGTGGAGGATGGCCGCCAGCCCGGTTATCGCCGCCAGCATATGCGGAATAATGCCCAGCGTGCAGCCGAAGGCCGCGGCAAAACTCATGCCTCTGCCCGCCGCCAGGCCGGTGGCAATGGTGTAAAGCGTCCCGGTGCCGGGGGCGATGACCACAATCAGCGAAGTCAAAAGAAACTCAGGGGTGATGAACGCCATGATGTCATTCCTGTTGCAGAGAATCGAGGCCCTGAGTATTTCGCAAAGCCGCGCGCCGGTATTGAACAAAATTGCACAGCGTCGGCTAGCGGCTCGCCTGATAGCTGCCTGGGGTCATGGCGAACTGCCTTTGAAACGCGCGGGTCAGATGGCTTTGATCGGCAAAGCCGGCCATGAAGGCGGTATCGGCGGGGGAGTGACCTTCGGCGAGCAGGCGGCGCGCCAGGCGCAGGCGGGCCTGTACCAGATAAGCGTGCGGCGTGATGCCGGTTTCGCGAGCGAAGCCGCGGATCAGCTGAAAGCGGCTGAGACCGCAGAGGGTAGCAAGCACCTCGAGAGAGATTTTCTCTTCGGGGGCATCATCGAGATATTGCCTGGCCAGCGCGATGGAGGGGGTACCGCTTTTATCAGGCCGCCGTGCGCAGAGATGGTATCGGCTTACCCGCATCAGGCAGAGCAGTAGCGCCTCTTCTACGGCGGTATCCTCGGGGGCGCTGGCGACAATCTCGCTAAACAGCCGCAGCATCAGTCCGCGCAGCTGCGGGTCCTCGACCACCGGGCGCAGGAGAATATCTTCGGCCTTTATCGCTCCCTGAAATTCAGCGGCAACCCGCTCGGGATCGAGATAGATCATCTGCCAGCTGCGCGGGCCATTCAGCGGGATACCGTCGTGCATCTCCCCCGGGTTAACCATAATGATATTTCCGGCGGCGGCCTCAATTTTGCCCAGATGGCTCCACGAACGCTGCGCGCCCTGAGTGAAAATCCCGATGCCGAACTGGTCGTGGGAATGGCGCGGAAAACTCTGTTCCGTGACTAACGACATGGCTTCCAGTCCCGGCATGGCGAGCCGGTGCTGCTGAACGTGATGAAGGCGAGTTTTCAACGGTTTCTCCTGCCGGGGCATAGCATGAGTGTAGCCTCAGGCACGCGGGACGAGCAACGGTCCACCGGCGCTTGAATTTCATCAACGCAGAACATAACATTTAGCTAACATTTTACCTGCTGCGCTGCCAGCAGATTGCGCAAACAGTGGATGATAATGGATATTAAACAGCTTAAGTACCTGATTGCGCTCGACAGAACACGACATTTCGGCCAGGCCGCGGCGGCCTGCCATATCACCCAGCCCACGCTATCGATGCGTATCCGCAATCTTGAAGAAGAACTTAATCTGACGCTGATTCAGCGCGGGCAGCGGTTTGAAGGGTTTACCCCAGAGGGTGAGCGTATTCTGGCCTGGGCGCGAGCGCTGCTGGCGGCGCACGACGGGCTGGAGGCGGAGGCGGCTATCTGTCGCGGGCAGATGGTCGGCCAGCTAAGAGTCGGAATGGTGCCTTTAGCCAGCCTGAATCCGATGCAACTGATCAAGCCGCTGGCGGATAAATACCCGGAGCTGCAGTTCAGTCTGCTGTCCATGACCTCGGAACAGATTATCGACGGCGTTAGCCGCAACCAGCTGGATCTGGGGATCTGCTATCTGCACCACGTCGATAGCCAACTGTTCAACGTGGTCTGGCTGCCGAATACCCGCATGGGGCTGCTGCACGATAGGCGTCATTATCAGTTTGCCGACGCGACGCCTGAGTGGGATACCCTGGCCGCGCTGCCGCTGGGCTTTCTGACCAAGGGCATGTACTACCGTGAATCGATTGAGATGAGCTTTAAGGCCAAGGGGCTGGCGCCAAAATACGTTTTTGAAAGCGACTCCACGTTTCAGATCATCCAGGCGGTGCAGGCCGGGATCTGCTGTGCGATTATGCCGCTGAACAACGGCCTCGAAGCGCTAAGCGATAATCTGGAAATCAGGCCGATCCCCGAGACGGAGGTCGACTCGATGCTGGCGCTGATCATGCGCAACAAAGAGCCGGTGTCGTCGCTGGCGGAGAAATGCTTCGCCGATGCGCAGGTGATTTTTAGCGAACGCCAGTCGGCTGACGGCGCTTAGCTGGCCATCTGCGACTGGATAAATTCAAGCCAGACGCGCGTTCTGGCGGGCATAAAGTGGCGCTCCCGATAGAGGGCGGAGAGCTGTAACGGCGCCGGCGGCAGCTCCAGCGTGACTTCCTGGAGTTCACCGCGATCGATAAACGGGCGGCAGGGTTTCTCCCCCAGAATAGCGAAGCCAACGCCGGCAAGCGCGGCATGCAGCGCCATTTCGCCGCTGTTGACGCGATAGTGCCCGTTGACGTTAACCTTTTTAAAGCTACCGTCCGCCGCGGCAAATTGCCAGGCTTGCCCCGCGAGGGCGCTGACGGTGGTAATGCAGGGCTGCGCGGTTAATTGCTCGCTGTGTGTCGGCATACCCGTTCTGGCAATCAGCTGCGGAGAAGCGACCACGCAGCAGGGAAACGAAAAGAGCGGGCGCGCAATGACGCTGGCGTCTTCCATTTTGCCGCGGGTGATAATCACCGCAATATCCACATCCTCTTTTAACACCTCCGTTCCCGCCAGATTCGTGGTACAGCTGACGATTATTTTTGGATAGCGCATGGCAAATTGCGCCATCAGCGGCGCAAACAGCGAGGGGCCAATTTCGTTCGGAAGACACAAGCGTAGCGGCCCTTCGGGTTCGGCCTGCTGCTGCGTCAGTTCAGCTTCCGTAGCGGCAAGTTGCTCCAGCACCGGTCGCATACTGGCGAGCAGCGTCTGACCGGCAGGGGTCAGCTTCATGTGCCGGGTACTGCGCTGTATCAGGCGCAGCTGAAGGCTCTCCTCAAGCTGCGAAATCTGTCGGCTCACGTTCGATGAGGGCATCTGCAGCGCTTTTGCTCCGGCGCGAAAGGAGCCATTTTCCGCCACGGTGACGAACACCCGCAGGGCGTTGAGATCCAATTTTTTCACTCTCGATTATCCCGATTTTGATAATTAACAACGTCATTTTTACCGTCTTATGCCCGGTTTTGCCAGACGCTAGACTCTCCGCATTACATAGTCAGGAGTCTTACATGCCCGGATATCTGGTACGAATAACGTTGATCGTGGCCTTTGTTCAATTCATCAACGCCCTCGAATATATGATTTTTAATCCCTTATTTACCTGGATGGCGCCGACGTTTCAGGTGCCGGTAAGCCAGGCGGGTTACGTCACCGGCGTTTATACGCTGGCTTCCGTCATTGCTGGGGTAAGCGTCTGGCGATGGGTCGGTAACGTTAAACCGCGGCGCTTTTTGCTCTGCAATATGGCCCTGTTGGGGGGATTAACGATGATGACGCTGACTACCACCCGGTTTGACGTATTATTGTTCTGGCGTTTTCTTGCCGGTCTGGTTGGCGGGACCACAATGGGCGTGGGCAGCAGTCTGTTAATCAACATTATGCCGCCGCACCTGCGCCCGCGGGCATTGGCCTCCACGATTGCCGCATTCTCGCTGGTCAGTATTGTCGGTATGCCGACGATGCTATTTCTCAGTGCAAAAATCGGCTGGCAGATAGCCCCCGCGACGATCGGCGGACTCTGCTTAATCGCGTTACCGCTGATACAACTGGCGCTGCCGGAGCAACCCATCGAGGCGAGCCGTCAGGCGGGGTTGCGCTGGGCGGCATCGGTGCTGTTTTACGCCTCCGGCAACGCGCTCGCGCAGTTCAGTCCGATGTTAATCATTCCGCTGCTGATACCGTTACTGACGGTGAAAATGGGGGCCAGCGGCGATGAATTGCCGTGGCTCTTTTTCGGCGGAGGCGTGGCCGGACTATGCGCAACTAAACTCACCGGCAAGCTATGCCAGCATTACAGCGGCTACCGCATCAGCCTGCTGGCCAGTCTGCTGTTTATACTGAGCCTGAGCATCGCTTTTACCTGCAACCGCGGAGGCGCACTGTTTATGGTGCTGTTTCTGGCCGCCGCCTACTGTCGTCTGGTGGCCTCATCGGCTGTGGCAATGCGTTTTCCAGCGGATAGCGCCAGGTCCGGGTTTACGCTTTTACAGAATACCCTGATGTCATTAAGTTCGGCGGCGGCCTTTCTGCTTTCATCGTGGGTGCTCTCGGTTGACGGCAACGGCGAGCGGGCGATGCAGGGGATATTGCTGCTCTGCGCCCTGAGCGCATTGCCGCTGCCGTGGCTGCTGCGGGTTCAGGAGAAAAGATTAGCATTCGCGCGC
>OATC01000492.1_pt1 | contig 10171 bp, 7 predicted proteins | sample 1475871 | NCBI WGS metagenome assembly OATC01 (sample SAMEA2579940, study PRJEB22360) | human gut metagenome | biome: human gut; feature: human-associated habitat; material: faeces | place: Denmark | collected 2008/2010
CTACTCTCTGGTGCGTAAGATCCTCGAAGTGAGCGGTTGCGACCCGCTGACCACCGAGCTGGACGGCAAACCGCTGGCCGATCACCTGCTGGCCCCGACCCGCATCTACGTGAAAAACGTGCTGGAGCTGATTGAGAACGTTGACGTGCACGCCATCGCTCACCTTACCGGCGGCGGCTTCTGGGAAAACATTCCGCGCGTGCTGCCGGATAATACCCAGGCGGTGATCGACGCCTCCTCATGGCAGTGGCCGTCCGTCTTCAACTGGCTGCAAACCGCAGGCAACGTGAGCGAGCATGAAATGTACCGCACCTTTAACTGCGGCGTGGGCATGGTTATCGCCCTGCCCGCCAGCGAAGCGGATAAAGCGATTAAGCTGCTGACAGAAAAAGGTGAAAACGCGTGGAAAATCGGTACGATTAAAGCTTCCGATTCCGAACAGCGTGTGGTCATTGAATGAAAAACATCGTGGTGCTCATTTCCGGCAACGGAAGCAATTTGCAGGCAATCATAGACGCCTGCAAACAGAAGAAAATCAATGGCACCATTCGGGCAGTATTCAGCAACAAGGCCGATGCATTCGGCCTTGAGCGCGCGCGGGAAGCGAACATTCCTGCGCACGCGCTGGAAGCCAGCCAGTTCGCCGGGCGTGAAGCCTTTGACCGTGAGCTGGTGCAGGAGATTGACGCCTACGCGCCTGACGTGGTGGTGCTGGCAGGCTACATGCGCATCCTGAGCCCGGCTTTTGTTGCACACTACGCCGGACGACTGCTCAATATCCACCCTTCCCTGCTACCAAAATACCCCGGTCTGCACACCCATCGTCAGGTGCTGGAGAACGGCGATGAGGAGCATGGTACCTCCGTGCATTTCGTTACCGACGAGCTGGACGGCGGTCCGGTCATTTTGCAGGCAAAAGTACCGGTCTTTGACGGTGACAACGAAGACGACGTGACCGAACGTGTACAGGCTCAGGAACACGCCATTTATCCGCTGGTGGTAAGCTGGTTTGTTGACGGCCGTCTTGAGATGCGCGACGGCGCAGCCTGGCTGGACGGAGTGAAGTTGCCCCCGCAGGGTTATGCTGCCGAAGAGTAGTCTGTTTGAATTGCCCGGCGGCGCTTCGCTTGCACGGGCCTACGGTCCCGTAGGTCGTGGTAAGCGCAGCGCCACCCGACATCCCCTCCCCCAACCCTCTAAATTCCCCAATAAAAAAATAACTGTCATACTTTTCTGGCACTGTTGGACATATCGTGGAAATGCTCGCCATAATAAGGACGAGACGGATTTACCACGTCCTGTGATTGAACTGGAGTGTGAGCTGTAATGGGTCAGGAAAAGTTATACATCGAGAAAGAGCTAAGCTGGTTAGCATTCAACGAACGTGTACTTCAGGAAGCGGCCGATAAAACCAACCCGCTGATTGAACGTATGCGTTTTTTAGGCATCTATTCCAACAATCTGGATGAGTTCTACAAGGTTCGCTTCGCCGAACTGAAACGCCGAATCATCATCAGCGAAGAACAGGGCTTAAACTCCCACTCGCGACATCTGCTTGGAAAAATCCAGTCTCGCGTCATGAAAGCCGATCAGGAATTTGATGGCCTCTATAACGAGCTGCTGCTGGAAATGGCACGCAACCAAATCTTCCTGATCAACGAACGCCAGCTCTCCGCGAATCAGCAAAACTGGCTGCGCCACTATTTTAAACATTATCTGCGCCAGCATATCACCCCGATTCTGATCAACCGTGAAACCGATCTGGTGCAGTTCCTGAAAGATGACTACACCTATCTGGCGGTAGAAATCATTCGTGGTGAGACCATTAACTACGCGCTGCTGGAAATACCGTCTGATAAAGTCCCACGCTTTGTAAACCTGCCGCCGGAAACCCCGCGCCGACGTAAGCCGATGATCCTGCTGGATAACATCCTGCGCTACTGCCTGGACGATATCTTCAAAGGCTTCTTCGATTACGACGCGCTCAACGCCTACTCGATGAAGATGACCCGTGACGCCGAGTACGATCTGGTGCATGAGATGGAGGCCAGCCTGATGGAGCTGATGTCTTCCAGCCTCAAGCAGCGCCTGACGGCAGAGCCGGTGCGGTTTGTCTATCAGCGTGATATGCCGGACGCAATGGTGGAGATGCTGCGCGATAAGCTGACCATCTCCCGCTACGACTCCATTATTCCCGGCGGGCGTTACCACAACTTTAAAGATTTCATTGGCTTCCCGAACGTCGGCAAAGCCAATCTGGTGAACAAACCGCTGCCGCGCCTGCGCCACATCTGGCTCGATAAGTTCCGCAACCGGTTCGACGCCATCCGCGAACGGGATGTACTGCTCTACTATCCGTATCATACCTTTGAGCACGTGCTGGAATTGCTGCGTCAGGCCTCATTCGATCCGAACGTGCTGGCGATTAAAATCAATATTTATCGCGTGGCGAAAGATTCCCGCATCATCGATGCGATGATCCACGCGGCGCACAACGGCAAGAAAGTGACCGTGGTAGTTGAGCTCCAGGCTCGCTTCGACGAAGAGGCCAACATCCACTGGGCGCGCCGACTGACGGAAGCGGGCGTGCACGTCATCTTCTCCGCGCCGGGGCTGAAAATTCACGCCAAGCTGTTCCTGATCTCCCGTAAAGAGGGTGACGACGTGGTGCGCTACGCCCATATCGGTACCGGGAACTTTAACGAGAAAACCGCGAGAATCTACACCGACTATTCGCTGCTGACTGCCGATGCCCGCATCACCAACGAAGTGCGTCGGGTGTTCAACTTCATTGAGAACCCGTACCGCCCGGTGAGCTTCGATTATCTGCTGGTGTCACCGCAGAACTCACGGCGCCTGCTGTACGATATGATCGACAAAGAGATTGCCAATGCGCAGAACGGCTTGTCGTCCGGCATTACGCTGAAGCTCAACAATCTGGTGGACAAAGGGCTGGTGGACCGCCTGTACGCGGCCTCAAGTTCTGGCGTTCCGGTAAATCTGCTCATTCGTGGCATGTGCTCGCTCATTCCGGAACTGGAAGGCATTAGCGATAACATCCGCGTGATCAGCATTGTGGATCGCTATCTTGAACACGATCGCGTCTATATTTTCGATAACGCCGGTGATAAGCGCGTATACCTCTCGTCCGCCGACTGGATGACGCGTAACATTGATTACCGTATTGAAGTGGCGGCACCGCTGCTGGATCCTCGCCTGAAGCAGCGTATCCTGGACATTATCGAGATCCTGTTCAGCGATACGGTGAAAGCACGTTATATCGACAAAGAACTCAGTAATCGCTATGTACCGCGCGGCAATCGCCGTAAAGTGCGCTCGCAGCTGGCGATTTACGATTACATTAAATCACTTGAGCAACCCGATTAACCTATGCCAATAAACGATAATACCCCACGCCCGCAGGAGTTCGCTGCGGTCGATCTTGGCTCAAACAGTTTCCATATGGTCATCGCCCGCGAGGTGGATGGCGCGATGCAGATCATCGGTCGTCTGAAGCAGCGTGTGCATCTGGCCGATGGTCTCGACGCGCGTAACATGCTGAGCGAAGAGGCTATGGAGCGCGGGCTGAACTGCCTGTCGCTGTTCGCAGAACGTCTGCAAGGCTTTTCACCGTCCAGCGTCTGCATCGTTGGAACGCATACGCTACGCCAGGCGCTGAACGCGCCGGAATTTCTTAAGCGCGCGGAAAAGGTTATCCCCTACCCGATTGAGATCATCTCCGGTAACGAAGAAGCGCGCCTGATTTTTATGGGCGTGGAGCATACGCAGCCGGAAAAAGGCCGCAAGCTGGTGATTGATATCGGCGGTGGCTCCACGGAACTGGTGATTGGCGAACAGCGGGAAGGTGGGGGGGCCGCGTCTGGTGAAAACCCGCCGTATGGGCTGCGTCAGCTTCGCGCAGATGTATTTCCCGGGCGGCATCATCACCCGCGAAAACTTCCAGCGCGCGCGCATGGCCGCCGTACAAAAACTGGAAAATCTGGCCTGGCAATACCGTATTCAGGGCTGGAACGTGGCGCTGGGCGCATCAGGGTCGATTAAAGCGGCCCATGAAGTGCTGCTGGCGATGGGTGAAAAAGACGGGTTTATTACGCCTGAGCGCCTGGTGAAACTCACCGAAGAGGTGCTTAAGCATAAGAGCTTCGACGCCCTGAGTTTGCCGGGTCTGTCCGACGAACGTAAAGCCGTGTTCGTACCGGGGCTGGCGATCCTCTGCGGCGTGTTTGACGCGCTGGCGATCAAAGAACTGCGCCTCTCTGACGGCGCCCTGCGTGAAGGCGTGCTGTATGAGATGGAAGGACGTTTCCGTCATCAGGATATTCGCAGCCGTACCGCGCAGAGCCTGGCCAACCAGTACAACATCGACCGTGAACAGGCGAAGCGCGTTCTCGAAACCACGGTGCAGATGTACGAGCAGTGGGAGGAGCAAAATCCTAAGCTGGCGCATCCGCAGCTGGCCGCACTGTTAAAATGGGCCGCCATGCTGCACGAGGTGGGGCTGAACATTAACCACAGCGGAATGCATCGCCATTCAGCCTATATTCTGCAAAACAGCGATCTGCCTGGCTTCAACCAGGAGCAGCAAACCATGATGGCGACGCTGGTCCGCTATCACCGCAAAGCCATCAAGCTCGACGATCTGCCGCGCTTTACGTTGTTTAAGAAAAAGCAGTTCCTGCCGCTCATTCAGCTGTTGCGCCTGGGCGTATTGCTCAATAATCAGCGACAGGCGACCACCACGCCGCCGACGCTGAAGCTAAAAACGGATGACTATCACTGGACGCTGAGCTTCCCGCACGACTGGTTCAGCCAGAACGCGCTGGTACTGCTGGATCTGGAAAAAGAGCAGCAGTACTGGGAAGCGGTCACCGGCTGGCTGTTGAAGATTGAAGAAGAGAGTTCTGAGGCGGCAGCGTAACGGCTCAGGCGCTCTCCTGAGAAGGCTCCGTGTCGAGCAACGTATCAAGCTCAGCCGGCAACCCAATCAAATAACCCTGCACATAATCGATACCTAGCGCGTGCACCGCGCTACGTATCTCTTCTGTTTCCACATATTCCGCCACCACCAGCATTTTCTTCATCCGGGCCAGATGGCAAATAGAAGCCACAATCTGGTAATCCAGGCTGTTGCTGACAATATTGCGAATAAAACCGCCGTCGATTTTGAGGATGTCGGCGTCCACGCTTTTTAACCGCGCATAGCTGGCGTAGCCGGTGCCAAAATCATCAATGGCGATCCGGATGCCCATTTTTTGTAATTTCCTGAGGGTAGACGCCGCCAGATCCGCATGACCAAAGGCGCTGCTTTCGGTCACTTCAAAGATCAACTGCCATGCTTCAACGGCGTATTTGGCTAACAGGCGGCTCACTTCAAGCGGGAACTGCGCCCGGTAGACGGTAGAAGGTGCGAGGTTGATCGCAAAGCGCTGGCCCGGCAACCGCTGGCGGTGCTGTGCCAGGAAACTCAACGTACGCTCCAGTACCCATAAATCGACACGCGACGATAAACCAAACTCCTGTGCTATGGGCAGGAACTGTTCGGGAAAGATCAGCGCCCCATTATCATCACGCATTCGCAGCAGCACCTCGTGATAACAATCGCCGCGCAGCCCGCGAACGGGTTGAACCAGCAGGGTAAAAGCGTCCTGCTCCAGCGCGGCCTGTAAACGGCTCATCATCGCGACCTTATCTTTCAGGCTACGCTGCAAGTGAACAGCCCCGCGCTGCTGAAGATTTTCCGGGTGGTTGGTAGAAAGGGAGAGATCGGCCACGATGCCCAGCTCCCCCAGCACCAGATAGAGGTGATTGACGGGTGAGCGCACATAGCAATAGCTTATGCCGACCTGAGGCTGTACCGGCATACCATCCCAGACAAAAACGAACTGCTTGATATGCTCGTCCAGCGTCTCAATGCGCTGTTGATGCGACTCCGCATCCAGACGCACCGCCATGTCATACCCGGTGAGGTGATAGACTCGCTCATTGGGCTGAAGAGTGCCGTTTATCCATTGCGCCAGCTGCTGTTTATACTGGATCCGCAGCATCACGCCGTAATTGCGTCCCAGTACCTCCAGCTCGGGCACGCGCAGTAAACAGAGCGCTGACCACGGATGACTGGCCAGCTCGCGCGACAGCGCCCGCAGGTTGGGCATATGCACCACCGGATCGAGAAAAGCCTGACTGCGGGAGCGAATATTGATGGCGCGCTGGCGTGTCGCCAGCATCGACATGTACGTCACAACGAAGGAAAAGACCAGATAGCTGGATGAGGTGATCGCCAGCTGAATGCCATACCCCTCTTGTACCGGAATGTAGTGATAAAAAAAGTGAATCGACACCAGCAGGACCGGCGTCCAGATGAGTGACATCAGCTTGTAGCCAAAGCGCATCGCCCCCCAGAGCATCACGGGCATCAGCAGGGACAAGGTGTAGTTGGTACTGAAAATGGAACTGTTTGCATTCATGGGCAGCAGCAGCATGACCAGCAACCCGCCCAGGGCTAAAAACCACACCACAAACTCAACGGCCGTCACCTTTTTGTCTATTTGCGCGCGGAGCTGGGACATCAGTCCCTTGATATAGCGCGGATGCCGTATCAGGCGGATCAGCAGGTAGCTTAGCGGCACGCCCGTCAGCCCGCTCACCAGTAGCCCCTGATAGTTAATAAGTGTCCGAATATTGAGGGGATTTAGTCCCGCGAGGCTCTGGCGGCTCTCATAAATGCCGAGATAAACCGCAAACTGAAACAGCACCAGAAAAAGCGTTGCCGGACAAAACACCTGCCAGAAAATACGCTGCCCCATCAGACGTATGTCACCGTAAGCGGTCATATTGCGCCGGGGCGCAAATACGCGATAACCGCCCCAGCTGAGCACCAGAGGAACGATAAAATGCAGAATGCCAGCCACGGTTTCAAATAACCCAACGGAGGGGTAATAACGTAAAAATAGCGATACCACCACCCCGGGGAGGGCTTCCAGGCCAAAGAACAACATCAGCGCCAGCAGAAAAGAGAGCGGGAGATAATAGAGCGCAACGATACCGTCGCCCAGCTGCGTTAAGGTATTAGCCACACTTAGTACCGGGAGTAACACGACGGGTAAAATAAGAGGAAGTGCCCACCAGCGGTCTTTATTTTGCTTCAGGATGTGGTGAATATTCATAGATGCTCGTTTACAACCCTTGCGCTCCAGAGGGTAAAGGAAGACAGGCATCCAACCTGACGTACACGTTGCCCGGGAAATTCCTGGCAAGCACAGTGGAGGAGGGATTTTAAATATCAACGACGGGATGCGGTTGACCTAAATCAAATTAATTTATCTGAATAAACCTTTCTTACGTTTTTTTTGAATATTTTTCCTGTAATTATCAATGCGATAAATAAAAGCGTTGTTTTTAATAACATAAATTAATGTAAGCATTGACGGTATTTTACATTTCGCCGAATTGACCCAGACTTGCGGCTGTGCCTTAATAGCCGTATCGCCCAAAAGGGTATACTCAGGAAAAGAAAGTGAGTCAGGCTACGCGTATGCGAAAACGACATCGATTTAACACCCGGATGACCCGCATCATACTGCTCATCAGTTTCCTGTTTTTCTTTGGCCGCTTTGTTTATTCCTCCATTGGCGCCTGGTATCACCATCAGGACAAAATTCAGTCGCAGCAATCAGGCCTCGTTGTGGATTCGCCCGAGCGCTAACGTCCATGTTCACGCTGTAACAGCCGAATAATTACCGTCATCCCTTTGCTGAGGATCTTATCCTGACGCATCACTATCGCCAGTTGCCGGCGCAGAACGGGCGTTAACGATTGAACGCGTAATCCCTCCCGGTCGTCGGCATGCTCCACCGCCATTCGCGGCACAATACTGTAGCCCAGCCCTGCACGTACCATGCGTTTGATGGCCTCAATACTGCCAAGCTGCATAACCGGTGAGACGGCTAGTCCGCGGGCTTCAAACCAGCCGTCAATCAACGTTCGCGTACCGCTGCCCGACTCAAACGCAATGAGCGGCTGAGCGTATAAAGAGTCTGGCGTAAACTGCTCCCCTTCTTCCGGCTGAACCTGCGCGCCAATCCAGACAAACTCTTCCTCCATCGCGTGCATAATCGCCAACGTACGACCGCTCGCCGGTAGCGTGACCAGCCCCATATCCAGCCGATTCTCCTCAATCGCCCTGACGATATCTAGCGTATTTCCCGTCGTCACTCCGATCCGTAACAGGGGATACTCCTCACGAAGCTGCTGCAACAGCGCTGGAAGCAGATGAATACAGGCCGTCGCGCCCGTGCCGAGCGTGATGGTGCCGCTCACTTCCTGATTGAACGCGCTAACCGAACGAATTGTCTCCTCAACCGCCAGTTCAAGACGTTCACCGTGCACCCGTAGCGCCTCACCGGCAGCAGTGGCTTTGATTCCACGCCCCGTACGTTCGATCAGCCGCGTCTGAAGAAACTGCTCCAGCTGGCGTATTTGCAGGCTGACGGCGGGCTGGGAAATACCCATTACATCTGCTGCCGCAGAAAAGCTGCCGCGTTGAACGACCAGACGAAAAGTGGCGAGGTGTCCCAGATTGAGCGTCGTCATGCAAAGTTTCTCTTATAGGGTGAATAAGGATACGGCTCTGCCAGCACAATACCGCGCCCTGTATGCTCGGGACAACTGCCTAACGGAATGAAAAATAATGGAAACACCTGCACTCCCTCGCCGTCTTGCGCTCACTGCGGGATGTAATCAACTCATTAACTGGGGGATCTCCTTTTACATGCCGGGAACCTTTGCTCATGCCATTACAGCAGACCGAAGCTGGTCGTCCCCCAAAATCTATCTTGGCCTGACGCTGGCCATGCTGGTTATGGCTATTGTCTCGCCGTTTGTCGCACCTCTGCTGGCGCGTTTTGGTGGACAAAGGGTGGTAATGAGCGGGACCTTGCTGATCGCCGTAAGCTGTCTGTCAATGGCCTTTACGCCCACACTTTCAGGCTGGTATGGCGCCTGGTTGCTGACCGGCATCGGGATGCGCCTGTCGCTGTATGATGCGCTTTTCTCCGCTCTTGTGAACCTATACGGACCGCAGGCACGCAGGACAATCTCTCGTGTCACCCTGGCAGGCGGGCTGGCGTCCGCTGTCTTTTGGCCGCTGGGAGACGCCTTACTGAACGTGATGGGTTGGCAGGATGCGCTGAAGATCTACGCCCTGTTCGGTCTGCTCAGTGCCCTGCTTCTTCGGCGCTTCCCGCGCCAGCGCTTTACGGTCAAGCCCAAAGCATGTACGCAGGTTTCCCCTCATGACAGGCGTAATGGCTGGCTTTATGCAACCTTCATTGCTCTCATCACCTTCGTCTCTAACGGCACCTCTACACACCTTCCCGAATTTATCGCCAGCTTCGGCCTGCCGGTCGCCGTCGGCATGCTGTGGGGAATGGGGCAGACCGGTGCGCGCCTTATGGAGGTGCTGGCAGGGGCGCGCCTCACTCCGCTAAAACTGACGCTTTTCACTGCGCTCGCCATGCCGCTTTGTTTTCTCATCGGACTGAGCAGCGACATGCTGGCCTGGTGTGCCGCCGGATTTGTGTTCGGCTTTGGTGCCATTAACGGGCTGGTGACTATCGTCAAAGCGACGCTACCCCTGGAACTGTTTAGTACAGAGCGCTATGCCAGCCGCACGGGGCTGCTGCTTATTCCAGGCCAACTGATGGCAGCCGCCTCTCCGGTTGCGTATGCGGGGCTAAATAAGTCGCTGGGTATAACAGGCGGAATGTGGGTTTCCGCAGGACTGACGCTGGTCATTGCGGGGTTCGCAGTGGCGCTCGTGCGCAGCCCAGGCAAACAAACTGTATCGCACTGTATCCCGAGCGCTACGCTGACAAACCGGTACAAAACGCCCGCAGAAGCAAACATCCCCGATACATAAAAATGGTCTTCTGTATCCCTCGCCATAATAAACTGATGAGGAGAGACACAGATGATTCGTCGATATTTCCTGCTTCCTGTATTTGCGCTGACGTCCTTTGCTGGCGCACTGGCCGCACCGTTGGATGGCCTGAGCGCTGCTGATGTTAATGGCCCGGCCGCCGTAGCGCCGCAGGAAAAACCCCAGCCGCCAGCAAAACTGATCGTCGACCCACCGCTGGCGGGACCGCTGAGT
>OATC01000493.1_pt1 | contig 10164 bp, 19 predicted proteins | sample 1475871 | NCBI WGS metagenome assembly OATC01 (sample SAMEA2579940, study PRJEB22360) | human gut metagenome | biome: human gut; feature: human-associated habitat; material: faeces | place: Denmark | collected 2008/2010
TATATAAAATTTTTAAATTGCTGATAAACTTCCTCAATAGACATATTCCTAATTTCATTTTTTAGTTTTATTGGCTTCCTATCCATATTCAGCCCTCATTTTTCTAGAAAGGTAACTCTCCATCATCTAACACTGGAACTAAATCATCATTTGTACTTGGATTTAATAATTTAGCTTTAGGTACTTCAACACCCTTTTTTATATCCTCAACAGTTCTAAAATTAAACAACTTTACAGAAGATTTAGTATTTCCATATGAATCTTTATATTCTTCTTTTCCAAAAACACCACCTACAAGTTTTCCTTTTAAGCAGCCAGTGAATTGATCTCCCCATTGTACTTTAAATCCTGGATTAGAACCTTCCACCATATCTATAAAAGTTTTAAACCCTCTATTGGTTTTATTATCTGAATCATAAACCAACTGACGTATTGTTCCACCAACTCCCCAACGTTTTTCTTCTCTCGTATCATTTTTATATTGCTCTGAAAAATAACATGGTTGTTTGTCTGAAGGATCAGTATCTATATAAATTACAATCATATCTCTTCCAGCTTTACTCTTAGTTTCTTCTACACTCATTATTCTGCAAATATGACCTCCAACTTCTAATGGAGTATATTGTCCATACGCTTGTACTTCATCAAAATCCTTTGGTTTTATCATAATTAATCTTCCTTTCCATTTTTCATAATTCCATACTCTTGGCCAGTAATAACATCATGTACTAATACCATGAGCTTACCTTTCTTCTCTCTTGCAATTAATGCAATTTGAGCTTCAACACATAATTTTTGAATCATACTAACAACAAAATTAATTTCATTGAGTCTATCATCCATAAATCTACCTCCTAAAACTCATCTAAAGCTTTTAAAACATCAGCCATGTTATTATCTATCTCTTTACTTTCAAACGCTCCTAATGGCGATTTAGCTGTACTAAAATTACTTTGTGTTTCAAATATGTGCTTTCCATCAACACACTTTGCTAATAAAACTGTATTAAATTTGCTTTCTAAAACAATCTTATCTAGCTTCTTACCACTAGTCTTAATCCTAGTCCACAAGTAGCCACTATCATTAATCTCAGTTTGACTATGACATATAAATACAACTGTTAAATCATCTCTATAAGTAAGTGCATCATCAACTGTTTCCCATACACATTGGGCTAAATCCTGCCACTTATCAAAGCCTTTTTCCTTACTTCGTCTCATTTCATCAGCTACCATTACACCGTTAAGAGTATCAACTACAACTACCTTGACATGTGGAGCCTTATCATTAATATTTTTAAGAATACTTCTTATAGTTGCTGGATTATCAGTAGCCATATAATTTCTGTTTTCATTGTTATACTGCTGCTTCCATCCCTTCCAACTAAGTCCCTTCTTATCTGCATCTATAATATAAGTTGTTGCTGGGTCAAGTGTTCTAAGACTTGTAGTTTTACCAGCTCCGCTCTCTCCCATGATTCCGATTAATTTAGACATTACATTCCCTCCTAAAATGGATATTCTACTGCTTTAATATTGAATCTTTCTTCAATACTCTTAGCTTCCTTTTGACTTATATCAATGTTTATAATTTCATTATTTTTAATAAGAAATAGAAAATACCTGTTATCATATCTCCCTAATTCCCATTCCATAAAATCACCTATTCCACCTTAACGGTAATAGTTTCAGTTTTTTCGATTCTTATACCAGGCAATACCTCTCCTGTTTCTTGATTTACACCATTTTTGCAAATCTTTTTAAGACTTGTTTTATCAAGTTTCTCCTCGACCTTAATGGCATCAATTTGATTTACATTGCAGTAATCAATTATTGCCTGTTCATCATCATAAAACCACTTATCCGACTTCTTAGATATAACTTTTCCATAAGGTGTAGATAATTTAAATTTACTATCCTTAGCCTTTTCCTCTACGTAATAGCTACTTAATAAACCTTCAAAATATTCTTTATTACTTTGATATTGATTGCATTGTTGCTTTTCCCATGCATCAATTCTCATTCTTTCATTTTCAGCTATTGATTTAATCTCAGCCTCTTTAGCTTCAATAGCTCTTAATTTTCTGAAAGCCCATGTAGCACCTTCCAAATTCTCTATTTTAAAATTTTCTTTAACTTCTTCCTGTAATTCTTGATTTAATAATGCATTTTCCATTTGCAAACTCCTCCTATAAGTTTTATAATTTATTTGAATGTATTGTCATGCTATCTTGGACTACTTTGGCGAGGGTCCTTGATAGCTTTTTCTTTTGTTAAAAGTTTCTGATGCTCTGCCTCTGATTTTTCCCTCCAATTTTTATCTAATTTTCTAGGTCTTCTTGGAAATCTTCCAAATTGCATTTTTCTTTTCATTTAATATCCACCACCATTTAATTTTTCTAATGCAGAAATAATAGTTGCTTCACTTAACTCACTAGGTTTAATACTAAATACAATACCTCGTATTTTAGACTCTTCTACTTCTTCAATTTCTAGTGTTTCTGCATTCATATAATATGGTTTATTACATAAAGCCATTGACCTTATTTTTACCCCTTGTACCTCAAGTTTCGCCTTTAAGTTAGCTGCACTTATAACCTCACCTTTTTCAATTTTGCTAAGTAATAAATCAACTTCTCTATCAGTTAAATCTGTTTCTATTTCAATAAAATTAAGTCTGCTTACAGTTTCCTCAACATGTAATTTATACCTTGCCATTATGACTGCTCTCCTTTTCTCTACGTTCTATTAATCTACATATAGGACACTTATACCCAGCCTTAGGAATTTTAGCTTTAATGCTTATATTCCATATATGATTACAGTACTGGCATTTAGCATCCATTCTCTCGCTCAACCTCCTCAATGTTAAAAATATGAAGTTTTCCATCACTACTATTGAACTCTACACAAACAACTACTTCGTTATATGTACCTACTCTTAAGATTTCATAGCGTTTTTTCTTGATTGTTATTACTTGTCCTACAATAAGTTCCAACATAATCACCACCAATTAAACATTCATCTTATTTTCATCCTTACTTGCTGCAGCGAATGCTCTTAAGCATTTAGGACAGATTTTTAATCCTAATATCTCCCTCAAATTATCAATTTGACCGCAATGAAAACATCCTGGATTATATTTTTTCAATATAATATTTTCCCCCTCTATATAAATTTCTAATGCTGAACCAAGGCTCTTATCAGTTTGATCCTCTAGCTTTAGTTCCCTTCTTATTTCCTTAGGAATTACTATTCTCCCTAAAGTATCAATTCTTCTTACAATTCCTGTTGACTTCATTTACAAAATCCTCCTTAACTTTTTAATCATTATGTTTTATTTATTACTAAGGCTTTTCAGCCTGGTTATCTTATTGTTCTTCTAGCATTTCAACTAATTTTTTAGAATTTTCAGCTCCTAAATGTTTATATACTATATCTGCTAATACTTCAGCCTTTTTCTTCTGTACAACTTCAATGCCTCCTGGAAATACAAGCTCCACATCATATTTACTCATGAGATACTGCTCGTACTCTGTAAACGGTTCGTTGTTCTCATTGAACATTTTATTTAAATCCACATGACCACCCCATCAAAATTGCTTCATACATGATATGCAAATTATTCTATTGTGTTACAGTTTCATCAAATGATATTTGTCCTGAAAGTTCTTCTCTTCTCTTTTTAACCTTTTTCATTGAAATATTTAAACCCTTATATTTTTTATTTAATTGAGTTTCAATATTAGATAATGCTTTTTTATCAGTAGTTGTTTCAATATTAAAATATTTTGACTTTCCTTCATCATCCTTACAATTAAAGCAAGTTCTAATACCTTTTTTATCTTTATAAGTTGCCATTATGCTATTTGCTGTTCTTCTTAAGGCCTGTTCTCTAAGTTTACGAATATCAAATATATAATGTGGTCTTATCAACTCAATGATTTGTTCTGTAGTAATTTCTCCTCCAAGCTCGTCCATCTGCTCTAGTATTTTTTCTCTCGCTTTCTTTTCTAAAACTTTACTCATTCGGCTTCACCCCTTTAAAATAATTTTTAATTTTGATTAGCTTTTGAATAGCTGAATTTATATCCGCTAATTCAATATCAATCATTTCTTTAGTATCAGTTATACAATTCCAAGCCTTTAAGCTGTCTTCATCTACATATAGTTGATTTATTTTATAAATTGCATTTTGATATTTTTTAGAGAGTTCAACACATTTTTCAAATTGCTCATTAGTTAGATTATTAAAATCTTCAATTCCAAAAATATGTGTTTCTTTCTCTTTCCTGAACTTATCCAGCACAACTGCATTTTCTGGGAGATTTTTTTCAAGCTCTTTAAGTTTTTCTTTTTCTTCTTGTTCTTTTTTCTCTTTTTCAAGTTCTTCATAATACTCTTGCTCAAGTCGTTTGTTTTCTTCTGCTGCCTTCTCTGCTGATTTAGTTAATACATAAGCACTATTAATTGTTAATTCACCTTTTTTAACTTGTTGCTTAATTTCTTCTGGAGCCTTTTCTTCTATAACTTCAACTTTATGAATTGTGTCATGTGATACTCCTGCTATCTTTGCCAGCTCTTTTTTAGTATCTATTGTTTCAATCTCTCCTGTATTTTCATCATTAACTTTTGTCAGATTTCTGACAGATGTTAAATCATTTCTTTTTCCTTGATTTTCCTTTGCTTTAGCTTCTATTACTGGCTTGAACTTCAATGCAATTTGTGCTAATTCATATTTAGTTAAGTTTCTTCTATTTTTTTGATGCATCCAAGTCCATTCCATAGCTTCAAGCCTGTCCTTAAATTCCATCTGAATTAAATCAAATTGAATATTGTGTTTCATGCAAATATCATATCTATGATGTCCATCTATTAATGTCTTATTCCAAACCACTAACGGACTTAAACACCCATTCTTTAAAATATCTTTTTCTAATTCTTCTTTTAGTTCTTCTGTTAATGGTGGCAATAGTTCTCTAAATTCACTATCAATAATTAAATCAGTCATATTTATTTTCAACTACTCCTCTCCAAAAATTTCTTCTTCTTTTACACCAAATGCTTGAGCAATAGCTCGTCTACTATTTTTACGTGGATAAAAAGTTCCACTTTCCCATCCCCAATAAGTTTTTCTACCAGTGAAACATTTTTCTGCAGTTTCGTCTTGTGTCCAACCTTTAATAGTTCTTAATACCTCAATTTTTTTGTTCCATGTCAAATTTTTTATTAGTTCTGACATAATTCATCACCTCACTTATTACGTTTTTATTAACCTTATGCGTATATTTTACGTTTTGCGAACATTTTACGCAATCTTCGTTTTTCGTAAAAAATACGCTATTTTTACGCTTGATATCTTATTAAAAGAAGTTACCTTTTACTACCATTAAATTTCTAATTTTTACGCTATTTTATTGACTTTTTAACGTAATTTGCGTAAAATGTAACTAAGAGGTGTGTTTAATAATGGATAATAAAATTTTAGGTTTAAAAATTAAAGAATTAAGAAGTAAGAAAGGACGTTCTTTAGGATATAAATATACTGGCGAAAAATTAGCTAGTGATTTAAGTATTTCACGTTCATATTTAGGTGATATAGAGAGTGGCAGAAGGAAACCAACTCCCGAAATATTAGAAAAATTATCAACTATCTTTGATGTACCATTATCATATTTTAATGATGATACTAACAATAATAATGTTCATCCTTTAGATGATGGAGAATTTGATGAAGAAACTAGAGCCATAGCTAGAGATATGCAAAAATTATCTACAGAAAATAAGGATTTATTAAAAAAATTAATAAAATCAATGAGCAATGCTGCTGATGAGGAGTTGAATAAATGATTCCTAAATATGCACGCTATGGGTATTGTATAGAAAAATCTATTGAATTTATATTAAATGAAAATTTATACTCATTTCCTTTTGATTGTGATAATATAATTCGCTCACATAAGTGGGCAAGAACAAAATATTCAACATTAGCAAAAGAAAATAATGTTGATATTAATGAAATAATAGAAGCTTTCAATAGTCAAGATGGTTATAGTATTTATAACGGTCGTAATTATACAATAGGCTACAACAACACTCATATTCCCAAACGTATATACTTTACCAAGTTACATGAAATTGGACATATTTACTTGAATCATTTTATTGATTTTGATGAAACAATACTCAACCGTTCCTCTTTAACCGAAACTTCATATAAAGTTTTAGAAAATGAAGCAAATTGTTTTGCAAGAAATGTTATTGCGCCTGTAGTTTTAGTAAAATATTTAAAACTATCATCTCCAAATGAGATTGCTAATTATTTTGGTATAACAAATGGAGCTGCTAAAACAAGATATGATTTATTAGATAAAGATTATTCTTTTATATCAACTAATAATGAAAATAAGCTCCTATCTTTTTGGATGAAAAAATATGAAAAGAGACATTGTTTAAACTGTAAGAATAACATTACTAAACAATACACTAAATATTGTCCTATTTGTGGTAATAATAAATTTATATTAGGAGATGGAAACATGAAATATTATGAAATAGAATTAAATGATATGGGCAAAGCAAAAATTTGTCCTATATGTGAAAATGAAAATACTAATATACTTGGAGACTACTGTCAAATTTGTGGTACACAGATAAAAAATAAATGTACTAATAAACTCTGCAACTCTGATTTGTCTGGTGAAGATAGATATTGTCCATATTGTGGGTATAAATCTGAATTTTTAATAAATAACTTATTAGATGATTGGAAGATAATCCAAAATTTAGGAATTAACAATCCATTTGATAATCCATTTGATAATGATCCACCTTTTTAAAAATTGAATAATTAATTTTTAAGAATATATATTCTCATCAAAGGAGTTGATGAAATGAAAGTAGTTGCTATATACTCACGTAAATCTAAATTCACCGGAAAAGGTGATTCTGTCGAAAATCAAGTACAGATTTGTAAAGACTATATAGATTCCTTCATAAAAGAACCTGTTAAATACTTAATATTCGAAGATGAAGGATTCTCTGGTGGTAATCTTGATAGACCTGAATTTAAAAGACTCATGAAGCTTATAAAACAAATTGACATATTAATCTGCTATAGACTTGATAGAATATCACGTAATGTTGCTGACTTCTCTACTACATTAGAAAAATTGCAATCTAATAACTGCAGTTTTATAAGTGTAAAAGAACAATTTGACACCAGCTCACCTATGGGACGAGCTATGATATATATAGCTTCTGTATTTGCACAACTTGAACGAGAAACTATTGCTGAACGTGTAAAAGATAATATGTTAGAGATGGCTAAGAATGGCTATTGGACTGGAGGTAAAATTCCATTAGGATTTGATTCAATAAGAGTTGAATATGAAGATAAAAATGGAGCTATTAAGACTAAGCCACAATTAATAAAAAATGAAAAAGATAGTGAATTTGTAAAATTTCTATATGAAAAATACTTAGATGTTGGTAGCTTGCATAAATTGGAGTGCTATATTTCTGAGAATAATATTAGGTCAAAAACTGGGATTCTCTTTGAGAAATCTACATTGAAAACAATATTACAAAATCCTATATATGTGAAAGCTAATAATGATGTTATCGAATATCTAAAAAATAGTAATTGGAATGTATATGGCGATCCAGATAATATTCACTCTTTACTAACTTATAATAAGACAGAACAAACTAAGAAGAATGGTAAATATGTTAAGCAAAACAAAGATATAAATGAGCGTTTAGCCGCTATGAGCTCTATTGAAGGCTTTATTGAGCCAACATTATGGTTAGATGTTCAGAAACAATTTGATAGCAATCGTAATGCCTTCCCTCGTCTTGGAAAGACTCATAATGCTTTACTATCCGGAAAATTAAGATGCGGAAATTGTAAGGAATATATGCTAGTTCAACATGGCAGAGTATCAAAAACTACTGGAGAAAAATTATTTTATTATGTTTGTTCATTAAAAAGAAAGTCCCATAAAAAACTTTGTGATAACAATAATGCTAAAGCTGGTGAAATAGAATATATAGTATTATCAAAACTAAAAAAAATGTCTTATGAAAAAGAAGATTTTATATCAAAATTAAAGAAAAAATACAATGATATATCCTCACCACAAAAATTCAAAATAGACCTAAAGCTTTTAGAAAAAAAATTAAATGAAAAACGTATCTCTATTGATAATCTTTTAGATAAATTAGCTTCAACTAAAGATACTACTATGGATTCAATTCTATTTGATAAAATCAGTTCTTTAAAAAGAGAATGTGATAATATAGAACTAAAAATTGAACATCTTAACAATGAAATTAAAAAAGGTAAAATAGAATTAATGAATTTGGGATTGATTGAAAGTATGCTTGATAAATGCAGTAATATTGATAAGCTTTCAAGAGTTGAACAAAAACAATTAATTAATATGCTGATAGATGTTATTTATTATTATGGGCCAACTGATACTATTCCTAAGAGTAAAATTATAATTGAATTCGTTGGCGGCATAGATTCTTATGAAGTGGATAGTTCTATAGATTTAGAGTCGTCTTTTTGTTCTACTCGGACATGCTAAGCTGATGACCACATATTATCCACTTCATAAACTCAGAAAAATTCCTGGTCTTGAAAATGCTAAATATGTTGATCCATATGCAGGAAGCAAAGGAAATTCAATTAGATATTTATCAGTTGCACCTAGGACAAATGATTTAAAAGTTATAGGAATAGATAATTTATTCTGTGCAGGCGAAAAGAGTGGCTTATTCGTTGGCCATACCGAAGCTATATGCACCGGAGCATTAGCCGGTCACAATACTGTTCGTTATTCCTTAGGAATACCACTTTTAATTCTTCCTGATTCAACATGTATAGGAGATATAATAAGCTATGCAAATGAAAAAGCTAAATCCAGAGAAGGCAGAAAGGATCGTTATACATTTGCTGGCTCTGGATATTTCAAGAGAATGAAGGAACTTGGACTTTACACAACTGATATTGATGAAATTCAAACTAGAATTAAAAAATTAAATTTAGATAATATATTTAACACTAAGCTATGCTAGATTAATTAATATTAGAATAATTAGAAAGTTTTAGATTAAAGAACTATATCAAAATTAAACAATAATTTTGATATAGTCTTCTTAATTGGTTTCTTATTTTAAATTAACTCTTTAATATTTTGACTTTCAAATGCAATTGTTTCAACTAAATGTTCATAAATTTGCTTTGTTACATTCCATCTATCTGGACAATTTAATACAACTATAATTATATCTTTTCCATTACTTTCAACAGATGAAACAAGGCATTTTCCTGCACCACCAGTATAGCCTGTTTTTATCCCGTTTGCACCTGGAAGCATCCATAATATTTTATTTATATTATTATAATCTCTTGTAAAATTATATTTAACTTTATCTATAGATTTAGAACCAACTACCTCTCTAAATAAATCATAATCCATTCCCTTAGCTGCCAAAATAGCCAAATCATATGCAGATGAATAATGTTTATTACTATCTAAGCCATGTGGAGATTCAAAATGTGAATCTAAAATTCCTATGCTTCTTGCATAATGGTTCATTATTTCTGAAAAACCTTCCATAGACCCACCTAGTTCTTCTGCAATTGCTATAGCTGCATCATTTCCCGATTTAAACATTAATCCAAAAACTAATTCTCGGAGTGTTATATTCTCACCTGTTTTATACCCTACTTTTGATCCTCTTATACTGGTTGCATTCTTACTTATTGTAACCTCTTTATCTAAATCTCCTTGTTCAATTGCAATAAGTGCTGTAAGAATCTTTGTAGTACTTGCCATTGGTACTATCTCATAAGCATTTTGCTCGAATAATACATTTTTAGTTTCTTTATCTAATGCAATTGCGCATCTTGCATTCACTCTGAATTTATCTTGAACATTTTCTAATGCACTAACACTTATACATGATATTTGAGAAATAATAAGGATTAATATTATAATAGAGTTTCTAATAACATTTCTCATATTTTATCACCTTCTAAATTTACTATTTACATCTAGTTTGTCATTAAACATAATTTTTAAACATATTTATATTAATTTTTAAGTTTATTTAATGTATATTAAGGCAATACTTAAAAATATATAAACTTTG
>OATC01000495.1_pt1 | contig 10124 bp, 8 predicted proteins | sample 1475871 | NCBI WGS metagenome assembly OATC01 (sample SAMEA2579940, study PRJEB22360) | human gut metagenome | biome: human gut; feature: human-associated habitat; material: faeces | place: Denmark | collected 2008/2010
CAGCCCCGACGGTCAGATCGCCCTGCTTGATTGCGCGCTCGATCGGGTCCGGCAGCGGTCCGGAGTTACCGATACAGGTGGTACAGCCATAGCCGACCAGATTGAAGCCCAGTTCATCAAGATACGGCGTCAGCTTTGCGTGGGCCAGATAGTCGGAAACGACCTTCGACCCGGGAGCCAGCGACGCTTTAACCCACGGCTGCGGTTTCAGCCCCCGCTCAACGGCTTTTTTGGCCAGCAAGCCGGCGGCCCTCAGGACCCTGGGGTTCGACGTCGGTATTCACCACCGCGCCGTCAGGCAGCGAATACTGCTGTCCGTTCAGCGTGTAGTCGATTGGCCGTTTATCTTTCTGCGCGTGATTAACTTCCAGCTCGGTGCTGGCGGCAAAGGCCTGGGGCACATCGCCGAGCGCTACGCGATCCTGCGGGCGTTTCGGCCCGGCCAGGCTGGCTTCAACGGTTCCCATATCCAGCGCCAGCGTGCTGGTGAATACCGGTTCATCTCCAGGCTGACGCCACATGCCCTGCGCTTTCGCATAGGCTTCTACCAATGCCACCTGCTCTTCGCTGCGGCCGGTCAGGCGCATATAGTCAAGCGTTACCGCATCGATCGGGAAAAAGCCGCAGGTCGCGCCATACTCCGGGGACATATTGGCAATCGTCGCGCGGTCCGCCAGCGGCAGAGAATCGAGGCCATCGCCGTAGAATTCAACAAACTTACCCACAACGCCGTGTTTACGCAGCATTTGGGTGACCGTCAGGACCAGGTCCGTCGCGGTAATGCCTTCACGCAGCTTGCCGCTCAGCTTGAAGCCAACAACGTCCGGGATCAGCATGGAAACCGGCTGACCGAGCATGGCGGCTTCCGCTTCGATGCCGCCGACGCCCCAGCCCAGAACGCCTAAACCGTTAATCATCGTGGTATGGGAATCGGTGCCGACCAGGGTGTCGGGGAAAGCCACCCACTCGCCGTTTTGCTGTTCGCTCCACACCGCCCGGCCAAGGTATTCGAGGTTTACCTGGTGGCAAATACCGGTACCCGGCGGTACTACGCTGAAGCGGCTGAATGCCTGCTGCCCCCAGCGCAAAAAGACGTAGCGCTCATGGTTGCGCTCCATCTCAAGCCGGACGTTCTCTTCAAAAGCATCATCGTCACCAAAACGGTCTACGGTGACCGAGTGGTCAATCACCAGGTCGACGGGCGAAAGCGGGTTCACTTTGGCGGTATCGCCGCCCAGGCGTTTGACCGCTTCGCGCATCGCCGCCAGGTCCACCACGGCAGGAACCCCGGTAAAGTCCTGCATCAGGACGCGCGCCGGACGGTAGGCAATCTCCCTGTCGGCATGGGCATGCTTCAGCCATCCGGCCAGGGCATGAATATCTTCGGCGGTCACGGAATCGCCGTCCTGCCAGCGCAGCAGGTTTTCCAGTAGCACTTTGAGCGATTTGGGCAAGCGCGAGAGATCGCCCAGTTGTTTAGCGGCCAGCGGTAAGCTGTAGTAATGCCAGGTTTTATCTTTAACCTGGAGCGTATCCTTACTGGCTGCTCGTAGGGTTGACGACATAGCTCCTCCTTTACCTTAGGGATAGCATCCCCTGATCCTCCTCAGGGTCATTATTAAAGATAACACATCTTTGATGTAACATTTTGATAACAACTCAAATTGCTAAAATAGGCGTAACGCATTAAGACAGGAAATTTGAATAATGAGGGCGGATATATTGAGAAGGATTGAAGAAGTCAGGTTTGCGTCGGCGAGCGCGTCGTATTAGTACAGGAGTACAAAGAAAGACTAATCGCCATTATTCTGGCGATTAGTCCAATAGAGAAAATTTATCGAGCGAGTCTAAAAAGGGAAAAATTATATCCTCCTTATTACCGCTATTTTATCAGATAGAAATAATTCTCAATAATTCACTTGTCATAAAACTGACATAACCGCTGTGACTGGAAGGTGCTCTAGCTTAGTAACCATACGTTGCAGACAACCAGAGCAATGACGCTCCAGAACATCGCAAGCCCAAGGATAACGGCGCTCCAGGCCTTACTTCTCAAAACTGGATCTATCTCAGTCTTGTCACGTTCCTGTGACATCGCAAACTTCATATAATCGATATCACTAATCATTTTTTCACCACCAATCGCTAAGAATTACTAACCACAGATAAATCTTAATTATGGATTGACTATTAATCCAGTGAATTCGCTTTTCAGCAGATATCTTTCATCATTAATTTGATCGCGGCAGGTATATTTGCAAATGTGGTACGAGGAGTTAACAAAAATTGTGATTCAGACGAGGTTTAGATATTCCATTTCAGGCCATTATAGGCTTTGGCATCCCCGAGAGGATGCCATTATTTTTTCTGTGGTTATTTTTCCGGTAATTTAATATCTTTGAACATCGCTTCAATATCTTCATTTGAGCGCAAAGCAACGGCGGTATCGACCACATCCCGGGTCAGATGCGGCGCAAATCGCTGAATAAAATCATACATATAGCTTCGCAAGAAGGTACTGCGACGGAAACCTATTTTCGTGGTGCTGTGGCTGAAAATACCATTGGCGTCCAGCTTCACCAGGTCCGGGTCGGAAACCGGATCCACCGCCATACTGGCAATTACCCCTACCCCAAGGCCCAGACGCACGTAGGTTTTAATCACATCGGCGTCGGTGGCGGTGAAAACGATGCGCGGCGTTAAGCCGGCGCGATTAAAGGCGGTATCCAGCTCGGAGCGGCCGGTGAAGCCGAAGGTGTAAGTCACCAGCGGATACTGCGCCAGCTCCTCAATCGATACCGACTCTCGCGACGCCAGCGGATGCTCTGGCGTGACGACCACGGAGCGGTTCCAGTGGTAGCACGGCAGCATCACCAAATCATCATAAAGATGAAGCGCTTCGGTCGCGATAGCGAAGTCAGCATTGCCTTTCGACACCGCCTCGGCGATTTGCGTTGGCGACCCCTGATGCATGTGCAAGGAGACGCGGGGATAGCGTTCGATAAAGCCTTTGATAACGCCCGGTAGCGCGTAGCGGGCCTGGGTGTGGGTAGTTGCTACGTACAGCGACCCCTTATCAGGCCAGGTATGCTCACCCGCTACCGATTTGATCGCATCGACCTTCGACAGGACCTCGCGAGCGATGCGTATGATCTCCTGGCCTGCGGGCGTGACCTGGGTCAAATGTTTGCCGCTGCGGGCGAAAATCTGAATTCCCAGCTCATCCTCCAGCATGCGAACCTGCTTGCTGATGCCCGGCTGTGAGGTGTACAGGCCTTCGGCCGTGGAGGAGACGTTCAGATTATGGTTAACAACCTCAACGATATAGCGGAGCTGCTGTAGTTTCATGGCTGATATCCGATAGCACGTAAAATAAACCCGCTTAATACATTTTACGCTCAGGTCACTTGGCGGTGGACGGGCTAGCCCGAACCTCCCTGCGACTCGCCGCGTTGGCGCCACAACGTATCCTGATGACGGTGATGTATAAGACGATAAGATAATAAAAAAGGGATTAGCTATAACCACTATATCATTTATATCTACAGTGTATAGATATTAACAAAAAATAATAAGGCAGTTATAAGGAGAGAGGAGGAACAGAGTAATATCTTGGATATCAACAACATGTGATGTCAAAAAAGGGCCGCGGCGCGGCCCTTTTATCAGATGATAGCAGTTACTTCTTTGCTTCAGTCCATTTGCCATCTATATAGAAAGCTGACCAGCCGGTGGCTTTGCCGTCTTTCTCTGAGGCAACGTACTGCTGCTTAGTTTTGCGGCTAAAACGCACCATCGTTTTGTTGCCTTCCGGATCCTGCTGCGGCGCATCGGCCAGATAGCGCAGCTTCTCCGCCAGGCGGTCGCGGAAGCGGTACAGCTCTTCCACGAGCGGCGCGCGGGTTTCGCGCGATTTCGGGAAGGTGTTGGCGGCCAGGAAGACGCCCGCCGCGCCATCGCGCAGAACAAAGTAGGCGTCCGATTTCTCGCACGGCAGCTCCGGCAGCGGCACCGGATCTTCTTTCGGCGGCGCCACTTCCCCGTTACGCAGGATCTTACGGGTGTTTTTACACTCGTCGTTGGTGCAGGCCATATACTTACCAAAACGCCCCATCTTCAGGTGCATTTCGGAGCCACATTTTTCACACTCAACGATCGGGCCGTCATAGCCCTTGATGCGGAACTCGCCCTCTTCGATCTCGTAGCCATCGCAGGTCGGGTTATTACCGCAGACGTGCAGCTTGCGCTTCGGATCGATGAGGTAGCTGTCCATCGCCGTGCCGCATTTTTTACAGCGGCGTTTAGCGCGCAGCGCGTTGGTTTCAGCGTCATCGCCTTCCAGCACGTTGAGCACTTCGTTTTCCGGCACCAGGTTAATGGTGGTTTTACAGCGCTCTTTTGGCGACAGCGCGTAGCCCGAGCAGCCGAGGAATACGCCGGTGCTGGCGGTACGGATCCCCATCTTGCGCCCGCAGGTTGGGCAGTCGATGGTGGTCAGCACCATTGGGTTCGGCTGCATGCCGCCCTCTTCCGGATCTTTCTCTGCCGTCTGCAGCTGCGAGGTAAAGTCTCCGAAGAAGCTGTCGAGGACCTGCTTCCACTCGGCCTGATGGTTAGCCACCTGATCGAGGCGGTCTTCCATCTGCGCGGTGAAATCATAGTTCATCAGATCGCGGAAGTTCTCTTCCAGACGATCGGTGACGATTTCGCCCATCTTTTCCGCATAGAAGCGGCGGTTTTCCACCCGCACGTAGCCGCGATCCTGAATGGTCGAAATGATCGACGCATAGGTGGACGGACGACCGATGCCGCGTTTTTCCAGCTCTTTAACCAGCGAAGCTTCGCTAAAACGCGCCGGCGGCTTGGTAAAGTGCTGCGCAGGGGTCAGCTCGACCAGGCTCAGGCTGTCGCCCTTATTGACCATCGGTAAAGTACGGTCTTCATCGCCTTTACGCAGGGCGGGCATTACTTTGGTCCAGCCGTCAAAGCGCAGCGTACGGCCGCGGGCTTTCAGTTTGAAATCGCCGGCTTTCACCGTCAGCGTGGTGGAGTCGTACTGCGCAGGCGTCATCTGACAGGCGACAAACTGGCGCCAGATCAGCTGATACAGTTTCTGCGCATCAGATTCCATATCTTTTAACGTTTCGGCCAGCACGTTGACGTCGGATGGACGAATCGCCTCGTGCGCTTCCTGCGAGTTTTCTTTGCTGGCGTACTGATTCGCGCTCTCTGGCAGATATTTCTTACCGAAGTTGTCGCCAATGTAGCCGCGCACCATGCTCAGCGCGTCCTGGCTCAGGTTCGTCGAGTCGGTACGCATATAGGTAATGTGGCCCGCTTCGTAGAGACGCTGCGCCATCATCATGGTTTTCTTCACGCCGAAGCCAAGACGCGTGCTGGCGGCCTGCTGCAGCGTGGAGGTGATAAACGGCGCGCCCGGCTTGCTGCTGGTCGGCTTATCTTCACGCTCCAGCACGCTGTAGCTGGCTTTCTCAAGCAACGCGACCGCCGCCATGGTTTCATCACGGTTTACCGGACGGAACGGCTTATCGCCGTTATGCGTGACCTGCAGCGGTAACGCATCGCCGCCAGGGGTCGTGGTGCTGGCGTCAACTTCCCAGTACTCTTCCGGAACGAACGCTTTAATTTCGCGCTCGCGCTCGACCACCAGACGCACCGCAACCGACTGGACGCGGCCTGCTGACAGACCGCGGGCAATTTTTTTCCACAGCAGTGGAGAGACCATGTAGCCCACCACGCGATCCATAAAACGGCGCGCCTGCTGAGCGTTGACACGGTCAATATTCAGTTCGCCCGGCTTTTCGAAAGCCTGACGAATCGCATTCTTCGTGATCTCGTTGAACACCACGCGGCTATAGCGCTGTTCATCACCGCCGATAACTTCCCGCAGGTGCCATGCGATGGCTTCCCCTTCGCGGTCAAGGTCGGTTGCGAGATAGATGTGGTCAGCTTTTTCCGCCAGCTGTTTGAGTTCAGTAACGACCTTTTCTTTACCCGGGAGTATTTCATAGTGCGCATTCCAGTCATGCCACGGGTCCACGCCCATACGGTTGACCAGAGCGCCGCGTTCATCCTTCTTAGGCTTTTTAGCCCCTTTGGTGGAGGTAGAGTCGGCGCTCTTTTTGGAAGCTGAGCCACTGGTCGGCAAATCGCGGATATGACCGACGCTGGACTTAACCACGTAGTCATTACCCAGATACTTATTGATCGTTTTGGCTTTTGCCGGGGACTCAACGATAACGAGAGCTTTACCCATATTCACCTTTACCTAATTTGATTCATCCAGGAATACATCGCACATTGATTCACCATCCACTGGCGACACGTCACAACCTATGTTGCGTCGTTATCGATGGATATCAACCCCTTGCACCGGTTTCGCATCCATAAAACCAGATAGCTGAGTTTGCTGGCTTTTTCTCGCCAGGCGACATAGCACGAATAATTTTTGGCCGAATGTCAAGCAAATCTGTTGCCAGATCGCTGAAAGCGTCACACTGTACCTGATAAAATTCGTTACGCAACTTTATTAGCATGCAAAAGCAAATCCCGCCACTAAACTGATGTTTATTAGGCTTCTGCGATTACCCCTGCAAGATCAATGGAAAATTTGCCCCTCGCCGCCGCGCGGCGTAGACTAGCCGCGAAGAAACACAGGAGGCATTTATGCAAGGTACAACCCAACCCATCGATCGCCAGACGCTTCTGGAAAAAGCCAACAAACTCATTCGCGAACATGAAGATACGTTAGCCGGGATCGAGGCCACCGACGTCGTTCAGCGTAACGGCGTACTGGTGTTCAGCGGCGAGTTCTATCTTGACGAGCAGGGTCTGCCAACGGCGAAGAGTACGGCGGTATTTAATATGTTTAAATACCTCGCACACGAGCTGTCTGATAAGTACCACCTGGCGGATTAACCGCTGCCTGCAGGGCCATGACAACAACGCGAGGCCGAAGCCTCGCGTTGTTTGTTTACATCAGCGGCTTTTGCCCGCGCTGCCACCAGCGCAGCAGAAGCTTATCGGCGCTTTCCGCCGCGCTGCCGGTAAACCGCTCGAGCATTTTCTTACGCTGCTGATAGCGCACGCTGATAACCTCGTGCTTATCCATCAGCCCCAGCAGAAGTTCATCGCTGGTTTCCACCGCGTCCACAAGGCCTTTTTCCAGCGCCTGAACGCCGTACCAGTGTTCACCCGTCGCTACCTGCTCGATATCCAGCCCGGGGCGCATCTGGTGGACAAAATCTTTAAACATCCGATGAGTATCGTTGAGGTCTTCGCGAAATTTCTGCCGCCCTTCTTCGGTATTTTCACCCAGCATCGTCAGGGTGCGTTTGTACTGCCCGGCCGTATGCAGCTCAATGTCGATATCTTTATTTTTCAGGAAGCGATTGATGTTGGGAATTTGCGCCACAACGCCAATAGAGCCCAGGATAGCAAAGGGTGCACTGACGATTCTGTTCGCCACGCAGGCCATCATATAGCCGCCGCTGGCCGCGACTTTATCGACCGCGACCGTTAACGGGATCTGCTTGTCGCGCAGGCGCTGCAGCTGTGAAGCCGCCAGGCCGTAACCGTGAACCACGCCGCCTGGGCTTTCAAGGCGAATGACGACCTGGTCGCGCGCTTTTGCCGCCGCCAGAACGGCGGTGATTTCTTCGCGCAGGCTGCTCACTTCATGGGCATCCATACTGCCTTTAAAATCCAGCACCCAGACGCGCGGCTTGACGTCCGGCTCTGGTGTGCCGAGCTTCGCCCGCGCCTTTGACGCCTTTGCTTCCTGCTTGAGCTTTTTCTTTTGCGCTTTATGCCACAGCTTCTGCTGCGGCCCATCGAGCAACGAAACCGCCAGCTCTTCCTTCATCTCCTTATATTGCTCGCTAAGATTGGTGACCCGCAGCTCGCCGCGCTGTTTTTTGCGCTGAGTCAGGTTAACAATAATGGCGACGATAACCGCAATTGCGACAACGATGGTCGCGATTTTGGCCAAAAACAGGCCATATTGAGCAAGTAATTCCACGTTTTCACCTTGTGTAAACCGCTGACGTTGGCGCACAGTGTACATCAGCCGTCGGCGAGAAGTCTTTGTGCTTTGTGTCGCACGCGAGGCGCCTTCCTGTTTTTTTCAGCGACGATGAAATCGTTGCAAGATATTAATTCCGCGAAGAGTTTCCGCTTCGCCGATTGCAATAGCGGGCGCTTTCAGGCATAAAGCGCAAAAGTGAGATACCGAACAGCAAGCGCGATCGTCAGCAGATCGCCCGAGGAGTCGCCGTGCACTATCAACCGCAACGTCACCTGTTACAGGACCGCATCATCCTGGTTACCGGCGCCAGCGACGGCATTGGCCGTGAAGCCGCCCTGACCTATTCCCGCTATAGCGCCAGCGTTATCCTGGTCGGCCGCAATGAAGAAAAGCTGCGCAGCGTCGCGCACGAAATACAGCAGGCGGGCGGCATTCCCGCCCGCTGGTTTACTCTCGACCTGTTAACCTGCACGCCGCAGGAGTGCCAGCAGCTGGCGCAGAAGATAGCCATCCACTACCCGCGCCTCGACGGGGTGCTGCACAACGCGGGTCTGTTGGGCGACGTGTGCCCGATGGATCAACAAAAGCCGGAAGTATGGCAGCAGGTGATGCAGGTGAACGTGAACGGCACCTTTATGCTCACCCAGGCGCTGCTTCCTTTATTACTTAAATCCGAATCGGGTTCGCTGGTCTTTACCTCTTCCAGCGTCGGCCGCCAGGGACGCGCGAACTGGGGCGCTTACGCCGCGTCGAAATTCGCCACTGAGGGCATGATGCAGGTGCTGGCCGAGGAGTATCAGAACCGTCATCTGCGGGTCAACTGCATTAACCCAGGCGGCACCCGCACCAAAATGCGCGCCAATGCGTTCCCGACGGAAGATCCGCAAAAATTGAAAACCCCCGCTGATATCATGCCGGTTTACCTGTGGCTGATGGGCGACGACAGTCGTCGCAAAACGGGAATGACCTTTGACGCCCAGCCGGGCCGCAAACCAGGAATCGCACAATGAGTGATGAACGCCACCGCGAACGCCAGCAGCGGGTAAAAGATAAAGTTGACGCTCGCGTCGCCGCCGCGCAGGAAGAGCGCGGCATCGTGATCGTCTTTACCGGCAACGGTAAAGGCAAAACCACCGCCGCTTTTGGCACCGTCACCCGCGCCGTCGGGCACGGTAAAAAAGCCGCCGTCGTACAGTTTATTAAAGGTACCTGGCCAAACGGCGAGCGCAACCTGCTTGAGCCGCACGGCGTTGAGTTTCAGGTGATGGCGACCGGTTTTACCTGGAATACGCAGGATCGCGAAAGCGACACCGCCGCCTGCCTCGCGGTCTGGGAGCACGGGCGCCGCATGCTGGCTGATGAAAGCCTCGACCTCGTTTTGCTGGACGAGCTAACCTACATGGTGGCTTATGATTACCTGCCGCTGGAAGAGGTGCTTACCGCGCTGCGCAACCGCCCGGCGCACCAGACGGTGATTATTACCGGCCGCGGCTGCCACCGTGAGATTACCGAACTGGCCGATACCGTCAGCGAGCTGCGTCCGGTGAAGCACGCCTTTGACGCCGGAATCAAAGCGCAGATGGGGATCGACTACTAGCCGCCAGCCGCTCGAGCAGCGCATGATTCAGCGGCAGGCACAGGCAAACCCCCCCCTGCGCCAGTTCGCTTTCGCGCATATTTTGCCGCGAGACGAAGCGCTTGCGGTATTCGGTTGGCGTGACGCCGCAGTATTTATTAAAGGCGGCGATCAGATACTTGTGTTCCTGAAAGCCGCAGCTGTGGCTAATCTCCGTGATCGGAGTGCGGGTATCGCGCAGCAGGGTGCGGGCTTTATTTAGCCGCACCAGCGTCAGATACTCTTTAAAATTATACCGGCTCACCTTTTTGAACAGCCGCGAGAACCACGAGTAGCTCATCCCGCTATGGCAGGCGACCTCGCTCAGCGTCAGCGGCTGATCAAAGTGTTGATTGATAAAATCAATGCCTTTTTTGATCATCGCCTCGTCGCGCAGCGAGCTTTCGGCGCGCCGCGTCGGCTTTCCTGCGGGGGCCACCCCACCCCGCAGCTGCTGTATAT
>OATC01000496.1_pt1 | contig 10093 bp, 7 predicted proteins | sample 1475871 | NCBI WGS metagenome assembly OATC01 (sample SAMEA2579940, study PRJEB22360) | human gut metagenome | biome: human gut; feature: human-associated habitat; material: faeces | place: Denmark | collected 2008/2010
ATATACTCTTCAATGTTATAACAAAAATATTAATAAGTTTTTAATAGATAGATCTAAATCCTTACTTTAATTAAAATATTATTTTATTAAAATGTAACTTTGATAATTAGATTTTTAAAATCATATTAATTCCTAGTAGTTAGGAAATCAAATTACCTATTATCCGTCAATTACAGTGTATAATTTAATTTAATGAAAGTACTTTCTTAAACTACTAGATGATAAAATACTATGTATTCTTAAAATCTCAATTAAAAATATTTAATTAAAGGAGTAAATATTATGGCAATCAAAAAAATTTTATCATTTTCTTGTAAATTATGTTTTATTTCATTTGCGTTAACATCATTTCTTAATCCAATTGCAAAAGCTGATACAATAACATCAACTTCACCAACTTTACCTTATGCAACATCATATTATAATGGATATAATATGGTTTGGAATGATGAATTTAATGAAAACAATTTAGATCTTACCAAATGGAAGTATGGAACTACTCCAGAAAATGGTTCAATGAAATATGTGAATTCTTCAGATAATGTTTATGTAAAAGATGGTAATTTGGTATTAGCCGCAATTAAAGATGATTCACTTGGTGACAAGTTTACTGCAAGTTCTGGAATGGTAATTACTGAAGGTTTAGCTTCTTGGAAATATGGACGTTTTGATATTCGCGCAAAGCTTCCTGTAGAGCAAGGCATGTGGCCTGCAATATGGATGATGCCTCAAGATTCAAAATACGGCTGGCCAAATGATGGTGAGATAGATATAATGGAAGCTCTCGGCTCAGAAAAAAATAAAATATATGGCACACTTCATTCTGGAAACAATACTGATGGAGGTCAAAGTACTGGTGTAACTTATACATTATCAAGCGGAGATCTTTCTGATGATTATCATACTTATTCAATTATTTGGGAGCCAGAAAAGATTCACTTTTTAATTGATAATAAGGAATATGGTGTTGTTGATAAATGGCCTTCATACTTCAAAGTAAACGATACTCAGTATTCATTAGATTTTCCTGATCCATTTAACAAGCCATTCTACTTAATGTTAAATTTAGGTGTAGGCGGAGACTGGGGCGGTGAGCCAAATAATACTACTAAATGGGGAGAAAATACAAAGATGTATGTAGATTACGTACGCGTTTATCAAAAATCTAAATAGATTTAATCTCAACTGTAATCAAATATTAACATTACTTAGGATTATACTTCTAGTAATGTTAATATTTTTGACTATATTTTAAAAAGTACTTATAATAAAATACAAATATATACTAAAACATCGCTAAAATTATCTATAGGAGAAATTTAATGCAAATTTTATGGAAGAAATATAAAATCACTAATTTTGAAATGAATCTGGATGAATGTGGTATTGAACAATGTACTCCTGGTATTAAATATAATTACGAAATAGTAAAAAATTCTGTTATACATTATATTTCAGAGGGAGAAGGTACATTTAAAATAAATAACCAAATATTTGATTTAAAAAAAGGGGATGGCTTTATTCTATTTAAAGGAATGAATGTTGAATACACTGCATCTATAGACAATCCATGGAAATATTATTGGGTAGGATTTAGTGGAACAAATGCAAATGAATATTTACATAGGAGTTCAATTTTTGATAATTATATAATAAATTATCAATCTAATTCCAAGATTCCATCTATAATAAAAAATATGTGTGCCTTATCTAAAACATATGATCAAAATTCATCCGATGATATTCTCCTGTTAAATAAACTGTATTATCTTCTATACACAATAACTCAAGAATTCCCTAAACCATTTCAATTGGTAAACAATTTAACATATACATATATACAACAATCAATTGATTTTATAAATTCTAAATATGCAGAAAAAATAACAGTTCAACAAATTGCAGATAATGTAAATTTAAGTAGAAGCTATTTATATAAAATGTTTATAAAATATCTTGGCGAATCTCCTCAAAAATATTTGCTAAATCTTAGGATGTATAAAGCCACCTTATTATTAAAAGAAACTGATCTGTCTATATCTCAAATTTCTAGTAATATTGGATATGATGATCCCCTATTCTTTTCAAAAACATTTTCAAAACATTTTTCCATCTCAGCTTCTCAGTATAGAAAGCTCTATAAAAAATAATTAAGACTATCCAGATATTTTATATTATATCTTGATAGTCTTTAATCATCTTACTAATGTTAAGTTTTACATTCTAAGCATTATTTAATTATTGTTATTCTCTGAAAATTTTAAGTAAAAGCTAAAATCTATTTCACTTTCATTAAGCTGATATTTTTCTTCTAAAACAGGGCCACAACTGTTTGATCCAATACCGCTTTGTTTATAATCTATTATCAAAAATGTTGCATTACTTTCTTCTAACTCATAGTTATGTGTTTTATCTGTTAATTCCTCTTTAGAAAAATGAGATGCATTAAAAGAAAAATCCTTATTTTCTGATAAAACATAAATTTTACTGTTATCATTTTTAATACATAATTCTTTACAACAGCTACGACTTCCATTTTCCTGAGGTCTAATATAATCTTCATGCATTTCAGAAACTTTTGAATCAAATCTTCCTAAATAGCTTGAATAGTGCTTATCTTGATAGTTTTCATATGGGCCTAATCCAAAATAGCTTAAATCTTCATAAGATTTATCTAGTTTAATCTCTACTCCAAACCTAGGTAAAAATGGCTTATCTAATTTCTTATACGCTTTAATCCTACAGTTTATAAGACCATTTGAAAATATGCGCCACTCAACTAAAATATCTAAGACTTTTTGACGATATATTGGTGTCAAACTCAATCTACTTATTATTGCTAGACTATTTATATCTTCTTCTATAGTAACCTCATTTACTCTTACATCTAATTTATCAAATCCAGCTTCAATCCAATCATTCTTTATTTTTCTATCATTATCTGTAGGTGGACGCCAAATTGTAAAATTCAGTGGATGATTAATAAATTTTTTATTTCCTTTTTCTATTAGAGTAAACATTCCTATTCTTTTATCATAAATATATTTAAAATCTCCATTAGTAATTTGGATATTGTTCTCTATATTATCTATATAATTTATTTTAAATTTTTCTTTTTCATCAATATTTATAAGCTGCTTAAATGATTTTAATTTTTCTATATTATTAGGCCAAATTATTTGATCATAACCTAATACAAAACCTTTTTTATATAATAGTATATCTAATTTCACAGTATATTCAAATAATATAGTAACAATAGTTTTAGGTAAATCCTGAATACTTAAATCATACCATTTTTCTTCTTTTGGTTTTAACGTATCCAGTTTAATTTCCTTCTTACAAATCATATCTCCATCTGAAAATAATTTATAAGTAATTTGCACTATATCATTTACATCTCTAAAATCTAACATATTTTTCAATTTAACTTTATTATTCACCGTATCAATTTCGATTACTCTTATTGGACGATTTATATTTTGATATTCTAGAAGTCCTATATGCTTTCTTCTATCTGGATATACTAATCCGTCAACACAGAAATTCCCATCATTAGGGTATTCTCCAAAATCGCCACCATATGCATAAATGCTTTTACCATCTTTATTGCTTCCATTATATATAGAATGATCACACCATTCCCAAACATAAGCACCTGCAAACTCTTCATTTGCTTGTATCAAATCATCATATTCTTTTAAACCACCTGGGCCATTCCCCATAGCATGAGCATATTCACATAATATTAAAGGTTTATCTATTCCTTTATCAAAATATTCTTGTATTTCATCAATGCTTGGATACATTCTACTAATTACATCTAGTTCAGTAAAGTCATTTTTTCTATTCTTATCTGCATAATACGCCCCTTCGTAATGAAGCAAACGTGTAGGATCTAATTTCCTAGCACATTTTAAGCCTTTCTCAAAATTATATCCATACCCTGATTCGTTTCCAAGTGACCACATGAAAATTGAGGGTCTATTTTTAAATGGAATAATTGATGATTCAATCCTATCAATAATTACTTTTTCATAAATCGGATCATCAGCTATCATATTATAATTTTCAAGATATCCCAAACCATATAATTCAACAACACCATGAGTTTCAATATCAGCTTCGCTCATAACCAAAAATCCATATTCATCACATAACTCATAAAAAATAGGTGACTTTGGATAATGTGCTGTTCTTATAGAATTAATATTTGATTCTTTCATTAATTTTAGATCTAAAAGCATGTCTTCCCTGCTCATTACATATCCTTTTTTAGGATGACTATCATGATGATTAACCCCTTTTAGCTTAACCGGAATACTATTTATTTTTAAAACTTTATCTTCAATATTTATTACCCTAACTCCAATTTTTTCTTTAATAACTTCAGCTTTTGTTTCCATTAATAAAGTATATAATTTAGGATCTTCAGGATTCCATAATTGAACATCCTCTATCTTTAACATAATTTTGTCATCAATAATATTTCCAGATAAAATCATATCATTATTATCATTAAACAAATAATACTTAATATCTGGCTTATTTTTTGTATCTAAAATATCAATATATATATATCCTATGTTTTTAACTAAATCTACATTTGTTTTTATACTATAATCATTTATTCTTTGATTTGCCCTCTCTAAAATATACACATCTCTAAAAATTCCAGACATCCTAAATTTATCTTGATCTTCAAAATATGTTCCATCACACCATTTCAAAACAAGTACTTTAATTACATTAATACCAGAAGATAAATATTTTGTAATATCAAATTCTGAAATGCTATGTGATATTTGACTATATCCTACAAAGTAATCATTTATCCATATATAAAAGCATGAATCAACACCTTCAAAATTTAAATGATAATCTCTTTTGTCACAAAAATTCTCTAAGTTGAATTCCTTTATATAAAGACCGCATGGATTATCTTTAGGAACAAAGGGTGGATTAAATGGAATTGGATATTTTACATTTGTATATTGGTTATAATCATATCCCTCCATCTGCCATACTGATGGAACATTTATATTATTAAATAACTCATCTTTATATTCTAATTCTACTTCATCTAAACTATTAAAATATCTAAAACTCCAATTACCATTAAGTGAATTGAATCTAATCTGATTATTTCTATCTTTACATTTAAGTGCCTCATCACAATTTTCGAATGGTATATAATAACTTCTTCTAGGCAACATATTTATATGTAGTGAAGCTATATTTTCATGATATAAATTTTTTAACAAATTAATCACCCTTTTTTATATAATTTATTTATAGAAAATACTTTCTTAAACATTTTCATTATATAAAAAAAATATTTTTATCAAAATGGATTTAAAATGCTAAAATATGTTTTTATGTTTCTAATTTAAAAGATTTTTCGCAATTATTTTTGTATTAATTGATAACATTTGTAGTGTAGCGTAAACATATCCAGTCAAAAAATAACTCTGTTTCCGCTTTCCTTCTTCTAGCCAATCTAACTAGAACTTTTTTCATAAAGAGACTTGGTCTTTTCTCATTAAATTGCTGAAGCCCGCAATAAATAAGCATATTCTTATCTGGTAATATTCTAATATTCTCGTATGTATATATTCTTTTATTCTGATATTCTTAAGAATATTACAATATATATTTATTGTTTGAATTACATAGGAAGGGATCTATAATCAATTGGAAGAAGTTGAGATTTCTATATATCTACTTCTTGTACTTCAATTGCTAAAGCTCGAACTTTTCCACTTCTCTTAAATATGTTATTTCTATCATCTAAATTCCTCCTAAAATAGAAAAACGAATATTTAAAGCTTTTTTCTACTTTAAATATTCCTTTTCTTTATTACATGATAATAATATACTAGACTTGTGCAGTAAATAGGAAAAATTTAAGCTACTAGTCCTAATTTGGCAATAGTAGACTGTAAATCAATCCCGTTATCTGCACATTCATGTGCAAAAGAAACTATTTTTACCAAATAGTTGTTTCGGAAGTGTAATATTACATCTCCAATATTTTTAAATTTATATAATTTTTCACATTTGACTCTGAAAATCTCAAGAAAAGTATACGTTAAAAATATCATGCTCCAATATCTATGTATTGATTTTAAAGATTGAATTTGAAATTCATCAAAACCAAGAGCTGTTTTATGATATCTATAACTTACTTCAATATCCCAACGCTTTTCGTAATATGAAATTATGGTTTTATTATCGAGTGAAACATCCGTACTTATAATGAATGCTGGATTATCAGATAAATCGTTTTTAGTCCAGCTTATAAGTACAACTACATTCTCAATATCATTAAGTTTTCCTTCATATCTATAAACATAGTACTTGTTATTACTAGCGGTAACTAAGCTAGTCTCATTAGTCCTAATGTATGAAGAAAACTTTTTGACATTTGTTTTAATGCCAGCCGGATATATTACTCTGTTAGATTTTATTCTCCCTATAGTGTGACAACCATTTATTAAACCGTGAAGCAAAATTTTTGCTGAAGTATACCATGAATCAACTAGTAAATAATTGTTTTTAGTTACAGGAGTGAATTCATTAATCAGTTCCATCGCAAGTTCATTTTTATCTAGAAATTTTTTAGATAGTTTTTTACTCGATTCCTTTCGGTGATATTGTCTAAAATCTAAAGGTATAGAATAATCATTAATCTTATAATGCGATGTAACTAAGCAGTGTGACCATTTAGGTTTATTGCCATCAGCATGTGAATTGTGAAAATCTAAGCCTTCAATTTTTTTAGTTGAAGTATTTTTCTTAGTTAAGGTATCATCAATGATTAGGAATCCAACATCACTATCTTCACAAGTGTTGGAAATTTCAGATATTGCATGAAATATGCGTTCTTGCGTAACATATTCATGATTCCATGAATATGAACTTAGGAACCTTGAACCAGTACTTCGATCTCTATTGCATGTAATTTTATTATGAACAGATGAAATAGTTTTGCTTCCTTCTGTTACAATAATTCCAGATACTATATTTACCATATGATTCTTTATCGCAGAAGAATATGGCAGATTTAACTCTGAAATATAGTTGATAATTGTTTCATTTTGGTTTAATATTGTTGTCAGCATATAAATCTCCTTAGATTTGGTTTCGCAACAATAAATCTAGCATGTTTGAGGTTTATATGCTACTTTTTTATTTAAAATTATACTGGTAAAATGTCAATAAAAATCCAATGGTAAATTTTCTTAAATTAATGCACAAGTCAAGTTATTTAAATGTATCTGTAATTAGCATAATAATAGATTAATTGAGAAAAAATAAATAATATCTTATAAACTAGGGGGTAGAAAAATGAAAAATTTAATATTAAAGGAGTATACGCTAATAACTATAGGAATAATATTGGTAGCTATTGGAGTAGAATATTTTTTCTCACCAAATAATTTAGCAGCAGGAGGAGTAACAGGAGCTGCTATAGTTATCAATGCAATTTTTCCAAAATTGTCTATAGGATTAATTACATTGGTAGTTAATTCAACTTTATTTTTAGTTGCTTTTGCATTTATTGGTGGAAATTTTGGAGGAAAAACCATATATGCCAGTTTAGGGTTATCGGTAATAATTTGGATTATAGAAAAATTTTTTAATCCTATTGCTATAACAAGTGATTTATTAATGGCAACAGTTTTTGGAACAATTATTTCAGCTATTGGAATGGCAATTGTATTTAATGAAAATGCATCAACTGGTGGAACCGATATTTTAGCTAAGATTCTAAATAAGTTTTTTCACTTAGACATTGGAAAGTCATTATTAGTTGTAGATTTTGTAATAACATTCGCTAGTATTTTAGTTTTTGGAATAGATGCTGGTTTATATGCAATGTTAAGTGTGATACTTCTAGGAATGTTGATTGACAGATTTATAGAAGGATTTAATGCTTGCAAAAGCATATTTATAATAAGTAAGAAAAATACAGAAATTAGTGAATATATAATGACTCAGTTAGATAGGGGCTGCACATTTTTGAAAAGTACAGGAGCCTATACAAAGGAAGATATGAGTGTTATTTATGCTGTATTAAATAGAAATGAGTTTATAAAATTAAAGAAGTTTATAATAGATACAGATCCAGGAGCTTTTATTACAGTTGGTGAAGTTCATGAAGTACTTGGTGAAGGATTTGGGAATATAGAACAAGAATAATTTTATATAAGAAATATAAATAATACCCATGATATATGTTAGATCATAAAGGGGTATTATTTTTTTTATCGTATTTAGTAAAAGTTCATATAATATATAATAAATTTGTATAACATTAAAAATACTTATTATGATATAATGATTGTTGTAGATTTGCATTCAAAATGTAATATATACAAAAAACTTTGTGAATTATGTATTAAAAGGTAGAATACTTTAGTTTAGAAATTGTAGAAATCCTACATAAATAAAGGAGTGTCTAATCATGATTGAATTTAGAGGAATATCTAAAATTTATGATAATAATGTAAAAGCTTTATCTGATATTAATGTTGAAATAGAAGCAGGAGAATTCGTATTCTTAGTAGGACCAAGTGGATCAGGAAAATCAACATTTATAAAAATGATTTTAAAAGAAATTGAACCAACAAATGGAAAGGTTATTGTTAATGACAAGGACTTAACAAAGATAACAAGAAAGCAAGCACCTTACTATAGAAGAAAAATTGGTATGGTATTTCAAGACTTTAGGCTAATACCAACACTTAATGTATATGAAAATGTTGCATTTGCAATGAGAGTTGTAGAAGCATCACCAAAAGAAATAAGAAGAAGAGTTCCAATGGTGTTATCCTTAGTAGGGTTATCACATAAGTATAAAATGTTCCCAAATGAGCTGTCTGGTGGAGAACAACAAAGGGTTTCATTGGCTAGAGCATTGGTAAATAATCCGTCAGTTTTAATTGCCGATGAACCAACTGGTAATTTAGATCCAGATACAGCAATGGAAATAATGGAGCTTCTTGACGATATAAATAAATCTGGAACTACAATTTTAATGGCTACCCATGCGAAAGAAATTGTTGACTACATGAAGAAGAGAGTTATAGCTATTGAAAAAGGAGAAATCGTTAGAGACGAGAAGAGAGGTAAGTACGAAGATGAAAATTAATACTATTACATATTATATTAAAGATGCTTTTAAAAGTTTAAAGAGAAACAAAACTATCAGTATCGCTTCAGTAATTACTGTGCTTATAACATTTTTCGTTTTGGGTATATTTGTATTATTAGCTAATAATATAAATAAAGGTATAGACAGTGTACAAAATAAGATTGATCTTAAGATTGTTCTTAAAGAGGATATTAAACTTATTGATCAAAGAGAAATAGAAATTAGATTAAAAGAAATTGAAGGTGTAGATCAAGTAATATACAAATCAAAAGAAGATGAATTTAAAGAAATGAATGAAAGTATGGGAGAAAATGATGGATTAATGCAAGGATATTCATTAAAGCACAATCCTTTTACTGGTTCATTCACAGTTAAATTGAAGGGGCCTGAATATTCTGAAAATGTTACTAATGCAGTTAAAGATATGGAAGGTGTAGATCAAATTAACAATCAACAAGAGGTTGTTGATAAAATTATTAGTGTTGTTAAAGGAATAAGAGCAGTTGGATTAGGCTTATTTATTATATTAATAGGAGTTTCAGTGTTCTTAATTATGAATACAACTAAGTTAACAGTTTATTCAAGAAGAAGAGAAGTTGGAATAATGAAATTTGTAGGGGCTACTGATTGGTTTATTAGATGGCCGTTTATAATTGAAGGTATGGTAATAGGCCTTTCGGGAGCATTGTTATCATGTATTGCATTATTCTTTGCGTATAATGGAGTCTTCTCATTATTAGCAAAAGAATTAGCTTTTGTAAGTTTAGTGCCTGCATCATACGTACTTACAACAATAATATGGCAGTTCACAATTGGTGGATTATTAATTGGAGGAATTGCTAGTGGACTTTCATTAAGAAAATTCTTAGTGGTATAATATTAGTTGGTTTTGAAAATATTAATATTATATTAATTATTGATATTTAGATATTT
>OATC01000497.1_pt1 | contig 10090 bp, 10 predicted proteins | sample 1475871 | NCBI WGS metagenome assembly OATC01 (sample SAMEA2579940, study PRJEB22360) | human gut metagenome | biome: human gut; feature: human-associated habitat; material: faeces | place: Denmark | collected 2008/2010
ATCCGGCGTACGCAGGTGCGACATCACCCGGCTGCGGATATTCACGCTTTTGCCGATATAGAGCGGCATGGTATCGCTGTCGCCGTGGAAGAAATAGACGCCAGGCTGTTTAGGCAGAGCCTCAAGCCAGGGGCGAAGATGCTCGGGATATTCGTAGATAGCCGCCGCTTCAAACTCAAGACGCGGGGCGGATTGACGCCTGCTCACTGCGGACTCCTGATACTGTTTAGATATCCAGTGTAGCAGGTGTTCGGTGGTTAAAAAAGAGCCGGATGGCGGTTACGCCTTACCCGGCCTGTAAAACTGAGTTACCGTTTTGCTTTTACTTTTTCCAGAAATCATCAAACACCGTAATCGGCGGACGGCGCTTGTGCTCGGTTTTCAGATACCAGCCTTCGATAATGTTAGCGGTACCTTCGTCGAGCGTTTTGCCTTCCAGATAATCATCAATGTTGTCATATGTGACGCCCAGCGCGGCTTCATCCGGCAGGGAAGGGCGATCGTCCTCCAGGTCCGCCGTTGGCGCCTTCTTATACAGGTGCTCCGGGCAGCCCAGCGCCGCCAGCAGTTGCTTGCCCTGACGCTTGTTCAGGCGGAAGAGGGGGGTGATATCCGTGCTGGTATCTTCCGTGCCGCCATCGCCGTATTGGGTGAAGAAGCCGGTGATGGCTTCCGCGGCGTGGTCGGTGCCGACGACAACCCCTTTGGTCATCCCTGCGATACTGTACTGCGCTTTCATGCGCTCACGGGCTTTCTCGTTGCCGCGAACAAAATCGCTCAGTTCAATACCGGCTTCACGCAAGGCCTGCTCGCTTGCCAGTACCGAACCTTTGATGTTTACGGTAAGAACACGGTCCGGCTGAATAAACGCGATCGCATCCTGACAGTCCTGCTCGTCAGCCTGCACGCCATACGGCAGACGTACGGCAATAAATTGCAGCGCGGTGTCACCGGTCTCGTCACGCAGCTCGGAGATGGCCATCTGGCTCAGCTTGCCGGCCAGAGTGGAATCCTGACCGCCGCTGATACCCAGCACCAGCGTCTTCAGGAAAGGGTGTGCAGACAGGTAAGCTTTCAAAAAATCAACGCTACGACGGATCTCTTCATTGGCATCAATCGCAGGTTTCGCGCCCAGCGCCTGAATAATTTCTTGTTGCAGAGCCATTACGCCCTCCCTATGCAGAACCAAACAGAAAGTGTGATCTGTTAAAACTAACCCTTTGTCGGGGAAACGACAAGGATCACAGTTTTGAGTGTACTGTTTTACAGCGATTTAGCAGCTTACCGTTGTTTTATTAGAATTTTCCGAAATTCGTCTGGCGTAACTCGCAAAGTTGAACAATAGTAATTTTTATCCCATGCTTAGTTAACACGCTGATAAACAAGAGGACGGAATATGAACAAGAACGTAGCAGGAATTTTAAGCGCAGCGGCGGTACTGACTATGCTGGCAGGGTGTACAGCTTACGATCGCACCAAAGATCAGTTTACACAGCCAGTGGTAAAAGACGTCAAAAAAGGCATGACGCGTTCCCAGGTTGCAGCCATTGCCGGTAAACCTTCTTCAGAAGTTACTATGATCCACGCGCGTGGTACCTGCCAGACCTATATTCTGGGTCAACGTGATGGTAAGGCAGAGACCTACTTTGTCGCCCTGGATGATACGGGTCACGTGATCAATTCTGGTTACCAGACCTGTGCCGAATACGACACCGACCCACAGGCACCTAAGGCACAGTAAGCCTGCTTGCCTGAGAGCGTTAACTAACCGGCCGGAAGGCCGGTTTTTTTATGCATACGTGAATCTTATTTCTTGGCGCGAATTATTTGCCTGAAATGTGAAGGTAGTCAACAAGCCAGGTCAATGAGAGACAATTTCAGTCTATCCAGAATTATCCCCTCCCTGTACCATTGCGTATACTCACTTCAACGATAAACAATGTTCAGCACACTGCCCGTCAGCCAGGATAGCGAGTCGAGTGATAGCGAGACGGCGGGTAGCCAAACAAGAGGGAAGTTATCATGGAAAAGAAACATATCTATCTGTTTTGCTCTGCGGGCATGTCCACTTCGCTGCTGGTTTCTAAAATGCGCGCGCAGGCCGAAAAATATGAAGTCCCTGTGGTGATTGAGGCGTTTCCGGAAACGCTGGCGGGCGAGAAGGGCCAGACAGCAGACGTTATTTTACTCGGGCCGCAAATCGCTTATATGCTGCCAGAAATTCAACGTCTGCTACCCAATAAGCCGGTCGAAGTGATCGATTCCGTTTTATACGGCAAGATTGATGGTTTAGGTGTATTAAAAGCTGCCGTTGCGGCGATTAAAAAAGCTGCTAATTAATTTTTTATTTTTCCCGTCAAAGAGTTATTTCACACACAATACGCCGTAACGGTCGTTGCGGCCTTTAAGGGTATTTTCCTATGAGTAAAGTCATCGCTTCACTTGAAAAGGTACTCCTTCCTTTTGCTGTTAAAATAGGAAAGCAGCCTCACGTTAATGCCATTAAGAACGGCTTTATTAAATTAATGCCGTTGACATTAGCCGGGGCAATGTTCGTTTTAATTAACAACGTTTTTCTGAGCTTTGGAGAAGGTTCCTTTTTTTATTCATTAGGAATTAGGTTAGATGCTTCAACTATTGAAACCCTTAATGGTTTAAAAGCCATTGGCGGCAACGTATACAACGGTACGTTGGGTATTATGTCGCTAATGGCGCCTTTCTTTATTGGAATGGCGCTGGCGGAAGAGCGTAAAGTGGATCCGCTGGCGGCAGGCTTACTGTCCATTGCCGCGTTCATGACCGTCACACCGTACAGCGTGGGCGACGCTTATGCCGTTGGCGCCAACTGGCTGGGTGGGGCAAACATCATTTCCGGTATTATTATCGGGCTGGTGGTGGCCGAAATGTTCACCTTCATTATTCGCCGTAACTGGGTTATCCGCTTGCCGGATAGCGTTCCGGCCTCTGTTTCTCGTTCATTTTCCGCGTTGATTCCGGGCTTCATTATTCTCTCCATCATGGGGATTATTGCCTGGGCGCTCTCTCACTGGGGAACTAACTTCCACCAGATCATTATGGACTCTATCTCAACGCCGCTGGCGTCGATGGGTAGCGTGGTCGGTTGGGCGTATGTCATCTTTACCTCCCTGCTGTGGTTCTTCGGCGTGCATGGTTCACTGGCACTGGCGGCGCTGGACAGCGGTATTATGACCCCATGGGCACTGGAAAACGTCGCGCTTTACCAGCAGTACGGCTCCGTCGATGCGGCGCTGGCGGCCGGTAAAACCTTCCATGTGTGGGCGAAGCCGATGCTTGACTCCTATATCTTCCTGGGCGGTACCGGGGCGACGTTGGGTCTGATCATCGCGGTCTTTATTGTCTCTCGCCGCGCTGACCATCGTCAGGTTGCGAAGCTGGCCCTGCCGTCAGGCATCTTCCAGATTAACGAGCCGATCCTGTTTGGTCTGCCAATTATCATGAACCCGGTGATGTTCATTCCCTTCATCCTGGTTCAGCCGCTGCTGGCCGCGATTACGCTGACGGCGTACTACCTGGGCATTATCCCGCCGGTGACCAACATTGCGCCGTGGACGATGCCGGCTGGTCTGGGCGCGTTCTTCAACACCAATGGTAGCGTGGCCGCCTTCCTGCTGGCGATATTCAACCTCGGGATTGCAACCCTGCTCTACATGCCGTTCGTGGCGATTGCGAACAAGGCCGCAACGGTTATCGATGAAGAAGAGAGCGAAGAGGATATCGCCCTCGCACTGAAATTCTAAAATTGCACGGCGCGGGGCAACCCGCGCCAGCGGAAAGGAGCTTAAAAAATGTTAGATTTAGAGAGTATCGTTGCCGAAGAAACCGCAGAGAACGATCTGGAAGAGGTGGTGATGGGCCTCATCATCAACTCCGGGCAGGCACGCAGCCTGGCGTATGCGGCGCTTAAGCAGGCTAAGCAGGGCGACTTCGTTGCCGCGAAAACCATGATGGAGCAGTCCCGTACGGCGTTAAACGAAGCGCATCTGGTGCAGACGAAGCTTATCGAAAGCGACCAGGGCGAAGGGAAGATGAAAGTGAGTCTGGTGCTGGTACATGCGCAGGATCATCTGATGACCTCAATGCTGGCACGCGAGCTGGTAGCGGAGCTCATCGAGCTTCACGAGAAGATGCAATAAGTCAGGATGAAGTAGCAGGAGGTCAGCACGATGGAAATCAAAACCGCACATGAGCAGCAGCTGTTTAATGGCAAGAATTTTCACGTGGTGATTTACAACAAAACGGAGAGCGCCAGCGGTCTGCACCAGCATGACTACTACGAGTTCACGATTGTTCTGACCGGCCGCTACTATCAGGAGATCAACGGTAAGCGCGTCCTGCTTGAGCGTGGCGATTTCGTCTTCCTGCCGATGGGATCTTATCACCAGAGCTTTTATGAGTTTGGTGCGACGCGCATTCTGAACGTAGGCGTGAGCAGGCGTTTCTTCGAGAAGCATTATCTGCCGCTGGTGCCGTTCTGCTTTGTGGCGTCACAGGTGTATCGCGTTAAAAATGAGTTTATGACCTGGATTGAAACGGTTATCGCCTCGCTGAATTTCCGCGACAATGAATTTGATGAATTTATTGAAACCGTGACGTTCTACGTCATGAATCGCCTCCGCCATCACCGTGAAGAACAGCAGGTGGTGGATGATATTCCTCAGTGGCTGCGTAGTACCGTGGAGCTGATGCACGACAAAGGACAGTTCAGCGATAACGCCCTGGAGAATATGGTGGCGCTGTCGGGTAAATCGCAGGAATATTTGACGCGCGCCACGCAGCGTTATTACCGTAAAACGCCTGTGCAAATTATTAATGAAATCCGCATTAACTTTGCCAAAAAACAGCTGGAAATTACTAATTACTCTGTCACCGATATCGCTTACGAATCGGGTTACAGCAGTCCCAGTCTGTTTATTAAAACCTTTAAAAAATTGACTTCATTCACACCGAACAGTTACCGCAAAAATTTAACGGTAATTAATTAACTTTCGGCGGTTTATCCGCCAGGAACAGTGACGTAATGGCTTGCCCAAATAGCGGGAAGAGCACGCTATACCTTGCAGGCGATTAACCTGATACGCTAAGGGAGATATTATGCAACAGAAATTAAAAGTCGTAACCATTGGTGGCGGCAGCAGCTATACCCCGGAATTACTTGAAGGTTTCCTGAAACGGTATCATGAATTACCGGTCAGCGAATTATGGCTGGTGGATGTTGAAGAAGGTCAGGAGAAGCTGAATATTATTTTTGAACTGTGCAAACGCATGGTTGAAAAAGCGGGCGTGCCCTTAACCGTGCATAAAACGCTGGATCGTCGCCTGGCACTGAAAGATGCTGACTTCGTGACCACGCAGCTGCGCGTCGGCCAGCTGAAGGCGCGTGAGCTGGACGAGCGCATTCCGCTGAGCCATGGTTATCTGGGCCAGGAAACCAACGGGGCAGGTGGCCTGTTTAAAGGCCTGCGTACTATTCCGGTCATTTTTGACATCATTAAAGACGTGGAGGAGATCTGCCCGAACGCCTGGGTGATCAACTTTACCAACCCGGCCGGGATGGTCACCGAGGCAGTCTATCGCCATACCGGTTTCAAACGCTTTATCGGCGTCTGCAATATTCCGATTGGCATGAAGATGTTCATCCGCGATGTACTGGAACTGACCGAGCACGATGATCTGTCCATTGACCTGTTCGGCCTGAATCACATGGTCTTTATCAAAGATGTGATTGTGAACGGGCAATCGCGCTTTGCGGAACTGCTCGACGGCGTCGCCTCTGGTCGCCTGACTGCGGCCTCGGTGAAAAACATCTTCGATCTGCCGTTCAGCGAAGGGCTGATCCGCTCCCTGAATCTGCTGCCGTGCTCGTATCTGCTTTACTACTTCAAGCAGAAAGAGATGCTGGCCATTGAAATGGGCGAATACTACAAAGGTGGCGCACGCGCTCAGGTTGTGCAGAAAGTAGAGAAGCAGCTGTTTGATTTGTATAAAGATCCGAACCTGAACGTCAAACCGAAAGAGCTGGAGCAGCGCGGCGGGGCATACTATTCGGATGCGGCGTGTGAAGTGATTAACGCCATTTACAATGACAAGCAGGCCGAGCACTATGTGAACGTTCCCCATCACGGGCACATCGACAATATCCCGGCAGACTGGGCCGTTGAGATGACCTGCATCCTTGGACGCGAGGGTGCAAAACCGCATCCCCGCATTACCCACTTCGACGATAAGGTGATGGGGCTGATTCACACCATCAAAGGCTTTGAAGTGGCGGCGAGCAATGCTGCCCTGAGCGGCGAACTGAATGACGTGCTGCTGGCGCTGAATCTCAGCCCGCTGGTGCATTCTGACCGTGACGCTGAAAAACTCGCGAGTGAGATGATCCTGGCGCATGAAAAATGGCTGCCAAACTTTGCTGCAACGGTTGAGAAACTGAAACTCACACACCGTTAAGAGGAGGCGCGATGGAAAACCTGCTGATCGTCAATGCCGATGATTTTGGCCTGTCAAAAGGGCAGAACTACGGCATTATTGAAGCCTGTCGCCGGGGCGTCGTGACCTCTACAACAGCGCTCATCAACGGTGAGGCGGTGGAACATGCGGCGCAGTTAAGCCGTGAGCTGCCCGAGCTGGGCGTGGGCATGCATTTTGTGCTGACGCTTGGGTTGCCCCTTTCACCGATGCCGGGTCTGACGCGCGAGGGACAACTGGGGAAATGGATTTGGGAAATGGCGGAGCAGGACGCTCTGCCGCTCGATGAGATTGCCCGCGAGCTGGAGTGCCAGTTTAACCGCTTTGTGGATGTGTTTGGCCGCGAACCTACCCATATTGACAGCCATCATCATGTGCATATGATCCCGGCGATTTTCCCGCTTGTGGCAGAGTTTGCGCAACGTAAAGGCGTGGCGATGCGCGTGGATCGTGAGGTGCGCGGGTTGCCGGGCGTCGCGGTGACGTCAACGGAGGGGTTCAGCAGCGCATTTTATGGCGACGAGATCGATGAAGCGCTGTTCCTGAAGGTGCTGGATGACTCCGCCGCAAAAGGGGAGCGCTCGCTTGAGGTAATGGCGCACCCGGCGTTTGTCGATGAGATAGTACGTAAGAGCGCCTACTGCTGGCCGCGTCTGGCAGAACTGGATGTGCTGACATCGGCGTCGTTAAAGTATGCGATTGCCGAGCGTGGGTATCGTCTGGGGACGTTCAGGGATCTTTGAGGCAAAGCCCGGTGGCGAGGTAAAAGCAAAACGGTAACCTTTTGGTTACCGTTTTTATTGTTTTCTCCCTCTCCCAGGGGAGAGGGCCGGGGTGAGGGCTTCCGGTTTTTTACGCCGGTATCTGGTCAATCTTACTGCTGCGCGACCACACGCGGTGCGCGGCGAGCAGGTCAAACAACCGGGTCATAAACGCATCATCGACGTTATCACCTTCGACAATGCCTTCTTCCCCTTGATCCGGTACCTTCAGCAGAGTTTTAAACTTCCGCGCATCGCCTGCCAGAGCGATTGGCTTCAGGTGCTTATAGGCTTCCAGCAGATAATAGGCGGCATCACCGTTACCGAGCAGGCTCTCAACGTCGCCGCACGGCATAATCACCGCATCAACCGTCAGCGACGGTGCTCCGGCGAAGGTCGCGGCAATCGGCAGGACGGAGCCATCATCGGCCGTCACTTCACCCATGCGAGAGTAAAGCAGTTTGGCATGTACGCCCTGGGTTTTGAGCGCCCGCATGATCCCCAGTACGTCGCTGGCGCGCGGTTTATCGTTCAGCAGAATAGCCACTACGCGGCCTTTAATTGACCCGCCAGGTACCGCGTACAGGCTCAGGGACGGATCCTTCTTCAGCCCGTTCACGTCTTTTGGCGGTGCGGCATGGCATTGCTCATCGGTGAGCGTGATGCCGAGATTATTCGCCACGCCCTGAGCAAGCTGGATATCAATATGCGCCAGATGGTCGACCACGCGCTCGCGAATGTAGGTACGCACCACTTTGCTCAGCTCAAAGCTGAAACCGCCGATAATGTGCTGCTGTTCAATCGGGGTCTGGCTGTTCCAGAACAGGCGAGGCTGAGCGTAATATTCGCCGAATGACGGGCTGCGCTCGCGAATTTTTGTTCCGTCCACGCGCTCCTGATACGACTCGAATCCGCCACGTTTTGGCCCCGGCGGGGTTTCACGCGGCCAGTTATCGTTAATGGAGTTTGGCTCGTAGTTCGCCGGGTTGGTATCGATATCCTGGCGATGCATCCCGTCACGCTGGAAGTTATGGTACGGGCAGGTCGGACGGTTGATAGGAATTTCGTGGAAGTTCGGTCCGCCGAGACGGCTGATCTGCGTATCGGTATAAGAGAACAGACGGCCCTGGAGCAGCGGATCGTTGGTGAAATCCAGCCCCGGCACAATATGGCCCGGGTGGAACGCAGCCTGCTCATTCTCCGCGAAGAAGTTATCCGGGTTGCGATTAAGCACCATTTTGCCCACCAGCTGAACCGGCACCAGCTCTTCGGGAATAAGCTTGGTCGGGTCGAGCAGGTCGAAGTCGAATTTGAATTCGTCCTCTTCCGGGATCAGCTGTAACCCCAGCTCGTATTCCGGGAAATCACCGGCTTCAATGGATTCCCACAGTTCGCGACGGTGGAAGTCCGGATCGCGCCCGGTCAGCTTCTGTGCTTCATCCCACACCAGGGACGCTTTCCCCGCGACCGGTTTCCAGTGGAAACGCACAAACGTCGCTTTACCTTCAGCGTTAATCAGACGGAAGGTATGAATACCAAAGCCTTCCATGGTGCGATAGCTGCGTGGGATCCCCCGGTCAGACATCGCCCACATCACGTTGTGAAGGGTTTCCGGTTGCAGGGAGACGTAGTCCCAGAAGGTGTCATGCGCACTTTGTCCCTGCGGTATGGCCCAGTGTGGCTCTGGTTTTACCGCATGGACAAAGTCAGGGAATTTATGCGCATCCTGAATGAAGAAAACCGGGGTGTTATTCCCGACGAGGTCGAAAATGCCCTCTTCGGTATAGAATTTGGTGGCGAAGCCGCGAATATCACGCACCGTGTCGGCCGAACCCGCGCCGCCCTGTACGGTAGAGAAGCGCACAAATACCGGTGTAATTTTGTTCGGATCGGAAAGGAAATCCGCCTTCGTGATCTCCTTCAGGCTCTTGTACGGCTGGAAATAGCCGTGCGCCGCAGAGCCGCGAGCGTGAACGATACGTTCAGGAATACGCTCATGGTCGAAATGGGTGATTTTTTCCCGCAGGATGAAATCTTCCAGCAGCGTCGGGCCGCGCGTTCCGGCGCGCAAGGAGTTCTGATCATCGGCGATGCGCACGCCCTGATTGGTGGTCAGCGCATAGCCTTCACCCCCTTTGCGGTGCGGGTCGAGAGATTTTAACTTTTCGTTGTCCGCATCGGGTGACTTCATGCTTCCCGGTGCAGTAGGTTGCTCGCCCGGCGCGGAGAGGCCCGGCGACGGTTTATGAGAGCCATCCGCAGGGGCGAGTGAGTCCATTCCCGGTTGAGATTCTTCGGTGCCATGAATAGGGGATTGATGGGGTTTATCATTGTTCGACATTGCACGATTCTCCTTTGTTCGTTCCTGAAAACCCTATTAAGGATAGAACAATGTGATGAATTAGCAGGCGAACTAAGCGTTTTCAGAGGAAGTGATTAGCGAAAGGAGCCATCTGCCACATGTCAGGCGCGACGGGTGGGGGGAGAATCGGCTATGATAGAAATTTCCTGCTTTAATAATTTGCATTAGTGAACCCGTCGCTTATGAAACCTCTTCGTCAACAAAACCGCCAGGTTATTAGCTATGTGCCCCGCGTTGAACCCGCGCCGCCTGACCATGCCCTGAAAGTGGATGGTTTTCGCGATGTCTGGATGTTACGGGGTAAATACGTTGCCTTCGTGCTGATTGGCGAGCACTTCCGTCGCTCCCCTGCGTTTACGGTGCCAGAATCGGCGCAGCGATGGGCTATGCAGACCCGCCAGGATGAAGAGGTTGAAGAATAACAGCCATAAAAAAACCGCCCTCAGGCGGTTTTTTTATT
>OATC01000498.1_pt1 | contig 10085 bp, 9 predicted proteins | sample 1475871 | NCBI WGS metagenome assembly OATC01 (sample SAMEA2579940, study PRJEB22360) | human gut metagenome | biome: human gut; feature: human-associated habitat; material: faeces | place: Denmark | collected 2008/2010
TTCAGAGGCGGACCGCGCCGCAGACGGGGCCACCCGGGAGCTGCTCGCGCGAATGACCCAGCGCTTGCAGGGCTGCGAGAACGTTAGCGACGTGATTGAGGTGGCAGAGCTGTTTGCTCCCAACATTGCGCCGGGTGTCGCCGGGCGTCTGTATATTCTGGATCGAAACCCGTGGGAGATGCGCTGTGCGGCGGAATGGTTATCTCCCCAGGGAGAAAAAAATGCTTTCCACCCCGATCAATGCTGGGCCATACGCCGTGGTCAGAGCCACCCACCGGTCAATGGCGAGCCGGATATCGGTTGCCAGCATCTGCCTGAATCACAAAAAGACAGTTCACTCTGCGTGCCGCTCATTGCGCAGGGGGAAGCCATTGGTTTGCTGTCGTTTCAGAACATCACGCCTGAAACGGCACCGTCCCGCGCCCATCTCGAATTAATGGCGGAAGCCCTGGGTCTGGCGCTGGCCAACCAGCGTCTGCGCGATGCCCTGCTGGAAAAAGCGCTATTCGACCCGCTCACCGGCTTGCGTAACCGCCACCACCTTGAAGATACCCTGCGCACTCAGATAGCTCAGGCGATGCGCAATGATGAACCGGTGAGCTGCATGATGATCGACATCGATCACTTTAAAAGCATTAACGATCGCTTCGGCCATGAGGCTGGCGATCATGTGATTAAGAGCGTGGCGACAATTGTTCAGCGTGCCATGCACGATGCCGGCCTGGCCTTCCGCTTTGGTGGCGAAGAGTTTCTGGTGCTACTTACGGGTGCGGATGAGGAAGCGGCTCACGCCTGCGCAACGGAGATTTATAACGGCGTCCATACGCTGTCGCTACGTTATGGGCTTGCTGAGATTGGCCCGGTAGATGTGTCGATCGGGATCGCCAGTTACCCGCAGCACGCCCAAAGCGACGACCTGCTGCGCGCGGCAGACGTGGCGCTCTACCGGGCGAAAGAGCTGGGGCGCTCGCGGATCGTCAGTTTCAGTATGCTGGAGGCGGGTTAAGCGAAACTCAGTGCCAACGACGTCAGAGGTACGCGCACTCTCTTATTCCCTCACATTGAGGGTGCGTTATCATTCTTTGTACAAATAAATTCATCTTAACGATGCCACCATTGATAAAAAATGGGGGTGCGTAAATATATCAATAAATCAAAGCGATCATTTTTTAAACTCGGGTGGTTTATTACACTAAGTTTTTATGTTTTAAAAAACGTAAGCTTCAGCCAGCGGTCTGCAATCACGGGGAAAAATACAGCTATCATTTTGATTTTTATGATTTTAATCAAGTAGCGTTTGCAAAAAGGCGTGGCGTTCAACAAAATAGACAAACTTATAGGATAAATAACTTATAATTCTTATACTTCTGTTAAAAAGAGGAGGCCAATATGCGAATAATCCTAATGCTGTGCTGCTTTTTGGTACAAAGTTTAAGCTGGGCTGGCGAACTGCCAAAGCCTGTGGGCAAACCCATCTTAACCATTAGCGGTAATATAGAAAATACGAACGAAAATGGAAATGCCGTTTTTGATATTGCCAGCCTTGAAAAACTGGGCATGGTGAGTTTCCAGACGACCTCTCCCTGGTATAATGGCCGCACGAAGTTTGAGGGTATCCCGATGCGCAAACTCATGGAGTATGTGGGTGCAAAGGGTTCTGTCCTGAATGTGATTGCACTCAATGATTACACTACCGTCATCCCTCTCAGCGACTTCCAGAAATACAACGCCATCCTGGCTTTAAAGGTCAATGGCGAATATATGCGCATCCGCGATAAAGGTCCGTCATTCATCGTCTACCCTTATGACAGTCTTCCTGAACTCAATAATCAGATTTATTACTCGCGATCGGCATGGCAGGTCAGCAAAATGAAGATTGAATAGTAGTTCAGGAGAACATAATGAACAGGATACTGGTTGGTATCATTTTTTCTCTTTTTATCACTACGGGATATATAGCATTTCTTGTTTACGATCGTCAGCAAGAGTTGCAAAAATTGACTCACTACACTGAGTCCTGGTCTGTAGCCCAACTGGTATCTGAATATTACCGATTTGAATCATGGATTGGACTGTACGCAACCGAGACTGATGACGTTACGGTAGACCAGGTTCGCATGCGCCTGGAAATCATGCTGAGCCAGAATGATTTATTGAAAGAGGGCGGCCTGGGTCGTTATATAAACAGCGAAAAAGCGCATCAGGCGCTCGCCTTACGCCTGGAAAATATACTGAACTATCTGGATGGTCATCTTGAGAAAATGAGCCGTTCAGAGTTAAAGCTCTATCTGAAAAATATGCATTCACTGGATGCCCCGCTAAGCCAGCTTTCATCCACGGCTTTAACAAAAGATGTTAATACAATCAATGAAACCAACCTTAAAATACAGGTTCTGTATTATATTTATTCGGCACTTTCGCTGTTGCTGGTTATTTTAAGCTTCATACTGGGCTTTTTGATTATCTATCAAAATAAAAATATCCTGAAAGCCCATATGCAGGTGAAAACGCTGGCTGAAGAACTTCAGCTATCCAAAGAAACCCTGCAAATCCAGAATACAAAACTGGAATACGATGTTTATCATGACTCCCTTACCGGAATGAAAAACCGTCTTTTCTTTTGGGATGATCTCAATAAACTTAATCTACAGGCTGAGAAAAAACATATTTCGGTCACGGTGATGTTATTCGATTTAGACCGATTCAAAGAGGTGAATGATACCTACGGTCATGATACCGGGGATTTACTGTTACGTGAGGTATCCACGCGCCTTAATGCTTTGGGCCGCTTTTCAGAGACATTTTATCGTTTGGGCGGCGACGAATTTGCGTTTCTCTCCAGTGGCTTAACCGAAACCGCAGCCGTCTCACGCGCGCGAGAAATCAGTGATAGCATCAGCAAGCCCTATACAATCAATAATCAACTCATAAAAATAGCCACCTGTGTAGGTATTGTTTTATCGGATAACGAACGACGTTCAGATTACCTTTATAAGTTTGCCGATCTGGCGCTCTATGAAGCCAAGAAAGAAGGTTCTCAGCAAATCAAAGTCTTCCGCCAGCGAATGCTACAGAAGTTGCAGGAAAGCAGAACCCTTGAAAATGATATGGCAAGAGCAATAGAGAATGATGAATTTGTTGTTTATTACCAGCCTATTGTGAATTCCGTCAGCAAGGAAATTTACGGCTATGAAGCGCTTATTCGCTGGATGCATCCTGTAAAGGGAATGCTTGCCCCGGATAGCTTTATTTTCGCCGCTGAAAAAACAGGCATGATCAACGAGATAGGTAAAACCGTACTTAAACTGGCCTGTAGGGAAGCGGTCTCCTGGACTGTTCCGGCCAGGATCTCCGTCAACGTCTCGCCTGTTCAATTGGGCAGCAAATCATTTATTAATACGGTGCAGTCCGTTCTGGCTGAAACCGGGCTCCCGGCTAACCGTCTTGAGTTAGAGGTCACGGAGTCCTCCCTCTTCAGTGACAGAAATAACCCCATTGCGATTCTGAAAAAACTCCGCGCACTGGGCGTAAGAATCTCCATTGATGATTTTGGCACGGGCTATTCGTCGCTCTCCAGACTCAGCGAACTGAATTTTGATAAAATCAAGATCGATAAATCTTTTGTCAATCCGATATCTACGCAGGAAGATGCGCTTAATATTGTGAAGCTGATTACCGGTATGGCTAAAAGCCTTAATATGGGCGTCATAGCTGAGGGCGTTGAGACCGAAGAGCAGCTTGAGCGGCTTCAGGCTCTGGGTTGCGGGCTTGTGCAGGGGGCCTGGAAAGGCAAACCACAGCCTCAGGTCGACAGCAAAATTAAGAGCGGCCAGGAATGATCCCCTCTCCTCAGCCCGATACCAACCGGGATCACATTTTTCACCCCTGGGTATTCACTGACAATAACCAGGTGTTATCATTCACCCCGTAAATACCTATCAACTCAAACCGAGGCTTTGATGCTGGAGAATGTAATCATCCGATAATCAGCTTCCCGACCTTTCCAGGCCGGACTGATTATCAATGCGCCGAAATCGTATGCGGACACCGCTGTGTGTTTGCACGTTTTGCACATGATGATTAAACAGGTTTTCCAGTATGAATTTATCCCGTCAGGAACAACGTACCTTACACGTTCTCGCCAAAGGTGGCCGTATTGTGCACGTCCGCGATACCTCCGGCCGCGTCACCGCCGTTGAATGCTATAGCCGCGAAGGGCTACTGCTGGCTGACTGCACGCTCGCCGTTTTCAAAAAGCTCAAAACCAAAAAGCTGATCAAATCCGTTAACGGTCAGCCCTACCGCATTAACACCACCGGGCTTAACAACGTTCGCGCTCAGCCTGATAATCGTTAAGGAGAGGATGATGGATATCCCACGTATTTTTACTGTTAGCGAAAGCGAACACCGCATTCATAACCCCTTTACACCAGAGAAGTACGCGACGCTGGGCCGCGTGTTACGCATGAAGCCAGGTACTCGCATTCTCGATCTCGGCAGCGGCTCGGGAGAGATGCTTTGTACCTGGGCTAGGGATCACGCCATTACCGGTATCGGTATCGATATGAGCCCGCTCTTCACCGCGCAGGCCACGCGGCGCGCAGAGGAACTCGGCGTCAGCGAACGCGTCCATTTCATTCATAACGACGCGGCCGGCTACGTCGCGAATGAAAAATGTGACGTGGCGGCCTGCGTTGGCGCAACCTGGATTGCGGGGGGCGTAGCCGGGACGATGGATCTGCTGGCAAAAAGCCTCAAGCCTGGGAGAATAATGCTCATCGGCGAACCGTACTGGCGTCAGGTACCCGCGACGGCAGAGATAGCTCAGGCCTGCGGCATCTCGTCGATTGCAGACTTTCTCACTCTGCCCGGTCTGGTTGCGTCTTTCGATCAACAGGGCTATGACCTGGTTGAAATGGTGCTGGCTGACCAGGAAGGCTGGGACAGGTACGAAGCCGCAAAATGGATGACCATGCGGCGCTGGCTGGAGGAAAACCCAGACGATGACTTCGCGCAGGAGGTTCGGGCGGAGCTGACGATAGCGCCTGAACGTCATGTGACGTACACGCGGGAGTACTTTGGCTGGGGAGTGTTTGCGTTAATGGCGCGATAACATAACGCTGGCGGTATAGCCTTTAGGGTTATGCCGCAGTTCAACAGACAGGGTTAAGCATTCAGCCAGAAAGTGCAGCATAGATGGGTTGAGTTGTTTGAAGTGGTCAACCAAAACTGGCCACGGCTTTAGAGTTTTTCCAGTATCGGTTTTCCGATTCGTTTGGGGGTAACCCACCGTTATAGTCATGCGGCCTTACCGACCTGTAATACCCGACGATATAGTCTGTGATCGCATGAGCTGCTTCGCTAAAGTTTATATAGCCTGTCACTGGCACCCACTCGTTTTTCAGACTTCTGAAGAAGCGTTCCATCGGGCTGTTATCCCAGCAGTTTCCGCGTCGGCTCATACTTTGCCTGATCCGGTAACGCCACAATAACTGCCGGATCTGCCTGCTTGTGTAGTGGCTACCCTGGTCACTGGGGAACATCACTCCCGCTGGTTTACCTCGGGTTTCCCACGCCATTTCCAGCGCTTTGATGGTTAGCTTGCTGTCCGGTGAGAATGACATTGCCCAGCCTACCGGTTTCCTGGCGAACAAATCGAGAACAATGGCGAGGTAAGCCCAGCGCCTGCCTGTCCAGATATACGTCACATCGCCGCACCACACCTGATTAGGCTCTGTCACTGCGAACTGTCGCTCAAGGTGGTTTGGGATAGCAATGTGTTCATGGCCACCACGTTTATACCGGTGGGTGGGTTGCTGACAACTAACCAGTCCCAGTTCTTTCATGAGTCTGCCGGCAAGCCAGCGTCCCATTCTGAAACCTCTCAGGGTTGCCATAATGGCGATACTCCTCGCGCCAGCAGAGCCATGGCTAATGTTATGCAGCTCCAGAACCTGGCTACGTAATACAGCCCGCTTGCCGTCTGGCTTTTCGGGGCTTTTCACCCAGTATTTGTAGCTGCTGCGATGAACCCCGAACACCTGGCAGAGTGTGACCACAGGATACTGCGCTCTGAGTTTTTCGATTAACGAGAACTGTTCAGGGAGTCTGACATCAAAAGCGCGGTAGCCTTTTTTAATATGTCGTTTTCCATTTCAATGCGTTGTAGCTTTTTCTTTAGCTCACGTATTTCAATCTGTTCCGGGGTTATAGGGGAGGCTTTAGGTATTTTACCCTGTCGTTCATCCCGTAACTGCTTTACCCATCGCGTCATGGTAGAAAGCCCCACGTCCATAGCACTGGCCGCAGCTGCAACGGTGTAGTTCTGATCAAGGACCAGTTGAGCGGATTCGCGTTTAAACTCTGCGCTGAAATTTCTTTTTTCATTGGGACACCTGTATTGTTCTGAGATGAGCATATCACCTCTGTTCAGGTGGCCAAATTCAGTAAACCACTTCACACAGCGTTGCGCTGCATGGGGCTATTCTGGTGCTGAGCCTTTCGGTGGTTCAACTTCTGTTTGTTCTCAACCATCCTCAAGCGGATGTATGGAAACAATGGTCACAATGGAATATCAATGTACTGGTGACTTGAAGAAATAAGATTTGGGGGCAGAATGCCCCCTTATTCTTTGGGATAAGAAAATTCAGCAGTGACTAAATACGCCCCTGATTTAGCAGATTGGACGTCATACGCGAAGTTATACCGCTCTCCAGGTGTAAACTTAAATCCGAATACAGGAAGACACTCACCCTTCGGTACATAAACAGGCTTGTCATCAAAAATATTGTGAAGAGAGTCGCTATTATCACTGTTGATTTGGATAGCAGTGATCCGTTCCTGTGGCTCCAGTGGTGACACCACACAAACTTGATTATCTTTGATAAATGCCGTTGTAGATTCACGATCTACCATTCGATCACCAGGCCCAGGGCATCCCGTTAAGAGGAATACAACACCCAGCAACATTTTGTTTTTCATGTTTAACGCCCCTTCCCTGTTACGATTTTCTGGTAAAGCGAAGGGACATCCTGCAATTTGTCTACGCCCCTGTACATCCCCATGCGCCCTGGTCTCTGATAGTAAGACCACTTACTGATCCCATAAACCAGCAGTAACCAGTAATCAGCTAAAATAGAGGCTTGCTGCTCAAGAGAGTAATCAGTGAGCTTTTCTTTATCCAGCCTGTAGGTATATTCAGCAGCCCAGCTAAACGCACCCCGCATTCTCACCCATTGCCCGTGCTGGTGTTGCCACACATGCCCCAATTCATGGATGAAAACATATTTATCTTCAACGAAAACTGAGTTTGCGGAAAAGTCTTCCCTGTACATCTGTTTTCTGTACCACAACTCCCCGTTGGGAGTCATCGCGTAGTTCTGTTTCTGGAGGCCGAACGGTAAATAGCTGTCGCAATGAATCCAGACACGGCTATACACTATCGAATCACCGAACACTCTGCGAGCCATTGCAATCTCGCCTAAGGTCATCCGGCGTAATGTTCCTTCCTCTGCCTGTGCGCTCATAAACTGTCCTCCTTGTATGATTTATATCAGGGTATCCAGAGAGCAGGAAATGCGCAACTAACAGATTTTGGACAATAAAAGCCAATTAGCGGCGTGTTCGGTAGTTTAAAACATGTTGTTAGCCGCTCGCGCCAACTTGATTTCCTCTCGCTCTTCCTGCTTCTTAGCAAGCCAGGCTTTCCCCTCTGGTGTTGCCAGGAATTTACGGGCGTGAATCTTACGGTTGTTGCGCTTAGTGGCTGCTGTATTCGTGGCTTTTGACATGGTATCCCCTCCGCTGAATCTGCCAGCGTTCAACGTACAGCAGAGAGACAGTACAACGAAAGTTACAATGGTGCAGATAATAGATGATCATTACGTGCCGTGTTGGGCACATAAGAAAAGGCGGCGCATAGCGCTACCGCAGGGTGTAATCCCTTCGCAGGGAGGATAAAGCCTTAGCACGTTCTCTTATCAGGTGATCGTTATACTCCGGTGATCGAAACCGTGGCAGAGCCGGATTCTTTCCCGATCCGGTTAGTCTTCCCAACATTACGCCTGTTTATTCTCTGTGACCTTTCACAAGGTGTAGCATCATTGAGCGCCGCACGAAGCGCGGAACGTATCGCTAATGGTTCAAGTGATGTGTTTAGAGAGTCCGGCAACTCTTTCAGCTTCAAGGGATGGCAAAATTTCTAATGCTGTTCGGGCTTGAGCCTGGTAACTACCCGCCAGTACGTTGTACAATCCTTGAGCCGATACAACGGAAAGGCGTTTACCAAGTGTTATCAAGGATGATAATGAAAGATACAATCCTTTAGGTTTTTGACGATAAGTGATTGATTTTCTTAGATGGTGCCGATAATAGGAGTCGAACCTACGACCTTCGCATTACGAATGCGCTGCTCTACCAACTGAGCTATATCGGCCCTGAAAGGCCGGTTACGAGCGTAACCACGGGGCAAAAGAGTAGATCTAACCGGGTGATGCGTCAATGCCCTTTTGAATCAAACGGCTATTTTTGCATCACCCGCGATTATTTACGCACGAATGGTATCATCACCAAAGCCGATCCACTTGTAGGTGGTCAGCGCTTCCAGCCCCATCGGACCGCGGGCGTGCAGCTTCTGTGTGCTCACCGCCACCTCCGCGCCCAGACCAAACTGGCCGCCATCGGTAAAGCGCGTCGAGGCATTGACGTAAACCGCAGACGAATCCACTTCATTCACAAACCGATCGGCATTGCGCAGGGTGCGCGTCAGGATCGCGTCAGAATGCTGGGTTCCGTGTTCACGAATGTGCGCAATAGCGTCATCGAGATCCGCAACTACCTTCACGTTCAGATCCAGCGACAAATACTCATCGTCGTACTGCTCCGCGTTAACCGGAACGACCTTCGCCGGACCGTCTTTCAGCAGGGCGAAAGCGCTCTCGTCCGCATGCAGCGTGACGCCACTTTCCGCCATCTGCTTGCTCAGCGCTGGCAGGAAGGTACTGGCGATGCCCTGATGCACCAGCAGCGTTTCTACCGTATTACAGGTGCTTGGACGCTGGGTTTTAGCGTTGACGATAATCTTCAGCGCAGGTTCTACCTCCGCGGTGTCATCCACCACGATATGGCATACGCCAATACCACCGGTGATCACCGGAATGGTAGATTGCTCGCGGCACAGCTTGTGCAGGCCCGCACCGCCGCGTGGGATGAGCATGTCGATGTATTTGTCCATGCGCAGCATCTCGTTAACCAGAGCACGGTCGGGGCTTTCAATCGCCTGCACGGCACCCGCCGGTAAACCACACTCCTCCAGCGCCTGCTGGATGACGTTTACCGTCGCGGCGTTGGTGCGCCAGGTCTCTTTCCCGCCACGCAGGATCGCGGCGTTACCGGTCTTCAGGCACAGGGAGGCGACATCCACCGTCACGTTTGGACGCGCTTCGTAAATCACCCCAATGACGCCAAGCGGCACGCGACGACGTTCAAGGCGTAACCCGCTGTCGAGCACCCCACCGTCAATCACCTGCCCTACCGGGTCGGCGAGGTTGCACACCTGACGGACGTCGTCGGCAATACCTTTCAGACGCGCCGGGGTCAGCGCCAGACGGTCGAGCATCGCTTCGCTCAAGCCGTTGCGACGCGCTTCCAGCAGATCCTGCTCGTTGGCGAGCAAAATTTCCTGCGACTGCGATTCCAGATAATCAGCGATTTTTTCCAGCACGCGGTTTTTCTCGCGGCTGGAAAGGAGCGCCAGTTTATACGAGGCGGCTTTGACAGGCAACCCCATTTGTTCCAGCATGTTCTGGCTCCTTAACGAATAATCATGTCGTCGCGATGCACGGCAACCGGGCCATATTCATAGCCCAGGATGGCGTCGATCTGCTGGGAATGGTGGCCAGCAATCCGACGCAGCGCGTCGCTGTTATAACGGCTTACGCCATGAGCGATGTCGCGACCTTCAAGGTTACGGATTCGGATCACTTCACCACGCGAGAAGTTGCCTGTCACGCTTTTAATTCCTTTTGGAAGTAACGAGCTTCCTCTTTCCAGAATAGCGGCGGTCGCGCCTTCATACACGGTCAGTT
>OATC01000500.1_pt1 | contig 10055 bp, 7 predicted proteins | sample 1475871 | NCBI WGS metagenome assembly OATC01 (sample SAMEA2579940, study PRJEB22360) | human gut metagenome | biome: human gut; feature: human-associated habitat; material: faeces | place: Denmark | collected 2008/2010
GGCCGCCTGGAAGATCCGGCGTTTACCATCAAAACCGCGGTGGTGGTCACCCACTATCCCGGCGCGTCGGCGCAGCAGGTGGAAGAAGAAGTCACCCTGCCGCTGGAAAACGCGCTGCAGCAGCTGCCGTATCTCGACAACGTCAGCTCAATTTCCTCCAACGGCCTGTCGCAAATTACCGTCAATATCGCCTCGCGCTACCACTCCCGCGAGCTGCCGCAAATCTGGGATGAACTGCGCCGCCGGGTGGGCGACGCCGCCCGCCAGTTTCCTCCCGGCGTCGCCGCTCCGTTTGTGAACGACGATTTTGGCGATGTCTTTGGCTTCTTCTTTGCCCTCTCCGGCGAGAGCTTTACCAACCCTGAGCTGGTTCGCTATGCCGAGCAGCTGCGTCGCGAACTGGTGCTGGTCCCCGGCGTCGGCAAAGTCGCCATCGGCGGGGCGATCCCCCAGCAAATCAACATCGATATCTCGCTGGCGAAAATGGCCGCCCGCGGAATCACGCTCAACCAGCTGGCGGCGATACTGAGCAGGTTGAACGTGGTGTCTAACGCCGGTGAGATTAAATCCGGCAGCGAATCGATTCGCCTGCATCCCACGGGCGAGTTTGCCAACCTCGACGAGCTTGGCGACCTGTTAATCAGCCCGCACGGCTCGGCAACGGCGACGCGGCTGCGCGATATTGCCACGCTCTCGCGCGGGCTGAGCGAATCGCCTTCCAGCATTTACCACGCCAACGGTCGACAGGCGGTCACTATGGGGGTGTCGTTTATACCCGGGGTTAACGTGATTGACGTTGGCCGCGCGCTGGAAAGCAAGCTGGAGCAGATGTCGGCGGAAAAACCGGCCGGGATCAACATTGACCTGTTCTACGATCAGGCGGCGGAAGTCGCCCATTCGGTCAACGGCTTTATCACCAACTTCCTGATGGCGCTGGCGATTGTGGTTGGCGTGCTGCTGATCTTTATGGGCGTACGCAGCGGCATTATTATCGCCCTGTCGCTGGCGCTCAACGTGCTCGGTACGCTGCTGATCATGTACCTGTGGGGTATCGAGCTGCAGCGTATCTCGCTGGGGGCGTTGATTATCGCCCTGAGCATGCTGGTCGATAACGCGATCGTCATCGTCGAAGGCGTGCCGATCGCCCGCCAGCAGGGGTCAACGCTGCTCATGGCGATTAACTATGTGATCCGCCGTTCGGCGCTGCCGCTGCTGGGGGCCACGGTGATTGCTATTCTCGCCTTTGCGCCGATTGGCCTGTCGCAGGACTCGACCGGCGAATACTGTAAATCGCTGTTCCAGGTGCTGCTGATTTCGCTCATGCTGAGCTGGTTCTCGGCGCTGACCATTACCCCGGTGCTGATTAAATGGTGGCTGTTTAAAAATCAATCGCAGCCGGTGGCGCAGGCCGACGCCAATCCGTACGGCGGGCGATTTTACCGTCTGTACCAGCAGGCTCTGCGTGCTCTTCTGCTGCGCAAAACCATTACGCTGACCGTCATGGCGGCGCTGCTGGCCGCCGCTATCTGGGGATTCGGCTCGGTGCGGCAAAACTTTTTCCCCTCTTCAAACACGCCCATTTTCTTTGTCGATCTCTGGCTACCCTACGGTACCGATATCGCGACCACCGAAAAGATGACCAGCGATATTGAGACCACCATTAACGGCCAGCCGGGCGTGGTCACCACCGTGGCCACCGTCGGTCAGGGCAGCATGCGGTTTATTCTCACCTACAGCGGGCAACGGCAGTACAGCAACTATGCGCAAATCATGGTGCGCATGGACGACCAGCGCAGCATTGCCGCCCTGACGCAGCACGTGGATCGCTATATTGCGCGCAACTACCCGCAGGTGAACGCCAGCACGAAACGCGTGATGTTCGGTCCCTCCGGCGACAGCGCCATCGAGGTGCGGATTAAAGGTCCGGACCCCGACCGTCTGCGCCTGCTCGCCAGCCAGGTTGGCGATATCCTCTCCGCGGACCCGGCCACCGACGGCGTTCGCAACGACTGGCAAAACCGTAGCAAAGTTATTCGTCCGCAGTACTCCCCCGCGCTTGGGCGCGAGCTGGGCGTTGATAAACAGGATATTGATAACGCCCTGGAGATGAACTTCTCCGGCAGCCGCGTTGGATTGTACCGTGAGGGGGCCGACCTGCTGCCGACGATCGTCCGCCCGCCCGCCGCCGAGCGCCAGGACGCGAATCACCTGAATAACGTGCTGGTCTGGAGCCAGAGCCGCCAGCAGTATATTCCGCTCAGTAACGTGGTCAGCGGCTTTCACCTTGAATGGGAAGATCCGCTGATTCTGCGCCGCGATCGCAGCCGGGTGCTGACGGTACAGACCGATCCCGACCCGCTCAGCCACCAGACGTCGGGGGATATCCTGTCCCGCGTGAAGCCGCAGATTGATGCGCTCGCTCTGCCGCACGGTTACAGCATTGAGTGGGGTGGCGATGCGGAGAACTCCAGCGAGGCGCAGCAGGGGCTGTTTACTACCCTGCCGCTGGGTTACCTGGTGATGTTTGTCATCACCGTCCTGATGTTCAGTTCGCTGAAAAATGCGATCGCCATCTGGCTGACCGTGCCGCTGGCGCTGATTGGCGTTACGCCGGGCTTTTTAATTACCGGGATCCCTTTTGGATTTATGGCGTTAATCGGTCTGCTGAGCCTGAGCGGAATGCTGATCCGTAACGGCATCGTGCTGGTAGAAGAGATTGAACAGCAGAAACAGGAAAAAGCGCAGCAGGAGGCGATTATTGATGCCGCCACTTCGCGTCTGCGCCCTATCCTGCTGACGGCGTTTACCACCGTGCTCGGCCTGGCGCCTTTATTACTCGACGTTTTCTTCCAGAGCATGGCGGTCGTTATCATGTTTGGTCTGGGTTTTGCTACTATTCTGACGCTGCTGGTTCTGCCGGTAATCTACGCCTGTTTCCACAATCAGAATATGAAGCGACAACCATGAACAGTACCGGATTAAATATTATTAAAACGCTGGGATGCATGACGGCGGTGACCTTCTTCACCATTTACAACACCTGGGATAGCTATGATTATGACTATCACTGGATCCTCGGGTTTTTGACGTTTATTTCCACTATCGCCACGCCGCTGTTTTTTGTGGTGGCGGGCTATCTGGATTCACAGTCTCGCCACGACTCACAATGGCAGTTGGGCAAAATCAAAAGCGTGGTGATCGTCTTTCTGTTCTGGATGACGGTGTACTATCTCTGGGAGCCCTACCAGCGCGGCTATCTTATCCAGCCGTGGTTTGTATTTGCGTTTATCGTCATTTACACCTTTCACCCGGTTATCGAGTGGCTCAGCCAAAGACGCACAGCGTTCTTTGCCGCGGTGTTCACGCTGCTGCTGCTCTCGTATGGTTACGATCTTTTGTCCGCGCTGTACCCGAATGTTCATGCGCTGAGCCTGGCGCCGCAGTACCGCCTGTGGACCTGGCTGCTGTTTTATCTGACCGGTCAGCTCTTCAGCGACCCGCTGGTCGCCGACTGGCTCAGGCGAGAAAAAGTGGTCAAAGGCGCGATGATCGCCATTCCGTTTATTTACCTTTTTACCTGGTTTTACGAGCGGCATTTCTTTTTCGCCCTGTTTAAGGCCGACAGAAATGCGTTCATTCTGACCGGTTCACAAATCTATATTCTGGTGGTTGCGCTGGTTATTGCCGCCAACGGCGTGCGGTTTCGCAAAAACAGCGAGTTTAAAGAGACCCTTCTCGCCACCATTAGCAAAACGATGACCGGCGTCTATATTCTCCACTACTCCGTTTTTCACCTGCTCACCGCGTTTATCCCGATTAACTCGCTGGGGACAAAATTAATGCTGATTGTCCTTACGTTTATCACTTCGGTACTGATTTCGATGCTCGCGCTGTCCAATTCGGTGGTCAAAAAAGTGATTACGATTTGACGATCGCCGGTTCAGCTCATGGCCGCCTGCGCATTTAAAAACCGTAGCGCAGCCAGGCAAACAGTACGTTGCCGTTATTATAGGTGCCGGGAATATAGGTGAACTGCACGCTCAGACGGCGGTAGCTGGCGGAGAAGAGCGGCAAAATAATCGGCAGAGGTACGTAGTTGGCAAAGTCATCGCGGGCGGTGATCCCGGCGGTGACGCCAAGACCCAGGCGAAATTCACGACGGCTATCAAGATACCAGCCCTTTTCCCAGCCGTAGCCGACAATCGGCTGCCACTCGTTGTGCGAATCTTTGAACATCATGGCGTAGAGCGAGCTCCAGTTACCCTCCGCGTTATATCTGGAAACGCCGAAACCTCCGCCCCACGGCATTTCATTATAGTTATCCGTTTTCTCTTTATCGTACATAAAGCGGTTGTGCCAGCTGAGAAACGGCAGATATAAATCGTAGTTTTGCGGCTCATTCCAGGTCTGCGAGACGTCGTTTTTCAACCAGCTCCACCAGCCGCTGATGCGCTGCTCGCCATAGACCTTCGTTTCAGCCTGTACCGACAAGGCGAAAATAAACGCTATTCCCCACGCTAGCCGCAGACAACGTCGCATCGTTTTATCCTTAAAGAAAGTCGCCCGGTGTTCATTCAGTTTGGGAACAAAAAACAGGCTTTGCAAATATCAACCAACAAATTTTCTGCACCGTCCCGGGCTAATTGCAAGTCCAGTTAAACGCCCGTTTCAGGACAGAGAGCGCCGCCGCGGTGATTTCATTTCCTTGCTGCTGGGATTATGATGGCGCTAATTATCCTTTCTGCCCGCAGTGATTGAGAAATAGATGGACTTCATCAGCATTATTATGTCGGCGGGGAAAACCTCCGTCGATGTGGCGCTTTATACGCTGTTGCCAATCATGGTCGTCATGCTCATCGTGATGAAATATCTGGAGGTCCGCGGGGTACTGGACGCCATCGTTCGCTGGCTCGCCCCGCTTCGTTAGGCCGTCTGCTTTGCGGCGGCGCTTAAGCCGTTCGGCTTAACCGGGATGAGCGCTTTTGCCCTGATTCAGATGAATTTTGTCAGCTTCGCCGCCCCGCTGGCGACCCTCGCGATTATGGACAAACGCGGCGCTTCGGACCGGCATATGGCCGCCACGCTGGCGATGCTTTTCGCCATGGGTCAAGGCAACGTTTTCTACCCGTTAACGCCCTTCGGCCTGCACTGGCTGGCCTCAATCATCATTTCGATTGTCGGCGGGCTGTGCGCCGCCGCGGTCACCTGGCATATCGCCGGCCGCAGGCTATCGATGGTTGAAAACGTGCGGGCCGACGCGCTGCCTGAGGCGGAGCAAAATAGCCAGGGGATTATCGCCGTTATCAACAGCGCCGGTGCCGACGCCATCCGCCTGGCCCTCGGCGCGGTGCCCATGCTGATCCTGTCGCTGGCCATCGTCGGATTTATGCAGGCGGCAGGCCTGATTGAGATGCTTCAGCGCCTGCTGCTGCCGCTGCTGCTGGGGCTTGAAATGGTGCATCACTTCGTGCTGCCGGCGCTGGTCAAATGCGTTGCCGGCGGTACGGCCTATTTCGGCGTGGTCTCCGAGCTCGTCCAGCAGGGTAAAGCCACCGTAAGCCAGATCAACGCCTCGGCGGGCCTGCTAGTGCAAACGTTCGATCTTCCCGGCATCGGCATCTTTCTGGGCGTCAGCTCGCGCTTCGTACGCCTGTTCCGCTTCGCCGCGATTGGCGCTATCGCCGGGATCGCCATCCGCACCGTGATGCACCTCACGCTATTCTGAGGCCGCCGCCTGCGAACGGAGACAGGCAGCGATATCCGCCTGCTCGCTACAGGCGATATGATGGTTAATGCGCGCCATCATCCACGGGAAAAACGGGTTGGACGTGACGCGCATCAGCGTATCCAGCCCGACGCTCAGGGTTGAGGTTTCCCCGCGCAACGAGATCGTGCCGATGCTGATCCCGTAGCGATTTTTCTCCGCCGGTTCGCGGCCATAGAGCGAGTCGGTCAGCGGGAACGGCACCGCCACGTGCGATAGTGAATACATATCCTGCGGCCAGGCGATATGCAGCGGCGTCACGGTTTCGCTTCGCGTCCCGGCAAGCGTGGTGCGGGCCACCGTCTCGTAGGTGTCGGGCGCGGCGTTGGTAATCACCGTGGTGCCGTAGGGCCGAGGCGCCGGCGGCAATAACGTATTCACCGCCGAATAGAGCGAGGGACGAAATAGGGCGCGCAAATTCGCCGCCTGGTTAATGTCGAAAATCACCAGTTCGCTACCGTTATCCGGCAGATAACGATAGAGCGAATCCACCACCGCCCGGGTGCTCACCGTTGAATCCATCACCGACTGAAAAGTTAACACCGGCGCCAGTTCAGAAAGCCGCTGACGCTGCGCTTCCTGCACGATTTGCTGCTGCAGCGCCTGCGACAACAGCCATGACTGCCTTGCCGCCTTCACCGGGAACGAATTGTATTTATAGGGATTAAACTCCGGGACGACGTTCAGCCACGCCGCGCGGGCGAAAGCCGGAAATACAGAAGGTAAACCGGCCAGCCCGGCAAAACGCGCAAACGCGGTAACGCCAATCATCGGCGACAGCAGGATGACCTGCTGCGGCCGCCGCAGCGACCTATCCTCCCGGCCATCTTCGCCCTACTTTAGCGCCAGCGCCCCGCCGTTGGAGTAGCCCACCACGTGCAGCGGCGCGTCATCCCCCACCAGCCGCGTCGCTTCGCGCACCGCAAGCCGGGTTGTCGCGATCCACTCTTCGCGGTCCACCGCGGTGAGCGCGCCGGGGGCGGTACCGTGTCCAGGCAGCCGCGGCGCGACGGCAACAAATCCCAGCTGCTGATAGCGCTGCGCCAGATAATGTACGCTGTAGGGCGAATCCGTCAGGCCGTGCAGCAGCACCGCCGCGCCGCGCGGTTTGCCCTGCGGCAGCAAAATAAAGGAGCGGTTCCAGTCGGGATGAAACTTATCCGGATAGACCAGGCTTTGCGCGTAAAAGCGGTTAATGGCCGTTTTTTCATCGTCGCTCAACGTGTCGGTAATGCTGCTTTTCATATCGCGGAAAATCGCCGCTTCCCGCGTCTGGTATTCGGCAAAAGTGGCGCGGTCAATCTCGCTGGCGCTCATTTCATTCGCCGTCCAGGTATGCCAGCGGTGCAGCGCCGGACCGCGCTGCGATTCGTAAATACGGCCAATAAAAAAGACGATCACGACCACCAGCAGCCCAATGATGGCTTTTTTCGCCACCGAGACTAATCTTAATCCCGACTTATTCAGCAGCCGGGTAAAACGCATCATTGCCATATTTCTGTCCGAATTATCTCTTTAGCTGCCAGGGCGGGCTATTATGCAGAAGGAATCCGATCCTGCGATTCACTTATTAAACATAGACTAAACCAACCGCCTGTTCTTATTGTCAGATGAGGAGCAAACATGAATTATCGCCGGAGTGTAACAGGTCAGGAATAAACAAATGGAATGGTGGATTAAGAAACTACGCGAGGCCTCGACGTCTACACATACCCACGCGGTTCTGCAAAGCGGCCAGCTAACCATCATTGCGGAACTCACTTCCTGCGGCCGGCGTCTACAGGAGGGCGATAAGCTGACGCCGTTGGCTAACGCCCTGTACTGCATTAACGACAATAAGTCGATCACCCTAAAAGTGCTCAACGCCACGCATTTCAGCGCTGAACGCTGGGGCGCCATCGCGAATATCACCGCGCATTAATCGACATCCCCAGCATCAACTGGTTCTAATCTCAGTACTTTCTCAACTAAGCGGGTTAAATTGTCCTGCGCCTTTTTCAGTCTGTGACATACTAAGCAAAACGTCAGCAGAGCAGAAACAAGGAGTACGTCATGAATCAGAAAGCCGCCAGGCTGACCCCAGAACAGGCGCTTACGCAGCTCGAAGCGCTCTATGAAAAATCGGTCAATGCGCTGCGTAAAGCCCTCGGCGATTATATTCACCATAATATCCTCCCCGAGAATAGCGCCCGTGCGGAAGGACTGTTCGTTTACCCGCAGCTGTCGGTATCATGGGACGGAGCGGAACATAAAGCGTTAAAAACCCGGGCCTGGGGTCGCTTCACCCATAGCGGTTGCTATACCACCACCATCACCAACCCTAAACTGTTTCGCGCCTATCTGCTGGAGCAGCTCACCATGCTGTATCAGGATTACGATGCCGCGATTACCGTCGGGCTGTCGCAGCATGAGATCCCCTATCCGTACGTTATTGATGGCTCTGAACTCACGCTCGATCGCTCAATGAGCGCCGGCCTGACGCGTTTTTTCCCCACCACCGAGCTGTCGCAAATTGGCGATGAAACCGCCGATGGCCTGTTTCATTCGACGGAATACTATCCACTTTCCCACTTCGACGCCCGCCGCGTCGATTTCTCGCTGGCGCGCCTGCGCCACTATACCGGCACGCCGGTTGACCATTTCCAGCCGTATATGCTGTTTACCAACTACACCCGCTACGTCGATGAGTTCGTGCGCTGGGGCTGTAGCCAAATTCTCGATCCCGAGAGTCCCTATATCGCCCTCTCCTGCGCGGGCGGGATCTGGATAACGGCGGACACGGAGGCGCCGGAGGAAGCGATTTCCGATCTGGCGTGGAAAAAGCATCAGATGCCCGCCTGGCACCTGATAACCAAAGACGGACAGGGGATCACGCTGATTAATATTGGCGTCGGCCCGGCAAATGCCAAAAATATCTGCGACCATCTGGCGGTGCTGCGTCCGGACGTCTGGCTGATGATTGGCCACTGCGGCGGCCTGCGTGAAAGCCAGAATATCGGCGACTACGTGCTGGCCCATGCCTATCTGCGCGACGACCACGTGCTGGATGCGGTGCTGCCGCCGGATATCCCTATTCCGAGCATCGCCGAAGTTCAGCGCGCGCTCTACGACGCCACGAAGCAGGTCAGCGGCATGCCGGGCGAAGAGGTAAAACAGCGGCTGCGTACCGGAACGGTGGTCACCACCGACGATCGCAACTGGGAGCTGCGCTACTCGGCCTCAGCGCTGCGCTTTAACCTCAGCCGCGCGGTGGCTATCGATATGGAAAGCGCAACCATTGCCGCCCAGGGCTATCGCTTCCGCGTCCCCTACGGCACCCTGCTGTGCGTCTCCGACAAACCGCTGCACGGCGAGATTAAGCTGCCGGGACAGGCTAACCGATTCTATGAAGGGGCCATTTCCGAACATTTGCAGATTGGTATTCGGGCGATTGACCTGCTGCGCGCCGAAGGCGACCACATGCATTCGCGCAAGCTGAGAACCTTCAACGAACCGCCGTTCCGCTAAGCGCTGATATCATACGAGCAGAATACACTCAGTCCGGATCGCGTGAAATATTTACGCGGCCACCAGCCGGACTGAGCGTTATAAAATAAAGCGTTTATTTTTGTTAGGGGTAAAAATTCTCAGAACACATCCATACGTGTATATCCGCGCAATATTATTCCCACTATGAAAATCAACAAATAAACATTTTATTAACATGTCAGTATTATTTTCCCTGTGGTCATAAAACGCCCAGTCGAGGGCTGATTAATACTTGAACTGAGTCTCGTAACCTATTAAATTAATTACATAAATTCACATGGAACAAAAAAGCGGTACAAAATAGCCAGCGCCAGGGAGAGATCAAAATAATCAAAGAGTTACCTATGGGCGCTACTCTACTCTGGAATCATCCTTTAATAGCGACAGGTTGTTTGCAACAAATGCCTTGTTACTAAATTACCAGAGATAAAATTGCGCATGTCGACAGTAAGCAACCATGAATATGCTTATCTATCGCGACCGGCAATGTACTATTTTCGTAAAAGTATGGACGACAGCTTTATGAAATTAACCGTAGGGAATATCCGCCTGTTTATTTTATTAGCAACTCTTTTTTTCTGGACTGCCGCGATCGGGCTAATTTCCCTTATTGTATCCTGGTTTTAAGACCCTGACGATGCGCAGGGAATGTTCTTCTGCGCCCCGGCGTTGCCACCATCGTGGCTATGGAATAGAAAGCAAAAAGCCCGCTTAAGTTTCCTTAAGCGGGCTTCTTAAATATGGCTCCTCTGACTGGACTCGA
>OATC01000506.1_pt1 | contig 9975 bp, 7 predicted proteins | sample 1475871 | NCBI WGS metagenome assembly OATC01 (sample SAMEA2579940, study PRJEB22360) | human gut metagenome | biome: human gut; feature: human-associated habitat; material: faeces | place: Denmark | collected 2008/2010
TGCGGCAGTTGCCGCCCCCACCCCCGAGGGGGGGCCAGCCGATCAGGACGCGCCAAAACCGTATCAGGCGGGAACATGGGGACCTGTCGCCTCCGTTGCGATGATCACCCGTGATGGCCGCTCCTGGAACGAGTTTGAATAACCACCTTCTCTAGCCCAAAGGTGTTATTTTACCGGTAACATGATCTAACACAGCAAGTGGCATAATTTTTATCTTTTAAGCTCCGCGTGGATTCACCCGCGGAGCTTTTTTTATTACACTCCCTTCAGACATTTTGCCCCTGTGCTCCGGATATCAGGCGTTTCAGCGTTGTTAACAACCGTCAGAAACTGTGTAAACTCCCGAGCCTGGACAGATAAATTAGAGGAGCTTTTATGAATCCGACATTGTTACGCGTAACACAACGCATTATTGAACGCTCGAAAGAGACCCGTGCTGCCTACCTTGCCCGCATCGAACAGGCGAAGAGTGAAACGGTCCATCGCTCACAGCTGGCCTGCGGGAATCTGGCCCACGGCTTTGCGGCCTGCCAGCCTGGTGATAAAGACGCGCTGAAAAGCATGTTGCGTAACAATATCGCCATCATTACCTCCTATAACGACATGCTTTCAGCCCACCAGCCGTATGAGGTCTACCCGTCTATCATCCGCAATGCGCTGCACAGCGTGAACGCGGTGGGCCAGGTTGCAGGCGGCGTGCCGGCCATGTGTGATGGCGTAACCCAGGGCCAGGACGGTATGGAGCTGTCCCTGCTGAGCCGCGAAGTGATCGCCATGTCGGCGGCAGTGGGCCTGTCTCACAATATGTTTGATGGCGCGCTCTATCTGGGCGTGTGCGACAAAATCGTCCCGGGGCTGGTGATGGCCGCGCTGTCGTTTGGCCATCTGCCAGCGATTTTTGTGCCGTCAGGCCCGATGGCTAGCGGTCTGCCAAACAAGGAAAAAGTCCGTATCCGTCAGCTGTATGCCGAAGGAAAAGCGGACCGTCAGGCACTGCTGGAAGCGGAAGCCGCGTCTTATCACGCGCCGGGCACCTGTACGTTCTACGGTACGGCCAACACCAACCAGATGGTGGTGGAGTTTATGGGGATGCAGCTACCGGGCTCGTCGTTCATCCAGCCGGATGCGCCACTGCGTAAAGCGCTGATCGAAGCCGCAGCCCGTCAGGTGACGCGCCTGACCGGTAACGGCAACGAGTGGATGCCAATGGGCAAAATGGTGGATGAAAAAGTTATCGTAAACGGGATTGTCGCCCTGCTGGCGACCGGCGGTTCAACCAACCATACCATGCACCTTGTCGCGATGGCGCGCGCGGCGGGCATTCTGATTAACTGGGATGACTTCTCCGATATCTCCTCCGTGGTACCGCTGATGGCGCGTCTGTACCCGAACGGTCCGGCGGACATCAACCACTTCCAGGCCGCGGGCGGCGTGCCGGTGCTGATGCGCGAGCTGCTGAAAGGCGGCCTGCTGCATGAGGATGTCAACACGGTGGCGGGCTTTGGCCTGCATCGCTATACCCTTGAACCCTGGCTGAACAACGGTGAGCTGGACTGGCGCGAAGGGGCGAGCGACTCGCTCGATCCTCAGGTTATCGCAACCTTCGAACAGCCATTCTCTCCTCACGGCGGCACCAAAGTGCTGAGCGGTAACCTTGGACGTGCCGTGATGAAAACCTCTGCCGTGCCGGAAGAGAATCAGGTGATTGAAGCCCCGGCGGTGGTGTTTGAAAGCCAGCACGACGTTTTACCTGCTTTTGACGCGGGTCTGCTTGATAAAGACTGTGTGGTCGTGGTGCGTCATCAGGGACCAAAAGCGAACGGGATGCCAGAATTACATAAACTTATGCCGCCGCTTGGTGTATTATTGGACCGCCGTTTCAAAATTGCACTGGTGACCGATGGACGCCTCTCGGGGGCATCCGGTAAAGTGCCTTCAGCGATTCATGTCACCCCGGAAGCCTACGACGGCGGCCTGCTGGCGAAAGTGCGTGATGGTGACATGATCCGCGTTAACGGTCAGACAGGCGAGTTAACCCTGCTGGTGGACGAAGCAGAGCTGGCGGCGCGTCAGCCACATATTCCTGACCTGAGCGCATCCCGCGTGGGTACCGGACGCGAAATGTTTGGTGCATTGCGTGAGAAACTCTCCGGTGCGGAGCAGGGCGCAACCTGTATTACGTTTTAAGACGACTTGATTTTAACGATCTGGCGAGAGAAAACTCTGATGAAAAACTGGAAAACAAGTGCAGAAGCAATCCTGACTACTGGCCCTGTCGTGCCGGTTATTGTGGTAAACAAACTGGAGCACGCTGTCCCAATGGCGAAGGCGCTGGTTGCGGGTGGCGTTCGTGTTCTGGAAGTGACCCTGCGTACGGCCTGTGCGATGGATGCGATCCGTGCTATCGCCAAAGAAGTGCCGGAAGCGATCATCGGTGCAGGTACGGTTCTGAATGCGCAGCAGCTGGTGGAAGTGACCGAAGCGGGCGCACAGTTTGCCATCAGCCCGGGGCTGACCGAGCCCCTGCTGAAAGCCGCAACCGAAGGTTCTATTCCGCTGATCCCGGGTATCAGCACCGTTTCTGAACTGATGCTGGGCATGGACTACGGCCTGAAAGAGTTCAAATTCTTCCCGGCTGAAGCGAACGGCGGCACCAAAGCGTTGCAGGCGATTGCGGGCCCATTCTCCCAGGTGCGTTTCTGCCCAACGGGCGGCATCTCTCCGGCCAACTACCGTGACTACCTGGCGCTGAAAAGCGTGCTGTGCATCGGTGGCTCCTGGCTGGTTCCGGCGGATGCGCTGGAAGCAGGCGACTGGGATCGCATCACTAAACTGGCTCGCGAAGCGGTAGAAGGCGCGAAACAGTAACAAATGCCCAATGCATAAAGCAGGCCCTCTGGCCTGATGCTGGTCACTTTATGTGACCAGCATGTATAAGTTCTTCTTCTCTACACAACATTTCTAATATCCCTAACCCCAGGCGTATTATTTTTCATTATTAAATAATCCTTCACTTATATATTTGATGAATAAATCATTCTGAATTTATGTGTGATAAAATTGTCTGGTCCTTTTTTATTTATTCTGTGAATAGATTCACTTCCCGTGAATTAATTCAACCTGATGTTGGGTATTTTAATGGGGGAGCGATGGGTGTATTGTTTTTAATGAACGGAATGTTTGTTAAAAGGATAGCTAATAATGTCAGGGGAATCTGAGGTAGCTCAAAGGCAGGACACGTTAAACAGATATTTATTGTATTTCCCGCGTAGCAAAAATGTTATTTCAGATGTTCATTCTTTTACAGGAAAAGAGATATTAAGCGAGCCTTATCGCTATACCATTCGCTTTACCAGTCCGGATCTAAACATTGCCATTAATGCTGTTCTTAATCAAAGGGCTGAGTTTATTCTGCGTGCACCCAATCTGGAAGCCTCATGGCATGGGCAAACCTCCTGGCTGCCGGTTCGCCAGATTAATGGCACGATCACCCAATTTTCGCGGCTGATGTCTTCAGGTGACGAAGCACTGTATGAATGCGTGCTGGAGCATGAGCTGGCGCTGCTGGATCAAAATTACCGTTCTGCGGTTTACATGAACATGACAGTCCCGGAGCTCGTTACAAAGCTGATGAAGGACAGTGGTCACTTTGACGGCTACAACATTGATTTTGACCAACTGAGCCACAGTTATCCACGACGGGAAATGATCGTTCAGTGGAAAGAAACCGATTTGCGGTTCATCCGTCGGCTGCTGGCAGAGATAGGGATCTGGTTCCGATTTGAGAATCACAACAAAGTGAAAACGGAAACCGTCGTTATTTTTGGGGATTCTGCGCGTCGTTACAACTTCAGCGACAAACAGATGCCTTATGTCCGACATTCAGGCATGACCAGTTATAGCGAATACATTACCGATCTGGAGGAGCAGCACGGCCTGATCCCCAAAAATGTGTTGGTTCGCACCTATAACTACCGTGACCCGCAATCGCCGCAGACGGATAAGACCGTTAAAACGAGCGATATTCCCGAAGGTGTAACGACAGGCCAACACTATCACTATGCCGATCACTATCTGACTGCGGGGGATTTTCACGGTGAAGAGGCGGAAACCGCCACATTTTACGCTCGTCTGCGTTATGAACGCCTGTTGAACGGACAGAGTCTTCTGGGGGCGACAACCAGCGATCCCGAGCTTCAGCCAGGCATTATGTTTTATCCCTCAGGGCCTGTACCTGACGGGTTTAAGTCCGGGTTTGTGATAACTGCGATGACTATCCGCGGCAGCCGTGCTGAACACTATCGCGCCGTACTTTCTGGGATCCCCTATATCCAGGGCTATAGCCTCCGTCCTGAATACTTATCCCGGCCGGTGATAGCCGGAACGGTGCCCGCCAGAGTGAAGGCTATCGGGGGAGATAAAACCTATGCCGGACTTGATGCGGTTGGGCGCTACAGGGTTAAGTTCGATTTTGACCTTGATGAAAAACGGGTCGGATTCGAAAGCGCCCTGGTACGCCTCGGCAGGCCGTACGCCGGTGACACCTTTGGTATTCACTTTCCGCTACTGGAGGGGACTGAAGTTGCCGTTGGTTTCGAAGGCGGCGATCCGGACAGACCTTTTATCGCGCATGTCATGCACGACGGCAGCCACCCGGATTTAGTCACAAACCGTAACGATACCCGAAACGTGATCCGCACGGCCGCGTTGAACAAGATCCGTCTTGAAGATCGTCGCGGGCAGGAGCACATCAAAATCGCTACGGAGTACGGCAAAGGGCAAGTGAGTGTGGGTCACCTGGTTGATGCTGAAGGCAAAAAGCGCGGGGAAGGTGTGGAGGCTCGCACCGACGACTGGATGGCGCTGCGTGCTGCGAAAGGCGTGATGATCACCACGGAAGCCCAGCCCCGCGCGGGGGGTAAGCAACTGGATATGACAGCGGCTATTACACAACTTGAAAAGGCGTTATCGCTGGCGATGACCCTACAACAAAGTGCGCTTACGGCAGGTGCGAGTAATGTGGAAACCGATCGGCAAAATGCGCTCAGCCAGACGCTGAGTCATCTCGCGGAGCCCGGTATTTTGGCATATGGAAAAAGTGGAATTGCGCTGGTTACGCCGGACAGCCTGCAACTGTCCGCCGGGAAAGACCTGATTGCCACAGCGGGCGGGAATGCCAGCGTGAATGTGGTGAAAAAATTCTCGCTGGCCGTAGGGGAAAAACTGTCGCTGTTTGCCCGCAAACTCGGCATCCAGATGATTGCCGGTGCGGGGGATATTACGACGCAGGCGCAGCGGGGCGAAATGCACATGCTGTCGCAGCAGGATTTCACGCTGACGAGCACCGCCGGGAAAATGAACGGCAGTGCCAGAAAGGGAATGCAGTTTGTCTGCGGGGGCGGCGGGATCCGTATCAGCCCGACCGGACTGGTCACCATTTTCTCGCCGACGGGCATTGAGCTCAAAGCGCCGAGCCTGAAATACGACGGTCCGGAAAGTGTGTCGGTACCGACGCCATCCTTTGAGAAAGGCGCCTTTAAACTTCGCTACAAACTGCACGCCGGCGATGATCCGGAGCAAATTCTGGCAAACAAAAAATTCAGGCTGACCAGTGCATCCGGACAGGTGGTGGAAGGCGTGACGGACAGCTGCGGTCGTTCACCCCTGCTCGATGCTGACGACCTCGACAGCTATAAAATGGAGATAATGGAATGACGGAGGCGAAGCCAAAACCCTACGCTCCACGGGTGGTATCAGAAGGCGATATTCCGGTACACAAAACCCTGGGCGAAGTCGCCCAGACGCGCAACGTCGGGATACCGCGTCCGATGCCCGGCATTGTGATCCTCGTCGATGGCGTGAACGACGTGGGTGAAGCCTACCAGAACCAGGAGAAAGGTATACTTGCCGGGCTGGGTAAGCGACTTAACCGGCAGGATTTTTACGCCCACGAATGGAAAGACTACAGAATTATCACTCCAGGGCGTTCCCCCATCATCCCGTTTTACTGGGGATATAAACCGGTTACGCATGCTGATTACCGGGCGGACCAGAAGCGCTACCGGGAGGAGGTCGGGAAGCTGAGTGACAAAGCGCATCTTCCCTATGATGCGTACCAGGAAGATAACGAGACGAATAAAAAGTCGCTGGGTAATGACGGAAAAGGGCCGTTTCAGTACCAGAACGATAACTTTAAGAACGCACTTGATAAGAGTTTTGCCAAGGGGGGCGGGACCTTTGCCAACGCGACGACGACGATCCCGGATATGCTGGGGCCCGGCGCCGGTGGCTTCGGCGTTGCCGCTGCGGGATTTGCCTCGCTGCACTTCAATGATGGCGATTTTACCCATCCCATTTATGAAAACCCGCACCGCATTTACCAGTTTTTTGCCGCTCAACGGCTGGCGGATTTGATTATTCAGATTCGTCAGCCGTTAGTAACTCAAAACGATGTTATCAATATCGTCGCTCACAGTCAGGGCACGATTATTACTATGCTGGCAAATATGCTGGTGAAACAGGCCGGATACGATCCGGTAAATTGTGTGATTCTTAATCACTCACCATATTCTCTTGAGTCGCGCGTGGCTGAAAATATTCAGCCGGGTTATCAACAGACCGACGACGCCAGACAGCAGACATTTAAAAATTTCTGTCGCCTGATGCATACGCAATGGAAAGGTGGCGGGAAAATGGCCGAGAGCGAATTACTTGCTCTGGAGGCCTCCTGTACCCTGCGTAAACCTTCCGATAATCCGCTGCGAACGGATGGCAGATATTGCCGAAGCAACGACGGTAAAGTGTATAACTACTTTTGCCCGAACGATGGCGTCGTGTCGCTGGAGAATGTGCAGGGGTTTGGCTGGCGAGGCATTCCTCAGAATATTGCCAGTGATATACCTAATCTGTTTCAGCGCGTGTTTTACCAGCATGGTGAAGTAGGAAACATCCCTGACGCTAACCCCTTTGAGCTACCACCGCGAAATGAGGGGGATGCAAAATATGCCTTTCTCACGAACGCCAGTTACAGCGCTCGCGATGTGGTGATAAACGGTGAGGAGTTACCGGAACCTTTTATTTTCAAACTTCAGGGGGAGGATAATCACCCGGATAACGATCCTAAAACCAGTGATAAACCGTATACCTATTATGTCGATCCGGACAGCCCGGACGCCTACATTTCCTATTCCGCCAAAGCCAGCGCCATTAAGCGCACGGTAACGACAACCTTTGCAGTGAACCGCTATCAAAATATTGGCTGGCAGCCGGGTCACGTTTTATCTGCTTCAGAGCTTAAAGAAGAGAGTTTTGAACGCAAGCATGAGGTTATTTATGGTGAGGTGTCAGGTTCGCGTGATTTTCAGTTAGTTACCCTTACCTGGAAGAAAACACCGGAAGAACTGCAAGCGGAATGGCAGAAAATCGACCCGGTGGGCTACAGCCAGCACTCCTCTATTGTGATGAGCGAATTTGCGCCATCGCACGCTATGGCGTTTGATTTGGCTATTGGGCAGTGCAAATCATTCGATTATCAGGCGGGGAAATTTTGGGAAGGGTTGTTACATCGTGCAGACTGGCGCGATCCTCAGAATGAAAATCCCTATGCAAGGGCATATTACCGGACGGGTAAGCTAGATGAACCTACAACCAAATTTTTCATGAATAAGCCATATGACGTGCTGCCGAAAGGTGAGTATGGGGTGGTAAATAAGTTCAATAATGCAACGACTGTCAAGCCGTCCAGTGATCTTGTCGCAGGGAATCAGGACGTCGCAAATCTGCAATGGGACATGCCAAAGCCCATAAGTGACAGTCAACTGGCTTAAGGATAGAGCATGAAAATATCATTTATGGGTCTGATGGCCACTGCTGTTTTACTGGCGATCGGATGCCAGGCGAAAGAACCGCCAACGCAGGTGGTGTACCGGTTCGATGATCATCGTTATCTCGAACTGAAAGGCTGGGGCTGCGAAGGCGAACTCTGGTACACGGATACTGAGCTGGGTATACATACCCAACCTGTTAGCCAATTTTACAAGATCTTCACCAAAAAATTCATACATCCATCGGAGCGTTATATAGCTATCCCTACCTGGGGCTCTCCAGGAACAATAATTTCAAAAGATTATGGTAAAACCTGGTCCCCTCAGTTTTATTCAGCGGGTTCTAACGAACCAAATGGAGATTCTTCACCGCCCTACGATGACATTATTTCCTTTACTGTTGTTAAGGACCAGGGATTTATGCTGACCAAACACCGGCTGTATATGTCGTCAAAACCGTTTGAAGACCCGCGCATTCTGCCCGGCGGGCCGGGGATTGCCTATACCGTGGATGACGGAATGGGAAATAAAGTAAGCGGGAAGCTGGACCCCCGTTCCCCTGGCTGGGCGTGGGGAATGGTCTACATGACTAAGCAGGGACTCGAGGGCAGCACGCAGCAACTTAAGGCTAACTGGCAAGATTTACCCGACAGCGTACCCGAGGTGAAGGGCTATACCGGCTGGGATCATATGCGCTGTGATATGGATGCGGGGCGATAACTGATGAAAGGATTATGTACCGTTCTCGCAGCTACGTCCGTTGTGCTGGCGACCGGATGCCAGGCGAAAGAACCACCAACGCAGGTGGTGTACCGATTTGATGATCATCGTTATCTCGAACTGAAAGGCTGGGATTGTGAAGGCGAACTCTGGTACACGGATACTAAGCGAGGCATTCACACCGAACCCGTAAGTCAGTTTTATCGACTCTTTACCCGTAAATTTATTCATCCATCAGAGCGATATATTGCACTGACGGGATGGGGCGCGAGTGGATTCATAGTATCTAAGGACTATGGGAAAACGTGGCACTCCGTAGCGTTTTCACCAAATCATAATGAACCCAATGGCGATGACTACGCGCCTTATGAGGATATTCTTTCTTTCACCGTCGTCAACGATCAGGGTTTTTTACTGACCAAACATCGGCTGTATATGTCGTCGAAGCCATTTGAAGACCCGCGCATTCTGCCCGGTGGGCCGGGGATTGCCTATACCGTGGATGACGGAATGGGAAATAAAGTCAGCGGGAAGCTGGAACCCCGTTCCCCTGGCTGGGCGTGGGGAATGGTCTACATGACTAAGCAGGGGCTCGAGGGCAGCACGCAGCAACTTAAGGCTAACTGGCAAGATTTACCCGACAGCGTACCCGAGGTGAAGGGCTATACCGGCTGGGATCATATGCGCTGTGATATGGATGCGGGGCGATAACTGATGAAAGGATTATGTACCGTTCTCGCAGCTACGTCCGTTGTGCTGGCAACCGGGTGCCAGGCGAAAGAACCACCGACACAGGTTGTTTACCGGTTCGATGATCATCGTTATCTCGAACTGAAAGGGTGGGATTGCGAAGGTGAACTCTGGTATACGGATACTCGGCGGGGTATTCATACCCAACCTGTTAGCCAATTTTACAGGATCTTCACCAAAAAATTTGTTCATCCTTCTGAACGATATATTGCCATACCCACCTGGGATGACCCAGGAACAATAATTTCAAAAGATTATGGTAAAACATGGTCTCCCCAGTTTTTTTCGGTAGGGCCTAACGAGCCCGATGGTACTAACCAACCATCCTATGAGGATATTATTTCTTTCACCGTCGTCAACGATCAGGGTTTTTTACAGACCAAACACCGGCTGTATATGTCGTCAAAACCGTTTGAAGACCCGCGCATTCTGCCCGGCGGGCCGGGGATTGCCTATACCGTGGATGACGGAATGGGAAATAAAGTAAGCGATACGCTGGACCCCCGTTTCCCTGGCTGGGCCTGGGGAATGGTCTATATGACTAAGCAGGGGCTTAAGCACAGCACGCAGCAACTTAAGGCAAACTGGCAGGATTTACCCGACAGCGTACCCGAAGTGAAGGGGTACACCGGCTGGGATCATATGCGCTGTGATATGGATGCGGGGCGATAACTGATGAAAG
>OATC01000510.1_pt1 | contig 9924 bp, 7 predicted proteins | sample 1475871 | NCBI WGS metagenome assembly OATC01 (sample SAMEA2579940, study PRJEB22360) | human gut metagenome | biome: human gut; feature: human-associated habitat; material: faeces | place: Denmark | collected 2008/2010
TACCAGAATAATCCGTTTTGCATTGCCGCTGCGTAACAAATTCATGTGTTCACCGTCGTGTCGCAACAATTTATTCCACGTTCAACTCCCCTCAGTCCGATCACGCGGACGGCTCACCCGCAAAAAGCTCTCGCCCTTATGACTCGACTATCGTCTCGCCATCGTCTAAAAAAAAACAGTTCACCGGACTGTTTTTTAGACGCCTCAGCATCAAAGAGGGGAGCCAAAGGGGGATTAGAAGGTCAGGCGCATCTGATGCCAGACCACGTCACCGTGAGTGGACTCCGAAATGCCCTCGTCCTCATACCCAAATTGCGCATAGAATCCGACCAGCCGATCTTTGCAGGTGAGCACCAGGCCTTTACGTCCAGCTGCACGAGTGTCTTCAATGACTTTCCTCATGAGTGTACTGGCGCAACCGCGATGCTGATACTTCGGCGCAGTATCCACGCCGAAAATCATTTGCCAGTCACCTTGAGGGTTGTGCTGCGCGGCATCCTCGTACATGTCATCGGTCAAGTCGCGCCGATCGGTCGCGAAACCGTTGATGAACGCCATGACGATCTCGCCATCAATCAATAGCCAGAAACATTCCGGATAGGTCTCGATTCGGGCGCGCAGGGACGAGTGGTCGGCGGCCTCGGCGGCCGGGAAGCATTCGGATTCCATGGCGGCCAGCGCGTCCAGATCGTCGATGGTGGCGTGGCGGATTAACTGGGGATCAGAATCAGTCATGTTTTTGTCTTTCTCTTAACACTCCGTTGTGAGCAACTCCCCCCAGTCACGCTTCGCGTGCCAGTCGAGGGGAGCCAGATGGATGTCAGATTACGCGGTATTCGCGTAACAGGGTGGCAATATCGGTGCCGTCGAGTTTCTTGAGCACCTTCTTGACCACGGCCTTTTCAATGAAGTTGAGCTTCATATCGGTGACCGGTGCACCGTCACGCAATTTGACGGTGGCGTTGAGCAGGTTGCGCACGTCATAGACGCTACCCCACACTTCAGGCACGCCGCGGTCCACGCCGAGCAACGTGTAGACAGCTTCCATACCGGTGCGCATCGAGTATTCGGTGGTGAAAATCGTGTCGCGCGGGGTCTCGGCGAACTGGCCAAGGAATGCGAAGTTCACGGCACCATCGGGCACCACGTCCGGGCGGTCGCCGGCCGCGCGCGGCATGAAGAACGCGGTGATGTACGGCATCATGACCGGCACGGTGTTGGCGTGGTGCTTTGCGAGCGCCTCGATCTTGTCGGTCGGCACGCCCATGTGGTAAAGCCACTCCTCGCAAATCTCTTCACCGGTGCATTCGGTCATCGGCTTCTTCACATAGTTGCCGGGCTTGTCCGGGAACAGACCGTAGACCCATACGCACAGCTGGTCCTTGGGCTGGTCGCGGAACTGCTGCTGGCGGTTCAGGGTCCAACTCATGAGCCAGTTGGAGTCCTGCACGGTGACGATGCCGCCGGTGACGACCTTGCCGGAGAACGGGTCGCGCTTGCAGATCTTCTGGATGTACGGCGGAATCTCGCCGTCCAGGGTGGTGACGGTGGCGCTCATCCACTTGGTGGCATTCGGATCGGAGCAGAACTTCTCCGGATGGCCAAAGCTCGGGTCCTGGTCGGCGATACGCTTCCACATATCCCAGCCGCCACCGGGCTTCAGGTCTGGGTTCCATGCGGCGGGCGAGTTCTGGGAACCCATGGTGGAGTTCTCCACGCAACCGCCGTTGGTGATGAACACCAGATCGTTCTCGGTCAGGTCGATGGAGGATTTATCACCCTCGTGATCCACGTCGATGCGCACGGCAAGCTTCTTGGTGGGCGTGCTGGCAGGGTTGCGCTTGAAGAAGCCGGAGGTGGCCTGAATCTTCTGGATGGTGTCTTGGCCTACGCCGGTGTGCTCGCGCTTGGGGCCGGCTCCCCCGCCAATCGCGAATTCCACGTTCTCGACCTTGGTGTTGTAGCGGAATTCGACGCCGTGCGATTCCAGATACTTGACCATCGGCAGAATCATCGACTCGTACTGGTTGTAGCGGGTGAAACGCAGCGCGGAAAAGTCCGGCAGGCCTCCGATGTGATGAATGTAGCGCTTGATGTACAGCTTCATTTCCAGCGCGGAGTGCCAGTTCTCGAAGGCGAACATGGTGCGCCAGTACAGCCAGAAGTTGGAGTTCAGCACCTCATCATCGAAGAAATCGGTGATCGGCTTGTTATACAGGTCTTCGTCCGGGGTGAAGAACAGCTTCATGATTTCCATCGAAGCCTTGTCGGACAGCCCGAACTTGCCCTTGAGCCCCGCGTCCTTGCCGAGATTCTTGGTGGCGCGGCACAGCGAGTAGTTCGGATCCTCCTTGTTGAGCCAGTAGTACTCGTCGAGTACGCTGACGCCTTCGGTTTCGATGGAGGGAATCGAGCGGAACAGATCCCACATGACCTCGAAATGATTGTCCATTTCGCGGCCGCCACGCATCACATAGCCAAGGCCGGGAATATCAAGACCGTCACAGGCGCCGCCGGGTACCGGATCCTTCTCAAGGATGTGGATGTTCTCGCCAGGCATCTGACCATCACGCACCAGATAACAGGCTGCAGACAATGCCGCCAGTCCGGTACCGATGATGTATGCATGCTTGTTGTCCACGTCGGCCGGCTTCTTCGGACGTGCGAAAGCCTCATAATTGCCGCTGCTGTAGTACATATTCCGCCTCCTTGGGGCAGAGTTGACACTTCATCAACTCTTCTTGAATAGACATCATGTCGCATTATTGACGAACGCGCCATAGGCAACGTTCGGCGTTCTGCCGCATTCGCCAATACCTTGCATCTACGGTTTTCGAGGCCTATGTTGGCTGTTGGCTCATAACTATTGAAGGCATACAGGCATACTGAGGATGCGGGGTGCTTCACCGAACCGGATGATTGATAAGGTCCCGCTCAATCCATGTCATGACCAAATCGGCAAGTCGGTTTACCTCCGCTTCGGCGAGTTCACGGCCTTTGGGCAGATGATGCCATTTTTCGATGCATCCGCGGCAGCATGTGGCGGTAGCATGCTGAGCGGTGAATACCGGATGGCCGCGCCATGGCGTCTGCCTGCCGTCGTTCTTCGGTTCGGCTGCGCCTATGCGGTCTCGCAACATTTCTCGCGCATGACGATCGATGGTCGCCTTGCCTTTGGTGCGGGCATAGGCTCGGTCTTTGTCGGTCAAAGCGAATTTGGCGCGGAACTGCGAATGAGACAGCCGTTCCAGCATCGTGGCAATCCATTGTTGCTCGTCATCGTTGTTACCAGTATCCGCCATCTCCATGCCCATACGTTCCACAGTAGTCGCGCACATCGTATGGTGGCACACGCCTTAGCTCCCTCTGATGAAGGAGCCCCAGCAAAGCCAGGCGAGGGAGAGGCCAGGGGCGGAACCCGCCAATCAGGCGGCAGGCAAGCAGCTGGGACCAAACAGAATCTTGATCTCAGCAAACAACGAAGTATCTCGCTTGACGCGGAAACGATCGCCAAACGTGAGCACCTGAGCGTTACCCTTCTCATCCAGCATCGCAAGATGTACTTCGCAGTAACCAGGATGATTAGCGAGCACCTGACCGAGTTGCATCATGCGTTGGCGCTCCAACGCCACCGGCGGCAGCGTGATGACCAACGGACGTTCATCCTCGGCTTCCAAGGTCGGAATCTGCATTTCCGTGGCTCTCAGAGAAACGGTTTCGTCGCGCAACTCCACTTGGCCACGAATCTGTACGATGGCGTCCACGGCAAGTTCGGCGGCGGCCGCTTCATAGACCTTGCCGAAGAACATGCATTGGATGGAGCTTTCCATGTCTTCGATGGTCACGATGGCCCAGGGGTTGCCCTTCTTGGATACGCGCCGGTCCACATTGGTGACCAAACCAGCCAACGTGACCTGCTGTCCTTCACCCATCGTTTTGGCTCGATCAACCAGATGCGCGATGGACATTTCACGCAAGGACGCGAGAATCGACTGCATACCGGAGAGCGGATGGTCAGACACATACAGGCCCAACATTTCGCGTTCGAAGTTAAGCTTGGTCTTCTTGTCCCATTCCTCAAGATCGGGTACGGTCACGGAAGCGTCGCCCATGGCCTCCGCTCCCCCATCCTCGGCATCGGAGAACAAATCGAACTGGCCCTCCGCCTGTTTGCGCTTCAGACTCACCACCGAGTCGATGGCAGCCTCGTGCACGGTGAGCAGCGCGCGACGGTTCGGGTCAATCGAGTCGAAGGCACCGGCCTTGATCAACGATTCGACCAATCGCCGGTTCAGCGCAGTCAGGGGCACGCGGCGGATGAAGTCCATGAAGTTCACGAACTTGCCGCGCGGGCCTTCGCGTTCGGCGATGATATCGGCCACGGCCTTGTCACCCACGTTACGGATGGCACCAAGACCGAATCGGACGACGTCGCCGACTGCCGAGTACTCGTACACCGATTCGTTGACGTCCGGCGAGAGCACCTGGATGCCCATGCGGCGGGCCTCGCCCAAGTACAGTGCGGTCTTGTCTTTGTTGGTGGCGGCACCTTGCAACAGGGCGGCCATGAATTCGACCGGGTAGTGCGTTTTCAGATATGCGGTCCAGTAGGAGATCAGACCGTATGCGGCGGAGTGCGCTTTGTTGAAAGCGTAGCCGGAGAACGGCACCAGAATATCCCACACGGCCTGGGAGGCCTCTTCGGAGTATCCATGCTCCTTCATACCGGCGAAGAACGGCACCTTCTCCTTGGCCAGCACTTCGGGCTTCTTCTTACCCATGGCTCGACGCAGCACGTCTGCCTTGCCCAGCGAATAGCCGGCGAGGATTCGGGCGGCGGACTGCACCTGCTCCTGGTAGATGATCAGACCATAGGTCTCGTCAAGCACCTGCTTCAGAGGCTCCTCAAGCTCAGGGTGGATTGGCGTGATCTTCTGCAGGCCGTTCTTGCGCTTGGCGTAGTTGGTGTGCGAATCCATACTCATCGGGCCCGGTCGGTACAGGGCGATAAGTGCGGAAATATCGTTGAAGTTATCGGGCTTCAGGGTTTTCAGCAGTGAACGCATGCCGTCGGAATCGAGCTGGAACACGCCGAGCGTGTCTCCTCGGGACATGAGTTTGTATGTTTCGGCGTCATCGAGCGGAATCTTGGTGTAGTCGATGGCGGGTTTGCCGTTGGCCTCGATGTTCTTCAGGGTGTCGTGGATGATCGTCAAGTTGGACAGGCCAAGGAAGTCCATCTTGACCAGCCCCAACGTTTCGCACGTGTGGTATTCGAAGGTGGTGGTGATGGTGCCATCGGTGCGTTCCAGCAACGGCGAGGTGTCGGTGATGGGTGCGCTACCCATGATGGTGGCGCAGGCATGTACACCGGTTTGTCGAATCAGGCCTTCGATACCCTTGGCTTCCTCGGTGATGCGCTTGGCGTCCGGGTCGGAATCGTAGAGTTCTCGGAATTCCCTGGCCTCGGCATAACGTTTGGCGGCCGGGTCGAAGATGTCATGCAGGCTGATGTCTTTGCCGCCGGTGGCCGCCGGAGGCAGCGCCTTGGTGATTTTTTCACCGACTGAGAATTCATAACCCATGATGCGGGCGGAGTCTTTCAGGGCCTGCTTGGTTTTGATGGTGCCATAGATCACGCACTGGGCGACCTTATCGGTGCCGTATTTTTCGCCGCAGTATTCGATGACTCGCGCACGACCTTCAGGGTCGAAGTCGACATCGATATCAGGAAGGCTCACTCGCTCAGGGTTCAGGAACCTCTCGAAAATCAGGCCATGCTTGAGCGGATCGAGCTCGGTAATGCCCATGGAATAGGCGACCATGGCGCCTGCGGCCGAACCACGGCCCGGACCCACCATAATGCCGTGGTCCTTGGCCCACTGAATGTAGTCGGCGACCACGAGGAAGTATCCGCAGAACTGCATCTGGCAGATCACGCCGCATTCGTAGTCGGCCTGCTTCAATACGTCGAGCGGCGGGTTGCCGTCGTAGCGCTTCTCCAGACCTTCCTCGACTTTTTTGAGGAACAGGGAGGTCTCATCCCAGCCTTCGGGGCAGGGGAATTTCGGCATGAACGCGCCGTCTTCGTGGTCGTCGAACATCACGTTGCATCGTTCGGCGATAACGAGCGTATTGTCGCAGGCGTCCGGGTGGTCCTTGAACAGTTCGCGCATTTCTTCGGCGGTTTTGATGTAGTAGCCGGTGCCGTCGAACTTGAATCGGTCCGGATCGTCAAGGCGGGAACCGGAGTTGATGCAGAGCATGGCGTCCTGCGCCTGTGCATCTTCGGCGTGTACGTAGTGGGAATCGTTGGTGGCCAGCAGTGGTGCGTTGAGTTTCTTGGCGATGGTCAGCAGGTCACCGGTCACCTGAGTTTCGATGGGCAGACCGTGATCCATAAGTTCGATGAAGAAGTTGTCTTTGCCGAAGATGTCCTGGAATTCGCCGGCGGCGCGCAGGGCCTCATCGAATTGACCGAGGCGCAGACGGGTCTGGATGATGCCCGAGGGGCAGCCGGAGGATGCGATCACGCCTTTGGAATAGGTGGCGAGCACCTCCTTATCCATTCGCGGATAACGCATGACGCGACCTTCGAGGTTGGCCACGGACGAGGCTTTGATGAGGTTGACCAGGCCTTCGTCGTTTTCGGCCCACATGGTCAAGTGGGTGATAAGACCACCACCGGAGACGTCGTCGCGGCGCTGGGCTTCGGTGCCCCAATGCACGCGGGACTTGTCTTGACGTGCGGTTTCCGGGGTCACATAAGCTTCGATGCCGATGATGGGCTTGACGCCATTGGCCACGCAGTTGGTGTACATCTCGTAGGCGCCATGCATGTTGCCATGGTCGGTGATGCCGACCGCAGGCATGCCAAGTTCGGCCGCACGCTTGGCCAAATCAGGAATCTTCGACGCACCATCGAGCAGCGAATAGTGCGTGTGGTTATGCAGTTGCACAAAGTTGTTCCCGTAATCAGCCATGCGTTCCACCATACCGTGTGGTCTGGGCGGCGGTAAATATTTACCGGCGATTATCGTGGTTGGCCAGTTAATTAGATGTAGCCGCTCCGCATGGTCTCTTTCCGCTATTTTTTTATGCAGTATCGCCGTGCTTTCACAACATTGTGGATAACTCAGCAAGCTAGAACCACATACCCCGTTTCAGCTGGACAAGGGCTTCCTACCTTCTTTACGCTCAAGACACTTGATTCACGTTTTACGTTCAACAGAGGAGTTGATACAAATGGACTTGCCAAGTATACTTGCACCCATAAGTGGGGAGGATCCTTTGATTCTTCCCTCAGCACACAGGGAACGGAAACATGGCGAACAGCCCATCGCCGACTCGGACATTCTCCATGTCTACCGATATGGCATCGAAGTCGACATCAACGTTCTTCGTTTTCCTCCCACTCATGTGCTTGTCGGGACTGGAGCGTCTGGTGCCATTTTGTATGAAATCGGCGTCATTGAACGCGAATGGATTCCGGGAACATATGAGCATGTCATCGTGCACGCCATGCGAGCTCGACTGACCTATGAAATGAAATGGTTGACGATGCAATACCAGGATGGTGATAACGATGAAATTTGAAGACTACTCCCCCGAAGTGCAAGCCAAACTCATGGAAATCGGCAACGCTGCGGCAGATGCCGTGGAGTCTCAGGAATCACCAGCAGAAGGCATTCCCGAGGACAGCCCAAACTTCTCTCCCGAACTGGAGCTCAGCCGTCTAATCAATCGACGCAAAGCCGAACTGGAATACATTGATGCCCGCATTGCGCAGATGGTACTGCTCATGCATGAGCGTGGCCAATCATGGGAAACAATTGGTCGCAAGCTCGGTATCACGGGTGAAGCTACTCGTTTGCGATATGCCAAGATGGAGAGACCACGGCAATAACTGTAGTGCCAGCTGAGTTCGCGAATCATCTCGGCGAGAGAGGCTTCATCGCTAATCGTCATATTAGTCAGTTCAGACGCTCAGCTCTTTTGTCGGCACTCGGCAATGAGGGCGGCACAGAGCAAAATGACCTGGGCGACGAGGTTGAACCAAATGAGCACGCCGATCAACGCGGCGAACGGGGCAAGCATCGGATTCCGGGAGGCTCCGGCTAATAGTCGCGCGCCGAGAAGCTGCATTGTGGAAACCGTCAGAGATCCCAGTAACGCGCCGAGTATCGTGAATCGTCCGGCTTTGATGTGGGAGACCACGCGCAGCAGCAACATGAACAACGCGAAATTCAGCGCGACACCGGTACCGAAACCGGTCATCTCCAAAAGCACGGTGCCGGGCAACGAACTGCTGGGGATGCCGCCCCATTGCAGCAGTCGACGTACGATGCCGCCGGACACCGTACCGGCCGCGGTCGAAAGAATGAACAGTATTGCGATGGCGATGGCGGCAAGCGTATCGCGTAACCTTGCGACGACGATATTGAGCTCGTCGCCGCAGTCGTCGAACATGGCCCGTACGGCGTGGCGCAGCGAGTTCATCCAGCCGGTCACTGTCCACCAGAATATGGCCAACGTGGCCAGACCGGTCCACGTCAATGTGCTTGACATGGTGTTTAGTGCGGAAGACGTCAGAAACGAGTCGGCCATACCGGGAATGACTTCACGCACCGCGTCGATCAGCATTTGCTGCCAATCAATGTTGCCGACCATGATGAGACCGAGCACGCTCACCGCAATCCAGATTCCGGCAAAAAGGCGAATAGCAGACCATATGCCAGACCATTCGCCAGCAGGGGGCCGTTCCGCGACACATACCGGTCGAGCACGCGCCCAGGCAGCGAACGTGCACACGCGTCCGCTCCCCTGTCAATCGCACTCTTCAACCCATGCATAGTTCGACTGTAGCCGTTGTCACCGTTGTTGAAACAGCATGACGCGAAATCGCATTTAGCCAGCTCAAACGATGGCAACCATCAACGCCCCACTCAATTGTTCAGAATCGGATACCATATGAGTATTCAATTCATCCGTCGGAGTTCAATGTCAGCAGTCCTCACCAACTGATGTCTTGCTAACCCGCTGGCCGCCCTAGTATCTACTGTTTCTTGTGGTCTTCGTTCAACAGCCAGTCAAGCGCGTATACCTGTCGGATGCCTTCGTGGGAGTAGGGCCGTTCGTCATCCAGCGTAATCAGTGTCTTGGGATAGTTGTCACGCACGGCGCGCAGCGAGGACAGCTCCCGATCCAGCGTCGCCGAATCGTGCACCGATTCGCTGACCTGGTAGTACCGACACCCGCCTGGCCCGTTCGTGACGAAGTCGATCTCGCCGCCGGAGCTCTGTCCGACATACACGTCACCCTCGCGGCGCATCAGTTCGAGGAACACCACGTTCTCGAGGAGGCGTCCAATGTCCCGCACGTTGTTGGAGCACAGGATACGTCGCATCCCCAAGTCCACGGCATAGTACTTCTTCTCCTGCTTGAGAATCCTCTTGCCTTTGATGTCGTATCGGTGGGCCGGGTAGAGGATGAACGCGTCGGACAGGCCGTCAAGGTAGCTAGACACTGTCGGTGCCGTGATCTTGGTTCCCAGCGAGGTCATGGTGTTGGCGATGGTCTTGGGCGTGGTCAGGTTGCCGATGTCGCCGAACATGTAGCGGGTGAGTGCGCCGAGCGCCCCGATGTTGGAGACGCCGAGACGTTCGGCGACGTCCTTGAGCAGCACGGTGTTCAGGATGCCGTCGAGATAGTCGTGAAGCATCGTCTCGTCGCCGGGGAAGCCCACGGTCGCCGGCATTGCGCCGTCACGCAGGTAGTCGGACCAGACGCGTCGTAGGCCGCGATCGCCGTCGGAACGGGCACGGACAACGACCAGGAAACGGTTTTTATCAGCAGGAGATTCTGCAATCGGTAGTGCCCGAACTCTTGCGCACTTTGGTCTTCGCCCGTCCCTGTGGCGGTGAT
>OATC01000516.1_pt1 | contig 9774 bp, 9 predicted proteins | sample 1475871 | NCBI WGS metagenome assembly OATC01 (sample SAMEA2579940, study PRJEB22360) | human gut metagenome | biome: human gut; feature: human-associated habitat; material: faeces | place: Denmark | collected 2008/2010
TCGGGAAGGCGGCAAGCTTGCTCATCCCCAGGAGCTTACTGAGGTAAGTGACTGGGGTGAGGAAGTGCAGCCAACGCACCATAAATTCGAAAGATAAAGGATTTAGACGTCCAGATGTTTACACATCCATAATTGGCAGTTACTGTATATTCCTCAAGCGCAAATTATTCATGCCGAAGTGAAGGACTTTCATGATCGAAATTAAACACCTGAAAACGCTCCAGGCGTTGCGGAATAGCGGCTCTCTGGCAGGCGCGGCGGCGGCCCTGCACCAGACCCAATCCGCCTTGTCCCACCAGTTCAGCGATCTGGAACAGCGCCTCGGCTTCCGTCTGTTTGTACGTAAAAGTCAGCCGCTGCGCTTTACGCCGCAGGGAGAGATCCTGCTGCAGCTGGCCAATCAGGTCCTGCCGCAAATCAGCCGCGCCCTGCAGGATTGCAATGAGCCGCAGCAAACCCGGCTGCGTATCGCCATCGAATGCCATAGCTGTATTCAGTGGCTCACGCCGGCGCTGGAGAGTTTCCGCGCCCGCTGGCCGCATGTGGAGGTGGACTTTCAGTCCGGGGTGATCTTCGACCCACAGCCGGGCCTGCAGCAGGGCGAGCTGGATCTGGTGATGACCTCCGATATCCTGCCGCGCAGCGGACTGCACTATTCGCCAATGTTTGATTTCGAAGTACGCCTGGTGATGGCGCCGGATCATCCGCTGGCGACAAAGGCGCGCATCGCGCCCGAGGATTTAGCGACCGAAATGCTGCTGATTTATCCGGTCCAGCGCGCACGTCTGGATATCTGGCGTCACTTCCTGCAGCCTGCCGGGATTAGCCCGCAGCTGAAGAGCGTCGACAATACGCTGCTGTTAATTCAGATGGTGGCGGCGCGAATGGGCATCGCCGCCCTGCCGCACTGGGTCGTGGAAAGCTTTGAGCGCCAGGGCCTGGTGGTGACCAAAACCCTGGGCGAGGGACTGTGGAGCCGACTGTACGCCGCGGTGCGCGACGGCGAGCAGCGCCAGCCGGTTACCGAGGCGTTTATTCGCTCAGCGCGGAACCACGCTTGCGATCATTTACCGTTTGTGCGGAGTGCGGAGCGACCCAGCGTCGATGGACCCATAGCGAGGCCAGGATCACCAGAGCGCCAATAATAAAGCTCGGCCAGCGGGGCTGCGTCTGCCAGATGGCCAGGTTCACCAGCAGCCCGGCAGGCACGTGCATATTGTTCATGATGCCGAGCGTACCGGCATCCACCTGGGTGGCGCCGTAGTTCCACATAAAGTAACCAATCCCGGATGCCGCCACGCCAAGAAAGGCCAGGATGCCCCACTGTAGCGAAGTTTCCGGCATTTTCTGCGCGTTACCCAGCATCGACCAGGCAACCGCCGCCACCAGAAACGCCCCGATGTAGAACCAGGCGAAGGCGTTATGCTGCGGCATCGGACGCGTTTCCATCAGGCGCTTATATCCCACCATGCCAATCGCGAAGCTGATGTTGGAGAGTTGAACCAGGATCAAACCGGTCCAGAAATGGTTGGTCACCTGGTCATAACGGATGATGCCCGCGCCGATTACCGCCAGCAGCGCGCTACAGGCGTAGCCCCGGCGCAGGCGACGGCGGCTCATCACATCGTAAATCAGCGTGATATAGAGCGGCGTCAGGACGGTAAACAGCAGAAGCTCCGATACCGTCAGGTACAGATAGGCCTGGAAACTCAGCATATACATAATGCCGAGCTGCATCGCCCCCACCAGCATATACAGGCCGATGGTTGACAGGCTCTGCCCGCGGGTGCGCAGGAAGGGCAAAAACACCAGCGCCGCCAGGCCAACGCGCGCCAGCACCGCAAAATAGCTGTCGACGTGGCCTGCCAGGTATTCGCCATACAGGCTAAAGGAAAAGGCCCACAGAATGGTGGTGATAATCAGTAGCGCCACAATGAATGTCTCATAGAGTAAAGAACACGCATTGTAGCGGAGTGACAGGTTGACGACTGTTCATTAATTAAACAATCGTCAATCTTTTTTAGTCAAGATAGAGTTTACGCAGGTAGTGGGGAACGGCGTCATCGACGTTGCTGCCGATCACTTCCAGCTCAGGATGCAGGTCTTTCAGCCGCTGGTGCGCGTTGGCCATAATGCAGCCCTTGCCCGCCATTGACAGCATTTCCGCATCGTTCATACCGTCGCCGAAGGCGATACACTCTTTCAGGCTATAGCCGAGCATTTTCGCCACGGCCTCCAGCGCATGCCCTTTCGACACGCCGCCCGCCATCACTTCGAGGCAGGTAACGGTAGAGAAGCTCACGTTCACCCGATCGCCCCAGCGGGCGTTGATCGCCTGCTCCAGCGGCAGCAGATGTTCATGATTATCGCAGGTGAAAAAGACTTTGCTGATCCCTTCAGGATCCAGCTCGCCCGGCTCGTACAGCTTGTAGTTAAACACCGCCTCTTTGAAGAAGCGCATCTCTTCCGGACGATGGCGATTCATATACCACTCATCTTCGCGATAGACGTTGGTCACAATCGCCGGATCGTTACGCATCATTTCGAACAGGTCGGCGGCGATATCGCGGTCAAGGTTGTGGGCGAAGATCTGCTTCCCTTCGCTATCGTGCACGCGAGCGCCGTTCGAGGTGATCATATAGGATTTAATGCCGAGATTATCGCGAATTTGCCCAACATCGATGTAGTGGCGGCCGGTCGCGAACACGAAGTTGATACCGCGTGCGGTAAGCAGCTTCAGCGTCTCTTTGGCGTAGGGAGTTAAGCAGTGATCGGGAGAAAGCAGCGTGCCATCTAAATCAGACGCAACAACCTGGTACATAAAAATTTTAACCTCTAAGCAGGGCGACGAGCGTTTCGCCGGATTAAGTGTGTCGACCAAAAAAATCGACGATAGCGTTTAGCGCGACCGAGCGCATTGCGTCCTTTTCAAAAAGGATCTCATGGTATGCCCCTTCTATGACAAACGGCTTATCCCCTTCACAGGGATGACCGCCAGCGGCGCGAAGTTCACAGTAGCGATCGTGCATACGGTTATCGACCACCCGCTCTTCTTCCGCCTGGAGCAATAATGTTGGCGTGACGTCTTTCTCCGCACCGGCCAGCACCTCTTCGCCGGCGAGGATCCCCTCGCGCACCCAGTGGAACGCCGCCCCGCCGACCCGCAGCTGCGGCTCATCGGCGTAAAAGCGCAGGTTGCGGCGATAGCGTTGACGGCTGTGCGTCAGTACGTTAACCGCAAAGGGCAGCGCCCGCCAGCGGCCGGTACCGAGGGCATACTCTTCACGAATGCGCTGATGGCCCTCAGCCCAATCGAGAATATGGCGCACCATCCAGTCAGGCAGGCGCATAACGATGCCGAACATCGGCGCACAGAGCGCCATCGCGTCGCAATGCTGGTGGTAGCGCTGCAAAAATAGCGTCGCAATGGCGCCGCCCATGGAGTGGGCCAGTATAAACCGTTTCCGCCAGCGTCCGGGCGCCACCTGCTGCTGCCAGAACGCGGCGAGATCGTCGACGTAATCGCTGAAATTAACGACGTGCCCGCGGTGGGTATCTGAAAGCATGCGTCCGGAGCGCCCCTGGCCGCGATGATCGATAATCATCACGTCAAAACCGCTGCGGAAAAGATCGTAAGCCAGTTCGGCGTACTTAACGTAGCTTTCAATGCGACCCGGACAAATAACCACGACCCGGTCATGACTTTTGGCGCAGAAGCGAACAAAGCGCACCGGAACGTTATCCACGCCCGTAAATTCAGCCTCTTCCCGCTGACGCCAGAAATCGGTCAGTGGCCCCATGGTAAAGGCCGCAAACGCGTTTTCTCGTGTTTCCCAGTCCTTTTGCTGCAAAAACATCGGGCTTACACCCCTGATAACCGCTGAAAATCGTTTTTTTATCGTGCATCACACAATGCTTACACAATAGCGTATTGTGGCATAAAAACAGACAATCAGGGAGTTTCTCATGACGTTCGAGTGGTGGTTTGCCTATCTGCTGACATCTCTTATTCTCAGCCTGTCGCCGGGATCCGGGGCGATAAATACCATGACCACCTCAATCAACCACGGTTATCGCGGCGCGGCGGCTTCTATTGCCGGGCTACAGACCGGGCTCGGCATTCATATCGTGCTGGTGGGCGTTGGCCTGGGTACGCTTTTTTCCCGTTCGCTGTTGGCCTTTGAAATCCTGAAATGGGCGGGCGCCGCTTATCTTATCTGGCTCGGCATTCAGCAGTGGCGAGCCGCGGGTTCTCTCGATCTGAATACCCTTGCGCAAGCGCAGAGCCGCGGCAAACTCTTTAAGCGCGCGGTGTTCGTCAACCTGACCAACCCAAAAAGCATCGTGTTCCTCGCCGCGCTCTTCCCGCAGTTTATCGTGCCGCACCAGCCCCAGGTGATGCAGTACCTCGTGCTCGGCGTCACCACCATCGTGGTCGATATTATCGTGATGATTGGCTACGCCACGCTGGCGCAGCGCATCGCCGCGTGGATCAAGGGGCCGAAACAGATGAAAGCGCTAAACAAGGTTTTTGGATCGCTGTTTATGCTGGTCGGCGCCCTGCTGGCCTCTGCGCGCCACGCCTGATGTATAGATAAACAGCAAATTACCGTACTGATAAAATATATGGCCCAGGCGGGAGAAGAGCAGGATGTTCGGCCGCTATTATATGAGCTGGCACAGCGGGTGCCGCAACATGGAGGTGTACTGATGACTCTGGCAGAAAAGTGGCTTGAGGAAGGTATGCAGAAGGGCATTAAGGAAGGCATAAAAGAGGGTAAACGCGCTGCGCTTCTTAACGTCGCAAAGGCCATGCTCGAGCGGGGCATTGATACTACTGCGGTTATGGAAATGACCGGTCTGACGTCCGACGATTTGCAGCAGCTGCGTCATTAATATCCGGCCCGCCCATAACCCTTGGGCGGGCCGCAGAACGCTTAGCGCGAAATAATCAGGTGAATACCAAACCCGGCAAACAGAGTACCGGCAATGCCGTCGATCCACTTCGCCACCCGCTGATAGCCGCGGCGCATGCCTCAGGTCGAGCATGCGCATGCCCGGTAGGGCGAACAGGCTGGCGACCACCGTAAACCAGGCCAGCGTCTCCAGAACAATCAGCAGGAAAATCCCCCAGCGCGCGCCGGAACTGACGCTGTCGCCGACAAACAGCGAGAACACGGAGCCAAAATAGATAATCGCTTTTGGGTTAGCCAGATTGGTCAGCAGCCCTTTCAGGAAGCTCCGGCCGCTGCGCGCCAGTTCGACCTGAGGCTCTACCGCCGCTGCCGCTTCGCTTTTTTTCAGCGCGCCGCGCAGCATCTGGAAGCCCATCCAGCACAGATACAGGCCGCCGCCGACCATAATAATGGTATGCAGCCAGGCCATCTTCTCGATAATCAGGTTCAGGCCGAGCAGCGCTACGCCCGCCCATACCATTACTCCGCAGGTGATCCCCAGCACGCCCATCATCGCCTCTTTGCGGGAGCGGCTAACGGCGGTTTGTGAAACAAAGAAGAAGTCCGGGCCAGGACTCATCAGCGCAATGATATGCACCAGCGCCACGGTGAAAAAAAGCGTCAACATAATTAACTCGCAGGGAAATAGTCAGGACGAAAACTATATTTACACTTTTTCGTCTGGCTGACTACTCATCATCGCCATCCACGTGCGCGCGGATCAGGGCCATAAACTCTTTACCAAAACGCTCGAGCTTACGCGTGCCAACGCCGTTGACGCTGAGCATCTCCCCGGCCGTCAGCGGCGGTTGCTCGGCCATTTCAATTAGCGTCGCATCGTTAAACACCACGTAGGGCGGGATATTCTCTTCGTCGGCAATCGCCTTACGCAGTTTGCGCAGCTTGGCGAACAGCTTGCGATCGTAATTACCGCCAAAGGATTTCTGCATCGCTTTCGGCTTCAGCGCCACAATACGCGGCACGGCAAGCTGTAGCGTCACGTCGCCGCGCAGGACCGGACGCGCGGCCTCGGTAAGCTGTAGCGCAGAGTGCTGGGCTATATTCTGCGTAACCAGGCCTAAATGAATAAGCTGACGGATAACGCTGACCCAATGCTCGTGGCTCTGTTCGCGCCCAATGCCGTAGACCGGCAGCTTGTCGTGCCCCATATCGCGAATACGCTGGTTATTGGCGCCGCGCAGCACTTCCACCACGTAGCCCATACCAAAGCGCTGATTGACGCGGTAAATCGTCGACAGCGCCTTACGCGCGTCCATTAAACCGTCGTACTGTTTCGGCGGATCGAGGCAGATATCGCAGTTGCCGCAGGGCTCCTGCCGCCCCTCGCCAAAGTAGTTGAGCAGCACCAGACGGCGGCAGGTTTGCGCTTCGGCAAAGGCCCCCATCGCGTTGAGCTTATGGCGTTCAATGTCCTGCAGCGGCCCGGCGGGGTTTTCCTCAAGGCAGCGTCGGAGCCACGCCATATCCGCCGGATCGTAAAACAGCATCGCCTCGGCAGGCAGCCCATCGCGCCCGGCGCGGCCGGTCTCCTGGTAATAGGATTCAATATTGCGGGGGATATCGAAATGCACTACAAAACGGACGTTCGGTTTGTTGATACCCATACCGAAGGCTACCGTCGCCACCACGATTTGCAGGTCGTCGCGCTGGAATTTCTCCTGCACGTCGGCGCGGATATGGTTTTCCAGCCCGGCGTGATAGGCCGCGGCGCTGATACCGCGGCTTTGCAGGCGAGCGGCGGTGTCTTCCACTTTTGAGCGGCTATTGCAGTAGATAATGCCCGACTTACCGCGCTGGTCCTGCACGTAGCGCATCAGCTGATCCAGCGGCTTAAACTTCTCCATCAGCATATAGCGGATGTTGGGTCGGTCGAAGCTGCTGACCTGAATGAGCGGGTCGTTTAGATCCAGCAGGCGAACAATGTCGCGACGCGTCGTGTCATCGGCGGTGGCGGTCAGCGCCATAAACGGGATTTGCGGTATCCGCTGGCGCAGCTGCCCTAACGCGGCGTATTCCGGACGGAAATCGTGCCCCCACTGGGAAATACAGTGCGCCTCGTCCACCGCCACCATCGACAGATTCCAGTGCGTAAGATGCTCAAGGAAGTTATCCAGCATCAGGCGCTCCGGGGCGATATACAGCAGGCGAATCTGCCCGCTGCGGCAGCCGGCCATCACATCCTGCTGCTGCTCCCGGCTCTGGGTTGAGTTCAGGCACGCCGCCGCCACGCCGTTAGCCAGCAGCTGATCGACCTGGTCCTTCATCAAGGAAATAAGCGGCGACACCACGACGGTGAGACCGCCCAGCACCAGCGCCGGAACCTGATAACACAGCGACTTGCCGCCGCCGGTTGGCATCACCACCAGGCAATCGCGCCCGGCCAACGCCGTATCAATGATAGTTTCCTGGCCCGGGCGAAACTGCTGGTAGCCGAAGGTCTCTTGTAAAACCTGCTTAGCCAGCGATTCCTGATTCAATACTTCCGCCTGCGCCACGTTGACCCCATATGCCTGAAAAGAAAACAGGCGCTATTTTCAGCGCCTGAGAGCCAGAGTGCAACGATTAAAACAGATCGTTGAGCATCAGCCCGACGCCGACGCGGGTCTGATTGAAGTTATAATCGATGAGCGACTCGCCATAACCGCTATAGACCTGAGTATAGACGCGCACGTGTTTGGTGATCGGATAGCTCACCCCAAGCTCGGCGCCGCCGTAGCCGGTATTCCAGTTATATTGCCCCTGGGCGCTGAGGATGGCGTCGCCCAGCTGATAGCCCACTTTCAGCCGGTAATACCCCATATATTTGGTGATATCCGGATTATCGTCGGTGCTGCCAATCACGTACCAGGGCTTCACCTCAACCAGCCAGTTGCCGTTTTGCGCCATCAGCCGGGTATAGAGGCGGTTCCAGCTGCGGGAGGTGGGATCGGAACGGCCGTTAGAGTCGTGGTTATAACCCATCTCAACGTCGCGCAGCGTCCAGCCGGCGAACGAGTAATCGGTCGCAAACCCGAGGAACAGCTGCGGCTCATAGTTGGTTTCGCGAAACGGCGCGGACTCTTTGCTGTTGGAGAGCTGCCACCAGGATTTTTGCGTATAAGAAGCGCCCAGCAGCGAATTCTCGCCGAGGATCCCTCGCCACAGCGGAAACGCCAGGCTGAGCTGGAACTTCACTTCATCTTTACGCGCATTTTCGGCCCAGTCGTAGCTACGAATCGCTTCTTTATTGAGATCGCTGGTCCACGTATAGAGCAGATAGTTGCTCTCGTAGGGATAGAGCAGGAACGGATTATCATGGTCCTGTAACAGGTTGGCGATAATGCTCCCGCGAACGACCGGAGCGTCGTGGACCTGTTTATTCACCGGCGCGTCCTGCGCCAGAACGCCGGCCGGAAGCGCAACAAGCGCCAGCAGGCAGGCCAAAGAGATACGCATTGCTGTTCTCCTGGATGGATATTTATTATTTCTGTTTAACCCAGGCAGCATTCTACCTATTTATGCGGCATCTGACCTGTTATCCGTTCTTAAAGTAGAAATCAATATTTTAGAAGCATAAAATCAACATTTCATTAACTTATGGAAGTGTTGTTATGTCTGAACTGACCGCCGCCGCCGCCCTGAAGCTGGTGGGAGAGATCTTCGTCTACCATATGCCGTTTAATCGTGCCTTAGGGCTGGAGCTGGAGCGCTATGAAAAGGAGTTTGCCCAGCTGAGTTTCAACAATCAGCCGATGATGGTGGGCAACTGGGCGCAGAGCATTTTACATGGCGGCGTGATCGCCTCAGCACTGGACGTCGCTGCAGGGCTGGTATGCGTCGGCAGCACGCTGACTCGCCACGACACCATCAATGAAGAAGAGCTGCGCCAGCGCCTGTCGCGGATGGGCACTATCGATCTGCGCGTCGACTACCTGCGTCCGGGCCGCGGGGAACGCTTTACCGCTACCAGCAGCCTGCTGCGCGCCGGTAATAAAGTGGCGGTGGCCCGCGTCGAGCTGCATAACGAAGAGCAGGTGTATATCGCCAGCGCCACGGCGACGTATATGGTGGGTTGATCGGCCTAAATCGAGTAACATCTCTCTCTTTGGCAATGGATTTGTACCGATGGACGCTAAACAAACGCGGGTGGGGATTCTTCTGGCCCTGGCCGCCTATTTTATCTGGGGTATCGCGCCGGCGTACTTCAAGCTTATCTACTATGTTCCCGCCGATGAAATTCTGACTCACCGCGTGATCTGGTCCTTCTTTTTCATGGTCGCGCTGATCAGCATCAGCCGTCAGTGGCCGCAGGTCAAAAGGCTGCTGAAAACGCCGAAAAAGGTGTTCCTGCTGGCGCTCTCTGCGGTGCTGGTGGGCGGCAACTGGCTGCTGTTTATCTGGGCGGTGAATAACCATCATATGCTGGAAGCCAGCCTGGGCTATTTTATCAATCCGCTGGTGAATATTCTGCTGGGGATGATCTTCCTCGGGGAGCGCTTTCGCCGGATGCAGTGGCTGGCGGTGCTGCTGGCCGCCTGCGGCGTGCTGGTACAGCTCTGGACCTTCGGCTCGCTGCCGATTATCGCGCTGGGCCTGGCGTTCAGCTTCGCTTTTTACGGCCTGCTGCGTAAAAAGATCGCCGTGGATGCGCAAACCGGGATGCTGTTTGAGACGCTCTGGCTGCTGCCGGTCGCTGCGATTTATCTGTTTGGTATTGCCGATAGCCCGACCAGCCACATGGGGCAGAATCCGTGGTCGCTGAACCTGCTGCTGATGGCGGCGGGGGGGGGGGCCCCCATCCCCCCGCTGTTTGCGTACC
>OATC01000517.1_pt1 | contig 9761 bp, 10 predicted proteins | sample 1475871 | NCBI WGS metagenome assembly OATC01 (sample SAMEA2579940, study PRJEB22360) | human gut metagenome | biome: human gut; feature: human-associated habitat; material: faeces | place: Denmark | collected 2008/2010
TATCTCAGGAGTCAAAAAATGTCTAAAGAACGTCGTCTCTCTCGCATTTTCGCAAAAGATGGTAAATCGGTCACGCTGGCGCTGGATGGCTACTATTTTTCAAGCAAAACAAATGGTATTGATAATACGATAAATCAGCTTCCGGCCCTTGTTGAAAGCGGCCTGGACTGCGCGCTGGTCACTTATGGCATGTTGAAAAATTTCCGCGAAGTTTTCAATTGCGTTCCCGTTGTATTACGCGTCGATAGCACAGTGAATATTTTTGATAATACCGTTCCCGATACGACTCCCGTCTTTTCCATTGAGGATGCGCTGAAAGTGGCTGCGGAAGGCGTAGTGTGCATGACCTTCCCCGGGGCGTTCAATGAAGAGAAAACGCACATCATGGCGATGCAGCTGGCGCAGGCCGCCGATCGCTGGAACGTGCCGCTGATCGTGGAATCCCTGCCGTACGGCTATCCCGTGACCAGCGACGACTCCAACAACCCGGCCGTTATCGCCGCCTCGGCCCGCATCGCCGTTGAGCTGGGGGCTGACGTGATCAAAACCCGCTTTACCGGTACCGAAGATGATCGGCTTATCGTCGAAGCGGCCGGCGTGCCGGTACTCGCGCTGGGCGGCCCGAAAACCGGCATCGACGGTTATTTTAAATTTGTGCAGCACTGTATGCAGGTGGGTGCAAAAGGCGTGGCGGTGGGCCGCAATATTACTCAGGACCCACAGCCGGCAAAAGTAGTAGCAGGTCTGAACGCCATCATCCATGAAAATGCCACAGCGGAAGATGCCTACAGCCTCTACATGGCTAAATAACATCGGATATTAATATGTTCTTAAATAACACCATCATTCCTTCCGTCAGAAAATATAAACATTTTGAACAGGCGCTGTCCTGCGCATCAGAATACGTACTGCTATCCGAAGCAAATATCGGCAACCTGCAATCGCTGATTGGCAAATGCCATCAGCGCGGCAAGAAAGTGCTTATTCACCTGGAGCTACTGGGCGGTTTTAAACCCGACCAGGCGGGGATCAGTCTGCTCAAAAATTACTACAAGGTTGATGGTGTTATTTCGTCCAATCTCTCGGCCCTACGCTATGCCAAAAAAGAGGGATTGTTAACTATCTTCCGGGTATTGCTCATCGACTCGCGATCGCTGGATCACTCCATCGATATTGTTAAGCATAACCCGCCAGATGCTATTGAAATCTTACCTGCTGAATATGCCTGCCAGTGTCTGGAATTGATTAGCCGGAATTTAAAAGGCTTTGACGTGATATTCATCGCCGGAGGCTTTGTAAAGCGGAAATACCTTGTAGATAAAATTTTCCATGCCGGATTTAAAGGCATTACCACCAGCGAACCCGGTTTATGGTAACGCATAAGGAGTCCACGCCAATGAAACAACACTACGTCATGGGCATTGATAACGGCGGCACCGTCACAAAAGCGGCGATTTACGATCGCGCCGGCAACGTGGTGGCCAGCGCGTCGAAGTCTACGCAAATGCTGACCCCGAAGGAATTTCACACCGAGCGAGATATCAACGAACTCTGGGCGGCCAACGTTGAAGTCATTAAAACGGCCCTCGCGCAGTCGGGGATCGACGCCAGCCAGATCAAAGGCGTGGCGGTCACCGGCCACGGCAACGGGCTGTATATGGTGGATGAAACGGGCGCCCCGGTGCGCAACGGGATCATTTCCACCGATAGCCGGGCTAAGGGCTGGGTTGAAAAGTGGTACCGCGACCCGACGTTTGTCAGCGACATTTTACCCAAAACCATGCAGTCCATCTGGGCAGGCCAGCCCGTCGCCCTCCTCGCCTGGCTGAAAGAGAACGAGCCTGAAGCGCTGAACAACGCGCGCTACATATTCATGGTCAAAGATCTGATTCGTTTTTATCTGACCGGCGAAGCCTTTCTCGAACTTACCGATATCTCAGGGACTAACCTGATCAACGTTCGCGACCGTGACTATGACGCCTCGCTGCTGGCCTGGTGGGGGCTCGGCGATCTGCGCGACAAGCTTCCGCCCATTAAACGCTCCACCGATTGCTGCGGCTACATTACCGACGACGTCGCGCAGCTAACCGGTTTGTGTGCCGGCACGCCGGTCTCGGGCGGCGTGTTTGATATCTCGGCGTCATCCGTCGCTTCCGGCATCAATACGCTGGATAAGCTGGCGATTATTACCGGCACCTGGAGCATCAATGAATACGTGACCGACCATCCGGTTATCGACCGGGATCTCTTTATGACCTCGATTTATCCGATTGAGGGCAAATGGTTAATTACCGAGGCCAGCCCCACATCCGCCAGTAATCTGGAGTGGTTTATCAATAACTTTATGGAAGGCGATCGCACCGCCGCGGCGGCGCAGGGATCGTCAGTCTACGATCTGTGCAATGATCTGGTCTCCACGACAACGCCCGCCGAGAGCCACCTGCTGTTCTTCCCGTTTGTCTTCGGCTCCAACACCATCCCGGACGCCTCCGCGGGGTTTATCGGCCTGAATAGCTTCCATAAAAAAGCGCATTTTCTGCGCGCTATCTACGAGGGGGTCGCCTTCAGCCACCTTTATCACACCGAACGTCTGCGCAACATCAACCCTGATCTAAGCCGCACCATTCGGATTGCGGGCGGCGTCACTAACTCTGCGGTCTGGCTGCAGATATTCGCCGATATTTTCCAGTCCACTCTGGAGATTGTCGACGTGAAAGAGCACGGCACCCTGGGCACCGCGATGACCGCCGCGGTCATGGCTGGCTGGTTTGATGACGTCTTTGTTGCCTCAAATGAGATGGTTCACGTTTCGCGAACGGTCACGCCGAACCCGGACAATAACAAGGTCTATCAGGATAAGTATCAGCTCTACAAAAATCTGCTATCGGAAATGCAGTCTCCGTGGAAAAGCTGCAGTAACTACATCACGCATTAAGCGAGGAAAGTATGGATCTGAATTTACACCACCGCACGGCTATCGTCACCGGCGGCGCAACGGGACTGGGCAAAGAGTTTGTCCTTTCCCTCGCCAGAGAAGGAGTCAACATCTGCTTCACCTATATGCGTGATGAGGAGCGCCCGGAGCAGCTGATCGATACGGTAAAAAATAGCGCCAGCGTCGAGATTATTGCGGTGAAAACCGATCTTTCCGATGAGCAAAGCCGGGAGAATCTGTTCGCGACCTGCATTGAGCGGCTGGGGAACGCCGATATTCTGGTCAACAACGCCGGGATCTGGCTAAGCGGCTACGTCACTGAAATCACCCAGCAGGAGTGGGACAGCGTGATGAACGTCAACCTGAAGGCGGTTTTCCACCTGAGCCAGCTGTTTGTCAACCACTGCCTGGCGAAAGATCGGGCCGGCAGCATCCTGAATATCACTTCTCAGGCGGCCTTCCACGGTTCGACCACCGGTCATGCGCATTACGCGGCCAGTAAAGCGGGCCTGGTGGCATTTTCTATCTCGCTGGCGCGCGAGGTGGCGAAACAGAAAATCAATGTCAACAACATCGCCGTCGGCATTATGGATACCGCGATGATCCGTAAAAACATTGAGCAGAATCCTGACTATTACGTCAGCCGTATTCCGGTGGGCCGGGTAGCCCAGCCGCAAGAAATTGCCGACATCGGCGTCTTCATGGTCTCTCCGAAAACCAGCTATATGACGGGAGCGACTCTGGATGTCACCGGCGGTATGTTGATGCGTTAATTTATGGAGAATCATTATGAAATGTCTGGCAATTGCCGATCTGTTTATCAATGCAGCGATGATGGACGCGGGTCTGAAAGCGCTGAAAGATAAAGGCATTACAGTGGAAGTGCGCGAATGGTCGCACGAATCGATTGAAAAACTGCAGGAGGATAATTTACTGGTTGAACAGCAAGGCTCCGAAGCGGTGGCGCTGCCTGCCGCCCTGCTTCAGGGCGCTGAGGAGGTTGAGATCCTGATCGTCCAGTTCGCCCCGGTTAACGCGGCGGTATTCGACAAGCTACCAAAGCTTAAATACGTTGGCGTGCTGCGCGGCGGCATTGAAAACGTTAATCAGGCGGAGGCCAAAGCGCGCGGAGTTGAGGTAATGAACACGCCGGGGCGTAATGCCCGCAGCGTGGCGGAGTTTACCGTCGGCATGATTCTGGCGGAAATGCGCAACATCGCCCGCTCACACGATGCGCTGCGCGATAAGTTCTGGCGCAAAGAGAGTCCAAACCACCGGGCCATTCCTGAACTGGGCGGCAAAGTGGTGGGTCTGGTCGGGCTGGGGCATATCGCTCAGCTGGTGGCCGGCTTCCTGCGCGGTTTCGGCAGCGAGATTATCTTTTACGATAAGTACGTCCCCGGCCATGACAGCTATGAAAAGGTGGATTCTCTCGATGAGCTGGTTCGCCGTGCGGATGTGATTTCGCTGCATGCCCGCATGACCCCGGAAACGGAAAACCTGATTAACGCACATCATTTTGAATTAATGAAGGAGAGCGCCATTATCGTCAATACCGCACGCTCCGGCTTAATTAATGAAGGCGATCTGATCGCCGCGCTGCGGGACGGTAAAATCATGGGCGCTGCCCTCGACACCTTTGATGATGAACCGCTGCCGGAGGATAGCGCGTTTTATTCGCTGAATAACGTCACGATAACGCCGCATATTGCCGGCAGTACTATTGATGCCTTCAGCAATTCGCCGAAGATTTTTTCTGAGATCTTGCTGAAGCAACTCGGTTAAATATTAAAAGAGCCGCTTAAGGTTTTTGCTACGGCCCATTGGGCACGGGTTCGCTCGCGCCCAATTCGGCCGCCTTTTAAGGAAATATTATGGATATTATCAACAGCATTATTAGTCTGGGGGCATCAGTGATGATGCCAGTAATATTCTTTATTATCGCCCTGTGCTTCGGCGTTAAAATTGGCACCGCATTTAAAGCCGGGATGCTGGTCGGTATCGGTTTTGAAGGGGTGGGTCTGGTGATCGGCCTGCTGTTGACCAACCTCGGCCCGGCGTCGCAGGCCATGGTTGAACGCATCGGTCTGCACCTGACGGTGGTCGATACCGGCTGGGATAATATCCCCCTCCCACTATCGGCTGGGGCTCGCCGCTGATGCTGCCGGTGGTCGTGGGATTTATTGTTATCAATATCGCCATGCTGCTGCTTAAATTAACCAAGACGGTAAATATCGATATATTCAACTACTGGATTTTCCTGATTATGGGGTCGGTCGTGTATGCCGGCACCGGTAACTACTGGCTCTCCGTTGGCATTACCTTCGGCATATTTATCTTAACCCTGCTGGCGGCGGATTTAACCGCACCGTATTTGCAAAAAAACTATAATCTTAAAGGGATATCATTCCCCCATCTTACCTGTATAACCTACGTGCCGTTTGGTATTGCCTGTAACTATATTATTGATAAGATCCCGCTGATCAATAAAATTAATTTCGACCCGGAAAGTATTAATAAAAAATTCGGCGTCTTCGGTGAACCGCTGACCCTGGGCTTCGTGCTGGGGCTGCTGCTGGCCTTCCTTGCCGGATACGATGTTGCAGCCGCGGTGTCGCTGGCGATTAAAGTTTCCGCCGCCATGCTGCTGCTGCCGAAAATGATCGAAATTTTAGTGCAGGGTCTGCTTATCGTGCGCGATGCCGCGGAAGCGAAGCTGAAAGCGAAATTTCCCAACCGCGACTTCTATATCGGCATGGATACCGCGCTGCTTATTGGCGAACCCTCGGTGCTGGCGACCGGGCTGCTGCTGATCCCTATGGCGGTGGTGCTGGCGATTATTTTGCCGGGCAACCGCGTGCTGCCGTTTGTCGATCTGGCCTCGCTGATGTTCCTGCTGGCGATGGTGACGCCGTTCTGCAAACGCAATATGTTCCGCATGTTTATCACCGGCACGCTGGTGGTCACCTGTATTTTGTACGTCGGGACGGATATTTCGCGGGAATACACCCAGGCGGCGGTCAACTCTAACATTCCGGTGCCGGAAGGGATGGCGGAAATCACCAATATCGTGGGCGGAGCCACCACCCCGGTGGGCTGGCTGGCGGTGAAATTCGGCGAGTTTTTCAGTACCGCGCCGTAAACTCCCCCTTTTCTCACTCAGCCCGGCGCGGGAAACGGCGTCGGGCTTTTTCGTCTCGCCCTGCGTTCAAGCACAAAAAATGCCTGCCAGGAGGGTAAGCTGGCAGGCATGGTTCAATAAAAGGCGTTGTTTTAGAACTGGTAGGTTATGCCCACGGCAACGATGTTATCGGTGCTGATGCTGGCATCTTTGGTGAACCTGGTGTCATCCAGCAGGTTGATTTTATAGTCCACATAGGTAGACATGTTTTTATTGAAGTAGTAAGTCGCGCCGACATCAACGTATTCAACCAGATCCTGGTCGCCGTAGCGGCCCAGATCTTTGCCTTTTGATTTCAGGTAGGCGATGGACGGACGCAGGCCAAAATCGAACTGATACTGGGCCACAACTTCAAAGTTCTGCGCGGTATTGGCGATATAGCCTTTACCAAACTTCGTCATGTTGCGGGTTTCCGCATAGGTGGTTGCCAGGTAGATGTTATTAGCATCGTACTTCAGACCGGCCGCCCACACTTCCGCTTTTTCGCCACGGGCGTAGAAGTCAGGATTCACGCGCCCTTCCCTGACCTGCGCATCGGTGCGATCGGATGCCGCGTAGGCCGCGCCTACGCCAAATCCTTCGTACTCATAGGTCGAGGCCAGACCCCAGCCGTCGCCATGCTGTTTCGCCAGATCGCGACCGTTGCCCTCTTCTTTGCCCTGGTACTGTACGGCGACGTTCAGGCCGTCAACCAGGCCGAAGAAACCGCTGTTACGGTAGGTGGCAACGCCGGTGGTACGCGCGGTGGCGAAGACATCGGTCTGGGTCCAGGTATCGCCGCCAAACTCCGGCAGCATATCGGTCCAGGCGCCGATATCATAGGCGACGCCGTAGTTACGGCCGTAGTCCAGAGAGCCAAATTCGCCAAACTTGAGGCCGGCAAACGCGAGACGCGTTTTGTCGCCGGAGTTGTCGCCTTCAACGTTATTGGCGCTGAAGTTATATTCCCACTGGCCGTAGCCGATCAGCTGGTCGTTGATCTGGGTTTCACCCTTGAAGCCCAGACGGGCATAGGTCTGATCGCCATCTTCTGACTTATCGCTGGAGAAATAATGCAGGCCGGTCACTTTCCCGTAGAGGTCGAGTTTGTTTCCGTCCTTGTTATACACCTCAGCCGCCTGCACGGTTCCTGCAGCAAGAAGTGTAGAGACGGCCACTGTTAGTAATTTTAATTTCATATTATTTCGTCCCTAACTATTAATAAAATATAAAATCTCAGATGCCTTCTGAGCGAGGCTATTATGCGATAATTCGCAAAGAGACTTGAAATTAAAAGTTCCAGTTTTTTAGACTAAATACCATAACTGTGACGACAACAGCGGTTGTTAATTGATGTCCATCAATCATTCACTGCTTCCGTTGGCAAATATTCTGAATCACGCCTTACGCAACCCAGAGATGCAGAAGGTTTGACTAAAATAGATAAATTATCATAAGGAAATTCTAATGATTAGATAAATTAAAGATTGTAATTTGCTAAAAACAATATAAATCAATAGTTTATAATTTACACAACCAATCATTAATGTTTATTCATAAAGGCACTGATTCCCCTAATCGGCTATTAATGAGTATATTCCGATCCTTCCCCGCAGATAAATTATAGTGCCGAAATGACCACATTTCTTTATTGAAGTTTCTTTACAAAAACCGTAAAAATTATAGCATAGTGGTTTAAGATGTGTTTAACACTTTCGTGAAAGGGATATCGCCAGCCCTATTTCATGGGATAAGTTTAACTATGAATAAATACTATGAATAAATAGAGCCAGGAGCTTGTCACCAGTTTGATAAGCCGCTGACGCGCCGGGAACGGCTTATCCGTATCGGGGGTAAAAGGAAGCTGGCGCGGGACTGCTCCCCGCGCAATGCCTGGATTACAGGGTAAAACCGCCATCACCCACTTGCGCCCGGGCGTACCACTTCATTAGCTGGCGCCCACGGGGCCGCGTCTTGCTCAGAAACCGGCTGGTAACCACCGTATTTAACCTCAAAAATTACGCCGCCTTTATCCATCGACAGCACGGCATGCCAGGTACCCGCCGCCATCTCCAGCACCTTACACTCTTCGCCTAACACCACGCGCTCGGTCACGTTGCCAGCATCATCAAAGGTCAACACCACAAAACGTCCGCTAAGGGATGTCAGCAGTTCAAAAGTGTGCGGGTGGCGGTGAGGCCGAACATAGGTACCCGGCTCCATAGCGACGGCCAGGCGTTGCACCGGATCGCTTAAGTCAGGGTGGAAGTTACGATGGGCACGTAGGCGAGGCGAAGCTGCAGCCTGTTCGCTTTGTTGCCGAAGGTCACTCAACGTCATTTGTTTCATATAAGCCTTTATTGTAGTTGGGCAGCTTACGACAATCAGGTTGTCGTAAGGCTTAATGCTATTTTCAACAGACGATTAGCCTCGCCGCTCGCGGAACACATCGCTGTGCGGATTATAGACGCTGATGCCGCGGTCCCAAAGCGCCAGAAATGACGAGAACAGATCGTGGTGGGGTTCCGTTGTCCCCCGCTCGCCCTTTGAGGCAAGACATGGGATAGATGACATGAAAAAGAGACACTTTGTGAGTGCGCTCCTTAACAGTCGTGGCAGGTGGAAAATAAGATGAGAGTGCGAAGATAAAGGTATAGTCACGCATACAGGTGCAGCAATTAATCCGGCGTAAATTTATCGAGCAGCGAAAAAGCGTGTAAATAATTAGACAGCGCCAGTAGCGCATGAAATGAGTTAAAGCCGAACTTCTCAATTAATCTTCTTTTATAGCTGCTGTAGGCCTTGGGCGAAATGCCGAGCAGCTCCGGGTAATCTTTTGCCAGTACGGTAAATTTCATAATAAAAATATACTGAAATTCTCTCTCTGTTAACGTGATGTCCTCTCCCACGGGGATACCATCAGTCACTCTGGCGATAATACTGGCGATATGTGCGGTGCGCCTTTTGTTTATCAAACAAATAATATTACCTTCAACCCGGAAACAAACAAAATTCTTTTTCATTTCAAAGCTGTTTATCAAAAAATGGAACTGCGCGCAGCTGCTGGATGCGTACTTTGTTAAGCACAAATCGACCAGATTCGCCTTTCTGACCGCTTTTATGTCGTTTATTTTCAGACGTATGGCTTTCTTAAAAAAATGATTATGGCTGAAAATAGTTAACATTCCTTTCCCTCATGAAAGTGCAATCATCCTTTATAGAAATACGTATAATAGGCGCCATGGGGATATACCCATGAATGAAGTGGGTGAATTATAAGTTTGTTTAATATTTATTGTCCAGACGAGTGAATTTCAGAAAAATCCCTGCGAAATGTAAACCATGGGATTTTCACTGGCCCGGAGACAGCGCTCATCCCCACGCTTACTTTAGGATTTTTCTTACGATGCATCGGTTAAAGAGAGATTAGCAGCATATCACTCTGCGATAAAGATGATACTTAACAAATAACATTGAAAAATTTAATTTATCAAAACATAAAACTACCAATGAGGGAATTGCGCATGAACCGAAGCGCATGCGCGCGCTGACTTCCGGGCATTTGTTTGCCCTTCGTTTAAGTCTGCGCCAGGCAGCGACCCGGCGCGACTCAGTTTATGAACGGTTTCTGGCCAGCAGAATAATAATGAAGAGTCCGCCGATGCC
>OATC01000521.1_pt1 | contig 9715 bp, 6 predicted proteins | sample 1475871 | NCBI WGS metagenome assembly OATC01 (sample SAMEA2579940, study PRJEB22360) | human gut metagenome | biome: human gut; feature: human-associated habitat; material: faeces | place: Denmark | collected 2008/2010
GAAAATATTATGATTGTGCAAAGATGTAGCAGCTATAGAAAATCAAGAAAATAATATATTATTTTTTAATGACCATGAATGATAAAACCATCATGGTCATTTTTGTTAATAAAGTTATGAATTTTATTGATAAATTTATATTTAGTGGAATAAATTGTGTATACTATATTTAATGTTATTATTTTTAATAATCATATAATTTATAAATATTTTGATTTAAAATGTACTTGATTAAATTTGTAAGAAATGTTTTTGGTTAAAGGGGAGATATATGAGAAATGATTAATAATAGAGAATATTATCAGATTGGGGATGTATCAAAAATATGCAATATATCAGTAAAAACATTAAGATATTATGATGAAATAGGTTTATTAAAGCCAAATAAAATTGATATACAAAGCAACTATAGATACTATACTAATGATCAATTGACTTTAGTTATTGTAATTAAACATTTTAAAGAAGCTGGATTTTCATTAAAAGAGATAAAGAAGCTTTTAGGAAGAGAGAATCTTGAATATAATGAGCAGAAAATAAAAGATAAATGCATTGAAATTGATAATAAAATAAATGATTTAATAAGAGTTAAAGAAAAATTGCAGTTTTGCATAAATATAAAACAAGAAAAAAGAGAAGAAGATACTTCAAATAAGCCTAAATTTGAAATAAAAGAGATACCAGTTTCTTATGTTGCTTACTTAAGAAGTGTTGGAGGTTCTAGTCAAAAAGAATTTTCAGTAAGGTACTGTAACCTTATTTCATTAATGGAGAAGAATAAATTTCATCTTATTAAAAATGTAATGGCAGTATATTATGATGATTGTATTGCTTTTGAGGATAAAGAGAAAACAGAATATGACATTGAGGTTTGTGCACCTGTTTCAGAAAATAAGGAGATACCAGGTCTTGTTAGAAAATTTGGAGGCTTTAAAGCTTTAACCACTATTCACTATGGAAGTTATAATAATATGATAGATACATATAGAAAAATGATTGAATATATTAATGAAAATAATTATGAAATTTGTGGACCAGCAGTTGATAATTATCTTGTGGACATAATAAGTACATGTGATGAAATGAATTATGTAACAGAATTAATAATTCCAATAAAATAAACAGTAATTCTCAATTATTATATAAAAGGGTATTAATTTAAATATGTATTGACTCTCCAGTTACTGGATGCTGTATTCTTTCAATTATGATATTTGAAAGAGGTGTTTATAATGATGGCAGAAAGTAAAAAAACATGTGATAATATGATGGAAAATGGCAACCTAGGGAATCTCATTATGAAGTTTGCTGTTCCGTGTGTAATAGCAATGGTAGTAAATTCGTTGTACAGCATAGTTGACCAGATTTTCATTGGTCAGGGAGTAGGTTATGTTGGTAATGCTGCTACTAATGTTACATTTCCATTAGTAGTTTTAGCAATAGGATTTTCACTACTTTTAGGTGATGGTGCTGCTGCTTTTTATAGTATTAAGCTAGGTGAAAACAATAAAGAAGAAGGCTCTAAGGCAATAGGAAATGCTATTTTATTATTAGGCGTCTTAGGGCTAATATTCCTAAGTGTTGGATATATATTTATAGAAAATATGCTTTGGAGCTTTGGAGCAACAGCTGCTAATATTTCTTATGCTTTGGATTATATGAAGATAATACTTATAGGATTTCCATTTATGATATTTGCATGTGGACTAAATTCAATAATACGTGCAGATGGAAGTCCAGAGTATTCAATGGCAGCTATGATTGTTGGTGCAGTAATTAATATTATATTAGATCCTATATTTATATTCATTTTTCATATGGGAGTTACAGGCGCTGCTATAGCTACAGTAATAGGACAGATTATATCATGTATTATTTCTGTAAGCTATATGAGAAAATTTAAGAATATAAACTTTAAAAGAAGTATTTTAAAGTTTGATAAAAATATCTCTAAGACAATAATGTCTTTTGGTATATCAAGCTTAATTACACAAGTTGCAGTTACATTAATAATAATAGTAAGCAATAATGCTTTGGCTTATTATGGAGCAGAATCTATTTATGGAAGTGATATACCTATAAGCTCAATGGGAATTGTAATGAAGGTTAATGAAATATTAATAAGTATAGTTATAGGGATTGCGGTAGGTGGACAGCCTATACTTGGATATAATTATGGTGCAAGAAATTTTAAGCGTGTAAAAGATACATATTTTATGATCATAAAAATAGCTACTATTGTATCTATATTAGGATTTATAAATTTTCAGTTTTTCCCTCAAAGTATAATTAATTTATTTGGTCAAAGTAGTTCATTGTATAATGAATTTGCATTAAAATCATTTAAGATATTTTTAATGTTATGTCCTTTTATAGGATTTGAGCTTACAACGTGTATTTTCTTTCAGGCAATAGGTGAACCTGTAAAAGCAATAATACTTACCTTATGCAAGCAGACATTTTTTATAATTCCATTAATGATAATACTTCCAAGATTTATTGGTGTTGAAGGAGTGCTATATGCTGGACCTTTTGCAGAAGGAATTTCAGTTTTATGTACATTGATTTTTACTGTATATGAAATGAATAAATTAAATAAAATAGATGAAGAATTAAAATTTAATGGATAATTATAATAAAAATATTAAATTCTTTTATTAGCATAAAGCTACTATAATTATAAAAATATAATAAAGAATAACCATGTATGATTTTTCGCCATTCATGGTTATTTTTTATGAATGTAGAATTTTGTTGTACGAAAGTTTGAATAAATTTTAAAGATTTTCCGTAATCTTCCCTTTTAAAGCATATATTCATTATAGAAAATTAATTAATGCTAAGGGAAGTTTAGGAGGAAATAGTAATGAAAGAAAGAAGAATTGTAAAAATTAAAACAAACATGCATGAGGATACAAAATTTAAAATAATAGATACTATGGAAGAAAGAGATCTTATTCATTATGCATGGATTAGAATTATAACACTTGCGGGCAAGGTAAATAGAGAAGGCGAGCTTTATATGTCAAGTAATATTCCATATACAGTGAAGACATTAGCCTTAGAGTTTAATAGAAGTACAGAAAAGATAAAATTAGCTTTAGATGTCTTTGTTGAATTAGAAATGGTCGAAGTAAATGAAGAGAGCGTATATGTAGTTAAAAATTTTGTTAAGCATCAAAATATAAAGACAAAGCAAAAGGATACAGAGGTTAAACAAGATACTAAAAATAGAAATAAATCTGAAATTTTAAATTTAGATAATGATACAAGCAATAATGAAGATATAAGTATAGAAAATGAAATTGACAATATTAACATAAATAGTATTAGCAAATCTATAAATGGATTAGATGATAAAAATAATAGAAATATAGAAAACAATAATACAATTTTAAAGAAGCTTTATATTGAGGAAAATAAAAAGCATGATTTAAGTAATGATATTATAAAGAAAGAAAATAATAAGAAATGCACTGAAAAGAAAAAATCTCCACATAAAAGTAAAAGTTCATCATTAAATATGGAGGAGGAAGATGATGATAAATATTTAGTTAAATTTTATGATAAAGAACCAGAACTTGCTGAAGGAGAGCGGGTAATACAGTCTTGGAATTTTTCATAAGGCATTTTTTGAAGCTAGCTTATTAATAATAAAGAAAGATGTCAATATAAGATTACGTTATATAAACATCTTCCATTAAAATTTATTAAAAAAGATATAATGATTTGTTTGATGAGTTAGATTCATATTCAGATGGATCTATCAAAGTAGCATTTTCTTTAACATAATTTATAATATCAGAATTATTACTTCTATTTGAAACTAAGAAATAAGTAATTTTACCGTCAGAGATATATTTTTTTAGTTTATCTAAGGTAAGTGATTTATCAGAACCGGAAAAACCACCATAAGCATAAGCAGGAAGTCCAGTATTAATTATGAATGAATCAACATCAGAAGTACTTTGTGAAGTGACTAAAAAACTTCCTTCCTTATAATTTTTTACAAGGTAATCTTGTAATGAATTATTAGAAGAACTATTTTTTTTATTTGAGTTATCTGAAGCAAGCTCAGGTCCAGCATATGGTTTTACAAAGTTTGAAGGAACATATTTAACAGGGGTTAATGCCCAGTATAATGGACACACAATTAAAGCTGACATTAAAAATAGTGCTCCCCAAAATATGCAATATTTATTTGAATTAAGGTAATTTATACAAATGGGAATTAAGGCTATTAATGATAATGCTAAACAAAAAAGAAATAATATTTCTGTTAATATTGAATAATTGTCAATATATCTAAGCTGAATCATATTTGTACAAAAGAAAGCTAAAGGTAGCAAGAATGACTTTAAGGAATTATTAAGTTTAAAGTCATTAAGCATTTTTACAAATCCGATTCCAAATAAGGCACTAATGCTAGGCGCAAACATACAAAGGTAATATCTATGAAAATATCCAGCAAAGCTGAAGAATATAAACATTGTAAAGAAATTTAAAATCCAAAATGTTAACGTGGAATTTTCAATGGATAAATCATTTTTCCTAAATTTTTTAACAAATGAAAGCATAGTAAATATGCAGAAAATAATTAGCCATGAAATCTGCCCATAAAGTTCATTTGACCAAAGTCTTAAAATGGATGGAGTACTGATGCTATCACGTCCACCACTAGAATTTTTATTAGAAGAATTCACCTCTAAAGAATTTGGAGGAGCATTATTAGGCTGAGGATTAATGCTGTTATTAGTGCTTATGTTATTATTACTGTTAGCAAGATTATGTTTATCTTTGGGAGCATGTCCACCAGAATTAAAATTTGGATTATTGTCATCTGAGTTGATATTTTTATTATTAGGCTTAGATGAATTAATTTTAGTGCTTGTTCCAGAAATTCTTTCAACACCATTATGATCTATAATAAGCTCCATAACACTATTAGAAGTGGAACTTCCAACGTAAGGTCTATTTTCAGATGGATATAAATCTACAAATATAGCCCACGAAAAAGAAATACAAAGCATTATTATGGAGGCAATTATTCCATTGAAAAGCTTTTTCATAAATCTTCCTTTAGCAAATATTAAATAAGTTATGCAAAGTGCAGGCATGTACATATAAGCTTGTAACATTTTTATATTAAATCCAAGTCCAATTAGAATGCCAGCAATATATAAATATTTAGGTGAGTCTTTTTCAATGGACTTAAATAAAAAATAAATAGATATTAATAGTACAAAAACAAGCTGCATATCTACTGTATTGTTTCTAGATGCCACAACAACAGCAGGTGTAATTGAAAATACAAATGCAGATATAAGACCAGAGATTTTGCCAAAGTGTTTTGAAACAAGAATATACATCATCAAACATGAAGCTGTACTTGCTAAAGCTTGAGGCAATAACATAGCAAATCCTTTATAGCCAAAAATCAATACAGATAATGTTTGAATCCAGAAACCTAAAGGGGGTTTATCTATGGACAACATGCCAGCAGGGTCAAATGATACAAAAAAGAAATTTTTGAAGTTCTCACTCATGCTTTTTATTGCAGCAGCATAATATTCATTTCCATATCCATATTGCGAAATATTAAATAAATTAAAGAATAAAGAGACTAGCATAATTAAAAATAATAGAACAATATGGTAGTTTTCTTTTAGTGAATTTATAATTTGTTGCTTGGATAGAAATTTTTTATTAAATAAAGTCATATGAAACATACCTCCATCTGGTTAGTTATTCCAATTATAGATTTATATTCTTAATATAAGCTGAACAGTAAGACTAAAAAAATAAAAATATAAACAATTTAAAAGATAAAATGAAAGTAGTGAAGGGAAATATTGGATAAATAAGATCAGTTATCTTTAAGTCTTCTCAAAAATCATAGAAATATATTTATCTAACATTTTAAGAGCACTTTAGAAATAGAGGTTCTTTTTAAATTTAATTGCAAAACACATGTTCATTTAGGATATAATTAAGGTAGGTGTGTGTTACTTAATAATTGATAATGTTTAATATTTATATTATAAATTGGAATTTGTCTAATAATGATCAATTATCAATGATCAATTTTTAATGGAGGATGAAAAACTTTCAGTTTTTCTAAAATATATTATTGCATCTATATTTGCTATAGCAAATATAATCCGCCATCGCTAAAGCGAATGTTATGGCTAATGCCATAACGATGCAATAATACAATTAAAAAGCTATAAGCTTTTTTTCCTTCATTGATCATTGAAAATTGTCAATTGTTAATTGGTTTACAAATTCTAGTTTGTGCGACAGCTTCATTTTAATAGATTAAAAAATCTAAGTTTAAAAAATTAATTAAGGAGGAATAACCTTTGAGACTATTACATACTGGGGATTGGCATTTAGGTAAGAACTTAGAAGGCCAAAGTAGAATGGATGAACAGGAACAATTTTTAAATGATTTTGTAAAGATCGTTGAAGAGAATAATATAGATTTAATAATAATAGCAGGAGATGTTTATGATACTGCTAACCCACCAGCAAGAGCAGAAAGAATGTTTTATGATACATTAAAGAAGGTATCTAGAAATGGCGAAAGACTTACACTGGTTATTGCGGGAAATCATGATAATCCAGAAAGGTTAGTTGCAGCAGGACCTTTAGCTAGAGAACATGGAATAATTATGTGCGGAACCCCAAAAACAATAGTAGAAACTGGAGAGTATGGAAAGCATAAAGTTGTAAATTCTGGTGAAGGTTTTATTGAAATAGAAGTAAATAATGAAAAAGCTGTTATATTAACAGTTCCTTATCCAAGTGAGAAGAGATTGAATGAAGTCATATATGATTTTATGTCTGATGAAGAGGAAAAAGCAAAATCATATGGAGAAAGGATTGCAGCTCTTTTTGATACATTAAAGAATAACTACAGAGATGACACAATAAACCTTATGGTATCTCATATTTTTGCTATGGGAAGTGAAGAGTCTGGATCTGAAAGAAGTATACAACTTGGCGGAAGCTATATTGTTGATGGAAGCTGCTTCCCCAAAGAAGCTCAATATATAGCTCTTGGTCATGTTCATAAGCCACAAATAGTTCCCGGAACAAATAAGAAAGCAAGATATTGTGGATCGCCACTTCATTATAATAAGAAAGAAATAAGCTTTAAGAAAAAATGTTTTATAGTAGATGTTAAGCCTAAAGAAGAATGCAAAATAGAAGAAGTAGAATTTAAGGTTTATAAGCCAATAGAAATATGGAGATGCAAAGGCATTGAAGAGGCAATAAGCAAATGTGAAGAAAATAAAGACAGAGACTGTTGGGTGTATTTAGAAGTTGAAACTGACAGATATATAAAAGAAGATGAAATAAAATCAATGAAAGATTTAAAGAAAGATATTCTTGAAATCACACCTAAAGTAAAAGGCATTGAGGATGAAGAAAGTGAATTTGTAAATGTTAATGAGAAATCTTTTGAAGAAATCTTTACGGAGTTTTATAAGAAAGAAAGAGATGTTGAACCTGATGATGAATTGTTAAAATTACTATTATCTATAATGGGAGAGGAGGAAGAAGCTGATGAGACCAATTAAGCTTATGATTGAAGGATTAAATAGTTTTATAGAAAAACAGACAATTGATTTTGAGGATCTTACAAGTGAAGGTTTCTTTGGGATTTTTGGACCGACTGGTAGTGGTAAATCAAGTATACTTGATGGAATAACTTTGGCTCTGTATGGAAACATAGCAAGAAAAAGTTCTAATTATATAAATATAAATTGCGATAGATTAAATGTTAATTTTGAATTTCAAATTTGTAGTTCAGAGGTAAAAAGATATATTGTAGACAGAGAATTTAGAAGAAAGAAAGATGGAAGTATTTTATCAGGAAAATGCAAGCTTATTGATTGTGAAAATGATGAGATTTTAGCTGATAGCGTGAAGGGAATAAATAAAGCCATTGAGTCAATTATTGGGCTTAATTTAGAAGACTTTACAAGGACAGTAGTACTGCCACAAGGTAAATTTAGTGACTTCTTAAAACTTGAAGGAAAAGATCGTAGAGAAATGCTTGAAAGGTTATTTAACCTTCAAAAGTATGGGGATAATTTATCTAATAAGCTGTCAAGGGAAATAACAAGACAGAGAAGTGAATCAAATATATTAAATGGTCAGCTTATGGGGTATGAAGATATAACTGATGAAAATATAAATGCAAAGAAGGAAGCTTTAAATGAGATTAATAATAACTTAGTATCATTAAAAGATGAAAATGAAAAGCTAGATAAAAAGTTTAAAGAATGCGAAAATCTTTGGAATTTACAAATTGAGTTAAATGAGTATTCAGAAAAGAGACTTAAGTTAAAGGAAAAAGAAGATAAGTATAATGAACTTAAATCTATAATAAAGCTTGGAGAAGCAAGCAATAGAGTATTACCTTATTTGAAAGCATATGAAAATACAATAGCAGCTTTTAAAGAAAATAAAACTCAGCTTACTTTATTAAGTAGTAAACTTCAAAATATAAAAATTGAAAAAGAAGAAATAGATAAAACTTATGATTTAGCTAAGGAAAAGAAAGATAATGATCTTCCTAAATTGTTAGTAAATGAGAAGATGGTTAGTGATGCAATAAGTGAAGAAGAAGCACTTAAGAGTATTGAAGCAAAAATATCTTTATTATTAAATGAGAAGAAAGCACTACATATAAAAATTGAAGAAGATAGTAAGAAGCTTCTAGAACTAGAAGAAGAAATAAAAAGATATTCAGCTGAATGTGAAAATAATCAAAGTGAGTATGACAAGTTAAAAATAGATGAAGAATTTAAAGTTAAAGTACAAAAAGGGATTTTAGATGAGCAAAGATTGTCCTCCATAAAAGATGCACTTATTAAGGATAAAGAAAAAAAAGAGAATATAGAAAAGGATAATCTTGTAGTTTTAGAAGAAGGGAAAAAACTTAGAAGTATATTAGAAGAAAAGAAAAAAATATTAAATGAATATAATGAAAAGATTAAATCTTTAGATGAAAATTGCCCTGGTGATCAAAATGCATTACTAGGTCTTAGAGATCTTATAAATGTAGCAAAAGAAAGAACTAATAATTTAAATAAATTAAACGAAGAAAATAAAGCATGTGAAAATGAAATAAAAAAACTAGACAGTGAAAAGGAAGATAAAAAGAAAGAATTAGAAGCTTTTGAAAAAGAATTAGATGAATTTAAAGATGAGCTTAATGAAGCGATAAAAGAAAATTTAGCACATACTTTAAGAGTAGATTTAATTGAAGGTGATACTTGTCCAGTATGTGGTTCAACGCATCATGTTAAAGAAAATATAAAAAATGATGAATTAAAAGATGTAACAGTAATAGAAGAAAAGATTAAAGCGAAAGAAAAAGAAATAAAATTAATTTCAGAAGCCATTATAAAATATGAAAGCAGAATCTTATTACTAAATGAAAAAAATAATAAGAATAAAGAAGAAATCATTAAAATAGAGGAGTTTTTAAAAGAAGCTTCATTAGAAGAGCTTCAAAAAAGATTTAGTAAATTAGAAAAAGATTTAGATGTTTATAAGAAAGAAAGGGAAAGTACTGAAAAAGCATTAAACAATATAAAAAATGAAATAACAGAAGAAGACGGAAAAATTAATAGCAAAAGAGAAGTATATGCTAATAATGTAAAACAGCTTAATTTATTAAATAAAGAAATTACTGATA
>OATC01000522.1_pt1 | contig 9708 bp, 7 predicted proteins | sample 1475871 | NCBI WGS metagenome assembly OATC01 (sample SAMEA2579940, study PRJEB22360) | human gut metagenome | biome: human gut; feature: human-associated habitat; material: faeces | place: Denmark | collected 2008/2010
TTACCGTCAGGTCGTTAGAACGGCTGTGAATACCGATGATCTGGCCTTCGTAAACTTCAGCACCGTGACCCAGGAACAGCTTACCGCGATCCTGCAAACCGAACAGCGCAAACGCAACCGCTTTACCCTGACCGTTGGAGATCAGCACGCCGTTGTTACGCTGGCCCACTTCGCCCGGACGAACGTCGTCGTAGTGGCTGAAGGTGGAGTACAGCAGACCGGTACCGGAAGTCATGGTCATGAACTCAGAACGGAAGCCGATCAGGCCACGGCTTGGGATCACGTAGTCGAGACGTACGCGGCCTTTGCCATCTGGATTCATGTTTTTCAGGTCGCCTTTACGCTCACCCAGTGCCTGCATCACAGAACCCTGGTGCTGCTCTTCAACGTCCAGCGTTACGTTTTCGAACGGCTCTTGTTTACGGCCATCGATTTCGCGGAAGATAACTTTCGGACGGGAAACCGCCATCTCGAAACCTTCACGACGCATGTTCTCAATCAGAACAGACAGGTGCAGCTCACCACGACCCGAAACGCGGAATGCATCAGCGTCTTCGGTTTCTTCAACGCGCAGCGCAACGTTGTGCACCAGCTCTTTGTTCAGGCGGTCAAGGATCTGACGAGAGGTAACGAACTTACCTTCTTTACCACAGAACGGAGAGGTGTTGACGTTGAAGAACATGGATACGGTTGGTTCATCAACGGACAGGGCTGGCAGCGCTTCGACGTTCTGCGGATCGCAGATGGTGTCGGAGATGTTCAGTTCACCCAGACCGGTGATGGCGATGATGTCGCCCGCTTCAGCGATGTCGCTCTCGATACGCTCAAGACCCAGGTGAGTCAGCACTTTACCGACTTTACCGTTACGGGTTTTCCCTTCGCTATCGATGATAGTGACCTGCTGGTTAGGCTTCACTTTACCGCGCTTGATACGACCAATGCCGATTACGCCAACATAGTTGTTGTAGTCGAGCTGAGAGATCTGCATTTGCAGGGTGCCTTCCAGGTCAACGTTTGGCGCAGGAACGCGGTCAACAATCGTCTGGTACAGCGGAGTCATGTCTTCCGCCATGTCTTCGTGATCCAGACCGGCGATACCGTTCAGCGCAGACGCATAAACGATAGGGAAGTCCAGCTGTTCGTCGGTCGCGTCGAGGTTAACGAACAGGTCGAAGACCTGGTCAACAACCCAGTCAGGACGCGCGCCAGGACGGTCAACCTTGTTGATCACAACGATAGGTTTCAGGCCGTGGGCAAATGCTTTTTTGGTCACGAAGCGCGTTTGCGGCATAGGGCCATCAAATGCGTCAACCACCAGCAGCACGGAATCCACCATGGACATCACGCGCTCAACTTCACCACCGAAGTCGGCGTGCCCTGGGGTATCAACGATGTTGATACGGTAGTCATTCCATTTGATAGCGGTGTTTTTGGCGAGGATGGTAATCCCACGCTCTTTCTCCAAATCGTTGGAGTCCATCACACGCTCTTGAGTTTCGGCACGAGCATCAAACGTACCGGACTGCTGTAGCAGCTTATCAACCAGGGTAGTTTTACCATGGTCGACGTGCGCGATGATGGCGATATTACGCAATTTTTCGATCACAACTTTGCCTCAGGCATTTAGAAATAGCGCGTTATTGTACACGGATTAATCGCACTACAAAACAGGATCACAAACATCCCCCGCAAACAAGTATTGCAGAGATGCTTTGTGATCGCTTTCACGGAGCGGTAAAAGGGCACTTTAACGTAAATTGCACCAATATGGTGCTCGATGTTCACACAGAAGCACTATAATGGTGCAACAAATCCAATGTGGTGCAGCCCTTCTGCACTATGGTGCGCATGATAACGCCTTTTTGGGGTGTTTTAAAAGTTGGCACAGATTTCGCTTTACAGAAATACAGTAAAAATATGGCAGCCCAGCCGATTTGAAGACCTCGTTACCACGACGACAATGACCAATCTGGAGAGTTAAGTATGTCCGCTGAACACGTTTTGACGATGCTGAACGAACATGAAGTGAAGTTTGTTGATCTGCGCTTCACCGATACCAAAGGTAAAGAACAGCACGTCACGATCCCTGCTCATCAGGTGAACGCCGAATTCTTTGAAGAAGGCAAAATGTTTGACGGCTCCTCCATTGGCGGCTGGAAAGGCATTAACGAATCCGACATGGTTCTGATGCCAGATGCAACCACTGCGCTCATTGACCCGTTCTACGAAGAACCTACGCTGATCATCCGCTGCGATATTCTGGAACCTGGCACGCTGCAAGGCTATGACCGTGACCCACGCTCCATCGCAAAACGCGCTGAAGAGTACCTGCGCTCTACCGGCATCGCAGACACCGTTCTGTTCGGGCCAGAGCCAGAGTTCTTCCTGTTCGACGACATCCGTTTTGGTGCTTCCATTTCTGGCTCCCACGTCGCTATCGATGACATCGAAGGCGCATGGAACTCTTCCACCAAGTACGAAGGTGGTAACAAAGGTCACCGTCCGGGCGTGAAAGGCGGTTACTTCCCGGTTCCTCCGGTCGATTCTTCACAGGACATCCGTTCTACCATGTGTCTGATCATGGAAGAGATGGGCCTGGTTGTTGAAGCGCACCACCACGAAGTGGCAACGGCTGGCCAGAACGAGATCGCTACCCGCTTCAACACCATGACCAAAAAAGCGGATGAGATTCAGATCTACAAATACGTTGTACACAACGTTGCGCACCGTTTCGGTAAAACCGCGACCTTCATGCCAAAACCAATGTTTGGCGACAATGGTTCCGGCATGCACTGCCACATGTCCCTGTCCAAGAACGGCACCAACCTGTTCTCTGGTGACAAGTATGCGGGTCTGTCTGAGCAGGCGCTGCACTACATCGGCGGTGTTATCAAACACGCTAAAGCGATCAACGCCCTGGCGAACCCGACCACGAACTCCTACAAGCGTCTGGTTCCAGGCTACGAAGCACCCGTGATGCTGGCGTACTCTGCCCGTAACCGTTCTGCTTCTATCCGTATCCCGGTGGTTGCGTCTCCGAAAGCGCGTCGTATCGAAGTGCGCTTCCCGGACCCGGCGGCTAACCCATACCTGTGCTTCGCAGCACTGCTGATGGCCGGTCTGGACGGTATCAAGAACAAGATCCACCCGGGCGAAGCCATGGACAAAAACCTGTACGACCTGCCGCCAGAAGAAGCGAAAGAGATCCCACAGGTTGCCTGCTCTCTGGAAGAAGCCCTGCAAGCGCTGGACGCAGACCGCGAGTTCCTGACCGCTGGCGGCGTGTTCACCGATGAAGCTATCGACGCTTACATCGCGCTGCGTACCGAAGAAAACGACCGCGTTCGCATGACGCCGCACCCGGTTGAGTTTGAACTGTACTACAGCGTTTAATTGTTTTGTTTTACTCGGCGCATACGCGTCGGGAGTAGTTGCCGTGGAAACTTTAGCCCATCTTCGGATGGGCTTTTTTCTCCACCAACAACCTGATCTCACGCGCTTTTTACCTCTAAAACGCTATACTGCACTAAAATAGTGCAACGACTCTAGGAGACTGCTGAATGGCAACTGGCACGCTGCCCGATGCTGGGCAGATCCTCAATTCTTTGATTAACAGTATTTTGCTGGTCGACGACGAGCTGGCGGTGCATTACGCCAACCCGGCGGCGCAACAGCTGCTCGCCCAAAGCGCCAGAAAACTGTTTGGCACGCCGCTGCCGGAACTGCTGAGCTATTTCTCGCTGAATATTGGTCTGATGCAGGAGAGTTTGCAGGCGGGTCAGGGCTTCACCGATAACGAAGTGACGCTGGTGATTGACGGACGCTCGCATATTTTGTCCCTCACCGCACAGCGCCTGCCAGATGGCATGATTCTGCTGGAAATGGCGCCGATGGATAACCAACGTCGTCTCAGCCAGGAGCAGCTTCAGCATGCGCAGCAGATTGCGGCACGCGACCTGGTGCGCGGGCTGGCCCATGAGATCAAAAACCCGCTGGGCGGCTTACGCGGTGCGGCACAGCTTTTGACCAAAGCGCTGCCTGACCCTGCCCTGGCGGAGTATACCAACGTCATTATTGAGCAGGCGGACCGTCTGCGTAATCTGGTCGATCGCCTGCTCGGGCCACAGCAGCCGGGGATGCATGTTTCAGAAAGCATTCACAAGGTCGCGGAGCGGGTGGTGAAACTCGTCTCTATGGAGCTGCCGGATAACGTCACGCTGGTGCGTGATTACGACCCAAGCCTGCCGGAGCTGGCGCACGATCCGGACCAGATTGAACAGGTGCTGTTGAACATTGTGCGTAACGCGTTGCAGGCGCTGGGCCCGGAGGGTGGCGAAATTATTCTGCGTACCCGCACCGCGTTCCAGCTGACGCTGCACGGCGTGCGTTATCGTCTGGCGGCACGTATTGATGTGGAAGATAACGGGCCGGGGATCCCGCCGCATCTCCAGGACACTCTGTTCTACCCGATGGTCAGCGGTCGCGAAGGCGGCACCGGGCTGGGGTTATCCATAGCCCGAAATTTGATTGACCAACACTCCGGCAAAATTGAATTTACCAGTTGGCCGGGACATACCGAGTTTTCGGTTTTCCTGCCGATTAAAAAATAAAGGTGACGTTTATGCAACGAGGGATAGTCTGGGTAGTCGATGACGATAGCTCCATCCGTTGGGTGCTTGAACGCGCACTCACAGGAGCGGGATTAAGCTGCACGACGTTTGAGAGCGGCAGCGAGGTGCTCGACGCACTCACCACCAAAACGCCGGACGTTCTGCTCTCGGATATTCGCATGCCGGGCATGGACGGACTGGCGCTCTTAAAGCAGATCAAACAGCGCCACCCCATGCTTCCGGTCATCATAATGACCGCCCACTCCGACCTGGATGCCGCCGTTAGCGCCTACCAGCAGGGGGCGTTTGATTATCTGCCAAAACCGTTTGATATCGACGAAGCCGTTGCCCTGGTCGAACGCGCCATCAGCCACTATCAGGAGCAACAGCAGCCCCGCCACGCGCCGGATTTCGGGCCTACGACGGACATCATCGGTGAAGCGCCGGCCATGCAGGACGTGTTTCGCATCATCGGGCGTCTGTCGCGCTCGTCTATCAGCGTCTTGATTAACGGTGAATCAGGGACCGGTAAAGAGCTGGTTGCACACGCCCTGCATCGCCACAGCCCGCGGGCGAAAGCCCCCTTTATCGCCCTGAACATGGCAGCGATCCCTAAGGATTTAATTGAATCTGAGCTGTTCGGCCACGAAAAAGGGGCGTTTACCGGAGCCAATACCATTCGTCAGGGACGCTTTGAACAGGCTGACGGCGGCACGCTTTTCCTGGATGAAATCGGCGATATGCCGCTGGATGTTCAGACCCGACTGCTGCGCGTGCTGGCAGATGGCCAGTTTTACCGCGTGGGCGGGTATGCGCCGGTGAAGGTGGACGTGCGTATTATTGCCGCGACGCACCAGAACCTGGAGCTGCGCGTGCAGGAGGGGAAATTCCGTGAGGATTTATTCCATCGTCTGAACGTGATCCGTGTCCACCTGCCGCCGCTGCGCGAGCGTCGGGAAGATATCCCGCGTCTGGCGCGCCATTTCCTGCAAGTGGCGGCCCGCGAGCTGGGCGTGGAAGCCAAGCAGCTTCATCCGGAAACGGATGCCGCCCTCACCCGTCTGGCGTGGCCTGGCAACGTGCGTCAGCTGGAAAACACCTGTCGCTGGCTGACCGTGATGGCCGCCGGACAGGAAGTGTTGATTCAGGATCTCCCCGCCGAGCTGTTTGAAGCCACCGTGCCCGAAAGCACCGCCGGACATGCGCTGCCGGACAGCTGGGCGACGCTGCTGGCGCAGTGGGCAGATCGCGCGCTGCGTTCCGGTCATCAAAATCTGCTCTCCGAAGCGCAGCCTGAGATGGAGCGCACGCTGTTAACTACCGCGCTTCGTCATACCCAGGGCCACAAACAGGAAGCGGCTCGCCTGTTGGGATGGGGTCGAAACACCCTGACGCGCAAGCTGAAAGAGCTGGGAATGGAGTGATCTTACTCCGCTGTGTAAAGGTTACTAATTGAGCGCAAAGTGCCGTTATTTTGCGCTTTACTGTTCCGATGAGTTTTGTATGATCGTGCCCGGAAACAGGGGGGAGCATCATGCTGGAATCATTAGTGACTTTGCTTTCGAGCGGAGCAGCAGAAAGCCACACGCCACAAACTGCCGTTGCGGCGGTGCTGTGTGCGGCGCTGGTTGGGCTGTTTAGCTAACGAGCTGTTGATGAAAAGCCGGGTGGCGCTTCGCTTACCCGGCTTTTCAACTTAAATCACCCGCGAGAACTGCTGTAAACGCGCCTTCTGACGTAGATAGGCATCGAAGCACATGCAGATATTACGAATCAACAGACGTCCTTTCGGCGTGACGACCACCGCGCTTTCCGACACATCCACCAGCCCGTCCTTCGCCAGCGGCGCAAGGAGTTTCAGGTCTTCGGCAAAGTAATCGCTGAATTGCAGATCCCATTGCGACTCCACCTCGCGGAATTCGAGACGGAAGTTGCAGATAAGCGCCTTAATCACATCACGACGGATGCAGTCGTCACGCGTTAACGCAATGCCGCGCCACAATGCGTTACCCGTTTCATCAACCTGCTGGTAGTACAGCTTCAGCTCTTTCTGGTTCTGAGCGTAGCAGTCGCCAATCATGCTAATGGCGGAGACGCCCATTCCGAGCAGATCGGTATCGCCCTGGGTGGTGTAACCCTGGAAGTTACGGTGGAGAACACCTTCGCGCTGGGCAATTGCCAGTTCGTCGTCAGGGCGGGCAAAGTGATCCATCCCGATAAACTGATAGCCGGTTTCGGTCAGCGAGGCGATGGTCTCCTGCAAAATGTCTAGCTTCTGCTGGGCGGAAGGCAGATCCGCATCTTTGATTTTGCGCTGAGCGGCGAACAGCGTCGGCAGGTGCGCGTAATTAAAGACGCTCAGACGGTCCGGGTTAAGCTCAGCCACGCGTTTAAGCGTGTAGGCGAAGCTCTCCGGCGTCTGCTTCGGCAGGCCGTAAATCAGGTCTATATTCGTTGAGGTAAAGCCGATTTCACGCGCATGGTTGAGTAAGGCAAAGATAAACGCTTCGTCCTGCTCGCGGTTTACCAGGCGCTGTACTTCTTTATTGAAGTCCTGTACGCCCATACTCAGGCGGTTGAAGCCTTCAGCGCGTAAATGATCCAGCACATCCAGCTCGATTTCACGTGGATCGACCTCGATCGAAATTTCGGCGTCGTCGTTAAAACTGAAATTGTCGCGCAGCAGCGCCATCAGGCGGCTGATCTGCGCTTTATTCAGATAGGTTGGCGTACCACCGCCCCAGTGAAGCTGGCTAACGTGACGCCCTTTAAACAGCGGTGCGCGGTGCAGAATTTCCTGTTCGAGCGCATCGAGGTATTGATCGGCTTTGTGCTGCTGGCGGGTAACGATTTTATTGCAGCCGCAAAAGTAGCAGAGCTTATGGCAGAATGGAATATGGACGTAGAGCGACAGCGGGCGCTCGGGATAGCGCACCACAGCATGCTGAAAATCCGCCTCGCCGAAAGCGTCAGAAAACTCCAGCGCGGTGGGGTATGAGGTATAACGCGGCCCGGAATAGTTATATTTCTGGATCAGGGCCAAATCCCAGTCGATAGATGGTACAGACATGCTCACTCCTTCCGTTGGTGTCGCGTTCGTATACGGCGGCCCGTTCTGGTCCCGTTGCGGGCCATCATTCGGGTGCGCAGCCACTTCTGACGCCGCGACAACCGTCGTAGTTTAACGAATAACCACACCAGATAACATATAACCGGAAGGGTTATAAGCAGGACGAGTGTACCTGCCGGGTGCAAATGTTAGTTTCCACCCTTCAGAAGACGCATCATATCTTCCTGCTTTTCGTCTTCTTCTTCGTCGTCTTCGTCATCGTAAGACAGACCCAGCTTCTGCATCAGCTCGTCGATGCGATCCAGTTTGGCATCCACCCATGACTGCTCTTCGGCGGTCAAGGTTTCACCCTCTTCAAGACGTTCCAGCAGCGCGTCCAGGCGCTCATCGTTCTCCAGCAAATCCAGCTCAGCCTGCGGTGAAAGCATAGGTTTCTCGCTCTTTGGTTTGTGCTGCTTAGTGACCGGGGTGTCTGTCACGCCCAGTGGAATGGGAGTTTTACTGCCGATACGAGGATCTTTCTGCTGTTTGCCTTTTGCAGAAGCGCCTGCGGCACCGCCACCGTTAGCACGGCTACCCGCAGCATGGCCACGATGTTTTTTATCGCGTTTGCGATCGCGCGCTTCCTGATTCAGTTCTTCGCGCGTTTTGCGGCGTGCTTTTGCAGGGCGTTTCGCGCCCGCAGCGGAGGTCGGTTTTTTCATGATGTTTTATCTTTAAGTCGTTTTCTTCAGTATAGAATTGCGGCGAAATCTAGCAGAAAGCAAGCAAAGAAAAAAGGCGACAGAGCAATCTGTCGCCTTTTTTCCTGACTCACAACCCTTAACGGGTCAGACATTCCCTGTTTGCCTGCAACAAACCCTGTTTATCCCTTGGCTACTACCGTCCGTGATACGGTTCCGTTTCCTGTTAAAAACGCCTCCAGGCGCCGGTCGTCCTGACAATCCTGAGTCTTCGCCTCCTGGCGCTCCTGACCCTTATCCTTAAGTCGTTATCCTGTTGGCATCCTCGCCGTAGCACACACTTTACCTTGTTCCTTTAAACTAACAAGCAACGAAAAGGTACAAAACCGGATTTTCAGATAATTACTCATTAATAACTCTTTGAATTTTAATATCTTGAGTTTTTTAGCCCCTGCGATTTCTCTTAAATTTCTCATACGCTTAAGGGCAAATCTCTTACATTTCGCAGGGCTTTCACTTACATGTCAATGACGAAGGGAAAAGCCTTTTGCCCGCATTCAGGTATAATCCCCGCAGATTACGATTTTTGGAGACGACCACGTGACTACCTGGAACTACCAACAGACGCATTTTGTCACCAGTGCGCCCGATATTCGCCACCTGCCCTCAGACACAGGGATTGAAGTGGCATTTGCTGGCCGCTCCAATGCGGGAAAATCCAGTGCCCTGAATACGCTGACCAATCAGAAAAACCTGGCGCGTACCTCAAAAACACCTGGCCGTACACAACTGATTAACCTGTTTGAAGTGGCTGAAGGCAAACGCCTGGTCGATTTACCGGGCTACGGTTACGCGCAGGTACCGGAAGAGATGAAGATCAAATGGCAGCGTGCGCTGGGTGAATACCTGGAAAAACGCATGTGTCTGAAAGGCCTGGTGGTGCTGATGGATATTCGTCATCCGCTGAAAGATCTCGACCAGCAGATGATTGACTGGGCGGTGGCAAGCGATATTGCGGTGCTGGTACTGCTGACAAAAGCGGATAAGCTGGCGAGCGGCGCGCGCAAGGCACAGGTGAATAAGGTTCGTGAAGCGGTGCTGGCATTCAACGGTGATGTACAGGTTGAACCGTTCTCCTCGCTGAAAAAGCAGGGCGTGGATAAACTGCGTCAGAAGCTCGACAGCTGGTTTAACGATCTGGAACCGGCGACAGAAGCGGAAGCAGAGTAATAACAGGCGCGGCGATGACCGCGCTTTTTTTCGCCTGAAACTTTCTTTGCCGCAATAAAAAACGCCCCAGTCATTACTGACTGGGGCGGCTAAAATATTCAGCCAAATCCGATTA
>OATC01000527.1_pt1 | contig 9667 bp, 11 predicted proteins | sample 1475871 | NCBI WGS metagenome assembly OATC01 (sample SAMEA2579940, study PRJEB22360) | human gut metagenome | biome: human gut; feature: human-associated habitat; material: faeces | place: Denmark | collected 2008/2010
AGGTAGCCGAACATTTCCGGCGACACAAATCCTATACCACCAACGAGTTTAGCGCCGTCGCCTGAACCCAGATTTTGGCGAAGCGTGTCACCATCCATCAGAACAAAGTGAGTAACGTCGTTCGCAAAGCTGTTTGCATCGGTTCCAGTAGTAGTGAATCCGATGTCAGTAGCAGCATTCAGACGGTAATACTGGTTGTTGTATCGGATGTACTGATTGCGTGCACTGAACTGGAACGGGCCGTTTTCATAGTTACCAAGAAAGACATAACCAGAACTGTTAAGAAATCCCTGGAAACGATCCTCTTTGTCAGTTTGAGCCGCATTAAATGCTGACTCCTGCGAATCCATTTGTTCGGCCAATGCTACCGAAGCGGCGATTCGTTGTTCGTCTGCTTTTTTTTGCATTCCGAACATTGTGTCACGAACTATTCCAGTTCTGGTGGTGACGCTGTTCTCAGGTGAATTTACAAAACTATCTATCGTTTCATTATTATCCCACACATCCGGCATAGCTGGAGATGGGACAGGATAACCCGTATTATATCTGGTCATAGTTTCACCGGGGATATTATAAAGTAATTTTAATTTGCTGTTTGAGGTGTAAAGCCACCATTTTTATATGAACCTCCGATGCTAAATGGCTTATCACCACATTTTATTACGGTCATCCCCTCTGGCGGTAGCCATTCCTCCGTCCCATTCCAGACAATAATATTTACGACAATCCCATCACTATCAATGACTGCCCATGCATTATTATCCATTATGCATACTCCTCAATAATAACAACTCCGTCACGACCTGACGATCCGGGATTCACTGGTTGGGATGCTCCATTAGAACAGCCAGATGCACCAGAACCATAACCGCCACCAGTATTTGCAGGCGTATTAATCGCCGGGACAGAACCACCAACCCCTAACTGGCTATTTGCACCTCGAGATCCGGCAGCGTAACTGGTGGATACAGCTACGGCTGCCTCCGAACCAGATCCAGAAGTACCTATGATATTCCACCCTGTGGGGCTATTTGAGTTTGTATTTGCCACAGGCTGGAATGGAGGGTTAGCCGGTCCTGCTGACAATCCAGCCTTACCGCCAGGCGCTGAGATAAGAGTACCTACGGATGTTGTCCCACCATCCCCTCCGTTTGGTGAAATTGCTGTGCCCCCCACACCGCCGCTACCAATCGTCACCGTGACCGATGATAATGCGGATACGTCATAGATACCCTCGGCATATGCGCCAGCCCCGCCACCATTACTTATCGAAACCTGCCCAGCAGCGGTAGCCGGAGCAGCAGAACTTCCAGCACCTGCTCCCAGAGCTCTGATGCGCCATTTTTTTGCACCGGCTGATTTAGTAATCAGCGCGCTACTGGTGACAACTTGCACACCCATTAGGCGACCAGGCATACTATTTTTAAGGTTAGAAAGAATTGCTGCTGTATTACCGTTATCTAGCACATCTACATTTGCTGAGTCCGCGATAAACTGAGCAAGGACATTAGCCATTACAGTGGCCTGCCTGAGAGCTTTATTCACCTGCGCGGAAGAAGCTTTACCAGATGAAAATCCGCTTACTAACGCAGCAAGGGCTAAATAATCAGCCTGAGAAATTACGTTTGCGCCGTTTCCAGTTGCAAAAGCTTTAAAATCATTGGTAGGCATTATAAATCTTCTCCCCAGTTACCAGAGTCAAATCCGGATATATATTCGTTATCTACATCAAAACCAAAAAAAGAATAGCCACTATTTGACGGCATCTGTATTTCCCTCACCTTTACACCCGCAGCTTTAACGGTCATATATCCGTTTTGGATAGCCCACCATAATTCAGCATTAACCTGATCGATGGGATTCAGGTCATAACGAGATGGAACGTAACCGGGAGGTAATGCGATGAATGGACCCTTATTAACTGCGCTATCGAGAATCATCCTGTCAATTTCACTGATAACAATCGTAGGGTCAGGAAGTATCCATATAGAAATGGACATATCCTGATTATCGACAATTGCCATACGAATACCCGATCCTGTCAGGGCATTGTCGAGAATCTCAGGCAATGTGTCGTTCTGCCCGTTCCAGTTATTAATAGCAATTTTGACTTTTAGCACCAGTCGATAAACTTCATCACTCAGGTCAAGAAACCCATCATCAGGATCGAAAGGTCCCTGCCAGACGCCCTGGTCCCAGCCAAGTTTTTCTGTATCCCACGAGAAATACACGCCAGATATAGGCGTCGTGACCCTGCGCTTGCGGCCTATCCATTCACCCAAAATATCCAGCTGCTGGCCGATGGCGGTATCAATGTCGAAATCCTGAATCATGCCTGTCATTGCGGCTGAAACGTCGATTAACGGTCGCGTTGAGAGGTCAATGTGTGCAAAAAACTTAGGTTTCCCTGCGTGATAGTTCGTTATCCTGTCTGTGTATTTACTCATACAGACACTTCCAGATTAATGTCCGCTACCCTGCAGGATGCGGAGTGATCGAAAGCTATTACGATGTTGGTCGCAGCCACTCCTGCCGAAGATGTCCCAATCAGCAATTCGGTAATGTCGTAGTATCTGGAATTTCCGCCGCTAACTACGCCCAGGTTTGCCGGAGAGTAAATGCGGCTCAGCAGGACACTGGCGCCAATTGCCAGCGAGTTGATATAAGCAGCCACGGCCGCTTTTATCTCGTCCCCTACCTGCGAGGTGTAACCCGTCAGAGGACTGATGGTGATTTTTACAAAAACAGGCACATCAACTGGTCGTGAGAATCCGACAGGGTGAGGGCTTCCGTACTTATCAGGAACAATAATTACCGTACTACCAAATGGTGTGGATCCCTGACCTTTAACGCCGCGAAGAGTGTTAGCAATGACTGTTGCGTCACCTCCTTCGACAATAGCGGCTATCGAGTGTGGAGGGAGGCCATTAGCATCAGGTGTGTCCTGATCGTTCTCATACAGCTTGTGACGCGTTACGCCCTTAATGTTTGCTATCGCTCCGTCAACAGCTTCAAATGGCGTGACAGATGGCAAGGCAATGCTCTGAGATTGTCGTACACGTAGTTCAGCATTAGTTTCAGCAGCGACACCTACAGTGGCCGCCAGTGGGTTAGTCGCTGACACCCATCCTCGCGTCGGGGTATTAATTTTATTAACTGAACCCGCCAACGCAGCAACTGCTCCCGAAGTGCCGCAAGTAGCTGTAGCAATCGCCGTCCCATCAATACCGATCACCACCTGTGCAGGAAAGTTCCAGATGATACCGTTAGTATCTTTAACAGAACCGTTTGTGATGATCTTTCCTGGCTCGCCCACCAGCAATTCATCGACTGTAGAATTTGTCGCAGCCCGGCGAGATATACCGTTAATTTTGACGTTGCTCGTCAGTGCGTCATTCAGTGCCGTCGACGGGGAAAATGAGCGGTAAACTGTTATGGCGGTGTTATTGGCATCGTGAATGGCCAGAGCCACCAGCGCCACCATCTGTCCGTCTTTGCTGTCGGGATCGAGATAGGAATCACTGCCGTAAATCTGCTGAAAATATCCCGTTATGGTATCCAGTACCGTTTGATAATCGGGCGCGCTTATCCCCTCAGCGGTTACCGTTGCCGATAAGCCGAGTGTGTCGAGGTCCAAAGACATTACGCCTCCGAGGTTACTGTGGTTGTCCCGTAGATAGTTTCTACTGTTGCTGTGAACGTTACACGGCGCGTACGGCCGTCAACTTCGGTGTTAAATTCCGTGATAGAGCTAACGCCCTGCGTTTCCAGGATGCGCCGGCGGATAGCCAGGTTGTAGGTATCAGGCCGTTGCTTACCGAGTACGGACTGAATCCACGGCGTACCCTCCGTGGTATCAAGGAACCACTGACCGTACCAGAGCAGGAAGCGCGTTTTAATGGCCTGCGCGACGGCCTCGGGAGAGTTAACAAGCCAAGTATCATCGCCCTGGCCGAAGGTATAATCCCCATCGGCATCTTCTCGACGGTATCGCATATCATACTCCCCCAAGCGGATCGGTATCACTTCCACCAGGCTCAACACCACTATGCGTATGCTTATCGACGATTGAGCCATCCACCAGCTGCAGGCGGCCGTCAGAAAGAATTTTAAGCCCGTTCAGGTTAAAACCTCCCGGCGCCGTACCGTTGATAGCTCCGCTGGCAGGATTAAGGCTCAACTTTGTTTCCCCGTCATCGCTGCGCAGCTCTACCGCGCTGGTGCTGATGCCGCCGATTTTCTTCGCCTGCGACTGCGGGCCCACGATACAGAATGCATCCGATAAATGCAAGCGCCCGTCTACCGGCTCCTGTATGCCCCCGCTCTGCCACCAGAAATCAATGCAGCGGTCAGCAAATATCACCAGGCATTCATCACCTTCTTTGACCGGAAACGTCAGCGTGCAGCCGCCACCGCGAGGGAATACTACTGGCACATCCACCAGTAGTGGATAATCCTGGGTGACTTTGTTGCCGTCGTTGTCTCGCTCGATATAGCGGATTGCTGGTTGCACTACTGCGGTCACTGCGCCAAGATCGAAAGACTGGATGATACCGGGAAGCGCTACGCGCAACTGTTCGTTAATAGTCTGTCGCTCAGACGCCAACACTTCCGCCAGCGCACCGCTACGGGTTTTATCGGATAGAGCCATTTACCTTACTCCAGACATTAAAAAACCCGCCGAAGCGGGTCTCTCAATCGTATTAGTAAAATCTAAGATGCAACTAAGAGTTCTTTATTATTTTGGGCTTCTTCTGCTATCTCAAGAGAGCGGTAGTATTGCAATGCAGCAGGATCTGCAACGTATTCAACTTTACCGTGATGCTCCTCAACGCACTGAATTATTTTGTTTAAGTCCGTTTTAAAGAACTCTTTGCGAAGGTTAACCTTATTCATACGCTCACTGCTTAGTTTGTTATGCAATGCATACTCAAGGGCTGGCGCATCGTCACAGCTAATCATTGCGTGCACATCGAATTCGAATGGCACGCTTGCTCCGCTTAGTTCACTTACTCGGTCGAGTGGCTCAAGGCGGCGCGTCATGCCAATTTTGAATACATTTTCACCAAACGAACCGATGTTTGAAATGACATAAACATGCCCCTGCTTAGTCATTTGAGCCATTGACTTAGCTCGCTCATACTGCTTGTGAACGTCCTCAATCTCTTGCTCCAGTTGACGGCGAGTTTCTTCGAGTTCCTGGCGGTGTTCTTCATCAGCAGCTAATAGAGCTTCTTCTACTGCTTTGCGCCGTGCTTCAAGCTCTTGCTCTTTGGCTTCAGCTTCTTGTTGCTGCCTTTCCAGCTCTTCGGCACGCTGTCTTTCCTCTCGCATTTGACGTTTAATTTCATTCTGAGCGTCACGCTCATCCTGTGCAGCCTGTAACTCCAGAACTTTATCCCTAAACTCTTTTTCTACCGTCTTCCAGTCAGAATGATCGCGTAATTGGAAGAAATCATATTTAGCAATTAATGTCTGGTAAATTGCTTTTTCTCTTCTGATATCTTCGAGTTTTTTCTCGAAGTTTCTCAGAGTGACAGAAGCGAGAAGGGTCTTACGTTTGTATCGGTAGGTATCATCAAGAACCTTCTGTATCTCTTCTTGTGCTGAGTGGTGCTGTTCACGGAATATGGTTTCAAAATCAAACGCAAAATCGACAGCCTTACCTAGGATTTCCTTACTTTTTATCCTATTTATCTCGATAATCTGCCTGAGCTCGTTTTTCAGATTGTTATGCTCAACTTCACGAGCAATATCTTTATTCTTATATTTTTCAATTACTTCTTCTTTTTCTTCAATTTCAGCCGCCAGTGATTTTTGATTCCTTAGCTCAAGATACTCAACAACCTTTTTATGTTTGCTTATCAAATACCTATAAGTTATATAAGCACCTATAGCAGCCCCCACTCCTAAGACTATCAATATTGGATACAGCGCTTCCATTTACAGTTACCCCAGAATTAACAATTAGAATCATCTGGAATATACAGGATCTAACCTTTGGAGCGCCATACCAAGGCGGCCTTATAGCTTAGCCAGAGACCTTTTTGCAGGGGAAGGAACCTATGATCTTCGGCGCATCCATGCTGTTTTGCAGTAGCTGGACGTTGAGGAATGCCTTTCCGTCGCGCTTTACAAACTCAAAGCCATAGTTGTTACCATCACGCGCAGGCATAAGGCCCATGTCCATTTTCATGTTCGCGTAGTCGCCACTCTTACCCAAAAATTTTATTTTCTGAGATGTGACTGTTTCTCCGTTGATAACGGTCATTCCATCACCTGTCATCACATAATTTCCACACTGAATTGCAGCCATTACTGGGGTTGAAATCACCGAGAACAACGCCAAACAGAAAATTTTCATTAAAGCCCTCTTTCCCTCGCCGATGAGGAAACAAGATCCATCGCGCCACGCGCTTCACACATCATATCCATGTACCACGCCTGGCCCCTTGTGTCGCCAGTGTACATAATGCCACGGACAATATAAACGCCGTCAGTCGCAATACTGGCAGGCTGTGCAGTTGTGCCTTCAATGGTGATGTTTCCGTTGTTGTTCTGGTCAGTGATACGCCCTTGCGTCATGGCGATATCATTATTCCCCAGCACGGTACGGAACACAGAAGCCTGATTCAGCTCGATCAGGCCATTAACGCGGATGTTAGGGTTAATCAGGCAACGGACGTTAACGCCGCTACCAATGGTCTGCTGAGGCATACCCACAAGGCCAGTGGCGCTGTTCAGCTTAATGGCTTCGTGAACAACCTCATTTTTCGCCACCATTTCCCGCTTACCGTCGACAAACATCCAGTCAGCCTTGCATTGATCGGCGACGTTATCCATCAGATGCCGGGTCATACCAAAAAGCACCCTGCCGCGAGGAAACACCGTTGCAGGCATGGCTGGGGTATTCCCTTCCGTGGCCCCATTAGCGTTGAAGTCCTTCATTAGCACTGCATTGACGTCAGAGACTGTATAGCCAGCCGCCAGCGTCTGCGCAGTGATGGAGGTAGCGAATGCCCGGTCAGAATCAGCCGCCTGAATGAGGACAAAGCTATCAACGGGGTTATCTTTCCCTGTGATGGTGTAGCGGATTTCCCCGTCAAAAATCAGCCCATAATTTCGACCGTCCATCTGCCCGACTTCATCGGGGTTTACTGTCCTGGCGACGCCTACCTGGCTGGCGGGAACGTCAGCTGCAATACCATCGTAACCAGCGATAACCCTAATCCGGGAGAATTCCTCTCCGACGATCCGGTTTACGGTATCAGCTGAAAGGTTATAGATTTTGAAAGTTCCTACTCGCGTTTCGCTGCTGAGATTAAACCAGTCGATAGTAAAAGTGCTCTTGAAGCTACCAAAATCAGTAGCGTTACCCTTCGAATCGACTAATTGCAATTCGAAGTGCCGCATCCAGTTCTGAGACATTTTTACTCCGTTACCGCATAAAGATGGCTATAAATCCCCAGATCGGCCTCAGTGGGATTTTCGCTGGACTGGTTGTCACAGCCCACATAAAGCGAAAAGCCAAGCCCGAGATAGCGATACTGCGCCAGCAGGTCGGCGCCGGTGATAAGCGGGATCCCCTTTATCAGGTCCGCACCGCTGCTATCCATAATATCCAGACACCAGAAAGCAGCACGCCAGGTCACAGCCATTTGCAGACTTTGACCTGCCAAAGATATGGAGAATCGCTGGTTTTCAGGGGAAAGAGGGATTTCGCTGATCGTCATTTACCCTCCCGCTACAAAGCCACTTAACCGGCTCAATATTGATTCATTTTTTTGCACTGGCGTTTTCACCCCGGAGTTTTGTACGGCTGAGGTGTTCGCCCCTAACTTCATATTGGACTTTGGAGCCACCTGCGTGGTGGTTGTGCTTGTGATAATCACTTCCCGGAGCGTCAGCACAGCAGAGAGAATATTTTCCGACGTCCTGTCGGTAGTGACCTCAAGCGCACGGATCAGCATATTGGTGTAAATCCGCTTACCGGTCACCACATCTAAAGGCACCCTGCTGCTCTGCAGATTTAACAGCTCCTGATACGTCTCCTTCGGGCCAATACCAACGCTCAGCCCAAGAGAAGATGTATCTACGAAGTCAAGTAAGGAACCGCCACCAGCAAAACCGACCTGCATTACCACTTCCGAAGGACGTCGAAATGCATGGTCGGAAATTGCTGAGCCGACCTCTACGGGATGCTCGGTTATTTCAAGAGAGTCATCGTGCTTTTCTGAAATAACAACACTGGGGACTATCAGCCCGATCCGCCTGCTCTGCTGCTGAAAGAGAGTAGAAAGAATATCCATCATCCTGCTCCAGTTTGGTTATTTCTCAGCACCCTGGCATTAGCATCAAGCTGGCGGCGACTGACTTCCTGCCCAATTTCCTGAGCATTACCGCCATAGATGTTGTAGGTGTTTTGCTGATTCACCTGCGCTCCAGCAGCCTGATGGGCAAGTGGGCTATTCCAGTTCGAATATCCCTCTTTGCGGGCCATAGACTGCATGAGCATAGCCATCGTATTGGGGTCGGACAGGTTTAATGCTGCCGTCGGCGATACACCCATCCAGCCAGCAACATCACGGGCATATTTGGCAGGATCGTTGTTATCGGCCGCAGGTGCCCAAGTGCTGACGATATCCATGATAGTCTGTAGGCGGCGCCCGGTCGTTTTACCCGTAAAGTACCGCATGAGCTGGTTTTTCATGGCCTCCCAGCCTTCCAGCGCAGAACCAAACGCACGAAAGCCACCACCGCCTACGGGCCGAATATTGCCGGGGTTATTGTTGCGATCTGCAAGCGTGTTCTGCTCATGCTGATACCAGCCGCCATCACTGAAGCGGGATTTAACCTCCTCCCAAAATCCCAGAACTTTACCTCGCGCATTGACTGCGCTACTGGTTACACCAGGAAGGGCGTCAGGTTGATCGCTGCCTTGCTTGAGAAGAGCCTTGCCAATACTTGCAGCATCCGACCAGCGACCGTCTTTGATAGCGTTAAGCAGCTCGCCGATCATACTCAGCATCTTGCTAAACTCACCCATCTGGGTAATGAAGTTGCTGAAATCCCATTTTAAAGACCAGGATTTAGGGTCGATATTGAGCAGCTTTGCCAGCGCTTTTCCGAGATCGATGACAGTCTGTTTCAGGTCACCGACCATCTTCAGTGCTGCGTCTACTTCAGGCTTCCATTTCCCCCAGTCAATGAGGCTCTTACCGCCCTCCTTCCAGGTCTGGTAATCCTCCCAAAGCAAAGCGATGGCAGCGGCAAGACCGAGAACCCACGTAATCGGCGATGCGAGCATAGCGCGGTTGAGCATCCACCATGCTGCGGTTAGCGCTCCAATTAGTTCGATCAGTTGCTGCGACTGCTTATCAAGAGAGTCCCACCAGTCGCTGATACTCTGACCCAATTGGATGAGGCGGTAAATTACCCTGCCCACCATCTCGCCAGCCCAGAGAATTCCTTTCACTGTACCGGTTATTGCGCCTTCAATTTTCGGGAAGTTATCCAGGATCTGGCGACGCAGCCTGTCGAGAGAACCAGCAAGGCCATCAGCGAGGCTGGAGCCGATTTTATCCCGCGCCATGCCTGCCATCAGCCCAAAGGAGCGCAGCGAGGTGATGAATTTATTAGAGCTGACGGCGGCCGCATCGGCATTATA
>OATC01000529.1_pt1 | contig 9630 bp, 9 predicted proteins | sample 1475871 | NCBI WGS metagenome assembly OATC01 (sample SAMEA2579940, study PRJEB22360) | human gut metagenome | biome: human gut; feature: human-associated habitat; material: faeces | place: Denmark | collected 2008/2010
TCGAGGATAACACCCTCGAGCTGCCGCTGGACTCTGCCACCACCGAGAGCCTGCGCGCCGCCACCCACGACGTTCTGGCTGGCCTGACCGCCCGTGAAGCGAAAGTCCTGCGTATGCGCTTTGGTATCGACATGAATACCGATCACACGCTGGAAGAAGTGGGTAAACAGTTTGACGTAACCCGCGAACGTATTCGTCAGATCGAAGCGAAGGCGCTGCGTAAACTGCGCCATCCGAGCCGTTCTGAAGTACTGCGTAGCTTCCTCGACGATTAATTATCGCCGCGTCCCCTGAAAAGCCAGTCACATGACTGGCTTTTTTTATGTCTAAGCAGAAACTATTTATTTAATAAATATTAAAAGCCCAATATAAAACTCATCAATATATATCCAGGTTTTATTCTTATTATTTATTTATGTGCCATTAAACCGCTGGACTCATAGTTTTACGATTGTACTATTGGTTGATGGAGCGTATTTACGCCTAAAACCGCAGGCAAATCATAGGGAAATGAAATGAATAGCAAGCGTAAAATTCAGCTGGCTGATTTTAATAGAACGGTTATTTTAACCACCGCTAATACATTATTTCTAAGCCGTGGAATAGAAAGTACCACCATGGATGAGATCGCACATGAAGCCGGTTTTAGTAAAACCACGCTTTATACCTATTTCGACAATAAAAAGGATATTCTGGATCATCTTATCCTAGAGGTAATGGCGCGTTTCTATCAGGAGCTCATACCAATCGCCAATAGGCAAAATTCATTTCGCGAATTTTATCGCGAGCTGTGCCATGCGCTGATGGCTCTCCACGAAACAAGCCTTGCCTACTTTTCCGCGATAGCCGGGAAGATCGCCTGTTCTGAAAAAATCACTAAAAACAATAAGGCGTTGAAAAATATCGCAATGACTGGAGAACAGATCCACCAGCTTATCGCAAAACGAATCACAGACGCCACCGAAAAAAAAGAGATTGGATTAAATGCTCCCGTCGCGGACGTCATGATGCTGTTCTGGCTCTGCCTGACCGGGCTAGTGGAAAAGTCCTCGTACAGAGAAGAATGTCTTTTACGTCACCTTGAGAAAGACCGTAAAGCCTTTCTCGACTTCGCTTTTGACGCCCTCTTATTCATGATAGAAAAAGGGAATATTAGCGATTGCGAAAAAGCTGACTAAAGCCTCAGGCTTAAGCCAGCCGCCGACGACCGGGGTGAAAGCCGTAACCCTTTTGTCGTCGGAAATGCATTAAAGCCCTCGCGTGGCCAGCGCCTCGTCAAGCTCCCGGTAGGCCTCCACCAGTTTATCCAGCGTCGCCCGGTTGAGGCCGCTGGGATTCGGCAGCACCCACACTTCCGTCGCCCCAATGGTCACCTGCTGCTTGCCCCATTTTACGCCGCGCACCTGAAATGCTTTCTCGAAGGCCTGTTTACCCAGGATCGCCAGCGCGCGCGGCTGATACTCTTCCATTTTTCTGACCAGTTCACGGCCACCGTCGCGGAGCTCCAGCAGTTCAACCTCGCTGGCCTGCACCGTCGGGCGTTCGACGAGCATCGTAATCCCGCAGCGAGTATCCAGCAGCTGCAGTTCCTCCTCGGGTTTCAGAAGACGGTCGGTAAAGCCGGCCTGGTGAATCACTTTCCAGAAGCGATTGCCCGGATGGGCGAAATGAAAACCGGTATGGGCGGAAGACTTCCCCGGATTGATACCGCAAAAGACCACCCGCAGGTCCGGCGCCAGAATATCGTTAATCATGTTTTCCCCAGCTCAATGCCTAAAAGGTAATTATAAAGGATTGAAAATGCGTTGTTTATAAAAACAGCAGGCGTGATTTTTAGGCTGGATTGCGGGGAACAGTTACTTTATAATCCCTCGCCACGGCCCCTTAGCTCAGTGGTTAGAGCAGGCGACTCATAATCGCTTGGTCGTTGGTTCAAACCCAACAGGGGCCACCAAATTTTAGCTTTAAAATCATATAATTAAGCCACTCACGCGAGTGGCTTTTTTGTTATCAGCAACCATTATGTCGCAAAAGTGTCGCTCTATTTTTTTTAGGCTAACTTTTTTATGTATTTGGAACATCTTGCTTCCCCATAAAAAAACCCGCACTAAGCGGGTTTACTCTACAGCCACAATGTTCTTTGCCCGCCAGTTGTTGGGTGCGGCGGGTCGGGGATAATCTCCCCTGGTGTTACAATAAACCGCTCCACCGATTCCATTGTAACAAATGTGCAACTGCAATTTATGTTAGTGCATTGGTGGTAACGTTCTTTAGTATTTTCGCTTAGGTAACGACTGGTGCGCGCATGTGCGGCATGTTGACACTTTGGACAATGAAACATACCCCTCCCAAAACACATCTCAAAGTGAATAAATCATACACAAAAATTCACTAAAAGCGAAATTTATTCATAATCAATTGATAAGGTTGCCCATGAAACTCTTCAAAATAGTTCTTTTATGCTCTGCTACAGCCCTTTCATGCAGTGCCTTTTCTCAAAGCGTTGACATTCGGGTACTAAAGAAGAGCCTTAACCCGTGGCAACCTATTGAAATTATGGATAACAAGAATATATCGAAGATCGTATTACCAACTACCACAGTGACCTCTGATGCATATGAAGCACTGATATCGTCCGGTGTCTGCACTCCTGTTTGGGTTAAAGATGCCCCTGAGGGATATCTCAAAAACACCAAAGAGATACATGTCGTTAATAAATTTTCAGCGCAGGGCTATACGTTTGAAAACCCTCTGATTACATGTAAAAAGATGGGTGCGCTGATGGACGATGAAGCAAAGACTTTGATGTATGAAAACACCCACGGCTACGTTTCAAAATGAAGATGAAAACAACCCGTTTGGTTACGGGTTGTTTGGCTTTTTAAGCATCCACAGCATCATATTCCACATCAGACAATCTCACCTCAAGCTCTAGGCTCGTCGTAAAGCCGCTTTTACTCAGGTAGTGCATAACTTTAGTGATCGTCCAAGATTGCTCGTCTATAACGCGCTTAAAGCCTTTAACCTGTACCGGCGTCTCAGGATAAAGATCAGCCCGCCCCGTCGCCAGTCTGATTGAAAACTCAGCAACGCCACGTTGCAGTTTGTCCCATTTTGCCTGGGCAGCTCGCATCGCCTGCGCTTTGGTTGAAAAAATTGTCGTCAGGGCGAACACGTTGTCATCCTCGCCGACCATGTATTCACCTTCCCTGTCCTCTGGCGTCTTCACCGCTTTTTTCTTCGTTACCGGTTTGGCCTTGGGGTGCTGTAGCGCGCGTAAATGCTGCTCTTTGGGCTTACGTTTTAACGTAACCTTTTGCTTTTGTGGCTTTGGGTCTTTAGTGTGCAACCATTTTGCCGTAACGCCGGTATACGCCCCACGGTCAGCAATCGAAAACTGATGGCGGTCGCCATCGCTGCGGGTGATCGTGACCTGAGGAATGGCTTTTCCGCTGGCTGTCACTCCAAGACCGGCTTTCAGAAAAAGTAATTTTCCCGCTTTTACCGAAACCTCACCGCCGTTTCGCTCGGCGAGGCGTGCCAAAAATTTGGCGTCCGATTCCTGTGACTGGTCGATATGCGGAATTTTTATTCCGGCCAGCTCCGGTATAACGCTCGACGCCAGTTTGTTACGTGTCGCTATCGCCGCCACGATTTCGCCGAGCGTCTTGTCATGCCAGGACTCTTCCCGACGTGAGTTAAGCGTCCCCCGAAAATCGGCGCTACGGGCGCGGATTGTCACCGTGTCCGGCGCGCCATGATGTTCAACCTCATCGACGGTAAAACTTCCCTTACCCATCAACGCAAAGCCTTTCCACCCGAGGTAAAGCGTCAGTACGGCACCGCGTAACGGCAACTCGACAAGCCCGTCAGCATCATCGAGTTCTATATCGAGCTGGTCGGCTTCGAATCCGCGATTGTCTGTCATGGTCAGGCTCATCAATCGGTTACTGATATTGCCGGTAATATCTTTGCTGTCGAGCATCAGCATAAAATCGGGCGTCAGTACGCCACCCGCATTCAGATCCAGCATCAGCTAATCCCCGCCATTCCAGCCACTGACGAGGCCATATCTCCCGCCTTACCAATCAGTGATTTGGCCTGTTCGCCGATATCGCCATACAGTGCCGCAAGGGATTCATCCACGCGGGTGAGAGTTAGCGTAAAATCAATTTTGCGCGCCGTGCCGTCAGCAAAAAACAGGCTTCCTGTCTCGCTGATATTATTGATGACGTACATACCGTAAATCGTGCCGGTGCCATCCAGTAACGGCCAGGCGCGCCCCTGGTCAGCCATCAGGCGAATAGAAGTCATCGATAACTTTCCGCCAGTGAGCTCCGGGTAAAGCGTTCCGGCCAGGGTGATTTTTTCCTCCCCCGGCCCCAAAAACTGAAATGAATCCCGTTTCCCGACGCGGGAATTTGACGGCCATCGATACTCTGCATCGCGTTGTAGCGTCTGGTGGGGCAGCGTCTGACGCATAAAAACAAACATTCCAAGAGCTAGCATCATCATCCACCTCCTTAATCGTGCATCATGCTGGCTCGGGCTCTGGCCCGCTTATCGCGTTCATATTTTTCTAACGCGTCCTGCAACTGGTTTCCGAGTTGACCGCCCGGCGCACCACCCGGCATGTTGATTTGATAGGTTGGGCTGCTCTGGTCAATGTAGGTACGACCGGCGGGGGCCGTCACAGGCTGATAAGCCTGATAACCGCCATAAGTGCTGGTCGCGGGAATATAAGAGCTACCCTGCGTGGCGGCACTGGCTTTCGCGGCAGTCTGGTCAAGCGTGCTGGACTCTTTATTGATAACGCCGAGCTTCTCAAGCACCCAGTCAATACCACTGCGCAGCTTATTAAATGCCGTCAGTGGCAACGTTAAGGCATCCGCCAGTCGCTGGCCGAACAACACACCGGCATCACGAAAACGGTTTAACGTCTCCTGCGAGGATTTGACCGGCGCGATAAGGTTGTTAAACCAGTCCCATGCGGCTTTAAGCTTTCCGCCCAGCCAGTCAAACATCGGTTTAAGTGGCGCAAACAGGTCAGCTACGGGCGCAAAGGCGGCCCGCAAGCCGTCAATCACACCGCCGAAAAATGCGCTGACAGGTTCCCAGTATTTACGGATGAGCAATGCCCCGGCGACAATGGCGGCCACGACCGCAACAACCGGCCAGGAAATCGCGCCGATAGCGGTAATGATGCCGCCAGCCACCGTAGTAAATACGGCACCGAGAGCAGTCGCAGCGGCGATGATGGCATTCACGCCTGTTATCACCGGCCAGGCAATCAGCCCAATGGTCCCGATCATACCCACGACGCCGATAGCCACGGCGGTAATGACGCCAAGGGTCTGCGCGAGCGCTTTATTACGCTGGATCCAATTATCAAGTTTGAGCACGTAGCCAGTCGCCGTTTGCACCAGTTTGCGTAAGGAGGATTCCTGCTGGTCAAACAGGTCAGTCCCCACGGCCTCATAAGCAGACTGAAATTCTTTAAAGTCGCCGCCGAGGTTATCCTGCATAACCTTAACCAGTTCCTCTGTCTTGCCGTCCGAGGCTTTAAATGCCGCAGTGAGTTGGTCCAGCTTTCCCGATTGCGCTGCGTTCATCAGAACAGCGGCGGCCGAGCTGGCCTCTTCACCGAATATCGTTTTCATGTATTCGGCGCGCTGACCGGTACCCAGCTTATTTTTTTCAAAACTGGCCTGCATTTCCTTCAGGATGGTAAATACAGGGCGGGTATTCCCTTTACTGTCTGCTGTTTTAATCCCGAGCTCTTTAATCGCCGTGTATGCCTGCCCGGTGGGTGCCTGTAGTCGACTCAAAATGGCACGACTCCCCGTCCCCGCCATTGAACCTGTAATCTTCGCATCATGAAGTGCGCCAACCATTGCAGCGGCTTCCTCAATACTGACACCGGCATTTTTCGCCACCGGCGCGGTATAGGTCAGCGCATCACTCAACCCATCAAAATCTGCGGCGGTTTTATTCATTGTCATCGACAGGACATCACCGATGTGAGAGACCTGATCGTTAGTAAGCTGGAAAGCTGATTTCATCCCCATCAGCAAACCGGCGTTCTCCTCCATCGTCCGACGGTTAGCGAGCGCCATATTCAGCGTGACGGGGGTCGCTGCCTGAATTGCCGCCGCATCGCCGCCCGCTTTCGCGATGATAATCTGTGCACCGGCCGCATCATCGGCAGAGGCGGCAGTATTGTCACCCAGCAGTCGGGCCTGTTTTCGCAACGCTGACATTTCTGCCGAGTCTTTCGCCACACCGAGTACAGCCTGTAACTCGGCGTTTTTCTGCGCAAAATCATAACCGGGCTTCATCAGCGCCACCCCGGCAAGCGTGCCGGTTGTCGCCATACCAATACCGGCGGCCCCCATTGTCGCGGCGTTTCCGGCCAGCGCTTTACCGGCCTGATACCGCTGCTTAACCGCGTTGAGCTTTGCCTGTTGCGCGCTGACGCGCGCCAGCGCTTCACGCTGGCGATTAAGCTGCGCCGTTGTTTCGCTTATCCGATTTTTTAGCCCTTTTTCATCGTTCGCGAGATTGCGGGTATTAATGCCCACGGCACCGAGTTCAAGCTGTTGCCGTTTCACTGACCCGGTAAGGCTGTTGTATTTCTTCTGTAACCCTTCCGCAGAACGTTTAGCGGATTCCAGTGCCTGCGCCTGTGCCCGGCTCGGGCGCTCAGTATTTTTAAACTGAGTACCTAACGCCTCTGCCTCTGCTTTGGCTTTCTCAAGCGCATGACCGGTAACGGCGAGCTGCGCGCTGGCCTTGCGAAACCCGTCAATACGGGAGGCCTGACCGTTCAGTTCACGCAGTGATTTTTGAGTGTCCCGGATATCACCAGACAGCGCTTTGCTCGCTGTCTGGATGGTTTTAAACGGGCGGGTCGCCTGGTCAACAGCCTTGAGTAAAACCTGTAATTTAACGTCGCTACTCATTCGTGTTTCCGCTTCGTTGAATGGCCTTTTCTCGCCAGGTGGTAAGTTCGGTCAGGCTCATGGGATACAACTCTGATGGCGGCCAGTGAAAAATCACCGCGATATCCGCCATCAGGTCATCAACCGACAGATTTTTCGGGAAATTTAATCCACCAAATTCGGCGACAAAAAACCGATCACCTTCGTTGCCAGCGCCATCAGGTCGGGCAAATCCATCATGACGACATCCGACTCGGTCAGTGACGGGCTGGTCATACGCGGCAGCACCTTAATCAGGGCGTCGACTTCAGAGCGTGCGACATCGGCCAGACTGACGCCGCGCAGGGTTCCGGCGTTGGGTTTCATCAGGGTGATGGTTTCGATGACCTGCTCGCCGCGTTTGATGGGGTTTTCCAGGGTGACGATATTTTCTTTGCTCATAAGTTTCTCGCTGTTTACGGATTCGGGGTTAACCGGCCAGCCGTGCAGACCGGGGAAAAATTACAGGCCGATATTGCGGCGGTGCTGGTCGAGCCGGTCGACGCCGTTCACCTTCTCAATCATGTTGAGGACATCGATTTCAACCAGCTCTTTACCGTTCATGGTCAGCCTGTAGTACGTGCAGACCAGCGATAACTTGCTGCTGGTATCCTCTCCCTGTTTGCTCTCGCCGTTATCGACTTCCTTCACCTTGAAACGGGTCTCAACTTCCACCGCGACGGTTTCGCCGGTATCGTCCCGCTGGTAAGAGCCTGCATAGCGCAGCAGCGTCCCGGTACCGACGGCACCGTAAAGCGACCAGATCGCATCATCAGGGAAGCCGCCGAGGGAGATTTCCATCGTCAGCGCATCATCGTCGAGGCCGAAATCGACCGGGGCCGAGCCGGACATCCCGCCGCCCCGGTAATTTTCCAGCTTACGGGTCAGTTTTGGCAGGGTGACGGACTCGATAACGCCGAGGTAGCTGACGCCATCCAGAAATGTGTTCAGGAATTTAAGTTTTCGCGGCATTGCCATGGGTTAAGGCTCCTTAATTGCTGTTCACCGATGACACCAGATTCGCCAGGTATTTATCGGTAATGCGCTGGCGTAGTGTCAGGTTTTCGAGAGGGGGAACCGGCGTATAGTCGTAATCGATATACAGTTTCCCGGCTTTGAGGGTCGCCGCGTCGTTGGCCGCTTCATCAAACCAGCAGGTCGCATCAACGATATAGCCCGCCGTTTTCATCTCGCGGAATTTCGCATTGATACCCGCAACGATGTCACGGATCAGGGTGGCGGTGATGGGCTTGTCGACTGCCCACATGTGACCGGCGGCCATGGTGTCGGCGATAACCTGCGCGGTGCGGGTATAGTTCTCAAACAGGAACAGCGGGTCATCAGAGCAACAGCGGTTGCCCCAGAAGCGGAAACCGTCTTTGCGAATCAGTGTGGTGACGCCAGCCTCGTTCAGCAGGTCGGCATCGGTGCCGGACTCCTGCAAATCCCAGAACACCGACGCGCTGATGCCGGTGACGCCATTCACGCCGACGTTTGACAGGGTTTTATGCCAGCCGGTTTCCTGGTCGATTCTGGCGCGCAGGCCCAGCGCGCGGGCGGTCGCCCAGGCGGTTTCGGTCGCGTTCGCCGTGGTATCCCATGCCAGAAAATCCGGCCAGATAACCATCAGCTCGCGCTGGCTGAAATGCTTACGATAAAGCATGGCCTCGGAAAGGGTCTGACAGTTCCAGGCGCTGATATAGCCAAAGGCGCGCAGCTTCTGACAAACCGGCGCGAGCGCGGTCGCCACTTCGAGGGAGTCGAGACCCGGCACACCGAGGATGCGCGGTTTAACGCCGGTGACGGCCTCCGCCGTGAGCAGCGCTTTAAGCCCGGTGTAATTGCCGCTCTCGTCAGTGCCGCCGATGATATTAGAGACAGTCTGCGCTTCGGCATCGTCGCCGGTCCCTTCCGCAACGCGCACGACGACAACAACAGGCTTCGACTGGTCGGCGATAGCCTGGAGGGAGGCGGCCAGGGTGCCTTTGGTACCCGCTTTCGCAATGGCGCTTTGCACGCTGGTGATCAGTACGGGCTTGTTGAGCGGGAAGGTGGCGGCATCGGCATCGCTGGCCGTGCAGACCATGCCGATAATCGCTGTGGATACGGTGGAAATGACGCGGGTGCCGTCGTTAATCTCGACAACCTGGACGCCGTGATGAAAATCGCTCATCCGTTTAACTCCGTGGTTAAGGGTGAGCATTATTTTCAGTCGTGGGGGAAAGAGTGACGAGTCATCCCCGCTGTACCGGGTACAGTACAACAGGAATGCCCGCCGGAGAGTCAGGCAACGCGGCTCCAGCACATCAGCAGGATGTGGGCTTCCACCACGCTGAACGATTTACCCTCGCCGAGGTTGTCCGTTTTGCCACTGGTCGTGTGTTTATGCGGCGGTACCGTGACTTCGTGTTCGTGCTCTCCGGCATCATCTGTGACGCCCAGCTCTTTTGGGTTAAAGAGCTGACGCACATCGCCGCCGATTTCCCAGGGGTCATCTTTACCGGCCACACCACCATGATGGTGAATACCGCCGCGCGTGGTCGTCAGCTTCTGCTCAGGCTGCTCGCTGGTTTCCCCGCTTACATCAATCTGCACGGCGGGAAGATTCGCCCGCTGCAGGGTGACCGTATCGCTGCCGCCACGCCAAAGA